>Ga0115026_10000170_pt1 | contig 14878 bp, 20 predicted proteins | sample Mud_0915_D1_FD_83878 | JGI IMG/M metagenome (GOLD analysis project Ga0115026, IMG submission 83878) | Wetland microbial communities from Old Woman Creek Reserve in Ohio, USA - Mud_0915_D1 | ecosystem: Environmental > Aquatic > Freshwater > Wetlands > Sediment ...
CCTTGAAGGGTTTCATGAACATACTTCGTGTCTATACGGACGAGACCAACCGCGAAAAGGTTGAGAAGGCGACGGGAAAAATTCTGGGAAGAATTCCATCAACGGCAAAAATCTCATACTAAGCAGAATGCGGCTTCGGATAGTGGCGAGTCGTTGAAGTCCCTGAGCAGCAAAGATTAAGAATGAGGAGGTAATGCGTTTCTGAGGGTTGGAAATTGGAGAAGGCCACAAAAGAAAGCGATAACGATGAGAAGATTATTGTGAGACTCAAGAAGAAACATGAGGTAACACCCGCGCCTCTGTTTTCTTCAACTGACGTCAGAAGGTTCGTTACTGAGTTTGTTTCCTCCTGGATAAGAGGAGACATCGTTTTACGCTTCCCTACAGCGGCAGAACTCAGCAAGAAGACGCCTTTGAGCATAGCTTTTCCCGTTGACCCGTCTGTCAATGCTGAGTTGAAGATCAAGGAGTACTACGTGGATCTGCTATCAACGGTAGCTGGGATCAAGAAAGCTTCGGAAGAAGAGCACGAACGAGCAATAGCCGAAGTGTTTAGAATACTACTTATGTTCCGGTCAGCAAACAGAATCGAAGGCAAGATAGTCTCAAATGACATCGAAAGGAAAATAGAAGAAATAGAGAGAGATCTGAAAACGCAGAAAAAACTCGTCGAGCAGATAACCGAGTTCTTATTCAAACCAAAAAAGAGTAGAATCAAGAAAGTAGTATAATACGGATCCGCCCTTTCGAGGTAAGACCCCCCCTGCCATCTAGGAACGTTGAAGAGGAAAGTAAATTAACAGAAGCAGGATTTGAATACGTGCCCGCAGCGACAAACGCCAAGTGGCCACGTATAGATGCGGAAAAGCAGCTAAGGCTTGAAAAGTGGATTAGTTCAGTGCTCCGGTAGTATAGTCCGGTCAAGTATTCCGGCCTTTCGAGCCGAAGACCCGGGTCCGAATCCCGGCCGGAGCACCACATAAAATCGGTGCGTTTTTTCATCGCATGCTTGAACATAATAGCTTCTTGATTACCAAAACCAAATAAACAGAAACAGCAGCAGAAAACACAAGGCGAAAAACGAGAATGACAATTCAAAGCGACTACAAGAAACTTCTTAGAAGAAATAAGGATCTCAGAGTGCTCCAATCAGCCGAAGATGTTGTCCACTGGGATATGGAAACCATGATGCCTCCCAGAGCTGTGGAGCTGCGAAGCCAGCAGCTCGCATTGTTGAGTCGCATGGAACATAAGATGAGTACAGACCCAGAGATAGGAAAACTCCTCAAACAGATCGCGGCAAGCCCGGACTTTGACAAACTCGGGCAAATCGAGAGGCGCAACTTGCACCTAATTAGGAAGAACTATGATGAACAAACTGCACTGCCAGAAAAACTGGTGGAAGAGATAGCCAAACAGCAGGCTATAGCAGTAAACGTTTGGAAGAAGGCAAAGAAAGCAAGAAGATTCAGTCTCTTCAAACCTGATCTCGAGAAGCTTGTTGGTCTGATCAAGCAAGAAGCAGAAATTCTAATGAAAGTCAAAGGGACCTCAACACCCTATGACGCGTTAGTAGACTTGTTTGAACCGAAGATGACCTCAACGGAAATCGACAGAGTGTTCGACGGGCTCCGAAAGGGATTAGCGAAGCTCTTGCCTTATATATCCAACGCTCCAAGACAACCAGACAGAAATCAGCTCAAGAGACACGTCCCAGTTGAGAAACAAAGAGAAATCTCAAGAGCACTTGCGGAGACTTTGGGCTATGACGTTACATCTCCAAGAGCGGGCGGAAGAATCGACGAAACGGAACACCCCTTCACCACGGGACGCTACGATGACGTTAGAATAACAACCCACTATTACCCCGACGACTTTTCCAGCTCAATCTTCTCTGTGCTCCACGAAACAGGCCACGCGCTTTATGATCAAAATTTGAACGCCGAGTGGAAAAACCAGCCAGTCGGCTCACCCTGCTCCTGTGGGATCCACGAGTCCCAATCTCGTTTTGTAGAAAATATTATTGGACGCTCCAAAGAATTCTGGGAAGGGTTCCTGCCAAAACTGAAGAAGCTCGCTGCCCCAGACCTGGACAAGCTTGAACTGGAATCATTTGTTCACGCCATAAACGACGTGAAACCCTCCAAAATCCGCGTCGAAGCCGACGAAGTCACATACAGCCTTCATGTCATAGTTCGTTTTCAGATCGAGCAAGACCTTTTCTCAGATAAAGTCAAAGTAAGCGAGCTCCCAACGCTATGGAATGAAAAATACCAGGAATATCTCGGTTTGAAAATAGAAGACGACAGTGAAGGAGTGATGCAGGACACGCACTGGGCAAACGGCTATTTTGGCTACTTCCCAAGCTACACTTTAGGCAACATTTACAGTGGACAGATGCTCACAAAGGTACAGCAGGACATACCAGATTGGGGTAAACAACTCGCTGAAGGGAAATTGGAGGCTATCAAGAGCTGGCTAGTCAAAAACGTTCAGAGCCGAGGCAACTTGTACGATCCCGCGGAGCTTATGAAAACGGTCACTGGGAAAGAATTGGATGCAGGACCATACTTAGAGTATCTTAAGGAAAAATACAGCGAGCTCTACGGGTTCTGAGTGTCTTTCTTTGCAAGCTCTCCGTAGACGTAGAGTGCCACGAGGCTTACAACACCGAGAAGGAAAATGTACAAGCCAACCCAACCGACAGTACTGACGTAAAAGTTGGCACCATATAGGAAAAGGATAACCCCGCTGACTATCAGCACAACGCAGATCCAATTTGCCAAAGACATCTGAACGCCTCTTGAGAGAGTTTAGCCTGAGATACTCAGACAATGTATATAGAGGTACCGATGACAAACGAGTAGAACCAGCAATTCCGAAGGTTTAATGTGACAGTAGCGATTCGAAAGAAACGCAACCACCCATTTACCGACATCCCAGAAGGAGATAGAGCTAAATCCAGCAAAACAACTCTACACATCCGACACTTTTATATACCAGATGTTGACATTCTCAACGCGGAGAAACATATAGATGTCGGGTATTGACGCTAAGAAACCAGCAACAAAAGAAGAACTCATAAAAACTCTGACCGGAGCAATAAAACAGGAAACAACCACGAAAGGAAAACCGACAAAGCCGACAATTTTAGGAACTGCTAAGATTCTGAATGTTCACCGTGACACGCTTTACACTTGGATGAAGGAATTTAACATTGACTTTAAAGACGTTTTGAATCTAATTCCGACAGCCGCTGTAGATGATGCGCCTGAAGCACACGGCAGCACCTATCTTATAGGTGAATCTTTGCTGGGAGACGGAAATGAAGTTGCACACATAGACCTCATGATAGGCAACAAAGACGGCCCAGTCGGTCAAGCCTTCGCCCAAGGCATGACCATGCTCTCTGCTGGCCACACGCCGCTGCTTGCAGTCATTAGGCCTAACTTACCGCCTAAGCCGCACACGCTCATAGTTCCCAAAGTCACCGTGAAGAACATGGAGAACACTAGCAAGATTTTCGGACCTGCCCAAGCCGCAGTCGCCAAAGCAGTCGCAGATTCTGTTGAAGAAGGAATCATCCCAGCGGACAAAGTTGACGACTGGGTCATTGTATGCAGCGTGTTCATCCACCCACAGGCAGCTGATTTCCGCAAGATATACCAGTACAACTACGGCGCAACCAAGATGGCTATTCAACGCGCTTTGAAGAAGTATCCGTCGCTGGAGAAGATTAACTATGACAAGGACCGTGCAAAGCACCCCATCATGGGCTTCAAAGTGCCTCGCCTCTGGAGACCACCGTATCTGCAGATTTCGCTCGACGCTCCAAGCCTTGAGAACGCCAAGAGGGTTCTCGCGCAGATTCCGGGTAGTGACAGAGTCATCATTGAAGTTGGCACGCCTCTGATTAAACGATACGGCACTCGAGTAATCAGCGAACTTAGAGCAGTCGCCAAAGACTTCTTCATGGTTGCAGATCTAAAGACGTTGGACGTTGGCAAAGTCGAAGCAGACATAGCCTACGAGGATACCGCAGATTCCGTCGTTGCTTCAGGGCTCGCCCCGCCAGAGACTCTTGACTCATTCGTGCATGAAGCCAAACGAATGGGGATCTATGCTTTCATAGACATGCTCAACGTTGACGACGTGCTGGGCAAGCTCAAGTCGCTAAGGGAATTCCCAGATGTCATCATCCTGCACAGGGGCATCGACCAAGAGACGGGCAGGAGCAGCGGTCTCGAACGCATAGCCCTCATACGCAAAGCATTCCCGGACAAGAAGTTCCTCATAGCGGTCGCGGGCGGAATTGTTCCTGAAACAGCCAAAGAAGCTCTTGAGAAAGGAGCAGAAATACTCATCGTCGGCAGGTACATCACGCAGAGCAGAGATATCGAACGTTCAGTCAGAGACTTCCTGGAATTGACGCCGAGCATGCGGGAAGACGTAGACCTATACAGAGTGCACGTAGAATAAACCATAGTCCCCATCTACCCTTTTTCTTCTTCCTCTCAAATCAAGAGAAGATTCTAAGAACAAAAAAAGCAATGAGGAAAACAAAGCCAGCAATCAAGAATTGAGGAAGATAGCCAAGCACTTGAGCCAAGTAGGGACCCAGGAAAGAGCCTGTTGCTCCACCGATTCCTACGAGCACATCGAATAGTCCGGTTTTTCCAGCAGGGATGAGTTCCATAGAGAGAGATATCATCAAGATGTAGTAAACCGCATACGCGAAACCCAATAGGACCAATACTAAGCCTGCCGAGGCTGCTGGGTAGAATACAAAATGAACCACGCAAACTAGCAGGATTACTAGAATGCTTCGTAGGAGAACGATTCGCTGCATCTGTTTCTTTGCATCCATCGACCCAGCGCGCCTTCCAATGATGAAGTAGCCAAACACGGCACCGCCTGAATTTAGCATGTAAACCAGGAAGATTACACTCGTGGGGAAGGAAAGAGGCGGTATCGAGAAAAAGATAGGCAAGGGAGTAAAGAACAAGCTTGAAGCCAGAGAGAACAGCACCAATCCGACACCGAAAGAAAAGAAGCTATCCTTTCTAAATCGCCCCTCTACTGGCAAGCCGTCTAATAGTCGCGAAGCAGTTTCCACGCCTCTGAAGGTGAAGTCAATGTTTCGCTCTATGCTTACCAATCGCCTTTCGAAAATCATCAGCGGATCAGCAATCAGGAATACTGAAAGTAGAAAAGCGACAAAACTTAAGCCACTGCACAAATACAGAACGTTGTTTGCTATGGAGCTAACACTGAGAGCCGGGGCAAACATGAACAAACCCAGAACCAAGCCAAAAAACCAGCCGACTTCGGTTAGCCCCTCGTAAAAAGCATAAGACCGTTCCCAGTCCTCGCGTGAGTAATGCTCAGCAATCAAGACATTTTTCGGGGCCTCATGCGCAACGTGAAGTACGGACATTATTACGTAGAGGATTATGAACACGATCCTGTTCTGGGCAAATGGAAGTGTGAATACGAAAATAACGATCATCGAGGAGAAAAAAGAGAGCAATATGTATCGCTTGTAACGCCTTGTTTTGTCGCAAATATACCCCCAGAAAAAGGATGCTGGAATGGAACAGAAAAGAGCAAGCGAAGCCATAATTCCCACATCAACGAGAGAGCCGCCCATTGCTGACGTGACTAGGTACAAAGGAATGAAGACTGAGAGTAAGCCAAATGCTATTTCGTGAAAGAAGAAGCCCAGTCTCCACATAGCTTAAGAGAGGATTCCGAAGACGAATTAAAAGATTTAGCTGACGAAACGCAGATCGCGTTAGTCGCGGTGACTCTGCTATACAAGACACGGTGGGTTTTCTATCTGTAGAGATTGTGCCAGCACCGCGGTGGACAGGCTCTTCGTCTCTAACTGGTAGTTGTTGTTCATCGACTTCGCCGAACAACAACTTCTAGCATAAGTAATGAACTGGAAAGTTATGGGATAAATCCTTAATAGATAGATGCCCAACTTCATACTCCGCTGGAGAGCAGACCATAGATGGCAAAATTCAAGGTCATTATTTCTGATCCTGAGGCAGGAACGTCTAAGGTGACCGAGCTGGATGAAACTCGTGCTGTACCACTGATAGGAAGGAGAATAGGAGAAATCATTGAAGGCACTCTCTTGGGCTTGCCAGCTCACAAACTGAAAATAGTAGGTGGCTCTGACAAGGACGGAGTCCCTATGAGACCGAGCGTCCATGGAGGCGTGCGCCGCAGCATTGTCCTGAGCGGAGGAGTGGGATTCAATCCAAAGGACAGCGGCCAAAGAAAACGCAAAACCGTGCGCGGAAATGTAATCACAGAAGAGATCGTTCAGGTCAACACGAAAATCGTTGAGAAGCCAAACAAGCCCAAAGAAGAGAAACAAGAGGCTCAAGTTCAGAGCAGCTCTTGAGTGCTCAACCTATATTAACTCGTATTTCCGTATTTTCAGCAAATCATCAGGTACCTGTGGAACTAAAGAGAATGAGTAGCGAAAGTAGAGTCCTGCCCAAGCAACCAGAAGTCAACGTTGGAACGATAGGACATGTGGACCATGGAAAAACAACGCTGGTCCAATCCCTAACTGGGGTTTGGGCTTCTCGGCACAGCGAAGAACTGAAACGGGGCATAACAATTAAACTCGGATATGCTGACCTGCCGATATACAAATGCCCAAAATGTGAACCTCCAAAAAACTACTCCACCAAGGACATTTGCCCAAATTGCGCTTCGCAAACCGTTTTTGAAAGAGCCATAAGCTTTGTCGACGCACCTGGGCACGAGGCATTAATGGCAACGATGCTTTCAGGCGCAGCCATCATGGACGGCGCAGTCTTGGTTATAGCTGCAGATGAACCTTGTCCGCAACCTCAGACACGGGAACATCTGGCTGCGGCCGAAGCAGTCGGCATTAAGAACATAATAATTGTTCAAAACAAGATCGACATTGTGGACGAACGCAGGGCTCTAAAGAGCTACGAAGAAATCAAGAAGTTTGTGAAAGGAACAATAGCGGAGAACGCCCCAATAATTCCCATCTCGGCTCAACGAGGCATTAACATTGACGTGCTACTCACCGCGATACAAGAGATAATCCCAACCCCGAAGAGAGACGAAACCAAACCCCCGCTGATGTATATTATACGCTCCTTCGACACAAACAAACCAGGCACAAACATAGAAGACCTAGAAGGAGGAATAGTTGGAGGAACAATAAGCCAAGGCAAGTTTGCAGTTGGGGAAGAAATAGAAATTCGCCCTGGCATAAGCGTTGAAAGGGAAGGGAAGACCGTTTATGACTCCCTGATAAGCGAGATAGTCAGTCTTGAAGCAGGCGGAAAACAAGCAAAAGAAGCAACGTGTGGAGGCTTAGTCGGTGTAGGAACTTTGCTGGACCCGTCCTACTCTAAGGCAGACGGTCTCACCGGAAACATCGCTGGCAAGTCAGGAATGCTGCCCCAGACAGTGACCGAGTTAACATTGGAAACCCACGTGCTAGAACGGGCAGTTGGAACCAAAGAACTCGTGAAAGTCGACCGCATCAATTTCGACGAGACGTTACTACTTCATGTGGGTGCAGCTGTGAATGTTGGGAAAGTAATTTCGCTAAAGGGAAATACTGCAAAAATGAAACTGACCAGACCAGTATGTGTTCAGGCCAGTGCCAGGGTCGCCATCAGCAGAAAGATCGCTGCCCGATGGAGACTAATAGGATACGGCATAGTCACAGAGAAACCAACCTGAGCGAAGAGAATCTGCGCTACGTAGTGGGCCTTGCTGAACCCTTTAACTTCAAGAAAGCATTTGCCTTTTGTAGCACATCTTTGGCGTTCTTGAAAGTGAGTTTCTCGGCGGCTTGTTGGTAGTTTAGCCATGTGTAGTCAACGTGTTCGAAGGATAGTTTCACAGCACTAGTTTTTGCTTCGACGAGAAAGAAAACGACTTCTTTACGGATGGTTTCACCTTGTCGCCTGTAGAAATATTCTATTCGAACCCTGAAGCCTTCAACAAATTCGGCTGAAGCTATTCCTGTTTCTTCTTTGAGTTCTCGGATGACCGTGTCTCTCTCGCTTTCATTTGGCTCAACGTTTCCCTTGACGAAGTCCCAGTGACCCGCCTCATAACGAAGGAGAAGGTAGCAGGCTTCTAGACTGCTCTTAAACACCACAGCACCGCAGGACTTCTCTTGTATCACAATGCCGCCCTCCTTTGGTGTTCTTGTAGGGGGATTTTTTATTTAAAATGATCCCCGGTCCACGGAGCACTGCTTTAAGTTTGCCAAATCTTAAGAACAAGAAGCGTTAAGCTTCTTGCGGAAACAACACGAAAATTGGCGAGACGAGTTTTGACAAACACGCCTAGTTCGACCGCAGGAAGACAAAGACTCAAAGTAATATTGGACACGAACGCGTTCTTTGTTCCGCTTCAGTTTAGAATCAGCTTGCCAAACGAGCTTGAGCATGTTCTCAGGAGAAACTTCGAGATGGTGCTAATTTCACCCGTTAAGCGTGAACTGATTACACTTGCCAAAAAGCGCCCGCCTTCCATCCGGAAAGACGCAGAATACGCACTGAAACTGGCCGAAGAGTGCACGTACATCGACATGGAATCCTCACCTCCAGTGCCTGCAGACGATGCTATTGTGAGGGCGGCAAAGGATTGGAAAGCAGTTGTTTTCACAAACGATCGGCAGCTTAGGAAGAGGCTAAAAGATATAAGCGTGCCAGTTATCTATGTGAGACAAAAATCGCGTCTAGAGATTGACGGAATGATATAGAAGATGTTTAAGCTTATTACGCTTCAGGACACCATCCGCATCCCTCCTGAAACCTTCGGCAACCCACTCGAAAAGGTGGGCAAGGACCAAGTCAAGGCGAAATATGAGGGAATAGTGGATGAAGAACTGGGCTATGTAATAGCTGTAACACGCGTCGAAGTAAGCCCAATAGGCAAAATCATTCCGGGCGATGGAGCAACCTACCACAAAGTTACATTCTCCCTTCTGACTTTCTATCCTATAATTCAAGAAATAGTAGAAGGCGATATCGTCGAAATTGCAGATTTCGGAGCCTTTGTGCGCATCGGTCCGGTTGACGCCTTGCTCCACGTATCACAACTGATGGATGATTATATCTCCTACGATGAAAAACAAGGCGTTTTGCTGGGAAAAGAGACGAAGAGAAAACTCGCCAGCGGAGACCAAGTACGTGTAAGGATAACCGCCGTGTCTTTGGGAAGAGCTGGAAGCTCCGGAAAAATTGGCGTAACCGCAAGACAACCCTTTTTGGGAAAACTGGAATGGATCAGGCAGGAAGTGGCCGGATTAAAAGCTGCTGGCGAAAAGAAGGGTGCAGAAGGCAAAATGACGCAAAAGGGAGAAAACGAAAATGATTGAAAAAGCCTGTGCAAACTGCCACTTCATTACAAAAGAGAATGTATGCCCCAAATGCAGGTCAACCTCATTTAGCGAGGATTTTGGTGGCCTTGCCGTGGTGTTCGACCCTGAGAAGTCAGCCATCGCAAAAGCGATGAACATAAAAGAGAAGGGTCGCTACGCGTTGAAAGTCAGATAAGCTGAAGAAATTCAACCTTCACGCTCACAAAACAGTGGTTGAATTGTTTGACGAGTGATTATATCGTAAACTCCCAGATTTTGCCTAAACTCAAAGAACCTTTTGGAATTTTGCTACGCGGGACTTTTAAGAAAAACATGAACAAAATAGACACTATCGCCAGAAAAAGCAAACCACCCCGAATTATCGCGGTTGGAGACACGGTGTCGCGAAATCTCCACCGCTACGGAATAGTCCCCCAACTGACAATAACCGACAACAAGTCGCTAAGAAAACGCGTCAAACCAATTAGCTTGTGTGTTGACAGGGTGGTTCACGCCAGAAATCCACAGGGAACAATCACAAAAGAATCAGTCGCTGCTGTTCGCGAAGCACTGCTTGGCACGGAGAGAGTCCACGTCTTAGTGGATGGTGAAGAAGATTTGCTAACGCTGATAGCAGTTTTGTTCGCCCCCGAAAAATCCTTGATTGTTTACGGGCAGCCTCATGAAGGCATGGTTGTCGTTGAGGCCAACCCCGAAAAGAAAGCCGAAGCCGCCAAGATTCTGGGAGCAATGGCTGTTCGAAAGCCTAAATAAGAAGATTACTGTATGACTCAACACTCTAAGTAAGTGAAAGCTCAATGGACATCAAAATAACCTCTGTCAAAGAGAACACCTTGCTGAAACGAAGAGAAGTAAGATTCAGCATAGAACATGGTCCGAAGGGAAAGACCCCGGGAAGAATTGAGGTCAGAAAAGCCCTGGCTGCCGAAGTCAAAACAGACACGAACTTGGTTTTTGTTCAAGAGATGGAGACTAGGACGGGAACGAACACGACTCTTGGTTTTGCCACAATATACGAGTCTGCTGACCAAGCCAAGCTCGTAGAGCCAGAATACGTGATGCAACGAAACAACCCCAAGCCCAAAGAAGAGGCGAAAGAGTAGAATGTCCAAAAAACCACCTAAGAAAGAAGAAGTAGCACCTGCGCCAGACGAAACCCAGAAGACAGAGGAAAAGAAAGAAGTAAAACCTCAAAAAGTCGAGAAAGTAAGGAAGGAAAAGAAAAAGAGGCAAGAGAAGGGCGCTCACGCACTATACAAAATAGAAGGCGACAAAGCAGCGAGATTACGTCCTACTTGCGAAAGGTGCGGTACAGGTTATTTCATGGGTGACCACAACGACAGATATACTTGCGGGCATTGTGGCTTCACTCGATATAAGAGGGCGGAAAAGTAAAAGCGTAGACATGTCAAATTTCCTTATTTGCGTTGATTCAGAATGATCAGAGTCAATGTGGCTATAGCCAATATTTCTGCAGAAAGATTCTTAGATATTAGAAAGGCAATGCCGCCAATTCAAATAAGCACAAACATTAACCTGGTAAGTATAGAAAAGCAGACAGACGGCTCGCTTGAAGTCCCGTTTGTGTTGACAATAGCATATAATCCATCGATTGCACAAATAAGTCTCAAGGGAAACGCCCACGTGGCAGGGGATAAGAGTGAAGTTGACAAGATTGTCGAAGACTATGAAAGCAGGAAGCCCCCACCGGCTGTAATCATACAGTCAATATCGAACGTTGTTTTCATCGAGTCGGTTCTGATAGCTAGAACGTTGAATATTCCCCCGCCCATACCCCTGCCTCAAATAACAGAGGGCAACCAACCGCGAGCGAAACCTGAAGGCAGAGATTACACTTCTTAGCCACAAGAGAAGCGAATTCATAGAGGAAACCACAGCCCTCCCAGAAAAATTCCTAAGGGATTTTCGTGGAACGGGGGCTGAGCTAAGAGACCCGCAAGAAGCGCTTATGAAAACTTACGTATGCGATAGCGTCAAAGATGTTTCTAAGAAAATCCGAAAAAGGGAGAGGCTATTTTAGTGGCACATACATCGAGGACCGTGAAGCACCAATACCCGGAGTACCGTGCCTGACCGGTTTGTTTGTGATTGCAAACTCGCCCAGATAGTGTCCGATCATCTCTGCCCTTAGCTCTATGGGCACAAATTCTTTGCCGTTGTGCACCATGATTTTGGCGCCTACCATCTCTGGCAGAATAACCAAGTCGCGCACATGAGTCTTAATCTGCGCACCAGAGTTCTTTGCCGCTCGCATCTTCTCCAGTAGAATCCTCTGTTCAGGCGTCAAGCCTCGTTGCAGGCTTCGGCGCTGCCGCGAAGGAAGTAGATTGATAAACTCATCCATAGACATGCCGAGTATAATGTCCAAACTGTGACCCCTATAGCTAAATTCTTTAGGCATTTTTCAATCTCACCATACCATTGCGACTACATGCTTTAAACATTGTGTCAACCTGATATCCGCTTCTTCTGCCGTCTTCCGGCACCACGCGCCGAAATTAGCCCAACCTTCTGCCCAGGTGGAGCACCATGTGATGTGGTTGTAGCCTTTCGCGCACTCTTCTTGCTGCTGCCATACGGGTGACAAAATGCGCCCATTTTTCTCCCACTGGCTCGTGGATATTTGTGTCCCTTTGCGCTCATCAGATGAAACGCCTCGCCTGCTTTGAGAAATGGCTTCTCAGTGCGACCAGCCGCGGAAACCACACCAATTGTAGCTAAACAACAATCGTTAACGTAGCGTGTTCGCCTCGATGGCAATCTTATCATTGTGCCTTGGGGAGTGTGACCAACAACCGTTGTGTAAGCCCCTGAAGAGCGCCCCAGTTTGCCACCATCGCCAGGCTTAAGCTCAAGGTTGCAAACCATTGTGCCCTCTGGTATTCGACCAAGAGGAAGAACATTTCCAACATCTACCGATGCGTTTCCTCCGAATCCAACCTGTTGCCCCACAAAAACCCCTTCAGGAGCTATCGTGTAACAGCTTTCACCATTTTCGAACCTAACAAAAGCCAAAGGCGCACCGCGTCCAGGATCATGCGCAAAGGCCTCGATAACGCCATTTAGCGAAGTATCAAAAACCTGCTTCACAGCGATCGCTGGAGGATATTTAGCTGCGGCCACTCGCTTGTGAGTGGAAGCTCGATATGTTGAGCCCCCACGACCGCGGCGTTGAACACGAATCCGTTTTCCCATACAACATTACCTCATTCTATGGTTACAGTATTCCAAGCTTTATTGCAACATCAGAAGCCTTGAACTTTGAGTCCAGCTTCACAAAGGCCTTCTTCTCACCACGAGGAGTCAACTGAACAGTAACCTTAACAACCTTGACATCGTAGAGCGCCTCAACCGCGCGCTTAACATCTGATTTCCCTGATTTTGGATTAACTATGAATATCAGCTTGTTATCCTTCTCAACCATCAAACTCGCTGACTCGGTCATCAAAGGATAAAAGACAACTTCAGTCGGTTCCATTACTCAACAGTCTCCTTACCATAAAGCGTGTCCAATTGCGCGAGCGCTCCGCTTGTCCACAGCGTTAGACGCCCGGCGCTTGCGCCTGGCGCAAGGAGCTCTGTATTGAGAGCCCTGACCGTAGCGATGTCAACGCCTGGAAGGTTTGCAGCCGCCTTCGCTAAACCTTTCTTTTCAACGACTACGATGAGTGGACCGACAGCCTGTTTCATTTTTCTCCCCCGTCGCTTGCCCTTGCCCGCTCGAATCTTGCGGCTTGCTCTTACTCGGTCTAGGTCAGATTTTACCCCTAGGTGAGCAAACGCTTCCTCAACTTCTTTCGTTTGGGTAAGCTGAGCCAAGTCATTGGTAACGACAAGGGGAATCTGCAAGATTTCGTCGATCGCGTGCCCCCGGAGCGCAACTGTAGTTTTTGAGGCGGTTGCTGCAATGGCGGAGAAAAGGGCGAGTCGACGTTCTTTCTTGGGAATTAGCTTTACTATTCTCTTGTGACTGGTGGGTGGGTGGGGTTGTCTTCCTCCAACCGTGCTGGGCGCGAATTTTGCTGTTCCGCCCCCGCCCTTGACTCTGGGAACACGGGCTATGCCCATCCCTGTTCCACGTGATTCGGCTGTGGTACGCTTTCCTGCCATTGGATCACGCCCTTGTGGTTGCAGGCGATTTGTCTGCGCGGCAATGACCGCGCGTCTTATTAGGTCAGGCCTTATCGGAGTTGAGAAGACCGCTGGGAGCGTGACTTTCTCAGCTGCTGGCTTCCCTTCGAGATTGAAAACCTTTGCAGTTCTTTTGGCGGTCGGCATAGCTATCTACCTTGTGGAGATTCCAAAGAAACATGTGTAATCTGTGGGGGCGTTTCGCTTGTTTCTTTTGGCGGTCTTGCTGGAAAACGTATGCGTATGCAACGTTTTTCTGGTCCGGGAATGCTCCCTTGAACCAGGATATAGGGGTTGGTGACCAGACCGTAACGGATGTATCCACCTTTGGGTGTGACTTCTCTGCCGTCTTTTCCGATCTTAAGGATGCGTTTGTTGTATTCTGTGCGTTGGTGATAGCCCATTTGCCCTGCTCGAGGGATTGAATACATGAGATGATGTGGATTCCACGGTCCGAGCGTTCCAATTCCGCGTTTGGTTTTTCGTCCCTTGTGTTGGAGTACGGCAACATGCCAGCGTTTTACTGGTCCCTGAAAACCTTTGCCGGTTGTGATTGAGGCAATATCTGTGAATTGCCCTTCTTTGAAGACCTCTTCAGGCGTGACAGTCTTGCCTAAGAGGGATTTGGCATAGTCTAACTGCTGCTGTATTGTTCCTCCCCCGATCTCGATTTCGGTGATGTCTGGTTTCTTCTTGGAGAGGCTTGTTTCCCCGGGTTGAGTTGCCGTTATCAACCTCACAATGTTTGCTCTGTCCAGATTATCGTAAATCTTTGACATCATCTGTTCGGTGTTAAAATTCTCAGGCAGGATGAGGGCACGTTCAAGTTCAGCAGGCGGATTATGCATCCATGCTTCAGCTAGATTCGCCAAGCCATAAGGGGTCTTGGAGTAGCACCGTATGCCGCACACGAGAATTGGAGGAGCTTCAATAACTGTGGCTGCACGCATGACTTCCTTACCGAAATTTGGACTCCTCTTACGATCTTCGATCGCGAAGACGAATGTCATTCCTGCCTTGAAACCTGAGAAACCAAGAAGCCGTGGAGTTTGGGAGTCAGTTTTCGGCCAATAGCGTATTCTTGCTATCGCACGCTTCGCACGGTGCCTAGGCAAATAGGACAGCGAACCATGTTTAGGACTATGCTTTTTTCGGTGACCCATTGTAATTCCGCTTCGCGAAGGTTAGCAATGAGAAAATAGGGTTATAAAGGTTGCCATCAAACGTAGCAGCAAATACTCCAGGTTCCCGGATGGTTTGCAGAAGCATCCGAAGAGTCTCAATTCAAGCTACCCAGAAATTCTCCGCCGAAAGAGCATTTTCCGC
>Ga0115026_10000171_pt1 | contig 14859 bp, 18 predicted proteins | sample Mud_0915_D1_FD_83878 | JGI IMG/M metagenome (GOLD analysis project Ga0115026, IMG submission 83878) | Wetland microbial communities from Old Woman Creek Reserve in Ohio, USA - Mud_0915_D1 | ecosystem: Environmental > Aquatic > Freshwater > Wetlands > Sediment ...
GGTGAAGGTGCAAGCGGCCCGTTCTTTTAGTGCGCCCGATCATTGACGGGTCCCGGGGACGAAGCCACACATTGAACGGTGCCGCTGACTGATTCAAGGAGGCCGCCATGTCGCCTTTGCAATCCCTTCTATTGTCCGGCCTGGCATTGAGCTGGACCCTGCTGAACGGGGGCTGCATAACCATGCCGGATCAGAAGTACCAGCAGGCCCAGAGCCTCCGGCTGTCGGGGGAACAGGCCTTGGAGCAAAACCGGGCCGAAGAAGCGGCGGCGAGCCTGAGTGAAGCCCTTGCGATCAGGGAAGAATATTTCGGCACCGATGACGATATCGGCGCCGCCCTGAACAACGGCCTGGGCATGGCACTCGCCGCCCAGCAGCAACACGGCGCGGCCGAGGACCATTTCCGCAAGGCGCTGAGCGTATTTCAGGCGTTCCATTGCTACAACGACTATCGAGCCGGCATCGTCTTCAACCTCTGCGAGATGCTCGCGAAACAAGGCCGGACCGCGGAGGCGGAGGCGCTTGCCGTCGCAGAATTGGAAGCCTCGCAGGTCCCCCTGGGGCCTGCCGACCCGGCGGTGGCGCTGGGGTCGTTGTCCTGCGGCCTGGCGTTTGCGCGGCAAGGCAAATTCGCCGAGGCGGAGGTCTACTTCAAAAGCGCCGCCACGATTTTCAACCAGGCCGCACGGGCCGATGCGGTCGACGCGGCCCTGAGTCTTCACTATTGGGGGGTGGCCATGCTTCTCAATGACGACTCGCTGAACGCGCAGGTGCAGCTCACCCGGGCGGTCGATATCCGCCGTGCGCGGTTGGGCGCATCGCACCCCGAGACGATCGCCAGCCAAAAAGCCCTGACCCGGGCGTCCGAAGCGACGCAGCCGGCTCCCGCCGGCACCGTCCCGGTGACTGAAAAACATCGCAAATCCAAGAAGGACGAATTCGAGGAACTGATCGAGCCGGGGCGCGATTGGGAATGGCGCTGGCGCAACTTCATCAACTTCGTGGACGACTATTATGACGATGCCAAGCACGAGGCGCACGGCAGAAAAATAGGCGAATCCAGGTTTTTCCTGCCGCGATGGCTGATGCTCGGAAGCGGCAACCCATGCAAGTGAACCCGCCGCAAGAGTGTGGCGAATCGATCGGAAGGAGCTGATCCCCCTCCGCGATCAGGCCGCGGAGGTCGTGCGGATAAGCTAGGATGCCTGAAGCATCGGCATAAAGGAGGGGAAAATTGACTTCGATTGAATGCATCGGCTCCTCCCCGGTTCGGCGAATCGTGCAATTCCGGATCAAGCCCGATTCGGATCTTCTGAAGGCGATCGCGGAGGCGCTGACGGCGGAAGGGGTTTGCGCCGGGGTTTTCGTCTCCGGGCTGGGGGCGCTCAAAAAGGCGATTTTTCGAAATCTGAAAGTGTTTCCGGAAAAATTTCCTGTAAGTCCTGAGGACCGCCTCTATCTGGAAATCACCGCGCCCATGGAGCTCGTGTCGTTGACGGGGTGGATCGCCCCCAGAGCCGATGGGGAGCCAGAAATCCATGCCCACTTCGCCGCCTCCACGGTCCAAAACGACACCGTGGTCACCCTGGGAGGCCACCTGACGGAAGGCACCATCTGCGGAATCAAGGTGGTGGTCGCGGTTCTGGTGGCCGGCGAGGACCATGTTCACGCCGTCCTGGACCAACATTCCAAATCCTTTGATATTTTTTTCAACCCAAACGGCTGAACCGCCGGGCAGGAATAGCCATGTTCAAGGAAGACTTCATGCTGACGCGGCGACAGATGAGGTCGGCATGGGTGGGGGCGCTCCTGTGGCTTCTCAGTTGCCAGCCGTCCGAGGCCTGCACCCTTTGGGGGGCGGCCGGGGACGCAGTGGAGGGAGGGGGCACGCTGGTCGCCAAGAACCGCGACTGGGCCCCGGATCACCGGCAGGAGCTGGTCGTTCTCAGGCCGCCGGAAGGCTACAGATCGGTCGCCTTGATGGCGGTCGGCGACGATGCGCCCGGCATCAAGGCCGGGGTGAACGAGAAGGGCCTGGTCATCGTCAGCGCCACGGCCGGCCAATTCCCGCGCGCCGAACGGAAAAAAATTCGGCAGAAAAAACAGCTGATGAGTTATTTTCTAGCCACCTGCGCGAGCGTCGAGGAGCTCTTGAAGCAGGTCGAACTGATGCGTCGACCGGTGTTTTACCTGGTCGGCGACCGGGCAGAGCTTGCCGTGGTCGAAGTGGCCCCCGACGGGCGCCGCTCGGTGACGCGCGCGGTTTCAGGCACCCTGCACCACACGAACCATTATTGCGCGATCGAGCCGCCGGGGCTCGTGCGCAAACCCGGCGCCAGCAGCCGGCTGCGCTACGACCGGATCGGGGAGCTGCTGAAAACCCCGGAGAAACCATTTGACCTTGACGGTTTCACCCGCTTCAGCGAGGACCGGAACGCCGGGCCGGACAACAGCATCTGGCGCACCGGCAGCGACCCGGCCAAACATCGCACCCTGGCCACGTGGCTGGTTTCAGTGCCGCCGTCCGGCAGCCCGCAGCTGTACCTCAAGACCGCCGACCCGGGCGAGCCTGAACGCGTCTGCCGGCTGGCGGTCGTAGAGGCCCTGCGCCTGAAAGGCGGTGACCGAATCCCGTCGGGCGCCGCTCTCTGCAGCGGGCCGGTCAAAAAATAAATCCGTTCGAACCACGGAATCCTGCGCTCGTTTTCGATTGATTCCGGAACGGCGAGAACGGAGTTGAACGACTGGCAGCGCCGGCGATCGTGCTTAACATGATGGGGTGTTCCATTCGAATTTCACTCCATGCGAGGAACCCAGTGATGAGATATCTGCATCCGATCGGCAGGCGAATTCGCCCGGCAGCGGTTTTTTTATCGACGTTCGTTCTCGCCGTGGTTATCGCGTCGGCGAGCATGGCGCAGCCCGCCCCCGGCGGAGGGCCGCCGCTTCCCTCAATTGCCGTCACAGGGACTGCGGAAGTGTCGGCGCCGCCCGACCGCGCGATGGTGAGCCTTGGGGCCGTGGTCGAAGTCAAAAACGCCTTGGACGCCCAGAAGCAGATCGCCCAGGTCATGCAGCGGGTGATCAAGGATGTTAAGGCGCAGGGCATCCCGGAGGAGAAAATCCGCACCGCCGGCCTGTCCCTGAACCCCATCTACGCGCACCCCGCCCCCAAGGCCGGCCAGGAGCCGGAGGCCCCGCGCATCGTCGGCTACCGGGCCTCCAACACGGTCCGGGTGCAGGTCGACGACATGGAGCGCGTGGGCGCCGTGATCGATGCCGGCATCACCGCGGGCGCCAACCAGCTCAACAGCCTGTCGTTCGATCTGCGCGACGACCTCAAGTTCCGCAAACAGGCGCTGCAGCTGGCCGCCCAGGAAGCCCGCTCCAAGGCCGAGGCCATCGCAGCCGCCTTGAACCTGCAGCTCGGGGAGGTGATCGAGGTCCGCGAGGAGGGCGGCCAGCCGGCCTATTCGGCCGAGCGCCGCTTCGCCGCCCCGGCGGCGGCCGCCACGCCGGTCCAGCCGGGACAGCTCCAGGTGAACGCCGGCGTCACCGTGCGCTTCAGGATCACGGGTTCGCCCAAGTAAGCACAGCGCCATCGCCGAGTTCATCGACTGAGCGGAGAGCGACGTCATGACATTTTCCTGGGACTTCCCCTATCCTTCCCGACGCATGCCGGTGCTGGCCCGCAACGTGGTGGCCACCTCTCAGCCCCTGGCCGCGCAAGCCGGGCTGAGGATGCTGCTCTCCGGCGGCAACGCCGTGGACGCAGCCCTGGCGGCCGCCATTGCCCTCACCGTCGTCGAGCCGACCCGCAACGGGATCGGCAGCGACGCCTTCGCCATGGTCTGGGACGGAAAGGCCCTCCACGGGCTGAACAGCTCCGGCCGCTCACCCAAGTCCTGGTCGCCCAAGCGCTTCGCCGAGCTCAAGGCGATGCCCGCCCTCGGGTGGGACGCGGTCACGGTGCCCGGCGCGGTGGCGGCCTGGGAGGCCCTGTCGCACCGCTGGGGCAAGCTGCCTTTTGCCGACCTTTTCGGGCCGGCTGTCGCCTATGCGCGCAAGGGATTTGCAGTATCCCCCATCACCGCTCGGCATTGGCAGGATGCCCAGGCGCTTTACCCGCATTTCGTCGAGATCAACCGCACATTTTTCCCCTCCGGCCGGGCACCGCAGGCCGGGGAGGTGTTCCGCTGCCCGCCGCAGGCCGACACCCTCGCGGCCATCGCCGAGAGCCGCGGCGAAGCGTTTTACCGCGGGGCGCTCGCCCAAAAAATCGCCGCCTGCGCCGCGGCCGAGGGCGGCGCCATGACCCTCGACGACCTGTCCGCGCACACGGCCGACTGGGTCGAGCCGCTGGCCCTCGACTACCACGGGGTCACGCTGCACGAGATCCCGCCGAACGGCCAGGGCATCGCCGCCCTGATCGCTCTGGGGATCCTGCGGAATTTCGACGTAAAGCGGCATCCCATCGACTCTGTCGACAGCCTCCACCTGCAGATCGAGGCCATGAAAATCGCCTTCGCCGAAGTGTTCCGCCGCGTGGCCGACATCGACCACATGCCGGAGCCGCCCGCCGAGCTGCTGCGCGAAGACCGGCTGGCGGTCCACGCGTCTGCCATCCGCATGGACCGCGCGGCTCAAACGACCGCGAGGGCTCCGGGGGGCGGCGGCACGGTCTACCTGGCCGCCGCCGACGAATCCGGGATGATGGTCTCCTTCATTCAATCGAACTACATGGGGTTCGGCTCCGGCATCGTGGTCCCCGGCACCGGCATCGCCCTTCAGAACCGTGGGTTGGGTTTCGTGCTGGCGGCAGACCACCCCAACCGTGTGGGCGGCGACAAGCGCCCTTTCCACACCATCATCCCGGGGTTTGTCACCCAAAACGGCCGCCCGCTGATGAGCTTCGGCGTCATGGGGGCCCACATGCAGCCCCAGGGGCACGTGCAGATGATGGTCAGGATCTTCGACCACGGCCAGAACCCCCAGGCCGCCTGCGACGCCCCGCGCTGGCACGTGGCGCCCGACGGCCGCGTGGAACTCGAGGCGGGTTTTTCGCCGGCGGTCGCCGAGGGGCTCAGGAAGCGGGGCCACCCGGTGGCAACCAACGCCCCGGAGCCCCTCTTCGGCGGGGGCCAGCTGATCTATCGTCTGGCGGACGGGTACGTGGCCGCATCCGACATGCGCAAGGATGGACAGGCCGTCGGTTTTTAATGGCCGACCGGGAGGCATCGTGCCCGACGTCGAGCGGAACATTATCGGTTTTCACGACAAAGCGTGCAAAGGAGAGGAGGTATACCCATGGCTACTTTCTTCATGTTCGGCAGGTACACCACGGAATCCATCAAGAAGATCAGCGCGGAGCGGACCCAGCAGGCGGTCGACGAGATCCGGAAGATGGGGGGCGAGGTCAACGCCATGCATGTGCTGCTCGGCGAATACGACCTCGCGATCTGCGTCAAACTGGCGGGCATCGACGACGCCGTCAAGGCGTCCGTGGCGCTGGCCCGCCTGACCGGGATCGCATTCACCACCTGCCCGGCGATCGAGGTCGAGACCTTCGATCGGCTGATCGGCGGCAAGTGAGCCGGTGCCGGCGGAGGGCGCCGTCCCGCCCGGTATTGAATCTTGGCCCGATTTAATCTAAGTACTATCGCCAGTGAAGGGTGGAACCCCCCCGCGGGGTTTCTTCTGAAAACGGTCAACCGATAGGAGGGGGCGGAATGAAAAAGATCCTGGTCGCGTACGTGAGCCGGACGGGCAACACCGAGAAAATGGCGGAGTTCATCGCCGAGGGGGTCCGCATCTCGGGCAACACGGCCGATGTGAAGAAAGTCTCGGACATCCGGGACGAAAAAGCGTTGGCGGGGTTTGACGGCTACATCTTCGGATGTCCGACGTACCACAAGGACATCACCGCCGGCATGAAAACCTTTCTGTTTATCGCCGAAAAAGCCAACCTGGTCGGCAAGATGGGCGGCGCTTTCGGCTCCTCCACCCACAGCGGCGAATCGGCTCAGATGGTCTACGACACCATGCAGCACGTGTTCAAGATGGACATGGTGAACCTGGGCTCCCTGAATCTGAAGGAGCAGGTCGTCCGCTCGCCCGACGGCCAGCGCGCCTGCCAGGACTACGGCAAGGCCGTCGGCAAAATGTTCAAATAGCCGTGTCGCCGGTTTGGCGAATCGAGGGAGTGCGCAGGTGAAAAAATTGGGGTTCATCGGCGCCGGGCCGGTCGGCACCACATTCGGCGTCAGGCTTTCCGAAAAAGGCTACCCGGTGATCGGCGTGGCCGACATCCACCCGGACGCCGCGCAACGTTTCGCCGGCCGCGTGCCCGGGTGCCGGGTGTACGGCAACAACCAGGAATTGGCGGATGCGGCCGACATGGTGTTCATCACCACCGCCGACGACTTCATCGCGACGGTGAGCGCCGGGCTGAAATGGCGCAGCGGCCAGACCGTCGTGCACTGCAGCGGAGCCAGCACGGTGCAGTCTCTGGAGACCGCCCGGCAGCAGGGCGCCCGCGTCGGTTCGATCCATCCCTGCCAGACCTTCGCCGGCGTCGAACAGGCCATCGCGAACCTGCCCGGCTCCACCTTCGCCATCGAGGCCGAGGAGCCCGTGAAGACCACCCTGAGCGAAATGGCCCGGGCCCTTCAGGGCGACATCGTTTACCTGACCTCCGAGGACAAGGTGCTCTATCACGCGGCGGCCGCCATCGCCTGCAACTATTTCACCACCATCGTCAAGCTGGCCACGGACCTCTGGCGCAACTTCGGCAAGACCTCGTCCGACGGCATCAAGGCCTACATGCCCTTGCTGCGCGGGACCCTGACCAACATCGAAACGGTCGGCTTCCCCAAATGCCTCACCGGCCCCATCGCGCGCGGCGATGTCGCCACCATTCGGAGACACCTGGCGGCGCTGGAAAAATATGCCCCGGACATGCTGACGCTCTACAAGGAGCTCGGGAGCTTCACGGTCCCGATCGGGCAGGACAAGGGCACCTTGTCTGCAGAAAAGGCCGATGAGTTGATGCGCCTTTTGAAACCATAACCGATGAGATGGCCGCACCTTCCGTGGGGTCGACTTTTCGACGTTTCTCGTTTCCCGCTGCTCATTTCTCATTGCATTAGATCCGAGGACGCATGCTGAGCGATTTCAAAGAGCGTTTGACGCGCGGCGAGACATTCATCGGCGCTTTCATCTGCCTGCCGTCGCCCGAATCGGCCGAGATTTTCGCCGAGCTCGGGTACGACTGGCTGATCATCGACACCGAGCACGGCCCCTACGGCGAACTCACCGCCCAGCGGATGCTCCAGGCCGTGGGAAAGCGCTGCCCGTGCGTGGTGCGCGTGCCGTCCAACGAAGAGGTGTGGATCAAAAAGGCGCTGGACATCGGTTCGGCCGGCGTCCTGGTGCCGCTCGTCAACACCGCGGAGACCGCGGCCCGCGTGGCCCGCGCCTGCCGATACGCCCCCGAAGGCGTGCGCGGCATGGGCGGAGCCCGCGCGCACCGCTATGGCGCCGGGTTTCAGGAGTATGTTACCCAGGCCAACCAAAAGATCGTCGCCATCGTGCAGGCCGAGCACATCGAGGCGGTTCAAAACATCGCCGCCATCGTCAGCGTGCCCGGCATCGACGCCGTCTTTGTCGGCCCCTACGATCTGTCGGCGAGCATGGGCAAACCCGGCCAGGTCAATGACCCCGAGGTCCAGGCGGCCATCCGCACGGTGCGGGAGGCCGTGCGGTCCGCGGGCCTGAAGCTCGGCATCTACTGCTCCGACCCGGACGCGGCCGGGGACTTCGTTGAGCAGGGATACGCCCTGATCGGCATGAGCACCGATTTGAACCATCTGGCCGCGTCCGCCGGCGCAGCGCTGGCAGCGGCCAGGAAGGGGCGCTCCCGAAGCGCCTGACCCGATCTCAACGAGGCGGCCATGACCGAGAGAATCCTGGACAAGATGCGGCGCGGCGTCTACTACCCCGGCCACCACCTGGGGCCGCGCGAAGCGCTGGACCGGCTGGTGGCTCAGGGGCTTCTCGAACGCATGGACGCCTCGTTTCTATGCGGGCCGGACAGCGAGCCGGCGTATTGCCTGAGCGGCAAGGGGCGCCCGCCCGCCGCGAAAAAGGACGGCCTGAGAAAAACGGCGCCATGAAGCTGATCGACAGCCTGACCGAACGCACCACGGCGGCAACGGACGTGATTCTCAGCGCAGCCGCGGCCGGGGCCGTCATCTACCTGCGGCTGCTGGCGCGGGGCGTTTCGTGGCGGATCAGCCTCTGGTCATGGTCTTTCGGGCTGATCGCATTGTCGGCTGCCTGCGGCGCCGCCTACCACGGACTAGCCTTGCCGGCGGCGACCCGCAAGGTTTTGTGGCAGGCCGTGACCGCTTGCCTGGGCATGGCGATTTCCCTGTTTCTGATCGCCGTCGTCCACGATGCCGCCGGGTCGGATGCCGCGGGGCGGGCGTTTCCGATCCTGCTGGCGGCGGGCCTGTTGATTTTTGGCGTGAGCCGGATGGTCCCCGGCCTCTTCATCGTTTTCATCCTCTACGAGGCCTTGGCGCTGCTGATCGCTTTCTCCGCTTATCTGTGGCTGGCGGCCACGGGCACCCTGCCCGGCGCCGGCTGGATGGCGGCCGGCGTGGCGGTCGGCCTCATCGCGGCGGCCATCCAGCCCGTCGAACGCCTGCGGGTCGCATGCGTCTGGGAATTCGACCGCAACGGCATTTTTCACCTGGTGCAGGTGCTCGGGCTGGTTCTCCTTTGCGTGGGGTTGTCCCGGGCATGAGCCGGCGCCGCACACCGGAAGCACTGGACCGGGTCGCCGCCGACCTGGTGCAGGCGTTGAATGGCCTTCGATTCGGCCCGCCGGTGTCGCATGTCTACAATCCCCTGATATACGCCGCCGGACCCCATCGTCAATATCTGCAGCTCTATGGAGCGCGTCCCAAGGAGGTGGTTCTGGTCGGCATGAACCCCGGGCCGTGGGGAATGGCCCAGACCGGTGTGCCTTTCGGTGAAATCAGCGCCGTGCGCGACTGGATGGGGATCGAGGCCCCGGTCGGCCGCCCGGAACCCTCGCACCCCAAGCGGCCGGTCCTGGGCTTCGCCTGCACCCGTACGGAGGTCAGCGGCCGGCGCCTGTGGGGCTGGGCCATGAAAAACTTCGGCGCCGCCGAGGTTTTTTTCCGGCGTTTTTTCGTGGCCAATTACTGCCCCTTGATGTTCATCGGCGAAAGCGGGGCCAACCGGACGCCCGACAAGCTCAACGCGCCGGACACCCGGCCGCTTTTCGCGGCCTGCGACCGCGCCCTGCGCCGCACCATCGAATACCTGGAACCGGCGCATGTGGTGGGAGTCGGACGGTTTGCCGCCGGCCGCGCCCGCATCGCGCTGGACGGGCTGGATGTGAAAATCGGCGCTATCACCCACCCGAGCCCTGCCAACCCGAGGGCCAACCGCGGCTGGGAGCCCGTCATCATGGGCGAGTTGAGTGCCATGGGCATCCGGATGTGACACCCCATGAAAACCGTTTTTCCCATGCCGCTTCTGCATGCGGTTTCGGCCCTGTTCGCGGCCTTGCTGTTTTCCGGGTGCGCGACCACCCACCCCTCCCTTCCGCCGGGCGGGGCGCAGATCGCCTCGAAGGCCGCCGCCCTCCAAGGCAGCCTCAAGGGGCTGGGGAAGGATAGCGATGCCGCCGAAGCCGGCCGCGTGGCGGAAACCGCGGTGACCTATTCGCTCCGGCTGGCCGAAGAGTATCGGGTCTCGCCTCCGGCGCGCTGGCACAATCTGCTGATTCAAATGGGGTTTCGGGACCGCGGCCTTTGCTTTCATTGGGCGGAGGACCTGATGAAACGCCTTCAGGCCTTGGGCCTCAGAACCTACGAACTGCACTGGGGGGTGGCCCACAAGGGGAGCGAGCTGCGGGAGCACAACAGCGTCGTCATCACCGCGTTGGGCCAGCCGTTTGAAGAGGGGCTCGTGCTCGATCCCTGGCGGAATTCCGGCGATCTCTACTGGGCCGTGGTCGGCGCGGACAGCTACCCGTGGAAGCCGTTGCCGCGCGAGGAGTGGTGAGATGGCAACGCAGGGAACCCAATTTCGGCGTTGCCCTGCGCCTTGTCGACGCTGCGGCGTACCGGTTGTACGCCTCGCGCCGCAAGGCTTGCGCGCCTTGAACTTAGGCTCCCTGCGCTGCCATCATGTCAAGCACTTCTAAAACGGTGGAATAACCATAATGGAAGAATCTTTGGAAGATCTGTTTGGGATGGTGAAGGATGCCGCCACGCGCTTGCAGGGGGTGGCCAACCGGACCCCGGTGATGACGTCGCGCACCCTGAACGAGCGCCTGGGGGCCGAAGTGTTCTTGAAATGCGAAAACTTCCAACGCATCGGCGCCTTCAAGTTCCGCGGCGCCTACAACGCCATGTCGCGGCTTTCGGCCGACGAACGAGGCCGTGGGGTCATCACGTTCTCGTCCGGCAATCACGCCCAGGCCGTGGCGCTGGTGGGCCGATTGCTCGGGATCAAGACCGCCGTGGTCATGCCCCGGGATGCGCCGGTCATCAAGCGCGACGCGACCGAGGCCTACGGCGCCGCGGTCATTTTGTACGACCCCCGGGAAAGAAGCCGCGAGGCGATCGCAAAGGAGCTCCAGCAGCAGCACGGCTACACGATGATCCCGCCTTTCGACCACCTCGATGTCTTGACCGGCCAGGGGACCTCGGCGCTCGAACTGTGCGAACAGGCGAACGGCCTGGACATGCTGCTGGTGCCCTGCGGCGGCGGCGGGCTTCTCAGCGGCTGCGCCATCGCCGCCAAGGGGCTGAACCCCGGCTGCGCCGTGATCGGGGTCGAGCCCGAGCTGGGCGACGACGCCACCCGGTCGTTCCATTCCAAAACGCTGCAGACGGTCAAAAACCCGCCGACCATCGCCGACGGCACGCGCACGCCGTCCCTGGGCCGGCTGACGTTTCCGCTGGTGCTGAAGTTCGTGGATGCCATGGCGACCGTCTCGGAAGAGGCCATCAAGGAGGCCGTACGAGTTCTTTTCTTCCGCATGAAACTCGTGGTGGAACCCTCCGGCGTATTGGGCTTGGCCGCCCTGCTGAGCGAGAAAGTGCCGACCAAGGGCCGCGTGGGCGTCATCCTCAGCGGGGGCAACATCGACGGACCGACCATGCGGCATATCCTCGCCGGATAGAGAGGAATGGATGAAAATCTACACGGGCAGCGGCGATCGCGGAAAGACCAGCCTGTTCAGCGGCGAACGGGTGCCCAAGGACAACGAACGCATCGAGGCCTACGGCGACCTGGATGAGCTCAATTCGGTGATCGGGGCCCTGATCGCCGCCCTGCCCCGGGATTGGCCGGATTTGCATCAAGACCTTCAGAAAATCCAGTCCGATCTCTTTCACATCGGCGCCTGGCTTGCCACCTCCCCCGGCGCCCCGGCCGCCGAGAGCCTGGCGCCGCTTGACCTGGATGGCGCTGCGGCGCTGGAGCGACTCATTGACCGGCTCGACGCCGCTCTTCCTCCGCTCACAGGCTTCATCCTGCCGGGCGGCGGTCCGCCTGCGGCCTGGGCCCACGTCGCCCGCACCGTCTGCCGGCGAGCCGAACGGCGCGTGGTGAGGCTTTCCGCCGACCCGCTGCCGCCCGCATCCGCGGCGCAGCTCAGCCGGGCCATCGTGTACTTGAATCGATTGTCCGACTGCTTGTTCGTTCTGGCCCGGCACATCAACCGCCGCCAGGGCATCGAGGACTCCTTATGGAAGCCGTGAGCCCGACGTCTTCCGACCCGGAAGCCGGCAACCTTTTCAACACACGGATCATCGCCCGACGCAGGCTCTCATCCAAGACAGTTGAACTCGCTCTCCGGAAACCACCGGGGTTTGCCTTTGCCCCCGGCCAGCGAGTGCGCCTCAAACTCGGCCCGGCGGCCAGAGACTATTCCATCGCCTCGGCCCCGGCGGAGGAGGCCATCCGGCTGTGCATTCGCGAAGTGGAAGGCGGGTTTCTTTCCCCGCAGCTCGCCGGCGCCCCCGAGAGTGCGGCATTGACCTTCACCGGCCCGCACGGCTATTTCACGTTCAAGGCATCGCCGCGGCCGGCGGTGTTCGTCGCGACCGGCACCGGTGTTGCCCCGTTTCGCTCGATGGCCGCCTCGGGGGTCTCCGGCTTCACCCTGCTGCACGGGGTTGAGCAGGCTGAGGATCTGTACTACCTCGATTTTCTCCAAAGCCGCGCGGCCGCCTACGTGGCCTGCCTTTCCGGTACCAGCCCCGCACCCGTCGCGCACCATGCCGGCCGGGTGACCGGCTACATCGAAAACCATTTGCCCCGGCGCGCCTGCGATTTCTACCTGTGCGGCCGCCAGGACATGATCCGCGATGTCACGCTTCTGATCGACGAGGGGTTTCAGGGGTCTCTCGTCTACTCGGAGGCCTTTTACTGAAACCCGGGAGGACTCGGATGAAATTCGAAGTGATCAAAAAGGAAGCGGTGATCCTGGACCCCGCGAAGCAGATGCAGGCCAAATCGATCCCCGTCGAGGTCCGCACGGACCCCCTCACGGGCCGGACCTCCCGCATCTGTCACTTCCGGCGTCTCACGTTCGAAAAACCCGACATCAACCGGCTGATCGACGCCTCCCGGGGCACCTGTCCCTTCTGCCCGGAGAAAGTGCTCGAGGTCACCCCCTGCTTCCCAGCGGAGATCGCGCCGGAGGGCCGCCTCTTCCGGGACGACCAGGTGCTTTTCCCCAACATCGCCCCCTATGACGGCCTGGGGGCCGTCGCCACCCTCGGCCGCCGCCACTACATCCCCATGACGGAATTCGAGCCGCAGCGGATTGCAGGCGGGATCCGGCTGGCCGTGGATTTCTTCCACCGCGCCCGCGCCATCCGCCACCCGGAATCAGTCTACCATCTGCTGAGCTGGAACTACATGCCGGCCTCCGGCAGTTCCCTCATCCACCCCCACCTGCAGGTGTTTGCCAGTTCGACGGCCCCGAACCAGCTGCGCGAAGAGCTGGCCGCCGCCAAGGCCTATTACCGGCAGCACGGCAACACCTACTGGGACGACCTGGTGGCGGCCGAGAAGGCCGAGGGCAGCCGCTACCTCGGACGGATGGGGCGCATCGATTGGCTGGCAGGTTTTGCGCCCTTCAGCGTCGTCGGCGACGTGGTGGCCGTCGTTGAGAATTGCCGGACCCTGCTGGATCTGACCGAAGAGGACCTGAAGGGGATCGCGCAGGGACTCACGGCCGCCATGGCGGCCTACGACAAAATGGGCATCTACAATTTCAATGTCTGTTTTTTCCCGGGCACCGAAAAAGACCAGTTCGCGCGGCTTCACATGGTCTTTTCACCGCGCATCTACTACAACCCGGTGCTGGCCACCCCGGACACGACCGCGCTGCGAACCCTCTACAATGAAAGCATCTGCGTGGGGTTTCCGGAGGAGATCGCCGCCGCGGTCCGGCCCGAATTTGTCAGACCGGAACTCAAATAGGGCAGCGCTTGTTCGAGTGATGGCGGAGCGGGGTGCCCGCCGCGGCGAGCCGCAGCCAATTTTTCAACGGAGAAAAATGATGCAGCTTCAAAAATTGGACATCCCCGGTCCCGGCGGGCAAAAACTGTCGGCCCTGCTCGATCTGCCGGTTGACGGCGCGCCCGTCGCCTACGCCCTGTTTGCCCACTGCTTCACCTGTTCGAAGAATCTGAAGGCGGTTTATCACATCTCGCGCACCCTCACGCGGGAGCGGATCGGAGTGCTGCGCTTCGATTTCACCGGCCTGGGCGAAAGCGGCGGGGACTTTGCCGACACGAGCCTTCTCTCCAATGTGGAGGATTTGGTGGCGGCCGCCGATTTCCTGGCCTCCCGCTTCGAGGGCCCCCGGCTGCTGATCGGCCACTCCTTCGGCGGCGCCGCGGTGCTTCAGGCCGCAGCCGCCATCCCCTCATCCAGGGCGGTGGTAACCATCGCCGCGCCGGCCGATCCCCGGCACGTCTCAAGGACCCTGGGCCCCGCTGCGCAGACGATCGCCGCCCGGGGCGAGGCCGAGGTGAACATTTCCGGCCGCACCTTCACGCTGCGGAAAAAATTTCTGGACGACCTCAAAGGAATCGACCCCGAGGCCGTCGTCCAGAACCTGAACCGCGCGCTGCTGGTACTGCACTCGCCGCTCGATGACATCGTCGGCATCGAGAACGCGGCACGGATCTTCCAGACCGCGCGCCACCCCAAGAGCTTCGTGTCCCTGGACCAGGCCGACCATCTGCTCTCGAACATCGCCGACTCCCGCTACGCCGGCGCCGTCATCGCCGCCTGGGCCAAACGCTACATCGCACCGGCCCCGGCCAGGGCCGCCGCAGAGCCGGCCGCCGACCCCCGCATCACGGCCCGCACGGGCCCCGGGGGCTTTCTCACGGAAATTCTCGCCGACCGCCACAGCCTGCTGGCCGACGAGCCGGCCCAATTCGGGGGGACCGACCAGGGGCCGACCCCCTTCGACCTGCTGGTGGCGGCCCTCGGCGCCTGCACCTCCATGACGCTGCGGATGTACGCCGACCGCAAAGGCTGGCCGCTCGAGGCCGCCACGGTCCGCCTGAAACACGGAAAGATCCACGCCTCCGACTGCGAGGCGTGCGAAACCCGGGAAGGCATGCTCGACCGCATCGAGCGCGAGATCGAGATCGAGGGGCCGCTCGATGCGAAACAGAAACAGCGCCTGCTGCAGATCGCCGACCGCTGCCCCGTGCACAAAACGCTGACCTCCGAGGTGGAGATCGCGACGCGGCTGAAAGAGCCATAATCGAAACGGCGGTTTTA
>Ga0115026_10000172_pt1 | contig 14839 bp, 6 predicted proteins | sample Mud_0915_D1_FD_83878 | JGI IMG/M metagenome (GOLD analysis project Ga0115026, IMG submission 83878) | Wetland microbial communities from Old Woman Creek Reserve in Ohio, USA - Mud_0915_D1 | ecosystem: Environmental > Aquatic > Freshwater > Wetlands > Sediment ...
GGCGGACACCGATCCGGAGTAATCGAGCGCGGTCTTCCCGGCGAGGACCATGGCGCTTTCACGCATCATCACCAGTATGCCGCGCGTGTGCATCAGCATCGTGGCCTCGGCGTTCCAGTAAGGCTGCGCGCCGACGTTTATCCCGGTCACGATGATGTTCACCTCACCGCCGGCCTGGGTGAACTCGATCAGCCGCCGGAGCACGCGCGCGATCCAGTCCATGTTCTCGGTCCCGCTCTCCATCGAGATTTTTGCTCCCGCGGAGAGGGCGAACCATTCCAGCGGCACCTGCATGGCCGTGGCAAGATCCAGGGCCCCCAGGATCAGCCGGCACTCCGGTTCGGCCAGAGACCCCATTTCCTTGCTGGGATCACCGAGGAGAATCACGCGCGTCATGCCTTCCGGGTATTTCGGCGTCCGGTTTCGTATGACGCCGACTACGATGTTGGCGGTATTCTTGCCATAGGGACGTTGGACCGGGGCCAGTCGCCCGCTCTCATCAAGATCATATTCGGTAAAGTCGCCCGGCGGGAAAGCCGCGTCAATCGATTCGGTGGACTGGGTGAAGGAGCGAAGCACCTCGTAGGGGTAAGGAAGCCCGCGCTGTCGCAGGCGAACCACTTTCTGTTCGTATTCGGCAAGCGGGCGCATGGGCTGATCGGAAGGAGGCGTGGCCCGGATGACGATGCCGCGCCCCGTCGGATTGGAGATGCTGAGGACGGTGTCCTTGAGCACGCCTGTCCCCCGATCCCGCATCATGGCGCGCAGAACCACCTTTTCGAGGCCGTGTCCTTCGCTCTGGCGGGCGAGGCGGCGTGCAATCCCGTGAGGCTCTTCCGCTTTGAGATCCAACGGCGGCCAGAGATACAGGAAAACGCGGTTCCAGTACAGCCTTTCCTCCGGGGCCCGACGCATCTGCGCGTCCCGGATGGCTGCCAGCGCCTCCTGCAGCATACGTTCCAGGTAAGGCAGTTGGACGACCCTTCCGGCCTCGTCGCGCACCGGCGTCAGGTCCCGGACCTCGGCCAGCACGAAGAATCGCTCGTCCTTCTTGTTCTCGAGCGCCACGCAGCGGAACATGAAGACGTCTTCCGCCGAGGGAAGCCGCTCGATGCTGAAGTTTTTGAGTCGCCAGAGCTGCAGACGCTCGCTCAGCATGGGGTGCAGCCCGCGGTAGGTCCTCTCCTCGACGAAGCCGTCCGGCCGGCGATCGAAGGTGAAGTGCTGGGTAGTCTCGACCTCCGTTTCCCCGCCCGGCCCCGCTGCGGCGACGATGACCCGCTGCACGGGGCGGGGGAAATCGGCGGAATTCACCATGGCACGGAGCTCCTCCCCGAGCGCATCGATATCGGATGGGGGTTCGGACCACCAGGCATGCAGATCGATCACGACGTCGAGGCCCTCAGGAGCCGCAGCGATGACCGGGCGGATCGATGCGAGCGTGCCGGCGAGGTCGGCTGCCTCTGTACTGCCGGCGACAAGGTAGACCCTGGCGCCGTTGTGGCCATAGACGGCGGAGGCGCAGCGCTGTCCCTCGATATCGAAAGTCCGGAAATCTGCCAGGTTGTGCATGCGATAGTAGCGCCTGGTCATGACTTCGAGCATGAGCGAACGCAGCGGGGGCGACGAGCGGTCCGGCCGGCTCTTGAACAGCTTCATCAGGGGATAGGGACACTCCACCAGCGCGCGCAGCCGTTCGTCGCGGTCGAGCCCGTTCGGGCGGGCCAGCAGATGCGTCAGGTGCGTCTCCATTTCCTGAAAGACCGCCTTCCGCGCCTGCTCAAAAAACGTCTGCTCGAAGTAGCGATAGCGGGCGGCCCGGGCGATGTCGTACAGGGCAGGGAAACGGTTTTCAGAAGCGGTGATCAGGCGGTCCAGGATCGCGAGAAACTCCTGGCCGGCCTTCTGAGCCAGAGAGGCCGCGTGAGTAAGACGGCGCTCAAGGATCGCGACGATTACCGGCACCTGCTGCTCCACGCGCTGGCGCGATTTGTATATCCACAGCAGCCGGCCCCTCAGTGCCGGGGTCGGTTCCAGGCTGTCACTGCCGTAATGGCTCAGAGTCCGGCGCAACTTCTCCAGGAACGATGCCGGCAGGCCTGCACCTCGGGACGACAGGGTGCGCAGGTAAGTAACGAAATACTCTCCCGAGCTCATCCTCTCGATATCCTCGGGGTATTCCGGTGTTGCCTTCCTTCGGAAAAGTGAGGAGATATCGGCGAAGACGTTCAATATCTCCTCCTCACCGCGGCGCACGCCTTCGTCGTCCGGCGCGACCAGCCGCGAGAGCCTCGAGTATTCCGCGATGACGCGACTTGCGTCCTCGGCATGCAGATCGGACCCGAGGACGAGGTTGCGCAGTTCGGTGAGGACGTGATTGATGGTGGCGGCGCTGTCGTGCGGAGCCGCAGCAGCCTGGCTCGCGGTGCTGAACTTCAAGCGCGGCCGCTGCGCCGCTTCGGCTTCTTCCCCGGGCTCGACGCGAATCAGGGGGGCGCCAGGACCGACCTGGGCGTTGTTGAGCACCATCAGCTCACGAACCGTGCCGGCAAAGGGTGCGAGCACAGGCATCTCCATCTTCATGGCCTCGAGCAAGCCGAGGCGCTCCCCGGCGGCAACTGATTGCCCCACGGCGACGTCGATCGTCGTCACCACCGAGGGCGCGGAAGCGCGGATGATGCTCCTGTCGTCGCGTGATATCCGGTGCAGGGAGCCGTCCACCTCCACCAGGTGTGTCAGTCCCGAGACAACTGCAACCACCCGGAGGCGGGTTCCCGCGACGGTAATCCATTGCTCGAAGCTGCCGATACGATCGATCCCGACGTCGATCCGTGCTCCGTCGGCCTCGACCCGGTAGTGCTGGCTGTTGTGGCGAAAAACGCGGAACCTGTAAAAATGCCCGCGGTAACGGAGTTCAACGGCGCGCCCTGCCTCCGCGCGCACAAGCAGGCGCATGCGCATCGCCGAGTCGAAGAAGCCCTCCAGTTCGTCGGCGAACTCCCTGTCATACACATCGATGGCGGCCTGAAGCAGGGCGATCTCTCCGTACCTGTCGGAGATATGCCGGCCTGTTTCTGCCAGCCGGTCGAGCCAGTCCACATCCAGATGGTTGTCGCGAACGTCGCCGGATTCCAGCAGGTGCAGGAGAAACGTCCGGTTGCTGGTTCCGCGGTCGATGACAATTGTGCTCTCGTTCAGCGCCTGGGTGAGGGCGGAGAGCGCGTCGGGCCGGTTCGGGCCGGAGCTGATGAGTTTGCCGAACATGGAGTCGAACTCGGCCGGAATCTCGTCCCCTTCGGCCACGCCGTTGTCCAGCCGCAGGTTGGGCCTGGTCGGCACGTGCAGCAATTCGACCTTGCCGGGCGACGGCGCGAAGCCTTCCTCAGGGTCCTCGGCGTTGAGGCGCACCTCGATCGCGTGCCCGCGCGTGTCAGGCGGCGCACCCTCGAGCTTTCCGCCGCGCGCTACGTGCAGCTGCAGCTGGATCAGGTCCAGGCCGGACGTGAGTTCCGTCACGGCGTGTTCCACCTGGAGGCGCACATTGACTTCCATGAAGGCGAACTGCCTCGTCCTCGGGTCGTAGAGCATTTCGACGGTGCCGGCGTTGGTGTAGGACGCGGCGCGGCAGAGACGGACCGCGGCCTCGCGCATGTCCCTTTCGACCTCGGCGGGCAACAGAGCCGGCGCTTCCTCGAGCACCTTCTGCCGGCGCCTCTGAATCGTGCAGTCGCGTGTTCCGACAGCCCAGGTCGTGCCATAGTGGTCGGCCAGGAGCTGCACCTCGACATGCCTGACCCCTTCGAGCCAGCGCTCCACATAGACCACCGGGTTGCCGAAAAACCGAACCGACTCGGCGCTGGCCGCCTCGAACAAGGCGGCGAACTCCGCCTCGGAATTCACCTTGCGTATCCCTCGCCCTCCCTCACCTGCAGTCGCCTTGATCACGACGGGATAGGACAGGCTGCTCGCCTGGGCCAGGCCAGCCTCGAGCGTCAGGGCGGAACCGCCGCCCCAGGGAATCACCGGGATGCCGAGTTCCTCGGCCAGCAGCTTCGCGCTGATCTTGTCCCCGAGCTTGCGCATCGTTGCGCTGCCGGGGCCGATGAAGATCAACCCCAGGCGGTGGCAGAGGCCGACGAGTTCCGGGCGTTCGGATGCGAAACCCCACCCGGGCCACAGGGAGTCGACTCCTGACAGAGTCAAGGCCCTCTCCAGCAGTGCCATGTCGAGATAAGCCGGCTTGCGGAGTCCGTCCCGCAGGTCGATGAAGGTTGCGGGGCCGAGGTCGAACGCCTCATCAGCCTCCTGGACAAAGCGGGCTCGCCGGTCCGGTGCGGTGAAGAAAACAACCGAGCGGATCCGGGTCTGATGGGTCCGGTTGTACTCGCGCACGCCGCGGATAAAACGCATGGCCGGCTCGCCGCGGTTGATAATGGCCACACGTTGTATGTCTCGGAGCATAGGTCACCTTCGGATCTTAGAAAATGCGACAGAATTGAACCTGGGTTATACGACAGCACCGCTCTTTGCGCAAGCCGCTCCGCCGCCCCGTGACCCCTTACCGCAGAGGTGCCGAGCACGCAGAGACAAACATAGGGTTCGCAAGACTCAGGGGTGTTTCTCTGCGGTCTCTGCGTCTTTGCGGTTAGCGTGCGCTGTTTCCAGGGTCGGCTTCGAGGGCGACATGCTCGCCGGGCTTCATGTTGATGGATATCTCCTTGCCGCTGAAAGGTGAGATCAGGCGGCAGACGCCTCCCTTCTCGGAGAGAATTTCAACCAGGACTGTTTTTCCGGCGGTGCGTTTGGCAGACACGAGGAATGCCCCTTCAGCCCGCAATGTCGTGAACGATGCATCCTGCCAGGAAGACGGAATGGCAGGGAAGATCACAACCCTCCCACGATGGCTTTGCAGCAGCATCTCCTGAATCCCCTCGGCTGCCGCGAAGTTGCCTTCCAGGGTGAAAGGCCTGTACGTGAACTTCGAATACCCCTTGCCGGACTGGTCCCCGTTGCAGTGAAAGCTGTTCCGGAGCGTGAAGGCGGTTGAAAAGAGCGCGAGCGCCTGCTCCGCCTTCTGCCCGTCGCGCGCCCGTGCCGCGAGGTTGCCGAGCCAGGCGAAGCTATATCCGGTCCACCAGGAAGAACCCAGACGGTCGAGTTCACCGAGAGAGGCCTGGATAGTCCTCACCGCGGGCGCACCGTCCCCCGGGTCGATCAGGCCCAGCGGATGGATTGCCATGAGGTGCGAGAAATGCCGATGGGAGGCCGGCAGAGGGTAATCCTTCGCGACCAGCAGGCGGCCGTCAGACGCGATGCTGAGTTCGGGCAGTTCCGCGAGCACTCTGCGCCAGCGTGCACCCTCCTCGGAAAGCCCCAGGACTGCCGCGAGTTCTGCCGCCGCAGCGAACAACCAGCGCGAGAGGGCGAGGTCGTAGTTGGTTGGCGTGGTGAACCAGGCATCGGGGCGGTTGTCGTTTATCTCCGGAGACGAGCTCAGGGGGAAGGTGCGCAGACCGTCGGATCCGCGCTGGTTGGTGAAGGCTTCGAGAAAGACCGCGGCGTCCCTGAGGTACGGGTACGCCCGCTGCGCGAGAAACTCGTGATCGGCGCTGTATTTCCAGTGCAGGTAGAAGTGCTGGGCCAGCCAGGCCGCCGTGGTCGCAGAATGGGTGTACTGACGCCAGCCGCCGATCTGATTCCCGTTCAGGTCTGCGGTCATGGGAACGTTCAAGCCCGGCATCTCAAAGAAGCGCTGCGTCCACGCGAAACCGGCGTCGCGTGTGTTCCAGAGGTAATCCAGGTACCCCAGTCCCTCCTCCAGGTGGTTGCTGCCGTAACACGGCCAGTAGCTCAATTGAGTGTTGAGGTCGTGATGGTAGTCACCCTTCCAGGGCGGGAGTTTCCCGTCATCCGCGGTCCAGATCGCCTGCAGGCTGATGGGCGGCGCCCCTCGGCGCGCAGCGGCCCCGAACTTGTAGGTTTCGAGGTACCACTGCCGTTCCAGAACGGGGTTGGGGAGTGAGACGGAGGATTTCTGCCAGAAACTGCGCCACCATCCACGGTGGGATTCAGCCATTCCGTCGTATCCCCTGGCAAGTGCGGATTCCGAACGTTTCCGGGCAAGAGCCAGCGGATCAGGTCCTTCGAAACTCGATGCGACGGACCAGGCCGCCGTCCACGATCGGTTGCTGCTCTTCCAGCAGACGTAGACCGCAAAACGGAATCCCTCCGCTCCTTGCTGCAGGAAGGCCTGCCAACCCGGCCCCGCACTCTTCTGCGGCGCCGGGTACCCGAGCTGGGCGAGATCTCCGGCGCCAATCCCGCCGCGCGCCGGTTCATCGATCTTGCCTGCGAAGGCCGGGGCAACCAGGGCTATCGACACCGGCGCAGGAGATTGAATGGAGATCATCCCGACCGGTTCCACCGCGTGGACCATGGCGCGCAGGTGGCTTCCCCTGAACCGCATTTCTGCGGTTGCGTCGGCCAGCGAGAGGCTGGAGTCGACGAACACGGGCTTGGTATCGAACGACAGCTCGATCCGGCCTGCCGGGATCCTGGTGGGTGCGGGGCGATTGTAGGGCTGCTCATAGAGGCGGACCAGATCTTCGGTGCGCCCCTGGAGGTGCCATTCCCGCATGATCCGGAACTTGTACTCGGGCGTGCTGAATTCCGGTACCAGCCGGAGATCCCACAGGTCGCTCCGGTCAAGGGAGATCTTGACCGGTTTGCCGTCGCCCCAGACAAGGGCACCCATGATTCCGTTGCCCAGCGGCAACGCTTCATCCCAGACGGTGACGGGAGACGTGAAATGCAGTCCGTGTCCGTCACGGGGCTGGTTGGCCGCGATACGTTCGGCAGCGGCGGCAGGCAAGACAAAGAGAAGCGCGAGCAGGCAGCGGATTTTGCTATTCATAGGCGGATTACTCTCCCGGGAGGCGCAGGGGGCATGACCGCGTCAGGGTTTCTGCCCGAAGATACCCGACAAGATGCCAAAGACCTGGGGTTGGTACTGGAGCAGTATCCTCGGCAGAACCAGTGTCATGGGGATCAGGTAGCGATACTCCCTCGTTGAAATCGTGAGCATCATCAGCATGATCAGGAGCGGAGACATCGTCCGGCCGAACTCGTAGGCGCCTCCCCAGATGTCGGCTTTGCCAAGAAAGACAACGGCGAGACTGAAGACGGCCAGACAGGTTCCGAGCATTCCCACCGGCCTTCTGAGCAGGACGTACAAGACGAACGACAGCGCGAGCCACATACCGAGCACAGCCGTGTAGTCCAGCACGGCTGCGGTCGTCACCCACGGTCCCGTCAGAGGATATTGAATGGGGTTGAGGGTGCGCGTGATCAGGCCCATGAAGGGCAGTGACAGCCAGGGAGTGCCGTCCCGCGAGGTGTGCAGGTTCACATATCCGGCCCAGGCGACAAAAGGGACGATCGAGACTGCTGCCAGTATCAGGCGCTCCCGATGCCGTCGTCTCCATTCCAGGATCATCGCGCCCGCGGTAATGCACAACCCGGTCTCCCTCGCCAGGGGCAGGAGCGCCAGAAGCACATATGCTCTGTAGGGCGCCCGCGAGCAATAAAGCATGAAGCCGATCAGCAGCGCCGCGGCCGCGGCGTCCACGGTTTGCCTGTCAAGCGAAACCATCACCGGGGGAATCAAGAGGAACGCGAGGCCCCAGCATGGGTGGAAACCGTTGAGGACACAGTACCGGCTTAGCCAGAAGCCTCCGAGCAGCACGAAAAGCAGTGTGACCGCGATGTAAGAGTAGTCGATCAGGGGATCACGGCCTGCCGCAAGTATGTTGGCCATGCCGGGTACAAGAATCCGCCGCCAACGGAGACTCGGGTTATCGACGTAAGTCGCATATCCTTTCTTGAGCAGGGGATCATGTGCGATCAGCCGGTAATACATCCCGTCGTAGCCGAGGCTCCCCGGGAATCTGTAGACAGATTGATTCTCCGGTGATGGGGGAAGCGACGTGGCTTCACCGGTGTGAAAGAGCGCCGTCCAGTTCGTGCCGTAGTTGAAGCGCACGGTCAGGTATTGCCAGGCAAGGGCGAGCAGGAGCGCCGTCGCAGCGACGGCGAGTGGAGTCGGGCGGCGCATATTTCACCTTTTCAGCGGAAACCGGCCTGCCAACATCAACGCCGGATTCTAGCTCAATAGCCCTGTTGATTCACGCGTTCTCCGCGCAACTCCGCGAACAAGCGGGTTATCCTCACCGGCGGGATCGGAATCAGGGTCGCAGTCGGTATCGGCTTTGGAAGTCGAGAGATCCAGGGTCCGGTCTAACAGACCGGACCTACCTCTGTTATGCTGTCGAAATTGTGCAGGGAGGGCATGTGGCGGAAACCAGGAACGATCCGACTCTCGACTTTGAAAAGTACCGGCTGCCGAACGGGCTCGAGGTGATCCTCCTCGAGGATCATCGCCTGCCGTTGACCGCGGTCAACATCTGGTATCACGTCGGACCGGCCGATGAACGTCCGGGGCTGACAGGCTTCGCCCACCTCTTCGAGCACATGATGTTCGAGGGGTCCCGCCATGTCGGTGTCAAGGAGCACATCCGGCGGCTCGAGGCTGCCGGCGCGACCGAAATCAACGGCACGACGGACTTCGACCGCACAAACTACTTCGAGACGGTTCCCTCAAACCAGCTCGAACTCGCTCTCTGGCTGGAGAGCGACCGGATGGGATTCCTGCTCGACAAGCTCGATGCCGAGAACCTGGAAAACCAGCGCGACGTGGTGCGCAACGAGCGCCGCCAAAGCGTGGAAAGCATGCCCTACGGGCTCGTTCAGGAAGAGCTGTTTCACCAGCTGTTCCCACGCGAACACCCATACTATGCGTCAGTCATCGGTTCGCACGCCGATATCGAGGCGGCACGGCTGCAGGACGTGCGGGAGTTCTTTCGACGCTACTACGCTCCGAACAACGCCAGCCTCGCGATCGTAGGCGACATGGACCCGGAGAAAACCAGGGCCCTGGTATGGAAGTATTTCTGCACCATACCCTCCGGGCCTCCGGTGCCTCGCGTCGATATCGTTACGCCCGCCATCACATCGCCCCGGCGCGTTACGGTCGCAGACCAGGTGGAATTGCCGCGCGTCTTCATGGCGTGGCTGACCGATCCGATCTTTCAAGGGGGGGATGCCGAGTGCGATCTGATCGGGCGGATCCTGGGTGGCCGCAAGTCGAGCCGCCTCTACCGTCGTCTGGTGTACGAGAGGCGCCTGGCTCAGGACGTCAGCGCTCATCAATATTCGCTCGCGCTTGGTTCGGTCTTTATAATTGAGGCTACGGCAAAGCCCGATGTCGCGCCGGAGGCGCTGGAACAGGCCATCGACGAGGAACTCGCGCTGCTGCGCGCAGCGGGCCCGACCCTGGAGGAACTCGAGGGAGCGCGCAACACGATCGAGACAAGCATCATCCGCGGCCTGGAGACACTGGGCGGATTCGGGGGCGTCGGCGACCGCCTGAACCTCTACAACCACTTTCTCGGTGACCCCGGCTATCTTCACAACGACCTCGACAGATATCGAAGGGTCGATACGGAGACCCTGCGGTTGGTTGCACAAAGCAGGCTGACGGAACAGTCGCGGGTGGTGGTCTACGGCGTGCCGGGGCAGAAGGTCATCGAGGATGTTCCGAGGGCCGGCAAATCGCCGGAGGAAGTTCCGGTGCCGGAACCATCGACAGGTGAGGTGTGGCGGATGTCCCCGCCCGCGGCGGGTGCACCGTCTCCGCTCCGGTTGCCTGTCCCGGAGGTCCTCACGCTGCCGAACGGCCTGAGGATCTACCTGGTCGAACAGCACAATCTTCCGCTCGTTTCCGCCAATATCATCGTCCTGAGCGGAAGCGACCGGAACCCGTTGCACCGCCCCGGATTGGCCTCCTTTACCGCGGAGATGCTGGACGAGGGGACGCGAATTCGGTCGGCGATGGAGATTGCCCGGGCTGCGGAGCAGCTGGGGGCGAGGCTTTCGACGGGCTCGACTGTCGATTACTCCTACGTGTCGATTCGCACCCTGAAGAGAAATCTGGAGCCGGCCTTTGAACTCGCGGCCGATGTATTGCTGAGCCCGGCCTTCCCCAAGTCCGAGATCGATCGTGTGCGTCATGACCGGCTGACGCGGATCATCCAGCAGCGGGACGATCCGTCGACGGTCGCGGGCAAGGCGTTCCTGAGAGCAGTCTACGGTCCGGGGCATGCGTACGGGTTTTCCGAGATCGGGACGGAAGAGTCCAACCGCGATGTCTCGGAAACGGAGCTGGAAGCGTTCTGGCGCGAGGGTTACCTTCCCCAGGACGCTGCGCTTGTGGTTGCAGGTGACGTCACAGCGGGGGAGCTGCGCGACCTGGCGGAGAAACATCTCGGGTCATGGAGGGGTACGGGAGCGCAACCCGAGCCGCCACCCCTCGCAGAAGCACCGGCGCGCCGCGTTGTGGTCGTCGACAGGCCTGAACTGCCGCAGACCGTGCTCCGACTCGGCCACGTGGGAGTGCATCGCGCCCACCCGGACTACATTCCTGTCGATGTAATGAACACTGCGCTCGGAGGCCTCTTCTCGAGCCGGATCAACCTCAATCTTCGCGAGGTGCACGGATACACGTACGGAGCGTCGTCGGCGTTCGCGTCCAGGCGTGGCGCCGGTCCTTTCATCGTGGCGACGAGCGTTCGAGCCGACGCGACAGCCGCGGCAATCACGGAGATCCTGCGCGAGCTCGAGAGAATGCGCACCGAGGAATTGACCGCGGACGAATTGATCACCGCGCGCGAATCCATTACCCGGTCGCTGCCGGGCCGGTTCGAGACGACCTCCCAGGCGGCGTCAAGCATCGGCAAGCTTTTCGTCCACTCGTTGCCGTTGGACTACTACAGGACGCTCCCTGTGCGTGTGGATGCGGTTACGGCTGCGGATGCGCTGCGTGTCGCCCGCCGGTTCCTGAGGCCTGACGGGCTTGTCGTTGTGGCTGTAGGCGACCGTGGGCGCATCCTGGGAGGCCTCGAGGCGCTCGGGCTGGGCCCGATTGAGCAGGCTGACCCGGATGGAGAACCTTTGACGAAAGGTTCGAAACGATGATGAAGATGCGCAGACCCGAGCATCTCCTCAACCTCCTGCTGGTGTTTGTGCCGGTCGCGGCGTCTCTCGAATGGGTGTTTCACGCCGGGCCGGTGTATGTTTTCGCGAGCTCTGCGCTCGCAATCGTGCCTCTTGCCGGCATCATGGGAAAGGCGACCGAAAGCCTTGCCGACAGGCTCGGCGAAGGGCCCGGGGCGCTGCTCAACGCCACGTTCGGCAATGCCGCGGAGCTTATCATCGCCGTGCTGGCTCTGCGCGCCGGCCTCCACGATCTCGTGAAGGCGTCCATTACGGGCTCCATCATTGGAAACATTCTCCTGGTTTTCGGGTTCAGTACGCTCGTCGGCGGACTGAAACACCAGGCACAGACGTTCAACAAGACAGCTGCCGGTATCGGCTCGACCATGCTGCTGCTTAGCGCCGTAAGCCTCGTTGTGCCGGCGGTGTTTGCCCTCGTGGCGGTAGGGGACGTTCGCGCAGCCGAACGGGAGGTAAGTTTCGAAATTGCGATCGTACTGATCGCCTGTTATACCCTGGGACTGATCTTCAGCCTGAAGACCCACCGGCACCTGTACATGGGCCGGACGCCTGAGCATTCTCCGCAAAACCAGGCCGGACGGAGCGAGTCTTCCTGGAGACCGGCCGGGATTCTGCTCGGATCTACCGCCCTGGTCGCCCTGATGAGCGAGTTTCTCGTCGGTGCCGCCGAGGAGTCCGCCAAAAGCCTGGGCATGAACGACGTCTTCCTGGGCGTGATCCTCGTGGCGATCATCGGAAACGCTGCAGAGCATTCCACAGCCGTCCTGATGGCGCGCAAGAACAAGATGGACATCGCCATCAACATCGCAGTCGGCTCCTCCATCCAGGTGGCGCTCTTCGTGGCGCCGGTCCTGGTCTTCATCAGCCATTGGATAGGTCCTTCCCCGATGGATCTTCTGTTCACGCCGCTCGAGGTGATGGCCGTCGTCCTGGCGGCGGTTGTCATGGCCGTGATCACCCAGGATGGCGAGACAAACTGGATGGAGGGTGTGCAGCTGCTGGCCGTTTACGTGATCCTCGGCATCGCCTTCTTTTTCTTCAAATAGTCCCCACTCACATGCGGCGCGGATTTTCAACCCGCCCCGGAGGCTTGAAAATCCGCCGCACATGTTTCAGCGTCTATCTTTGGCTCGCCTTGGTGCAGCCCTCCCGTCGTGGTAATTTTTGTTGGTGATGAAGGCTTCGCCGAACTCAGAGTCACCCCCGGGAGCCTGGATCCTCGATGTTTCCGAGGAGATGGTCAACCGGTACAACGTCCCGGGCCCGCGCTATACCAGCTATCCGACCGCACCGGAATGGGTGGGCGAGTTCGGGCCGGACGATCACGACCGAATCATACGTGAATCGAACGAAGCGAAGCCGTGCCGCCCTCTGTCCCTCTATGTTCACCTCCCTTTTTGCCGGAGTCTCTGTCTCTTCTGCGGCTGTAACGTCGTCATAAACAAGAACCACGAGGTCGCGATCCCCTACCTCGAGAAGCTGAAGTGGGAAATCGACCAGGTGTCGAGTCGCCTGGACCGTGAGCGTCCCGTGGTGCAGGCGCACTACGGTGGCGGCACGCCGACATACTTGAGCCCCGCCCAGCTTGAAGACCTGACCATGCATCTTCGGGAGCGTTTTCGGTTTGCCCCTGATGCTGAGCTCGGAATCGAGGTAGATCCGCGAGTGACGACCGAGGATCATGCCCGCACTCTGCGTCGTGTCGGTTTCAACCGCATATCGATGGGTATCCAGGACTTTAACCCGCTGGTGCAGAAGACGGTTCGCCGGTTCCAGCCTGCCGGGGAAAGCAAGGCGCTGTTCGAACTTTGCCGTTCGCTCGCCTACGAGTCCATCAACATCGACCTGATTTACGGATTGCCGCATCAGACGCCGGAGGGCTTCACGGAATCGGTGGACAGAGTGCTCGAATGGGGGCCGGATCGTGTCGCGATGTTCAGCTACGCCCATGTCCCGTGGATGAAGAAACAGCAGGGCTCGTTCGCCAGGTTCATTCCCCAGGGCATGGAGAAGTTTCGTATCTTCAGGGCAGGGATCGAGCGGTTCACCCGCGCGGGTTACGTTTACATCGGAATGGACCATTTTGCGCGTCCCGACGACGAGCTCTGTGTGGCTCAGCGGAGCCGGACCCTGCACAGGAACTTCCAGGGCTACACGACAAAGGCCGGGGCGGATCTGCTGGGGCTCGGCGTCAGTTCGATCAGCGGCATAGGACGCGCGTACGCCCAGAACTTCCGGGATATCAAGGACTACTATGCCGCGATAGACCGGCAGGTCCTTCCCACCATGAGGGGCATCCGGTTGACGGATGACGACGTGATCCGGCGCGAGGTGATCAGCAGGATCCTGTGCCATTGCGTGCTGCACAAGTCAGAGATAGAACGCGAGTTCCGCTTGTCGTTCGACGAGTATTTTGCGGCCGAGCTCGCCGCCCTCAGACCGCTCGAGAATGACGGCATGGTTGCATTGTCTCCGGACCGGATTTCAGTCACGCGACTCGGGCGTATCTTCATTCGCAACGTTGGAATGGTTTTCGACAGGTACCTGAGGATACCCAGGGAGAAACCGGTCTTTTCACGTACCCTTTGACGTCTCTCGAGCGGAATTCCATGACAGAAGAAGAAAGCCCTGCTACCCGGGCGAATGCGGGCGTGTTCCTCTTCAACCTCGGCGGCCCCGAGAGACTCGAGGATGTGCGGCCCTTTCTGTACAACCTGTTCTCAGATCCCGACATCATCCGAATCCGGAGCGATGTGCTCCGCAAGATGGTCGCCTGGTTCATCTCGACGGCCCGCCAGCGCAAGTCACGCGACCTCTACCGGCAGATCGGAGGTGGATCCCCGCTGCGCAGGATCACCGAGGAGCAGGCTGTCGCTCTCGCCTCGAAGCTCAAGGAGGCGGGGCATCCTGCCCGGGTTTACGTGGCGATGCGGTGCTGGACCCCGACGATCGATGAAGCCCTGGAGCAGGCATGCCGGGACGGCGTAGACAGGCTGGTGGCCCTTCCTTTGTTCCCGCAATTCTCTTTCACCACCACCGGCTCATGCTTCAACCACCTCAAGAGGCTTCTTGCGGGGCCGCGATTCCGTCCCCGGACATCGAACATGCAGGTGGCCTATGTTGATCCCTGGCCCGAGGAACCGCTCTACATCGAGGCACTGGCTGATCTCGTGCGCGCAGCGCGCGGCAGGTTCAGCACGGACAACCCGGGTGAGATCCACCTGCTGTACAGCGCCCATTCGATCCCTGCCCGCTACGTGACGGAGGGCGACCCGTATCTTCAGCAGACCCAGAAGACCGTGCGTCGTGTCAACGATCTGCTGGAAAACGCCCATCCCTTCACGCTCTCTTTCCAGAGCAGGGTGGGACCGGTGAAGTGGCTTGAGCCTTCGACGAGCGAGGTCATTGCCGAACTCGGTCGGGCCCGTGCGGAGCACGTTCTGGTGATCCCGATCAGCTTCGTATCCGACCATATAGAGACTCTTCAGGAGATCGACATCGGCTACAAGCAGCTGGCGGCAGAATGCGGCATCAGGGAGTTCGATAGGACTCCTGCGCTGAACACCCATCCGAAGTTCATAGACGCCCTCGCTCGGATTACCGTGAGGGGTATGTAGGTCGCACAATCAGCCCTCAGCCTCCAGGCGGATTGCTCACGAGCCCCGCATGCGTCTGAATGGAAAGAATTGTGTGACGGAGATGGTGTAAA
>Ga0115026_10000173_pt1 | contig 14798 bp, 13 predicted proteins | sample Mud_0915_D1_FD_83878 | JGI IMG/M metagenome (GOLD analysis project Ga0115026, IMG submission 83878) | Wetland microbial communities from Old Woman Creek Reserve in Ohio, USA - Mud_0915_D1 | ecosystem: Environmental > Aquatic > Freshwater > Wetlands > Sediment ...
CACCCTTCGAGACCTCCCCGGACGGGATCGCCATATCCCACAGAGTGGACGGAGTCGTCCTCGTCCTGGAGGCGGAAAAGACGCGCTGGCCCGTTGCGGAGCACTTGAAGAAGCAGATCCTGTTAAACGGCGGAAACATCCTGGGGGTCGTTTTCAACAAGCGCCGCTACTACATACCGGAATTCGTCTACAAGCAGATATGAGCGGATGATGGATCCTAGCCGGTACGTCCCCTCTGCCGAAACCATCCGCAGGATCCTGGAGCGGGAGCGAGCCCGCACCGACCGGACGGGCTTGCAGTTTTCCTTCGTCGAGGTTGCCCCGATCAGCGATGGTCCGGTGGAAACCGGCGACCTGGAACCGCTGGCGGACATTCTCTCCCGGAGGATACGCGCCACCGACGTGGTCGGCATGTTCGGCGATCGATCCCTCGGGGTCATCCTCCACGCGACCACGATGGAAGGAGCACGGGATTTCGTCAACAACGTCCGACCGCAGATCGCCAACGGCGGCCGGGAGCCGCTCTGCAAGGTCTTTACGTATCCGACGTCCTGGGGCCCCTTCGGGCAGACGACCGGAGATCCGCCCCCGGGGAGATCGGAGGCTGGAAGACGTCCTGTTCCTTCCGGGCCTGAAAATCCCCCCGGGAACGGAAACGGAGAAACGACGTTCCGGAGGATGGAGGATATTTTCGGTTCCCCCCTCCCTGCCTGGAAACGCGCCCTCGACGTGATAATCGCCACCGTGGGGCTGACGCTCCTTTCCCCCCTGTTCCTGCTCACTGCGACGGCGATCAGGATCGTCTCCCCCGGCCCCGCGTTCTTCCGCCAGAAGAGGGTCGGCCACAGGGGGAATCTCTTCGACCTCTGGAAGTTTCGGACGATGCATCCGGGAAACGACGACACCGTGCACCGCCGGCATCTGCAGGAGCTGATCCGCGGGAGTCAACCGATGGAAAAACTCGATTCCTGGGAGGACGCACGCATCATCCCCTTCGGGAAGATTCTGCGCCGGTCATGCATCGACGAGTTGCCCCAGTTGCTGAACGTGCTGCGGGGAGACATGACCCTCGTCGGTCCGAGACCCTGCCTCCCGTATGAAGCCGAGGTATTCCTCCCATGGCATTTGCGACGGTTCGACATCGTCCCCGGCCTGACGGGCCTGTGGCAGGTCAGCGGGAAAAACCGGACCACCTTCAAGGAAATGATCCGTCTCGACATCGCGTACTCCCGGACGATCTCCCCCTGGATGGATATCAAGATCATGGCAAAGACCCTGCCGTGGATCTTCACGCAGGTCGCGGACCACTTCACGGAATCGAGGAAAGTCCGTCAGGATTCGACAAGGACCGGGGGGGATCCCGGGAATAGCCCCGCGAGGAGAACCGAATGAAACACATCAACGTCGCCGTGGCCGGGTGCGGTTACTGGGGCCCGAACCTCATCCGGAATCTCACTTCCCTGCCGGATTGCAGGGTGAAATGGGTGTGCGACATCGACCGGGTCCGGATTGCCCACATGAAACAGATGTTCCCCGGCGTCGACACGACTCAGGACTTCGATGTCCTGGTCAACGACCCCGAGATCGACGCCATCCTCATCGCCACCCCGATTCACCTTCACCATGAGATGGGAAAGAAGAGCCTGCTGGCGGGGAAGCACACGATGATCGAAAAACCGATGGCCTCTTCCGCGAAGGAGTGCCTGGAGTTCCTCGAACTGTCGACCAGGAACCGACTCGTGCTCATGGTCGGCCACACCTTCATCTACTCCTCTCCCGTCCGGCGGATCAAGGAAATCATCGATTCCGGGGATATCGGGACGGTGCAGTACATCAGCTCCCGGCGCCTGAACCTCGGCCTGTTCCAGAAAGACATCAATGTGACGTGGGACCTGGCCCCCCACGACATCTCGATCATCCTCTACCTTCTCGGGAAAGGTCCCGTCGCCGTGAACTGCCAGGGAAAAGCCAACGTCAACAAGGGGATCGAAGACGTCACCAACATGTCCCTGGATTTCGCCGACGGGGGGTTCGCCACGATCCACAGCAGCTGGCTGGACCCCAACAAGGTGCGGGAGATGATCATCGTCGGGAGCAAACGGATGGTCGTGTACAACGACAACGAACCGCTGGAAAAAATAAAGATCTACGACAAGAGGGTGGAGATCCCGCCGCACTACGACACGTTCGCCGAATTCCATTATTCCTACCACTACGGCGACATGTACGCCCCTTATATCAAGCAGACCGAGCCCCTCAAGGTGGAATGCCAGCATTTTCTGGACTGCATCCGGGCCGGGGCCCGGCCGCTGACGAGCGGCGTGGAAGGTCTTCAGGTCGTCCAGATCCTTGAAGCATCGACACGATCCCTGAAGAGCGGTGGAGGGAGGGTGGAGATCGACCGCCTCACGGCCGAAATACTTTCTCCCGCATCGGGACCCGCTGCACCACTGAAGGGATGACGGATGGCCACCGAACTTTCGCAGTTCCTCCGAATCGCCCCCGACGTCAAGCTCGGGGAAGGCGTCAAGATCCACGCCTTCGTGAACATGTACGGTTGCGAGATCGGAGACCAGACCAAGATCGGTACGTTCGTGGAAATCCAGAAAGGCGCCAGTATCGGCAGGAACTGCAAGATCTCGAGCCACACCTTCATCTGCGAGGGGGTGACCATCGAGGATGATGTGTTCGTCGGGCACAACGTCACGTTCATCAACGATCCCTTTCCCCGTTCCACGAACGAGGGCGGGGCCCTCCAGACGGAGAAGGACTGGGTCTGCATTCGCACGCTGGTGAGGAAAGGGGCCTCGATCGGATCCGGCGCCACGCTGCTTTGCGGGATCACGGTCGGGGAAAGAGCGATCGTGGGGGCGGGCAGCGTGGTGACGAAAGACGTCCTCCCGGGGACGATCGTGGCCGGGAATCCCGCCAAAGTGCTTCGACATATCACCGGTGAGGATATGCGATGAACGTCCCTTTCCTGGACCTGAAGGCGCAGTACGAGTCGATTCGCGGCGAGGTCGGGGACGCGATTCAGCAGGTTCTCGACAGGACCGCCTTCGCCGGCGGGCCGTTCGTCGCGCGGTTCGAGAAGGAGTTCGCGGCGTTTTGCGGGACGCCGTTCGCCGCCGGCGTCGGCAGCGGGACGGACGCGTTGTGGATGGCGCTCCTGGGGCTCGGTATCGGACCGGGAGACGAGGTCGTCACGGTTCCCAACACCTTCATCGCCACGGCCGAGGCGATCAGCTGGTGCGGGGCGAAGCCGGTGTTCGTGGACGTGGACCCCGTCACCTATACCATGGACCCATCGAAGCTCGAGGCGGCGGTCACGAAGAAGACCAGGGCCGTCATCCCGGTGCATCTGTTCGGGCAGACGGCCGACATGGACCCGATCCTGGCGATCGCCCGGAAGCGCAGTCTGTTCGTGGTCGAGGACGCTTCCCAGGCCCACGGGGCGGAATACAAGGGGAAGAAGGCCGGCTCGATCGGCGACGCGGGATGCTTCAGCTTCTACCCGGGAAAAAACCTCGGCGCCTACGGCGAGGCCGGGGCCGTGGTCACCAGCGACGAGAATCTGGACCGGAGAATCCGGATGCTGCGCGACCACGGGCAGGCGAAGAAATGTTTCCACTCCCTGATCGGGTGGAACGCCCGGATGGACGGCATCCAGGGAGCGGTTCTCAGCGTGAAACTGAAACACCTTCCCGCCTGGAACGAGGGAAGGCGCCGGAATGCGGCCACCTATGATGAACTACTGAAGGGCATGGAGGGGGTCACGACCCCGAAACAGGCCGGGTATGCCAGGCACGTGTACCATATATACGCCATTCGCGTGGCCGACCGGGACCGGCTGATCGCATCGCTCGCGGAGAAAGAGATCCATTGCGGCATCCACTATCCGATCCCGGTCCACCTGCTGGACGCGTACAAGTCGCTGAATCTCGGGACGGGGTCTTTCCCCGCGGCGGAGAAGAGCGCGGCGGAATATGTGTCCCTTCCCATGTTCCCGGAACTCTCGGGCGAGCAGATCGGGTGGGTGGCCGGGGAAATCCGACGGAACCTTGGGCATTCCGCCATTACGCGCTTCTAGATCCGGTTCAAGGAACCCATGTCGACCGGCCGGGAAATCGTAAACCACGCATCGATTCCGGCCAGGGACGCTCTGCTGCGTCCACATCCGGAGGCATCGATTTTCCACACTTCCGGGTGGGCGGAAACCCTGTCCGAGTCCTACGGATACACACAGAAAAATGTCGTGGCCATGGAGGGGGCCAACCTAAAGATTTTCGTCCCCCTCATGGAAGTCAAGAGCGCTCTCACGGGGATCCGGGCCGTGTCCCTCCCCTTTTCCGATTATTGCGATCCCGTGATACGGGATGGGGTATCTTTCCCGGAGGTCATGAACAACCTAATCGAGGAGGGAAAGAGGGCCGGTTGGAGGACCATCGAGCTGCGGAGCAGCAAGCCCCTCCTCGAGGATGCGCCGCCATCCGCTACCCACCTCCGCCACATCCTGACCCTTTCGACGGATGAAGCCCGTCTGTTTTCCGGTATCCGGAACAGCGCGCAGAGAAACATCCGGAAAGCGGAAAAGGAAGGCGTGCGGACGGCGATCTCCGGCACCTCCGGGGCAGTCCGGGAATTTTACCGCCTGAATTGCCTGACCCGAAGGGACCACGGGCTCCCTCCCCAGCCCTTCCTTTTCTTCCGCAACCTGCACCGCAATCTCCTGGAAAAGAACCGCGGGTTCGTCGTTCTGGCCTCTTACAAAGGCACCTGCATCGCGGGTGGACTCTTCCTGCACTTCGGGGACAAGGGCTTTTACAAATATGGGGCTTCGGACAGGAAATTCCAGAGCCTGCGGGCGAACAACCTCGTGATGTGGGAAGCGATCCGCTGGTTCTCCCGGAACGGTTTCCGGAGTTTCTGCTTCGGCAGGACCGAACGTGGAAACGAGGGTCTGATGCAGTTCAAGTCGGGCTGGGGTGCGGAGGAATCCGTTCTCCGCTACTACAAATACGATCTGCGGAAAAACGGATACATCGTGGACCGATCTCTGGTAACCGGACTGCACAACCGGGTGTTCCGGATCCTCCCGATCCCCGTGTCGAAGGTGATCGGCGCCGCCCTCTACCGGCACATGGGCTGAGCAGCCGGCGATGTTCATTTCGCTGTACTACTTCATGAAGCCCCTCATCCCGAGAAGGGTGCAGTTGGCCGTGCGAAGATCGTTGACCCTCAGGAAACGCGCGAGGGTCCCCCACCTCTGGCCCATCGACGAATCCGCCGGGAATCCCCCCGAACGGTGGCGAGGGTGGCCGGATGGCAAGCGATTTGCCCTCGTCCTGACCCACGACGTCGATACGGAGAAGGGACAGGCGAAGAGTTGTGAACTGGCGGAGCTCGAAATGCGGCTCGGGTTCCGCTCCTCCTTCAATTTCGTCCCAAGACGATACGCGGTTTCGCCCGAGCTTCGGAAATACCTCGCCGGGAACGGGTTCGAGGTGGGCGTGCACGGCCTGTACCACGATGGAAATTACTTTCGCTCGAGGGATACCTTCTCGCAGAGAGCGATCCTGATCAACAAGTACCTGAAGGAGTGGGGCGCGGTGGGTTTCCGCTCCCCCTGCATGTATCATAATCTGGAGTGGATCCACGATCTCGACATCGAGTACGACGCTTCCACGTTCGATACCGACCCGTTCGAACCTCAACCCGACGGCGTGGGAACCATCTTCCCCTTCCGCGTGATTGGGAATTCGACCCGCCCGGGATACGTGGAGCTCCCGTATACCCTCGCCCAGGATTTCACGCTCTTCATTCTGATGGGGGAGAAGAGCATCGACATCTGGAAACGGAAACTGGACTGGATCGCAGAGAAAGGCGGGATGGCCCTTCTTAACACCCATCCGGACTACATGGAGTTCCAGGGAAGGACCCCCGGCATCGAAGAGTATCCCGTCCGGTACTATTCGGAGTTCCTGGAGCATGTCCGTTCCCGATTCCGGGACGCGTACCACCCGTTCCTGCCAAAGGACCTTGCGATTTGGTTCCATGGAAACCGGCAATGCACGCGTGCGTGATCGCGTATACTTTCCTCGATGCCGACTCCCGGGTCCTCCGGTATGTAGAATTTCTCGTCGAGAAGGGTTATGAAGTCGACGTGATCGCGTTGAGAAATAGCGGGGAGGATCCCGTCGATCGGAGAAACGGGATCACCACTTTCCGGATCCGGGAAAGAAGGTCGAACGAAAAAGGGATCCTGGACTATGTATTCAACCTTCTCATGTTCTTTCTCAAGGGAACGTTCGTTCTTCTCTCCAGGTACCGGAAGGTGCGGCACAAGATCGTCCACGTCCACAATCTCCCTGATTTCCTTGTCTTCATGGGGGCGCTCCCGAAGTGGGGAGGGGCAAGGCTCATCCTCGACATCCACGACATCCTCCCGGAATATTTTTGCCAGAAATTCGGGAAGGATCTCCGGTCGTTCCCCGCAAAGGTCCTGTTCATCCTGGAAAAGGTGTCCGCCCGGTTCGCCGATCACGTGATCGTGGCCAACGATCTCTGGAGGGAAAAGATCCTCCTACGATGCGGGTTGTCGCCTGAAAAATGCACGTCGCTGCTGAATTACCCGGACATGAAATTCTTCAGGTCCCCCCCGTCGCACGGTGGCAGGAACGGGTTTCGCATGATCTACCCGGGGACGATCTCCCACCATCACGGAGTCGACATAGCGATTCACGCGCTGAACCTGCTGGCACAGGAGATCCCGAACATCCGCTTCGACATCTACGCGACCCCCTCCAGCAACCTGGAACATGTCCAGCGGATCAAGGCCCTTGTCGAAGAGAAAAATCTGGTGGACCGCGTGACGATCCATGATCCGCTCCCACTCATGCTGCTGGGCGAAATCTTCGCCAATGCGGACGTCGGCGTCATTCCGAAACGTGGCGGGATGTTCGCCGGGGAGGCGTTCAGCACGAAGATGCTTGAGTTCATGGCCGCAGGAGTCCCGGTGGTCGCTTCGAGGACGAAAATCGACGAACATTATTTCGACGATACAATGGTGTCCTACTTCGAACCCGGAAACCCGACGGACATGGCCGAGCGGATCCGGGAGATCTACAGGAATCCGGCAGAAGCGAGGAAAAAAGCCGGGAAGTGCTCGGAATTCGTGAGCCGGAACAACTGGGACACCAGGAAATCCATTTACGGGGATCTCCTCCGGCGGATAACGGCCTCATGAGCCCCGCGGAAGTTCGGAAACAGGAATAACCTTCCAACGAGCTCATGTTTCGACAGGAAACGGCCTCGAATCCTTGTCCTCATGGGCAACGACGAAGCACTTTTCCGCGACAAACCGGAAGGAAACCACGAATGCCTTCGACCCGTCCGGCACGCGAAACAGTGGGTCGCAAAACGTTTGCGGTAACGGGAGAAAAGCCCTGGTGAACAGCCGGTACATCATCGTAACCCCGGTCAAGAACGAGGAACGGTTCCTAGAGGGCGTGATCTCGTCGGTCCTCCGGCAGACCATCCGACCCGCGAAATGGGTCGTCGTGAACGACCACTCCACCGACCGCACAGGGGAGATCCTCCGGCAGGCCACGACCGCACACGAATGGATCGTAGAGGCCGGGAGCGGAAACCGGCATGGGCAAAGGGACCCGGGCGGCGAGGGGGTCGTGCATTACGGGATCCGGCAGGCAAACCTTGAGGAGTTCGACTTTCTCGCGCGCCTGGACGCGGATATCACCTTCGAGGCGGATTATTTCGAACGGCTGTTTCGCGAGTTTCACCGGAATCCCCGCCTGGGGATCGCCGGGGGGGTGTGCTTTGTCCCTTGGAAGGGAAGGCTCGTCGAGGAAAAGCATCCCCGATTCCATACCCGTGGAGGATTGAAAACCTACCGTGTCCGTTGTTTTCAGGAGATCGGGGGTCTGGAGAAGGAACTGGGCTGGGACACCGTGGACGAAATCCGAGCGCACATGCTCGGCTGGGAAACCCGCAGTTTCCCGGAACTGAAAGCGATCCACCACCGCCCGACCCAGACCGCCTCCGGCGCCCTGAAGGGCAAGAGGAACATGGGAATCGCTGCCTACTTCGTCGGCTACCACCCGCTGTTTCTGCTCGCACGGGCCTGCCGGAACATGGCACGCCCCCCGTACATCCTGGGCGGGCTCTCGATGCTGTACGGGTATCTCGGCGGGTGCGCGAAATCCCTTCCGCGGATCCGGGACCGGGAGCTGATCCGATACGTACGGGAACAGCAGTGGAACCGGCTGACCGGGAAAATCTCCATATGGGAGTGACATGGAAGACTGTTTCGCGCTCATCGCTTGGCTGGAGAACGGGGATCTCCTCCGTGGACCAGGCGCTGCTCTCCGCGATGGGCTTCCTGATCTCCATCCTGCTGATCCGGACCGTCTCGAAGGAGGAATACGGGTATTATTCCATCGCCGTGCCGGTGTCCCTGCTGCTCGTCTCCCTCCAGAACGGCATCGTCAACGCCCCGCTCACCGTCCTCCTCGCTTCAAAGAAGGGAGCCGAGCGGCGGGAGTACGTCTCCTCCCTCTGCTTCGGGCAGTTTCTCGTTGTCCTTCCGGCCGTCGGAGCGGGACTCATCGCCTTCGCGATCTTCCGGATCCCGGGGCTCGGCGCGACGGTGAATGCGATCGCCGCCGCTCTCTGCGCCTCGGCCGGGAGTCTTCTGTACCGCGAATTCCTCCGGTCGTATCTGTTCGCGGAGGAGGATTCCCTGGCGGTGCTGCGGATGGATGCGCTTTATGTCGTCCTCTCCGTGTGCGGCCTCTCCATCCTGTATCTATATTCCGGGATCCGCATCGACACCGTTTTCCTCCTGTTGGGCGCGAGCGCCCTGTTGGCCTCCCTGCCCTTCGGCCGCGGAAGGGGTTGGAGCTTTCCCCCCCGATCCGTTTCGAAGAGCTACCGGGAAAACTGGAAATTCGGAAAGTGGGCCCTGCTGGGGGTGTGCGTGACCCACGCCCAGAGTTACAGCTGCCTCTACCTGCTGGGGATCCTCTCCGGGAGCGTTGCGGTCGCGGACATGTCCGCGGCGCGGCTGCTGCTCATGCCGGTAATGCTGATTCAGGTAGGCTGGGGGAGAATCGCGATCCCGCACGGTTCCAGGCTTCGGGAATGCGGGCAGAACCGCCTGTTCTTCATGCAGCAGGTCCGGACAAGTATCCTGGTTCTCCTGTGCATCACCCTGTACGTAATACTATTGATGCTGTTTTCCGACCTGCTGCGGGTGTTCCTTTTTTCCGATAAATACGCGGACTCCCTTCGATACGTCCTGGCCTGGGGGGTGATTTGCGCCATGGGGTTTCTCGCGGTGAACGCCGGTTACGGCCTCCAGGTGATGATGAAGTTCGACGTTATTACGAAGTGGAGTTTCATGGTGATGCTCGTAACCGTGGGTGCCTCGTATTTCTTCATCCGGGCATACGGGATCGCCGGTGGTTTTGCGGCCATGATCCTCGGGGAAACGTTGGCGGCGATCGTCCTTTGGTACTGTTTCGCGATGAGCGTCTTTCCTGGGGGAAGAGACGCGGAACCGAAGAAAACGGAAGATGATTCGACGATGAAGCTTGCAGAAAAAAACGCCGTTGTTCGATTGGATGATTGATCCTATCCTTTGCTCCGTTTGCATCGCGACCTTTCGACGCCCGCTGCTGCTGTCGAAGTTGTTGGCGAGCCTGGAAAGGCAGGTGCTTCCGGAAGGCGTCAGCGTGGAGGTGATCGTGGTCGACAACGATCCCCTGAAATCCGCCGAACCGATCGTCGCCGACTTTCATGGTACGGAGCGAATCCGATTTTCCTATTTTCACCAACCCGTGAAAAACATCAGCCTCGCGCGGAATATGACCGTGGAAAAGGCCTCCGGAAAGTACCTGCTATTCATCGACGACGATGAAGCCGCTCCTCCCGATTGGATGTCCCGCCTGTTGGGGGCCATGGAGAGATTCGCCGCCGACGGGGTATTCGGTCCGGTCATGCCGGAATTCCATCCACTAACCCCGCAATGGATGCGGCGCAGGGAATTGTTCTACCTCCCGATGCAAACCACGGGGGAACGGGCGGTCGATAAATGGACAGGCAACTGCATCGTTCGAGCCGCGATAATGAAAAGGATGGAGCAACCCTTCGACCCCGAATACGGGTTGTCGGGGGGTGAGGACTCCCATTTGTTCGAGAGGTTGGAGCGGCAAGGGGCTCGTTTCGCGTATTGCAGGGAAGGATGGGTGTCTGAATATCTGCCTCCCCGGAGGACATCCCTGAGGTATTTGTTCTCCCATGGCCTGAAAGGCGGACATGGTCATACCCGAAATAAAATAGAATTCGCCGGAAGGAAACGTCTCCCCCTCCGGTTTTTCATGGTGGCAAAAGCGTTGATCTACGGTGCGGCCAGCCTGGTTTTCCTGGTCATTTTCCTTCCGAGCGCCTTTCGCCGCACGTACTGGCTGAAGAAGTTCGCCGCCAACCTCGGCAGGTTTCTGGCAGCGTTTGGCTGGAAATACCAGCCTTACAAGTAATGGAAAGTCCGGTGAATCGGCCAGGTCCGTTGGATAGGATCGAACATCCGGCATACTCCGACCGGCTTGGGGAATATGCCCCGATACTGGCCAGGGCGTCCCTTGCCGTCTTTCTCCTTTTCCTCTTTTTCGGAACCACCCTCCCCTCCAATAAGACGATCGAGACAATAAACGACGTTGCGACCGAGGATCCCGTCAAGCAGGTCGTGTTACCGTCCCTGTATCTCCTGTCCTTCATCGGTCTTCTTCCGAAAAAAATCCAGGCGATCGACCTGATGAAGAAAGAAAAATATCTCGGCCTGTTCCTATTATGGTCGCTGTTCACCGTTGCCTGGGCGGATTACCCTTTTTTGTCCTTTAAACGATGGATTCAAACCGCCGGAGCGGTGATGATCTTCGTTTCCGCAATCCTTCATATCGAGTCGGAGGACCAGGCCTGGGGTTATGCAAGGGCGGTACTGATCGCTTATCTCCCGCTCTCCCTTCTCGCCATTTTCCTGATTCCGGGCACGGTCGAATCCGACAGTACTGCGTGGAGGGGATTTACATCCCAGAAAAACACACTGGGGCAGGTGAGTCTCCTCAGTCTGATCATCTGGACCGGTGCAGTCATCAAGAATGGAGGAGGCAAAAAGGCGTTCGGCCTGCTCTTTTTCGGCGTATCCGCGATCCTGCTCGTCGGTTCCCAAAGCATCACTGCGTTATTGACGTGCGGCATTCTGTTGATTCTCGCAAGCGTCCTTTACGCGGGGAAAAATATTTTATGTCCGATCGCAGGGAAAATCATCACTTCGATACTGGTTTTTTCATTCTTCGCTTCCCTCACCGTCATCTTCTTTCTTGAACCGAATGCCATTTCTTCATTATTCGGATTATTCGGAAAGGACACCAGTTTTACAGGCAGAACGAATATATGGTCGCTGATGATCGAGGAAATAAAAAACCATTGGGTTTTCGGATGCGGGTTCCAGGGATATTGGTCGACCCCGAGACTTTCACTCGATATGCTGCTCTACGATCTGCAGTGGGGGATCAATACCGCCCACCAGGGATATCTGGATATCCTGAACGAAACCGGTATCATCGGCTTTTTCATTTTCCTCATGATGATGTCCCTTTACTTCAGCAACTTGCGTCGACGAGGAAAATCGCAATATTGGAGCTGGGTCGTGATCGGGGTGCTGATCCTGAATTTCATGGAGTCCACCCTGTTTCGTGCGGATGATGTGTGCGGGTGCCTGTTCCTTTTTTCCTATCTGTCGCTTTATGCCTACCCTGCACTGGAGGAGTCCGGCGTGGATTGATATCGTTTTTGATGCGGATGGATCGCATCATGGAAGGCAAGCGACGGAGGGACGCCTTCGTCGCTTTTCGTTTTTTATGGCGGGCTTCTTTTTCGTCGTGGAATTCCACCGAAGGATTTCAGCCCATCCGAGAAACGGGCGCGCCCACGAGGGTTTCATGTAATGCCGTTTATACACTTCCGCCGCAATGTCCAGTATATTCGGGCTGATTGGCGTGAGGTCGATCCAGTCGAATCCCGCATAATACCCTTCTCCGGAACCTGATCCGTCGATATAACCCGAGACGTCGCCGTTTCCTTTATATATTTTTTTTGTGAAGGTGGCCGCCAACCGTTTCATTTCTTCATCGGTCATCAACCCACGTTGGAACGCGATCGTGAGGAACGACATATCGATATGGGAATGGCCGGTGTCTTCGACACCGTATTCTTTATGGAGCAGGTAGTAATTCCATTCATAGCAGTCGCCGCCGGAAACACTTCTCCGTTTCATCCTCCAGAAATCCAGCACGGCCCCGGCTTTTTTCCGGTATTCCGGCACGCCTCCCTTCGCCTTGTCGAGGAGCAGGAGGGTGGCAGCCATCACCGCGCTCTGGTTGAAGGGTACCTCTGTGCTGGACAGACTGGTACCGCGCTTCGTGGGGTACCAGTAGGAACCCGGCACATTGTATCGATCGTAGGCGAAGGAGTCATCCCAGGCGGAAACGGTTTCCTCTACCTTCGAAATATAGTTCCTTGCCTTTGCCTGATATCCGGGAAACCGCGGGGAATGGATCACCAGGTCCACAAAACGCATAATCGCCTGCGTGATCATCCCGTCGGACACGACGTCCACGCGAATCTCCCCGTTCCAGGATTTGCGCCACCCCGGCGCGGCCTCCCCCCGGTGGTTCAGGTAGTGGAGGGGAGCCGTACCGTACGGGGCCACCCGCACGTTCAACTCGCCTCGGGAAGACCGGGCGTCGTCACGATGGTAGAGCATGTGATCGATCAAGGCGACAGCCTTCTCCAGATATTTTGCATCTCCGTACACATCGGCCATCGTGACGTAGGCGCGTATCCAATAATGGCCGTGCCACGCGAATCCCTCCGCCGGAAAATTCCCGGGATCCTCGAGATTCGGATCCCGGTCCGGGTAAGCCGATCGAAAGGCTTCATCCCATTGGCCTTTGGTTTCGATTGCATTGGAGGATTCGACCGGGAGGAACAATGACACCAGCAAGAGCAAGATCGTTCCCTGGAGGAATTTACCAGGGAGCCGCATGCGAATCTTCCGCCAGTTTTTTCAGATGTCGCTCGCGTTCGCCCATAGACGGAGACGGTTTGAGCCCCGCAATACCCAGGATTTGTTTCCAGCGATATACCCAATCATGCCGAAGAAGCGCCTCGATCGCGTTACGGCGGCTGATTTCGCGAAGTCGTTCCGGATTCGATTCGAGACCCGAAAGCACGACCTCGACATCCGAGCCATCCGGTTGAATCTCGATCACGGAATCTGGCCAATCGAACATCGTACGGAATGACTCGCAATCGGGTGCTTGTCCAATCATTACTGCTCCTGCCGCGGAACCTTCAAAATAACGGTAACCGATCTCCATTTGTCCCAATGTTGTTTCGGGTTTATTCATTTTGGCCGGGAAAACAATAAAGTACCGGCTTCTCTTCGCAAAATTTGCATACGCTTCCCGATGTTGACGGTGATCGAACGTCTCGGCCATGCTGCCATCAAAGGTATCGTACACATAGAATATATTGTTACTGGCCGCAAGATTTCTCAGTGTCTCGTGAATCCCCTCCCATCTGCGTCCTATATTATAAACATCAATGACCCTGGGGGGCGGTTTAGGGTAGGGAGTGAAGCGAATTGCATCGACTCCGGCAGGCACGAAATGACATTGGCGACCAATGGCATCGGTAACGGCATGGACACTCCCTTTTAACCCGATCACAACGTGGTCAAATTTCTTGAAAGCGGGTAACCAGGACTTCGATAAGGGCAAATCGGCTGACCATAACTCATCAATCCAACAAATGCTCTTTCTGCATTTATCTTTCCAATTCTTTATGGCATTAATATGGAGTAAATCCTGCCAGGATCCGCAGACAGCGATAAAAAGTTCGTATTCTTTCGAAAGATGAATCGGCTGAAATCCTATGTTTAAAAAAACCAATTTTTCAGTGAAATCGTGCCAAACAATCCTGGTAAAAATTCTCTCCCTGAATTGATGTCCTGCTCCAGGTTCCAGGCAGATTAAATCAACATTGTCCACATCAAACAGTACGTCTTGCGCTTCATACTGAGCACACAGAAACCCTTTCCTTTTATAGTTACTTGTTGTAAACATGCAAATTCTTGATTTTTTTACATCGCCGATGCTCTCGCGTAAACCAATATCTTTAATGTTCGACATTATCAGATCGCTCCATCATGAATCTTGCCACTTCCGTAAGGATAACCATCGCCAAGCCGGGATACAAATCGTCTTAACCGACCGGAAGGGGTTTACTCCATCCCGCCGGGTGCCGTCTGCAGGAGTTTTCCCGCGGCCGTTGACTTCAGATCGCCGTACTTGACCAGGGATCGGAGGATCGCTCTTACAATCTCTTGTAGACGGACTCTGGAATGTGGTACCGGCGGTTGTTGAACACCATCCCGAGGAGATTTCCGCCGTTCTGGAGAATCCGGGTCTTAAGGTTTTCCGCCACGGGCTTGCGGGTCTTGTCGGCTTCAAGGACGAGAACCACCCCATCCACGTAGCGGGACAGGGAGATACCGTCGGGCGACGCGGAGGCGGGCGCGGAGTCGATCAGGACGAGATCGAATTTTTCCTTCGCCGCGTCCCAGAATTCCTTGACCCCCGGAGAAAAAAGAGCTTCCGGCAGGGATGCAGAACCGGGGAGGGTCGGGTACACATACAGGCTCGTTTTCCCGATTCTGC
>Ga0115026_10000175_pt1 | contig 14765 bp, 12 predicted proteins | sample Mud_0915_D1_FD_83878 | JGI IMG/M metagenome (GOLD analysis project Ga0115026, IMG submission 83878) | Wetland microbial communities from Old Woman Creek Reserve in Ohio, USA - Mud_0915_D1 | ecosystem: Environmental > Aquatic > Freshwater > Wetlands > Sediment ...
CCACGCTGTTGATGAAGTTGATCTCGTACCGGTTCACCGGCTCCAGGATCAGGTCCACCCCCTTGGGCCGTGCGTAGGCGGCGATCTCGCGGACGGCCTCCGCGAAGCGGCCCTCGGCGATGGCGGCCGTCTCGCCCTCGGCGATGAAACCGCGCACCCGACCCATGTTCACCATGGCCCGGAAATCGGCGGCGACGTCCACCAGTCCCTTGAAGATCTCCACGGCCCGCCGCCTTCTGGCGGCGTCCGGATCGGTGAACCAGAGCTTGTGCCCGGCGAAGACCTGGCCGGTGGAGACGACGGGGATCTCCAGGTCGTGCTCCCGGATCAGGCGCTCCACCCGCTCCAGGCTCACCTGGTCCTTGTCCATCAGCGCCAGCTCGATCCCGTCGTAACCCATCTGGGCAGCCTTCCGGATGCTCTCCTCGATGCCGCGGAAGACGACAAATGCCGTGGGCAGCGCATCCTCGGTCGCAACGGCGACTGCGATCTTCATTCGATCACCTCGCATTCGATGTTTTCGAGCTCGCAGAACTTGACGACCTCGGCGATGTGGTTTCCGTACACTCCGTGAATGTGGTGGCTGTCGTACCGCTCGACGAGGGCCATGGGGTCCATCTGCACCCGCATGAAGGCGTGGGGCCAGACCGGGCAGGTCTCCTTCAGCTTGGCCTCGGGGAAGCGGCGGACCTCGCCTCGAAAGAGAGTGAACTTGTAGCGGTCCATCACCCGGCTGAGTCGGCCGAGCGTCATCTCGCCCTCCTTGGCAACGTACTGGACGTGGCAGCCCTTCCCGCCGTACTTGGGGATGATAGGGCAGAGGTGGACCGACTTCAAGTTCGCCGCCGGGTCGTCGCTCCGCTCGGCATACCAGGTGGCCATGGCGCCGCAGTTGCAGAAGACGAACACGCCCTCCGCGGGGTCGTAATGGCGGAAGTCGAAGAAGAGGGTCGGACGGCCCGAGACCAACTTGAAGACCTGCATGGTGAGGGCGGCGTCGGCATCGGCCTCGCAGGAGAGGACCACCGGCTCCTTGGGGCCGTCCCAGTCGTAGGGATCGTTGCAGAGCGCTGCGGCCACGCACTGGGTGACGTAATACTCGCTCAGGTCGTAGTGGCACTTGAGGCCGACGAAATCGAACCGCCGCTCGGCGATGATCTGCTTGAGGGCGATGTAACATTTGATCTGGAAGCGCAACGAGACCTCGGTGAGCTTGTCGCCGTCGTAGCGGATGGAGCCGAGCCGCTCGGTGAGCCAGGCCAGCGCCCGATCCGCCGTGCCCTCCTCCACCTGCTCGGCGCGGCGGATCAGGTCGAGCTGGTCCACGTGGTCGCAATCCACGCCGAAGCGGGTCATCCAGACGTCCGGGCTGACGGCACCGTTTACCATGCCGATGCTCCGGCCGCCGACGAGGCCGAAGACCTGACCGCGCAGCCGCGTCGCCGCCCGGGCGGCCCGCAGGAAGCGGAGCGCCTTCGCCGTCACGGCCGGCTCCTCGATGTTCCCCCAGATCTTGTCGCACTGCCGGCCCAGTTGCCGAATGGAGTTGGTGGCCGCTTGGAGTCCCCCGAGGCCCGGCAGCGTCCCGTTGACCGGGGCAATGGCGAGCAAGGGGACCGACTGGCACCGGGCGGCGAGGACCGACAGGTTGGGGAAGGCGAAGACCGGCACATTGAGGATCACGGCATCCGGCCGCCAGGCAGCGATGGCAGACGACTGGCTGCGAGCCAGCTCCGGATGCCAGACGATCTCCTCGGCGAGCGCGACCTCGATCTCGCCCGTCACCTCCAGCGCGGCCTTGATCCGGTTCGCCTGCTCCGTGATGTAGGGCGCAAGCCCGTCGTGCACCCGCTTGCGGCCGTCCGAGAGCGACAGCACTCCGACACGAATCACGGCACGTCCCTCCTTATCTAACAATACCGGCCAAAAAAAACTAGTCGAGTGGAATCTGCGTGTGGCCCTCCGCAACGTACCGTTCGAAGTCGGCGTGGTAATCTCGCCGGACGGTGGGGTTGATCACGATTAGCTCGACGGAGACACGCTCGGGCTGGCCTGCAACGTAGATGACGGCGTTCGCGATGTCTTCGGGCGTGAGCATCTTGGCCAGGTCGGCTTTGGCTGGCCGCCTCGGCCGAAGGTTCAGGTTTGGGGTGTCCGTCTCGCCCGGCGCGATCGCGCAGGCTTTGATGCCGTGATGCCGCTCCTCGAGGTTGATGGAGCCCGTGAGGGCGTGGATCGCATGCTTGGAGGCCGAATAGGCCACGCCGCTGGGGGCGCTCGGGGCAAGTCCCGCGCCGGACGAGATGTTGATGATCTGCCCCTTCCCGGCTTTCCGCATGGGGGGAAGCACGTGGCGGGTGAACAGAAAAGCCCCTGTGAGGTTCGTTTCCACGACACGGTGCCAGTCGGAAACTGAAGTGTCAGAAAAGTTCCGGTGGAAGGTGTTCGTGCCCGCGTTGTTGACGAGAACGTCAACTCGGCCGAAACGCTCCACCACGGTCGCGACGACGCGTTTGGCACATTCGTTGTCGGACACGTCTCCCGGGAATGCCAGCACCTGTGCGCCCTTGGCGCGAGCCTGCGCCGCGGTTTCCTCCAGCTTCGCACCGTTGCGTGCCACCAGGCCCAGCCTGGCGCCCTCCGCGGCCATGCCGACGGCGATGGCTCGCCCCATGCCAGTGCTGGCACCCGTCACGATGATGACTTTGCCATGCAGGTATCCCATCGTTCGTCTCCGCTGGTGAGCTTACTCCGTTCGTCGGGGGGAGTATATCAGGAAGCCGCATCGGATGGGCAGGAGTCTTTGGGCTGTTGTTGCAATGCCGCCGCGTTTTGGGTAGCCTTGTCCTGGCGCGGTGCGGCGTACCCACCATCGGTTCGGGACTTCCTCGCTCGACGCGGAGACGCTCATGGCTGACTCTACACCCACACCTGACCCGGATGGACAGCCGGAGATTCGGAGAACCTCCGACCGTCTCATGGTCATCCTCGGGCAGGCGCTCCTCGATGAAATCGAAAAGGCCGAGAATGATGGCGAAGACATCACGGCCTGGCAGTTCGGGGCTCTCGATGCGCTGACGAAGCAGTTGTCGGGCGCGATCACGGCTGTCGTGACGATGCTGAAGCAGTTGGGCCTGTCCCAGAGCGACTTCGTCGTTTTTCGCCAGCGTGTGCATCAACAACTCGAGCCAGCCGTGCTCGCGCTGCTCAACGCGGAGCTTGCCAGGATCGGGACTCAGGGGACGGCTCCTTGGCCGTCGAGCGAGGAGCGAGGCGGGCACGCCTGAGGCATAGCCTCGCCAATCTGGCAGTTAAAGGGGTGCTCCGCGCACCTCTGCGCTGCAAGAGGAGGCACGAGATGCGACGATTGACGCTATTCGCGGCCATTCTCCTGATCCCCGTGTGTGCTGCCGCCGAGATGCCCTCGGAGGGTAGTGTCAAGACCGTGGCCGAGGCCTGGCTGGCTAAGAAGCCTGCGGCGGGCTTCGGGGTGACGATGACCATGGGCGAGGCGACCAAGGTCCAGGCGCAGTTCACCACCCTTGTGGCCGCAGACCTGGGCGGCGTGGTGGGCTACAAGGCTGCGCTCACGAATCCTGCGGTGCAGAAGCGGTTCGGGTACGACCGGCCGCTGCGCGGAGCGTTGTACGCCAAGATGATCCTGTCGGGCGGGGCGAAGGTCCCCGCGGCCTATGGTGCCCGACCGGTGTACGAGGCGGACCTGGTGGCGGTGGTGGGCGACGCCGCGAAACTCATGAACGCCAAGACCCCGCTGGAAGCCTTGGAGGGAATTGCTGTTTTCCGTCCGTTCATCGAACTTCCCGACCTTGTGTTCGATCCGCAGGTGAAGCTGGACGGCGCCCAACTGATGGCCGTCAACGCGGGCGCCCGGCTGGGCGTCCTCGGCGAGTCCGTCCGGCTGCCGGCCACCGACGAGTCGGTGACGCGTCTGGCCGACATGCAGGTCGACGTGCTGGACCAGACCGGCGCCCGGTTGGGCGGCGGGAAAGGGGCCGATGTCCTCGACAATCCCCTGAACGCCGTCCTCTGGCTGGCGCAATCGCTCAAGGCCGAGGGCAAGTCGCTGAAAGACGGCGACCTTCTGTCCCTCGGCTCCTTCTCGGCCCTCTTGCCGCCGAAGGCAGGATTGACCGCGACGGTCCGCTACACGGGTCTGAGCTTCGTTCCCGTGGAGATCTCTGTTCGATTCGAATGAGCGAGGCCGGCTCCCATGCACGGCCGACTGCAGCGCACGCATTCGTTGACCGCATCAGGGCAATCCCGTATAGTTCCGGCGTGGTTTCCGGTACGAAGTGCAGCGGCCAACAAGTATCTCCCGATCCACCATTGCACGGAGGGAGGATAGAATGGCGAAGCAAGTAACGGTGTTTTCCCAGCCGGGGTGAGGGGCCTGCGACCGGGAGAAAGAGTTTCTTTCTCAAAATGGCGTAGCGTTTGTCGTCAAGGACATCCGGGCGGATCAGGCCGCTCTCCAGGAACTCGTCAAGCTGGGGTTCCGGGCCACACCGGTGACTATCATCGACGGTGAGGCGGTGGTGGGGTTTGATCGCGAGAAGCTCCAGAAACTCCTGGGCATCGCTTAGCGGAACCGTGCCGCGCCGCGTGGCGTCCCGTGTGGGCAGGATTGTCTGCTTCGCGAGTTGGCTCCTCGCCGGCCTGCTCGGATCGGCCGCGACGCTTGCCGGTCAGAGTGTCGCGCCATCCCGGCCGGAGATCGATCGGGCGGCGCTCGACAGCGAGCTATCGCGGCCCCTCGGGGAGTTGCGGCAACAAGGCCCCGAGGCCTTGCGATCTCATGTGCAGCGCCTGACCGAGATTTACGCCACGTTGGACGGGACGGAGGCAGTGCCGCAGGCCGAACGGCAGGCCATGCGCGATCGCATCCTGGCTCGTGTAGCTCAAATCGGTCTGCAGGCTCGCGACGAGGGCGCGAGCACGGCGCGAAAGGCGAAAGCCGGCTGGCGGGCGACGGCAGTGGGGTCGCTGGGCACGCTCGACGGCGCGCTGGGTTTTGTCGGGGAGAATTCCGTCTTTCTGGTCGGCCTCCTGGGGGGGCTGATTGTTGCCTACTCCCTGGGACGTCTTGCCGGATACCGCCGCGGAGCAAGCGAGGCGTCGTACTATGGCGCCGGCGACCCCCGCCTATGGTTCACGGCGCGGGCCCGGGAAAGCGCGAGGCCGGCCGGCCCGGTGATACGCATCACCCTCGATCAGATTCGGTCGACGCTGGCCGCCGGGCGGACGGTCCTCTTGCAGCTGGGGTACGATATCGCGCCCAGCCGCCGCAAGGAGTTCCTGGGGTTGATAGGCGAGATGCATTTGGCTTTGAATGATCTGGGCGACGACGTGTATTCCGTATGGGAAGACCCCAGGCATCCGAATCGATTCTATGAGGTTGTCGTGTGCCGACGGCTGCAGACTCTGGACCTTCTGACGAGCGACCGTAGCGAGCTGGCGAACCTGGACGCTGGGATCGAGGCGTGCTGGCGTCCAGGACGGCCGATCTTGCGCCGGGCCTGGTGGAAGATACTCCCCGAGCGAGACGAGGATGAGGCTCGTCTCGTCGTTTCGGCGTCATCGGGCCGCCCCCGAGAGGATCCAGTGCCGTGAAGCTCCAAAGTCTCCTGTACCGCTTGTACGAGCGGCGCCTCCAGCGGGAGATCGAGGCGGAGAAGCTCCCACACCATGTGGGGCTCATTCTCGACGGCAACCGGCGCTACGCCCGATCGATCGGGCTCATGAGCATTCTGGAGGGGCACCGCCTGGGGGCGAAGAAGCTGGAAGAGGTGCTCACGTGGTGTGAGGAGCTCAATATTCGCATGGTGAGCATCTGGATTCTCTCCACGGAGAATCTCCAGCGCCCCCCCGAAGAGTTAGGCGGCCTGCTCCAACTCATCGAGAACCGGCTGCGCGCTGCCGCGCACGACCCGAAGACGCACACGAAGCGAATGCGCATCCGGGCCATCGGCAAGCAGGAACTGCTTCCCGAGTCGCTCCGCGACGCCATCCGCGAGGCAGAGGAAGCGACCAAGGAGTACGACAGCTTCTTCCTGAACGTAGCGGTGGGATACGGGGGACGGCAGGAGATCGTGGACGCGGTTCAGAGTCTGCTTCGGGAGAGGCTGGAGCAAGGGACGAGCCTCGACGCGGCCATCGAGGAAGTCACATCGGATAACGTGGGTAAGTACCTCTACACGTACGATCTACCCGATCCCGACCTGATCATCCGGACCAGCGGCGAAGTACGGCTCTCCGGCTTCCTGCTCTGGCAGAGCGCCTACAGTGAGTTCTACTTCTGCGACGCGTACTGGCCGGCCTTCCGACGGATCGACCTGCTGCGCGCCATCCGCAGCTACCAGCAGCGCGAGCGGCGCTTCGGCTTCTAGCCCCAATCGACGAAACCGTCTAACCGCCAAACCGCCACCACGGATCGCCTGGGTTGCCAGAAACGCATGTCGGGGGCCGATCGTCGAAGCCACCCAAAGGTGCCGGTGGCGCCGGAGCGCATTCCATGGCTCTGAGCCCGTGGAACCGACACGTCGGTGGCGTCGTGGCGGTTCCAAATTCTCGCTTTGGGGCTAGTAGGCGCGCCCCCCTGATGGTCTGCCGTCTGTCGGCGGTTTATTTCTCCAGGATCTCGTACGGGCTTGAAGTCGGCCAGGTCGGCACCAGGCCGACGAACATGATGCCGCCGACGACACAGAGCCGGACGGTCTCCGTTCCCGTGTTCCACACGCGATGGACGCTGCCCTCGCGATTGTACACGGCGTCACCCGCCTCGAAGGGGTGCCGCTCCCCGTCGGACTCGATCTCCCCTTTCCCCTGGAGGACGTAGTAGACCTCCTCGCAGTTATGCCGATGCAGCGGGGAGTGGTTGCCGGGCCCCACCTCTACAATGCCGAGGATCAGCGTCTTCGTCGGAAACCCCGTCTCCGGATAGATCAGCTTCCAGTCCCGAATGCCGGGGCGACTCTCCATGGGGGCGCCGCCCTTGAACTCGGCGGGCTTGATCACGACCTTGTTGGCGGCCACGATGTCCTCCTTGGATGGGGATTGCAGTGGCAGGCGCGCGGGGGCGCGCCCGAAGACACGCCCCCGAGGCCGGCTGACTTAGAACAGGATGCGGACGTCGAGCAGCTTGAACAGGAGATAGATGATCCCCAGCACGATGTAGAAGGCGGTGATGACGCTGGCGATCCAGAACGTCGCCTTAGCCGGTCGGACCCACTCGGGTAACACTCGTGGAAGCATCTTGTGGTTCAGGTAGATCAGCGCCGGCATGTAGATGGCCATGGCGATGAAGTTGAGCACGCCGCCGGCGAGTAACAGCGCGCCGGGTTGAGCCATGAGCACTGTCGTGGCGCTGATGAAGGTGAGGACCCCTACGAAAATGTAGTACCAGGCGCGGAAGGAGATTCGCTGCGCTCCCGGAACGGTGTGGCAGAAGAAGTCGGAGTGCATGCGCGATACCGCGTCCGTGATCCCCAACCACGAGTCGCTTAGGAAGGCGGCCGCGATCACCAGGAACAGCATGCGGCCGAACGCCCCCATGGCGTTCTCGAAGAACTGCGCCTGCGTCACCGCGATCTTCCAGCCCGCGGGCACCTCCCCCTTGGGCAACAGGATGGCCCAGGCCAGCCAGCACATCAGCATCACGGTGAAGGCGTTGACGCCCACGGCAATGCCATTGTCGAGGCGGGAGAAGCGCAGCCAGTCCAAGTAGTTCCTCTTGTTCTCGGGAGTGTCCGCGAAGCCGAATCCCGTCGCGGGGATGGCCTCGGGCTTGCCCGTGATGGGGCTGGTGACCCGGCCGGCGTATTGGCTCATGCCGTGGCCCTTGTCCCGGACCCAGTAGCTATACATCACGTTGAAGAACCCGCCCATCCCGGCGAAAGCGACACCAGTCAGCAACGCGTCCGCGTCCTTGGAATCCCACTTGGCCGGCATACCCCCAAAGATCGCGAAGGGATTCAGGTAGGCGGCGAAGAAGCTCCCGGCCGTCGCGAGGACAGTGCCGTTCAGGACGGCGATGACCAGTCCGACCACCGTGATGATCACGACGACGGTCATGAACTTCTCCACCACGTTGTAGATGACCCGGCCGAAGATCAGGGCGGCCAGGAAGATCGCCATGGTGATATAGGTCCAGAACAGGGTGCCCGCCCGGGGACTCCAACCCGGCGGGAACTTCGTCAGGTCGAAGAGGGCCGTCGAGCCGCCGGCCGCGTAGCCCCCGAACCACATGAAGGTGATCACGAGCATCAACCACAGGAGGATGGTGAAGCCTTTGTTCAGCCGACACATGCCGGTGAAGAAGGTTTCTCCGGTGGTCACCGTGTAGCGGATGATCTCGTAGTTCACCCAGTACTGGATGATGCAGGCGGGAAGCAGAATGCCCAGGAAGGCGGCGCCGTACTTCGCCGTGAGTTACGGCCACCAGATCAACTCACCACTGCCCTGGCCCAGCGAGGCCCACACGAAGCCGGGGCCGAGCGCCGCCCAGACGCCGACGAAGACGGGTACAGACATGATCTTGAGAGGGCCGAGTCTGCCCAGCGGTACGGTCTTGCCCTCCCCCTGAGTAGCGGGAGCAGATGCCGTTGCCATGGTCTCTCCTCCCTGCGTGGAACCGACGCATCGTAAAAGCGGTTCACGTACCGTCGCACGACCACCGAGACACGCGCCGAATCGCATCACCTCCTTCATCCGGCGCGGAGGCGCGCATGGGAACACGATCCTCGGAATGCGGCCCGCGAGCGATCCACGACAGCTCCTGCGGTGCTACACGAGGGGCGTCCGGCGGGTCTCTAGGCGCAAAAAGGCGGGCCGAGGGCATTCCCGTCCTTGACCGCCGACGCGACGCCCCGGATCTGTAGCTGGATTATGTGACAGTATTGTCGCAAATCCGCCCGGCCGCGTCAATTCCTGAGGCTTGGAGGCTTGGATTCCTCGTGAGGCCTTCTTCTGGGCGGGAAACCGTTCACGGCGGAAATACTCTGAACAAGAAAAGCTATGATAAGCTTACGGGTGCCTACAGTGCTGCCTCGAGAGGAGACTTTTCCGTTGCATATCAGAACGATTTCCATCATCGGACTGGGAGCGCTGGGCCGTTTTGCGCAGCCCCGGTGCCTTGCGCGAAGGGGGAATCATGGCAGAGCGAATCGTCGACCTCGGGCTTGACCTCACGCCCGGCCTCAAGACGTGGGACGTGAAGCCGCCGTTCACCATCCTCCCCTACATGACGGCGCAGACCTTCGCGCTGGGATTCAACACGAGGCTGCTCATCATGGAGGACCACACCGGCACCCATGTCGATGCGACGCTCCATTTCTACGACGGTGAGCACCGGTCTCCCCGGGGCAAGAGCATCGCCGAGATGCCTCTCGAGAAGCTGATCGGGGACGCGGTGCTGATCGATGTGAGCGCGAAAGACCGGGGGGAGCCGGTAACCAGAAGCCTATTGGAGGCCCGTGCCGCGGAGCAGGGCGTCGAGATCAGGCGCGGCGATATCGTCCTTGTCCGCTTCTGGCCGAAGCCGTGGGGCGAGCCGATGGGGGAGTTCTTGGACGCGCGCGGTCTGGAGCTCGACGCCTGCGAATGGCTCCTTGAGAAGGGCGTAAAGGCCGTGGGCGTCGATCATGCCAATCTCGAGGGCAAGCTCGCGAAGGAGTTCGGAAATTTCGACGCGCCGGGCCACATCCTGTTTCTGCACCCCGCTCGCGAAATTCCCATCATGGAGAATCTCGTCAATCTTGACCGCATCGGGCGTTCGCGTTTTCGCTTCGCCGCGCTCCCGCTGAAGATGCACGGAGCCACCGGCTCGCCGATTCGCGCCGTCGCCATGGTCGAGAGTTGAGGGACCCGCCCCAAAGCGCGTTCGATGCCGTGTCAGGCAGAAAACATCGCGGGCGTTGGCGGAGGCTGTTGTGGACCGATGCCTTGCCGGCAGGCTCAGTTGACCGGAATGCTTGTGCGTTTTGTGCTTCTTGTGGTGAAACGTTCCGGTTGACGGGTCTTGACGACGCAACTGATACCAACTGGAGTGGGCAGAGTGCCAGTCTACGCGCAAGACGCGGCCTGACTCCGTTCGCAAACCCTACTGCTCCAGCCCCAGCCTGCCTTCCTCGTCAGACGACCTCGCCGAACCAGCGCTGCAGGATCACTTTGACGGTGGCGTCGGGGGCCGCCGCGCCGTACACGCCGTCCGTCATCCCCTCGACTCCGCGGACCTGATAAAGGGTGACTCGCCGGTGCTCGCCATCGCAGATGAACCTGGGGAACCACGTCAGATCGCAGAACCGGTAGGGTGTCGTCTCCGGAAGGATTCCCACGCTGTTTGCGACGTCTCGATGCCGCGCTGTGAGGCGCGCCTGGGGGCTGCGACCCCTGGCCGCTTCGAACTCGTTCGAGGACTCCACCTCCCAGACGTCGATCGCCCCCATGGTGATCCTCCTCAGAGAAGACATTGGACTCGACGCAGACCATAACAGAATGCCGTTGCTACTTCAACACTCGGGCACGACGACGCGTATCTCGTATCCTGTCTTCCTTTCGTTTGCCCAACAGTCTCGGGTCGGCGACAAATTGTCTTTGATCGTGCGCCACCAGTAAAGTTGTTTAAACGGTAATCAAAATTCCTCTGAAAATGGGCGATAGACCCGGCTCGCAATCTGGCTATGTGAGTGTGAGATGTGCGTCTTCAGACATTAGGTTGGCCGACGCAATGGCTAGAGGGCACTAACGGTTGCGTGACTGCCCCGCGAGACGACCGGCTCGACCGCGCAGCGGACCGTCGAGAAATCGGCCTGTTCAGGGTCGAGAACGGGACGGGCCCCGGCAGGTAGCGGGGGCAGGCGTAATCGTCGGAGATGCCTCGACGCTGGTCCGAGATGAAGAGGTTAAAAGCCAGAGATCACCAAACAGCCCATCGCGCTATAACCATTCCTTATACGCACTCCACAAGACGTTACGAAATGAAGCTGCGAAGCGAAAAGGATAGTAAAGTGCCAAGTGCTTGGCTGCGTAATACCGAAGCAATTGCGTGTGGGTGAAGGCCTTCTTCTTCTTGCGAACCTCCTCCGCCAATTCCGCATTGCGTGTATGAAACGCAAGCCTCAGGGAAGCATCGCACCAAGAGGCCTCGTATGTATTTCGAACGCTGGACGGAAGGTTGTATTTGTTGGAAAGGTAGATCAACACCTCTGCGTTCGAAACTGCGAATCGCAGAATGCGTGTGATGTCTTTACTTCTCGTCGCCGATTCTTCCGTTTGGGTATACGTTGCCAGGGACTCCGGAATGTAGTGCACACGCGCCCTGGTCGCCGTTTCCAACCAGTGCTGGACGTCGCCCATGAGAAAATGTGCACTCTGGTGAAGAAAGGGGTCCGAGTCCATGATCTGCCAGCTAAGGGTCCGTCGCGTCATGACTGTACAGGTGAGAATAATGGCAAAACGCCGGCAAAAGAAATCCCATATATCCGGACTCTTCGGCATCGTCCATTCTTGATGCTTCAGGAAATCTCGTGTGAATCGTCGCGATGAGACGTGGTAAACATCGTAATCGGAAAAGATCAGCCCACAATCGGGGTGCCGCTCCATATAATCGGCCTGCTGTTGCAGCTTACCGGTATGATGCCAATAATCATCGCCTTCGCAAAAGGCAACGTACTTCCCCCGGCAGGCTTTCATGGTGCGGTAGTTATTTCTTTTCATCCCGACGTTCGTGTCGGAAGTGATCACTCGAATCACATCGGGGTGGTTACTCTGATATGCAAGCACGATATCCCTAGTTCCATCAATTGAGCAATCCTCTCCTATCACAAGCTCGATGGGAAAGCTCACCCTCTGCGCGAGCACTCCTTCGATCGCCTTCGCGATATAAGAAGCATGATTGTACGTGATCATTTGGACGCTAACGAGTGGGTCTGCCATCCCGCCAAATCCGTTCATGACGCCGTTTCAGACCTGAATGGAAGACCGTTCCAGAGTTCTTGCCATAGCTCCATAAATGCCGCGAGCCGGAAGATCCGGCACAAGCAGACATACGAGACCATACCGACAAGGACTTGCAGTAGAAGCGCAGGCCAACTCACGTGGGTCGTCCGTATCCCAACCAAATATACTGCTACCCCCATGAGCAAAGACGTAACTATGTAAGATGTCATATCACGCAACTGTTCTTTGAGTGAGTATCCGATGAGTCTTTCGGTGTAATAGCTGTTAAGATAGTAGGACACCATTGAGGTTGCAATCATACCGTATATTATGGCGGATATGCCCCATCTCCAGGTTATAGCGATATTGACCACGACCAAGAGTTTTTTGATCAGCTCGAGCCGCAGGAAAAGGTCGGACCGACCCAAGGCCTGCAAAGCATTCAGGTTGATCATGTGTAGAGGGTATAGGAGCCCGAGCATGCATAGGGGCTGCAGGTACACGACAGATTCGAACCATTTCTCAGTAAGGAGTAGAAGCACTAACGGACGCGCAATCACCGCCAAACCGATCATCAAGGGAAACTCTGCGAACACAAGCAAAGTCAACGCCTTCTTCACGCCCTTCTTCAATCGGACACGATCGTTCTGAATAATAGAGAATACGGGGAAGGTCACTCTCCCGACCATTTCTGATAAGCTTTGTGATAGGATTCCCTGGAGACTCACGGCCCGAGTGAAAAAACCCAGCTGGGCCGGCGAGAACAATTTTCCAATTACCAACGAGTAAATGTTCTCAAAGATCTGGTTCAGCAGGCTCGAAGCCAGCATGCGTGACCCGAAACCAAACATCTCTTTCAATGCCGTGAAACTGAAAATCAATCGCGGGCGCCACGGATTAAGGATCCACAGAAGCGTGGCGCGAAAAAGACTATTGGAAACCAATTGGACGACGAGGCTCCAAACGCCGAAATCGGCAACCGCCATGGATATCCCGATAAACCCCGACAGCAATACAGCGATCAGGGTTACCTTGGTTTGAGTCCTGAAATCCATGTGCTTGCGCAGCAATGCACTTTGAATAAGGCCAAAAGCATCGATGATGATCGTCAGCGACAGTGCTCGCGTTAGGTGGATGAGGATTGGTTGTCCATAGAAAGCGGCAATCCACGGAGCAGCCATGTAGAGCGCACCTGTCACCAGCAATCCCATGAGGATGTTGAAGAAGAAAATCGAGCATGTATCCGTGAGTACGACCTCTCGTTTCTGGACTAGGGCGGATCCAAAACCGCTATCCAGGAAGGATTGTGCCACGGCCGTGAAAATCATCAGCATTCCAATCAGGCCGAACTGCTCGGGTAAGAGCAGGCGCGCCAGAACAATTCCGATCGCAAACTTCACGGCCTGCAATCCGACCCCTTCAGCGAAACTCCAACAAAGCGCTCGGATTGTTGTATGCCTAAGGGTATCAGGCACGTTTATTATTCACCTTACAAGACAGCTACGTGGCCATGGTTTGACTTGCGGCTGCTCACAGTTCGCACTGCATCACGCCCGTCCGGTCAACCCCTGAGTGCCGCCGATCATCTCAGCTATCGTGATTCAACTGAAGCAGATAGGGGCCGTATCCATCTCTGTTGAGCGGTTCCGCCAGGCGACGTAACTGTGCAGCAGAAGCATAACCGAGTCCACAAGCAATCTCCTCTAAGGGATCCCGCGGAAACATGGTCACGTTCCCGGATCTTTAGTTCCCGCGGCTCCTATCACTAGTCCGACGGGAATCACCGGATTTCCGAATACCTTCCTTCATACTTGGCTGAACATCTAGAACATTATTGGTGGCCGAATACTTTCTGAACGTCAAACCCGTTCAGCAGCATGTCGTTTCCGTCAGTATCACGGACTTTTATTGCATTCTTCAGATCTTTGATCGTTTTTTTCAACTGTTCTCTATCCTTGCTGACTATATACAGTCTGGCAAAAACCTGTCTCTCGGTACCCGTCATATCGTCGCTGATCGTTTCGCCGCCGTGAAACCGCTGCACGATATGAACGACGTCGGGATGACTGCGGGCATATTCCACACCCTCTACCGTGCTTACCGTGCCGCGCTTAAGCAGAAACCATACAACCGCAGCGCTTTTCCCATTCATATGGGGATCGTTCATGAGATCCAGGTCGTCGTCTCCCATAGACCCGGTCAGCGCCAGATTAATCAGCATCTTCCTGTGATCGAACCCGTTCACGGCATTGACTATGAGATGAAAACCGCCGCCCTGCAGTCTGAAACCGGGATCGTATACATAGAACTCACCGTTTTCATAAAAAGCTGAGACATACAGGATACAGTTATCCATATTCAGGTCTTTAAACATTTTGCAGAATCTCTTATGTGCATCGCCGAGAAAAATCTGCTCCAGTTTCGACGGAAATACATCTCTGACGCATACCGGGCTTAGATTTCTTTGTTCCTTGCAGGTATATCTGTCATCTATCGATGATAGATATATTTTACGGTCTTTAAAGGTATAATATATGCTCACGTCATCGCAGTTCATGAATTTTTCCGCAATGATAGTCCTACTCGGTGAGAACGACAGTGCTTTTCTTATCGCATCGGAAATCTCTCTTTTTTCGCGGCATAGAGAGATACCTTTGCCTGAGCAGTTGTCGGCAGGTTTGATTATTACGGGATACGGTATATTTTCAAGCTCCTCATCCGTCATATGCTCGCGCACGGGATACTCCGGCACGCCGTGGATACCGTACTCCTCACATTTACGCTTGAAATGATATTTATTGGTAAATACC
>Ga0115026_10000178_pt1 | contig 14675 bp, 14 predicted proteins | sample Mud_0915_D1_FD_83878 | JGI IMG/M metagenome (GOLD analysis project Ga0115026, IMG submission 83878) | Wetland microbial communities from Old Woman Creek Reserve in Ohio, USA - Mud_0915_D1 | ecosystem: Environmental > Aquatic > Freshwater > Wetlands > Sediment ...
CAACAACACCGCCATTACCGACCCTGCCGGTGGAACCGCCGCAGAAACGCTAACGGCCTCCGGTGCCAACGGAACGCTTACGCAGTCCATAGCCACGGACAACTCCGTAACCCATACGTTCTCCATCTACCTGAAACGCAAAACCGGAACCGGGGCGGTTCAACTAAACGCGGATAACACTACATATTCCGCTTGCACCATCAACGCAACGACGTGGACGAGATGCACCGTATCGAACGGGCTGACCGATAACACGGCTAATCACTCACCCGGAATCCGCATCGTTACGGATGGAGATGCGGTTTATGCCTTCGGCGGGCAGTATGAGGCTGCTACGTTTGCGTCGAGTTATATCGGCCCGACCACCACGGGGAGCGCGACCAGGAACGCGGATGTGCTTACGTTTACGGCATCCGGTAACATTAACGATACCGTTGGAACGGTTGCCGCTACCTTCGACAGCGAGTTCCCATCCCCGCTTTCTACAATTTTACAACGATCCACCACCGGGAGTGCAGGGGGGTTTGCTGTCGATGCCAACAGAAAAGCGAGAATATACGATGGAACGACAACTGTAATAAACCCACAAGCGGGAGTAACAAAAGCCACCGGAACGAATAAAGCCGCTTGGAGATGGAGCGATGTAGATGATCTCATGGTTGTCACCATCAACGGAGCCGCGATCAGCACAGGCACCGGAGCGTTCGATGGGAATATAGCCAACGGCGATCCTCCCTACATAGGTTCGGCAAATACAATCTATCATATGTGGGGTCACATCAAGGACTTTAGAATATGGAACCGCGCCTTCACCGACGCAAAACTGCAAACGATCACGCAATAAAGGAGGATGCTATGAATCCGTGGATCGAAGCGTTTAAGAATCTGTCACCAAAGGATTGGGCGGAAATGCTCTCTATGACGATTTTTTACTTGGCAGTAATTATCCTTGGGATGGAGATTGGTGGGTCATTTTGATGAAGAATCTCATCGCCTTATTTCTCCTGATCCCGTCGCTGGCGTTCGGGGAAGTAATGATCTACTTCTACGCGACGCCGACGTTCGTGGCGAATCGCTTGCAGAATCTGTCATGCCGCCCCGACCTCGCCGGGGGCAGCGCGGCGGTACAGGAAGCGCTGAAACAGGCGATCATCGTCGCTACCGACCCGAATATCAACAACGTGGCGTATGCAACTCTGATCCCCAACAACCTCCTGACGGCGGCTCGGGCGCATCCGAAGTTTCTCGGGAAGGGGCTGAATGAGGTAAAAACCAACTTCCCGAACGTCTACTCGCATATCGCCCAAAAGTCCGTGCGGCTTGCGGATAATACTGTAACGCAGCTCGATCAGTACCTACCGACTCCCGTGGGAGCTACCGTGCTTGCTACCGACCTCCCGGTGCAGACGTTTTTCGGCTATAACCCGATGACGGGCGATCCTCAATGAAGAAGTATTTTATCTCGGTTGCCATCCTTTCCCTTGTGGCGGCGATCACCTATGCCGTCCCGTTGACTCCCGGCATGGGGGTAGCTCCCGGGCCGGTTCGACAGGCATCGACCTGGCACTCCTACGGGGGATTCTCCCTTTCGTCCACGACGATCACGGTTGGCTCGAGTGGTGTCTGGTATCCGATCAAGAACGCGACGGACAACTTGTGGTCTGCAACGGAAGGCAACGGAATCACGCTTTCCCTGGACAACCTTGTGATTGCCAACCAAGGCGACTATCAGGGACACATGACGATCTCCGTTTCCGGAACGAACGGACACGATGTATTCGTCCGGTCTTTCAACGTGACGGACAATGTTGTGAACGGGAATCCGATAGGAGTGACGGTCACGGGAGCGACAAATTTCCAGAATATCTCCCTTCCGCTTTACATCGAAGCGACGGCCGATAACACCGTCATCCGGTTCGAGGTAATGAACAACTCCGCGGGGGCTAATGTCACCGTGCGGAGTGCGATCTACCAGCTATTCTACTTGCACGATTAAGGGGCGCCCATGATCGCTTTCGTCCGGTACACAATAGGACTTGGGAATTCGGCGCTCCATGCTCGGCTGCGGAACGCTACCGGCCAATTCTACGATTTCACGAATAAGAACTGGCAAGCCGGCGCCGATGCAGACAGCAAGCAGAACCTCACCGAATACGCCGATTCGGACCCTACGACCTCCTACTACGCCGCGGAGATCCTGGTCCCGGGTACGGGGATCTACAGCATCGAGATCGTGGTCGATTCGACCTCGACCGTGATCGGTTACGAATCCACCAGGGACGCAACGATGTATATGGCAGAGCATGGCGCCGTTGTTTCGGACGCCGGGAATTCGGCAACCTTCTTCTTGACGAACCTCACTTCCTCGGTGAGCGACTACAGCGTGGGATCCTTCCTGAAATTCACCAGCGGGACGTTGATAAACCAGACGCGGAGGATCATCAGTTACAGCGGGACGAATTTCACGATCGGGGTGTCAAGCGCCTTCACGGGAACGCCGGCCGCGGCCGATACGTTCATCATCATCAATCAGTAGGGGGCAGGGATGGCGATATTCGCTTCTCAATTAAAGCTGTATCTCACGGGTGGGGCGTCGAACGCCGATCCAACCTTGTCCCTTGGCGGTACGACCTCGAGCGTCGAGTTTACGAATAACACGATCAACAATCTGTTTGCCAGCATCGGCCCGAATGACGCCCTTAACGGAGCTGTCCATTATCGAGCTTTGACCTTCAAGAATACTTCCGCGCTGACGGCCTATGAATCCAAAATCCATATAGGGACGGAAACAACCTCCGCGGATACGACTGTGGCGATCGCCTACGATTCTACCGGAACGCAGAGCGTGGCCGACGAGGACACGGCGCCGGCCGGCCTTTCCTTTTCGACCCCCCTTTCCCTGGCGACGGCGATCGACCTCGGGGATGTTGCCGCTGCGGGAGTGCGAAGAATCTGGTTTCGTCGGACGGTTACGGCGGGAGCTGCAGCGGCGACAGGTGATTCCGGTGTTGTCATCATTACCGTTGGATCGGCTCCGTAGTGTCTTATTTCCTTCTCGCAAGAGGGGATGGCACTACCGCTGAACAGTATTCCGTAAGCCGGGATTTTACCTATTTGTGGGGGATCTATCCAGCAGTAACGGCTGATTTCACCTATGTTTGGGATATCCTTGTTGGAATCCAGGCTGATTTTACCTATAAATGGAACCTCTATATTTATGTTGCGACAAGATGGTATTACTACAAGTGGGATATCAAGTCCTATCTGAACAGGGAATTTACATATATCTGGAATATATACGCTACAGCCGCAGACATAGGGAGCAAGGTTAAATATCATTTCCGCGCCAATGCTGTTGTAAATCGGTTCTATCGGAAATACCGTGGCTGAGATCACCATTTCCCTCCTTACTCCGATCAGCGTCCGAATTTCGTGGTCCGGATCCGGCGATTTCGAGGTTTGGTGGAAATCCGATCATCCGGCCGGCCAGGAGTACATCCCCCTCGCTATCGTCACCGGGACGAGTTATGACGTTGGATCTTTGTCTTGGACAACGACCTATTATTTCAAGGTGCGTCAGGTAGGGGGAACTTTTGGTAGTGCTGTGCAAATGTTTATTTGCTGCGGACAAGCCGTTATTTTGGGTCCTCCAACAACGCCGCCAGCGGAAACCCCGCCGGATATTATCCCTCCACCATCAGCCCGTGTTGTAGATTTATGGCAACAGTCAGCGGATCCTTACGGGGAAGATATTGTACTGTCAGCTTATTCCAATAACAGAGAATGGCAATATATATGGTTGTATAAGAATTCGGCGTGGACTTATCTTGGGAGGGTTAATTATTCCGAGAATGTAGATCCCAATATACCTACTTGGGACTCGAGAACACCGAATTATCCGGCAGCAGTACGGATGATCGGTGATCGGATTATCGTATTCGGAGTAATAAATTATAACAGTAGCTATGGGTATGGCTGGTATCGAATTGTAAGAAGGATGGGACCTTTTGATGATTTTGCTAATGGCGGGACTTTGGATTCGTGGAATACAGGGGTAAGCCCCTGGATAGGGTATTACACTCCTGATGCTACATACAGGAGCAGGATAATCTCGGAAAGAAGCATAGTGAACAGTTGCGAATTTCGTGCTGATGGTCGCGTGGTTGTTGGTCTGCTTTATATTGATTACGATGATCCCGATTGGAAGTTTTACGCAACATTAAAGGTATCGAATGATTACGGGAGTGATTTTACAGAAAATGGCGTTGCGGAAATTCTGATATTCGCATCGGATTGTTATAATGATGAGGAACCGTGGGGTATGTCATTAGCAGAAACATCGGATGGAGTTATCTGGATATCTATTGCATACACGGACGGTGTAGGAATAGATCCTTATGGTTATGGTCCCGCCGACTGGATGCCAAGCTACTCAATGCACCAAGAAGGATTCGATATATCGGCAAAGTACATGATTTTCAAGTACGACAGCGGAGTTGTAACCTATGTTGGAGATATCCCAACGAATTTAACAAATACATGGAACGCCTTTGGGATTCAACAGTCCTGGGATTTTGCGACGGCTAATTGTAATTTGGCAGCAGAAGGAACAAAACTTGTTGCTTGTTATACGCATGACTTCACTCAAGTAAATTGGGACGCGCTTGGTTGTGATTATGGATTGTGGGCGAAATACAATGTCCACGCTGCTATTAGCGGAACAGGGACGATATACATAGACATTAGCCTTAACAGCGGTGCGTATTGGGTAAAGAAACAGGTATCTTTCGGGGAAACGATATACGTTCATCCCGAATATATGGAAAATATCCCCGCGGTTTGTATATCGAGTGGGAATATTTTGGTTTATTGCCTTGTTGGAAATGGGACAGAAACAGACCCGGGAACAGTAGGACGCCGAATTGTAAGGAGTACGGACAACGGAGATACTTGGAGTGTTGTTTATGACTTCGCCGGCGTTGATAATTTCCTGCTTCCCTGGATTATGACGATGCGATCGGACGGAGATTCCGTTGTCATAACGGGTTGCCTTGCTTCATTGACTCAATGGGATGCTACTCCAAGTCCTGCGATGGCCCTCTGGCGATCCCTTGACGCGGGAGCGACATGGGCGGCGATTGAAGTTGTCCCGACACAAATCTCCTATCCGGTGGTCCCTGCCTGATGGATACCAGAACAAAATCTCCGGCTGAGAAGTTCCCGATATATTTCAATTTCTCGAACGATCTTGTTTCGGGAGAAACGGTAGTTTCCTACGTACTGACCTCAATCAACGCGGCGACGGGTGAGGACTCCGCTACCGATCGAGCGTATGATCCTGGCCCACCGGAAGTCCTCGAGATCGTCAAGGTGATAGATTCCGATTCGCTGTCCTCGCCGGATGTGATCGTTGTCCTGAAAGACGGCGTAGAAAACGACGAACATCAGATTCAATGCGTAGCCACAACCAGCGCGGGGAACGTCTACCAGAGGGATCTACTGCTTTACATCCATTCCGAAGTTACCGATTCTTTTACGAAGCAGCCAGCCGACGCCTTCCCGTTCGAGTCCAGTTTCGATCGCCGGCTCGAGGGTGCGGATACGGTCGCTTCTGCGGCCGTGGTTGCGGTCAAGGAATCGGACGGGTCCGATGCTGCCGCCCTTGTATCTACTCCCTCTGTCGCAACACCGATTGTTACTGTGCCGGTCCTCGGGGGAACGGACGGAGAAACCTATCGGCTTGGGATCCGCGGTACAACTGCGGCGGGTTACGTCCATGAGATATTCGTCCGAATGAACGTGCAGGAGTTTTAGATGGCAAATCCCATCGGGAAACCTGAAAAGAAAAGAGATATGAAGCTGGACAAAAGGTACAAGGCGGGATCATCCCTCAAGGCTTTGCTCGACCCTCCCGGTATCCCGGTTGGAACGGAATTTCAGCCCGGGGTCCGGAGGGAATTTGTCGCTGAAATGAAAAAAAGACGGATCGGTGGACTCCGTAATGCCCGTTAAATACTTCTCCTTCGATGATGTTGACAAGGGAATCGCAACGCAATTCCCTTCCACAAAGGTTGCCTGGGTGACGGGGAACAACGTCCGGATCACGCCGGGGTACGTTTCCAAGACTCTCGGGAAATCCCTTGTCGCTGCCGTTCCAAGCGCTCCTGCGGTGCGAGCTGCCTTTACGTTCATCGGGACGGATGGGGCGGTTCGGACGATCGTATGCTGTGACGCGAAGGTATTCGCCTACAATTCCACGTTCGCGTCCAATGTCGATATCACTCCATCGCCGGCCCCCACGGGCGCAGCGACGGATGTATGGCAGTTTGACCTTGTGGGGGGATTGCCGATTCTGTCGAACGGCAAGGATGCGATCTGGAAATGGACTTCCTATACGGGAGTCCTGACGGCCCTGACGGGGGCGCCTACCTGGGCGAAGCGGATCTCGAGCTGCATGAATCGCCTGGTCGTGTCGAATCTCAAGGAAAGCGGATATACCTACGCCGGCAGAGTGCGCTGGACGGAGCCGGGGAATCCCGAAAACTGGACGCTGGATACGACGAACAAGGCCGGCCGGCACGATCTCATGTCCTACCAGGGCGGGACCGAAGCTCATGCGAATATCAAGGCGCAGATCACCCGGGGGCATGAGGTTTTCTTCTTCACGGAGCGAGGGTTGTGGAAATCCGATTTCGCCGCGGCCATGCGGAATTTCGTCTGCGTGAATCCGATCACGGAGATCCTGTCCTCGAGGGCCTTGTGCAAAAAAGAGGAAACGATCTACTTCATCGGCAAGGACGATCTTTTCTGGACCGGCGGCGGGGATCCTACGGCTTTCGGTCTGCCGATCCGCGACGAACTGTTCGGGAACCTCAATGCCAGTTACTATCATACGGCTTTCGTGTTCGCACCCTACTCGACGGCCGAAGTATGGTTCTGCGTAACCCAGGCGGGGTACACAGCTCCCAACAAGGCTTTCATCTACAACACGGAAACCAAGTCCTTTTCCATCCAGGACGTAGACTTCTCATGCCATGTGGAAGCCTTCCATACCGCGATCCCTTATGACGTTGTGGGGGATACCTCGGGGCAGATCCTCCGTCTCGATGACGGCTTCAACACGGCCGCGGGGCTGGCGATCGACGGGAGGATCGAAACGGGGGACATGACGTTCGGCACCCCCGATCGGATGAAGCGGATCTCGGACGTTATTCCGGAGCTGGCAGAACAGGACACGGTAAGCGAACTGATGGTACAGGTCGGTGTCCGGAATCGGCTGTCGGACGATATCCGCTGGTCGGACGCCGTTCCTTTCACGATCGGGGTATCGGAAAAGACGGATTTCAACGGTTTCAGGAAGGAAGGGAAATACGTCCGGATCCGGTTCTACTCGAACCTTTTGACGAGTCCCTGGGTCTTGAGCGGATATACAATCAAATACGAAGAAGGAGGGACGAGATAATGGTGCAAGCGGTAATTCCAGCAGCGAACCTTGTTCAAGCTCCCCCTGTCCCGGCACGATCGCAAATCGTGATCGGGTTGATCCCCTGTCAGAATCGGTACTACCTCGACCTGATCTGGCCGATCGTGAAGCCTGGGGTTGTGGAGCTTGCGAATTCGACAATGGGGGAATGGTCGGATTTCAAGATATGGAGCGAAATATACGGGGGGTCCCTGCAGCTCTATCTGGTGTACGAAAACAACACTCCCGCGAAAGAGGGGATGAACCAGGAAGCGTTTATCGAGAAGCTGAAAACACCAGACAAGGATTACATCGGGTTTTTCATCATCCAGCTTCTTCCTACGAGCGTCCATGTTTTCGCCGCATGGGTGGAGCCACAGTACCGTCGTTCGGATATGATCTCGAGAGCCGGCGATTTTCTCGAGGAACAAGTCAAGATGATGGGCGCTCCGTACCTTTCCCTGGCGACGGATCCGATGTTCGAGGAATCCTTGATTCGCCGGGGATACAGACGCACGACGGTAAACTACCGGAAGAAGCTGTAAGGGGGCGTTATGGCGAGTGGCGGCAGCAGCAGCAGCGGTGGGGATTCCGTAACCTATACAAACCTGATCCCGACGTACATCCCGGGATTTCAGGATTGGACAACGGAATACCTCGCATCGGCCGCTTCATTATCCACCGGGAATTTCGTCCCTTATGGGGGCAACACCTACGCCGCCCAGGATGTGAACGAAACGGACGGGATCGCAGCCTTGGCGACTCGAGGGCGGGACGGATCCACGATCGAACTCGATGGGAAGGCGCTCCTTCGGAACCTGTACGACGGCTTGAAGATAGCGACGAATACCAGAATCGGCGCCCTGTACGCGGCTCAGATCGAAGCTCTTTTGCAGGAATTCGATGAGATCGTACTACCTCATATCCGGTCGAATTACGTCATGGCCTGGGGAGGGAGCGAACACAACGTAGCGGAAGCGATAGCTGCCGAAAGGATGATGGGGAAGATCAACGAGATCGCCAAGATGTACTACGACGATTACCGGCATGAAAGGGGGCTGCAGCAAGCGGCGATGGCCCATGCGACTCCTTACGGGCTCCAATGTATCTGCGATATGGAAATGCTCCGTCAATCCGGCGCCTACGTTCGGGAGTATCTGCAAAAGAGCTACGAGAACGCTTGGGAGAAGTGGAATGACGAGATCACCATACCGATCCGGAACCTCGATATCCTGGGGAACGCCGTCCGGACGATCCTCTCAACCTATCGGCAGACTTCGGTGAAGTATTATCGACCGCCGGCGCTCACGCAGATCGCCGGCCTTGCGATGGCGGGGCTGTCGATGTACTCGATGTTCAAGGGAACGTCCATAAGTCCTTACGCGAGTGCGGGAGTCGTGGGCGCCGGAGCGGAAGCAGCAGCATCGGCCTACTCCGGCCCCAATATGGGATTCGAGCGGGAAAACCCCGAAATGATCTCGCAAGGGGCGAATTCAATCATCATGGGATTCGGAGGGTAAATGGCAACCTCCACAAGTACAGTCAAAACCGTTCCAGATTGGGCGCAAGAATACGTCATCATGTACGCTACCCGGGCGCGGGAAATCTCGCAAATGCTCGGGTCGGAGATACATCTTCCGGCAGCGAATTCGGCCGTTGCCGGGATCAATACCAATCTCCCGTTCGCTTACGACAATAACCTCACTACCCACGCGGAAACGTGGAGCGACGGCGCGACCGATGGGGAAGCGATCTTCTCCGGATTCCCCGCCGCGGTGGAAACCTACACCGGATTAAAGCTGCAAGTTACTTGCGCGGCGAAGATCATGGAAAACGGCTGGTGGGACGATGATCTGACTTGGGACATTGATTATTCCCTCGATGGTGGTTCGACCTGGGCCGCTCTGATTAACCCGGGGGATTTCTCATTCCCGGTTGTCCAGACGGAAGGCGCCCCTCGGCCGGTGCATAGCACTCTTTCGGGGCAAGTGGTTAAATCCGTTTCCCTGGCGGTAGGACAGGATCTCACTCAGATACAGGTGAAGGCCAGGACAAGCGCAACGATCTCCTACGACCTCATGGTAAATGCCGGCCTGTATGTGTACGAGGTATCCACGGTCGGCAGTTTCCCGCTGGACGAGGGAGCGGCCGGCTCCTTGTCAGTATATTCCGGCCCGATCTTCGCAGCTCAGAACCAGGATGAGATCGACGGGATTGCGGGTCTTGCTACTCGCGGCCGGTATGGGGATCAGGTCATCGTCAAGGCGATCGCCTACGAGGACGATGTTATCAACGGAGGGCATCTTGCAGGGACGAAGGCGGCTTTGGTTGCTGCCCTCGCATCCGTCACCGATAATTCGACTACGAGTTTTGCTTCGGTATCATCGAGGGTCGGGAGGAAGCCATATTATGTTGGGGATTCCGATTCGACGTATCTGGCACAATCTCTTGTCACGGGTACTCCGGCCCTATACAACGCCAGGGTCAGCGCAGCCATATACGCTGATAATTTCCACAAGGAGCGCGACATTCAGGATCGTGCGCTCGGGTACGGCGTGGAAATGGGGAAACACGCAGCGATCGACGCGGAAACCCTTCGGAGAGCTGGACTTTATCAACGTGAATACGTCCAATACGGCTACACGATGGATCACAAGCTGTTCATAGAGGACATGGAATTGAACGTGGTGAACCTCGAGGTTTTTGGGAACTGCCTGAGAGCCTTGACGGGGAGCCAGCAAACAACGACCCAGGAATACAGCGGTGGGAGCAAGATGACGGCCGCGGTCGGGATGGGGATGGCCGGCGGGGTTGCTGGATGGTATCTCGGAGCGCAAATCGGGGCTGTCGGTGGACCGGCGGGAGCCGTCATAGGATTCGCGGTAGGAGCTGCGTTGGGATATGTACTTTCATAGGGGGCGCGTATGGCTGAATTAGACGGGAACAATTTGATGATGGATTGGTACAACACTTACGTTGCCCCAAGGAAGAAGCCGATCGAGGGAGTGTTCACGCAGAACAAGCCGGATTTCGGCCTGGGGATCCCTACGGCCCCTCGAGTAGCGGCGGCAGCTCCCGCACAGGCGCCGGACGTTCCAACGTCTGTCCCTCCTACCGGTGAAGCCCCCGCGAATCCCCTTGCGGATTACGTCCCGCAGCAGCCGATCGCTTCGCCAGCTCCCGCGGAAGGCGAGAAGGCATCGGGGGGTATCAGCCCTGGCGCGATGGGGATATTGGGGATGGGCCTGTCGATGGCAGCGACTCCCCCTCGAGCGGTTCCGTATACGAACGCGGAGATTGTCGGTCGATCCGGACTTGCCGGCCTGTCAATCTACGAGAAGGCGCTCGAGGACAAGCGCAAGCAGCAAGCACTCGACGTTTCGGAAGCAGAACATCGGCTTACCCGCGAAGATCGCGCCCTGGCCGCGAGGGAACGAGCGGATTACTGGAAAGAGAAGGTCGCAGACACGAAAGAAAGAACGGGGATCCTGAAAGATACGGCAGAATCGACCGCGGCGTTGCGCGAAGCGCAAGCGGAAGCGAAAGGACGGGACCTCGAGCCAATCGGCCCGAATTCATACGGCATTGACGAGAAGATGCCGATGTGGAAGGTCAACAAACTTGTCGGCCTGCAGAAGCAAGAAAACGCTCCCGTGAAACCGGAGAAGAAAGATCCGTTTACGACATGGGTAGAATCGCTGGATCACGACCCCACAACGGCAGAGATCGAGAACTGGCATCGGTCGCAAGGCGGTGGGGGGGCTGATGGCCCAGGGAAGGCGGCGGCAATCACCCATGTCAACCGGGAGCTTGTTTCTCAGTATCTCGACAAGGCGAGGGAGAACATAACCGCGAAACTGCCGGCGGGATCCGCGGAATTGAAAGCGACGATTGATTCCCTAAACAGCCAGGATCCGCTGACGGGTGGGCCGAACGAAGCGAAGATTCGGGAAGCGCTGAATCCCGAACAGCGCAAGGAATACGATTATGTGAAGCGGCAAGCGCAGAAGAATTCGACCAAGATGGTTCCGGCCGAAGCGGTAGCGCAAGCTCAAGCGGATTGGAACAAGGAAAATCCCCCGAAGAAGGTAGCTGGCGGGGCGGGGTACGACGATTACAAACGGGTGTATCAGTCGATACTGGATTACAAGGGATGGGACAACGCAACGAAAAACGCGAAGATCAAGGCGTTGAACGATAAGGCGAGGGCGAACGGAGTCATCAAGTGAGCGAGTACGACGAGTTTTTACCCCCGGCAGCGGGAGCGCAGCCCAAAGGTGGGGCTTACGATGAATTCCTACCGCCGGCGGGTGAGGAACCTAAAAGCTCCTTCGCGGTGGACTTGTGGGATCGCGCCCGGGGGGTAGTCGATCGCGTCAACAAGGCAGCTCGAGTTGAAGAACCGGTAGCGGATATCAAGCCGCAAGCGGGATACGATCTTGTCCCACCGGCCGGCCTGGATCCTCTGCAAATAGATTTCGACCTCAAACGGTATCACTTCGCCCGGGACAACGGCCATCCTACGGACAACATCGAACAGGGGATGTTGAAGCGGGGATGGACGATCAAAGAACCGAAACCACCGATGCAGCCGACGATCACGGAAGATAAGAAGCCGCTGGTTCCGGAGTTTGTACCACCTACCGGAGAGTCAACAATCCCGCGGATTGACGAAATGCCTTACGATTTGACGGCGCCGAAACGGACATGGACGGAGCCAGGGCCGGCTATCAGTACCTTGGGGATCGCATCCCCCGGCGACAAGGCACTCGCAACACGATTAGGGGGATTGAAGGGGGTAGGGGAAGCTGTCATCGGTGGGTTAAAGGCTTCTCCAAGTACCGTTTCAGCCGGTCTTTCGGAAACAGGAAATATCTTCTGGCCGGAATCAACGCTTCGGGCGATGGGGCTTGAAGATGCGGCAAATGCCCCGAAATATGCGACCGAATACTGGAACAAGCAAGCGGAGATCCAGCGAGGGACCCCTCCCCCCGAGGGATCTATGGCCGCTTATGCGGGATCTGCGGCCGAATCTGTTGGTATGTCCTTACAGGCTGCACCGTTCGGCTTGGCTGGCGTAGGACCGAGTTTAGGCGTATTCGGCCTTGGAGCCGGCGGTGGATACCAGAAATACATCGACGCCGGCTATTCTCCGCTGGCCGCTGGTGGACTGGCCCTGTCCTCGAAGGCGATGGAGGGGCTGACTGAAAAACTTGGCTTGGACGCCTTGTATAAGAAAGGCAAGACGGCGATCGTCAAAAAGGCCGCGGAATTCTTCCTGGGTGAGCTGGCCGGCGAGGAAGTGAACACCCTTTATAGTGCCGTAGAGGGGACACTGAATTTACAGCCGGATATGACCCTCGAAGATGTAGGCAAGCAGATGTACGATACCCTGATCGTTACGGCGCTGATGGGACCCATGCAGGGGGCGATTTTCGCTCCTGTCGCTAAGTCTGCGGATAAAATAGGGGATTTCAGGGCAAGGCTTGAATTGGCCAAGAAAATGCAGGGATTTGTCGCAAATGCAGCTCAAGCCAATGTCGAAACACCCCCGGGAGCGCCGGCAGAAACCCCGCCTACGCCCCCAGGAGCGACGATCTCCGATAAGCCGGCCCCTGCCCCGGCTCCTGGCCCGATCGTGGAACAGGCCCCTACAGCGGCCCCTGCTGCCGTGGATTACGCAGCCGAAGCAGCCAAGCTCCCGGGGAAGGTCAGATATGTCGGGAATATGGGGCCGCATCCCATGTTCAACGACGATACCGTGGCGGGGAGTTTCGTCAAGAAGCCGGATGAAACGGTTCTGGAAGCCCTTATGAGGGCGAGATCCCGGTACGAACCGGCTCAAGCGCCCCCCGAAGCCGGTCCTGAAACAGTTCCGGAACCGCCTACTGCGTATCAGCAACCCCCGGCTGGTCAAGCAGAGCGCCGAGCTACCCCCCGTTTCACTCGATCCGGCCAGCAGGAAGATCAGATCACGGATCCCGCGGTACTCGAAAAAGATGTAATGGCCGTAAATCTAAGCATTATCGACTTAAAAGACGAGCTGGCGAAGCGGCCGGAATCGGATCCGATGGGCCGGAGCGAGATATACGGCCGGTTAAAGGCGAACGAGGAATCCCTGGCACTCCTGAACAAGCGGAGGGAGGAAATTGCAGCCGGGATCCCCCCGAAGCCGGTAGAAATGAAGGAGGTTGAGAGCGGGATTAAGAAAACTCCCCAGGAAATCAGCTTGGAGAAGCAGAGAGCGGAGCGGGGAGCGGTTCCAAGGGAAGGGGAAGCGGAAGAAGTTACCGAGCCGCCTGTTTCGGATCGCACTCGCATTGTCCGTGAGATATCGGACTTACGGGATACAGCCCCTCGACCCCTCAAGAAGATGTTTGGGAAGAATCCGACTCCGGAACAGGTTGCCAAGCATAAAAAACTCACTCAGGTATACCTGAACAAGATGGGAAAACTGCAAAATAAGCTGAAAAAGGCAACCGCGGCCGAAGAAGAAGCTCCCGCCCCTCCCAAGGGTAAGGCGGTTCCATTAAAGGATCGCATTGGACCCGTAGCTCGACATATTCTTGGGAAAAGCGGGAAAGGGCGCGTTTACATTTCCGATGAGGATTATCGAGGGCAGCAGATCAAGGAAAATGGCCTGTCGCAGTATTTCACGCGCCTCCCCGGGAATAAAGAGAAGTTTATGAAAGCCGATGCGATATTTGCCGAAATAAGTGACGTAACGGGGATACCAATAACCTCATTGAGCGAACTGACGGAGAGGTTGTTACTCGAAAAGGAACGCCAGAAGCAGGGTGTCGCGCAGACCGGGAAATCAGCGGAAGAATTTGCGGAAGCCAATGCTCCCACCGAGGAACAAATCGCCAAGATCGAAGCGGAAGCCGAGAAGCGCAGAGCGGAAGAAGCCGCGGTAAAAGCCAAGGAGGATGCCGAGAAGCAAGCCGAACTGGACGAGGAACGAGCGGCCATTCAGGAAGCAGATGAAATGCCGGCGATTCCGGAAGCAAAAGACCTTGGCAAAAAATGGGTAAAGATATCCCACAAGAAAGATGAAATAGCCCGATATGCTTTTGAGGGGAAAACGGAAAATGAATCTTGGGGAGGAATGGTCTTAACCGATAGCGGCTGGTCCGGATGGATACAAAGACCGGATGTAAAGGGCCTTTCTCCCACTCATGTAGCTACCAGCGATAAAGAGATTGCGCCCTCC
>Ga0115026_10000179_pt1 | contig 14652 bp, 13 predicted proteins | sample Mud_0915_D1_FD_83878 | JGI IMG/M metagenome (GOLD analysis project Ga0115026, IMG submission 83878) | Wetland microbial communities from Old Woman Creek Reserve in Ohio, USA - Mud_0915_D1 | ecosystem: Environmental > Aquatic > Freshwater > Wetlands > Sediment ...
AGAGACTCGTGGAATCGCTCAAAGGATCATCATCCCCGTACCGTTCCTCACTCCCCTCCTGTCTTCTTATTGGGTGGATCTCGTCACGCCTGTGCCCTCAGGGGTTGCCCATCCTCTCATCGAGGGACTGAAAAACGAAGTGGTCTGCAGAGACAGCCGCATTGACCAGTTCGTTCCCGTCAAAAAGACCCCTTTCAAGGAGGCGGTCATCTTAGCGCTCTCTGAAGAAAAGGGAGGTCCTGGAATATGAGGATGGTAAATGCTCATTGAAGAGTCTATAGTTATCCACGCCCCACTGGTAAAGGTATGGGACACCTTTACTGACATTACGTGCTGGAAAGACTGGAATACGGTGCTCAGGAATGTCTCACCCGAGAAGACCGAAATCCTCTCAGAGGGGGGAAGGGTAAGATTCTGTATCTACCCTTTTCATTTCCCCGTCTATTTTGAACCTAAGATCGAGGAGGTCATTCCCCAAAGGCGTGTTGTCTGGTCGAGCGGAAAGTTCGGTATCACCGCACGCCACGAATTTATTTTCCGCGAGAGTGGAAATGGGGTGGTGGTTACAAGCAAGGAATTCTTCAAGGGACTTTCTTTGAAGACCCTCCGCTTTCTCTTCCCGAGATCGAGACTGGTGGGTCTCACAGTCGCTTTTTTGAAGGATCTGAAGACAGCTTCGGAAGCATAAGTGCCCTTAACGATCGTGCGTCATTATGGCAGTGGAAAACATAAGGATCGGAATAAGTTCATGTCTTCTGGGCGAAAAAGTCCGTTTTGACGGCGGTCACAAACTCGACCACTACCTCAAGGAGACTCTCGGCCCTTTCGTTGAATGGGTACCGGCCTGTACTGAAGTGGAATGCGGCCTGCCCGTCCCCAGGGAGGCGATGCATCTGGTGGGAGATCCCGAATCACCGCTCCTTCTGACGGTGAGGACCGGAAAGGACCAGACAGAACGTATGCTGCGATGGGCAGAAAGAAAACTCAAGGAACTGGAAAGACTTGATCTCTGTGGTTTTGTCTTCAAATCCAGGTCTCCCAGTTCGGGAATGAAAGGCGTAAGGGTATATTCTCCTGAGGGCATGCCCAGGTACAGGGGAGTAGGCATCTTCGCCAGGGCGTTTATGGAGTATTTCCCCTTGCTCCCTGTAGAAGACGAGGGCAGGCTCTCTGATCCCGGTCTGAGGGAAAACTTTATCGAGAGGGTCTTTGTCTTCCGCAGGTGGAAAGATTTCATACACAAAGGCGGGACCATCAAAGACCTGATCTCGTTCCATACAAACCACAAGCTCCTTGTCCTCTCCCACAGTCCCAGACATTACAGAACCCTCGGGACCCTGGTAGCAACTGCCAAAGAGTTTAAGCCCGCGCTCCTCTATACTGAATATTTGAGCATCCTTATAGAGGGCTTGAGGATGATTGCAACAACAAAGAAAAACACCAACGTATTACAGCATATTATGGGATATTTCAAAAATCAGTTAACGCAGGACGAGAAGAAAGAGCTCATGGAGGTAATCGGTGACTACCACAAGGGTCTCATTCCCCTTATCGTCCCAATAGTGCTCCTCAGGCATTATGTAAGAAAATATGATGAACCTTATCTCAAAAGACAGCATTATCTGAACCCCCATCCTGCGGAACTCATGCTGAGGAACCACGTCTAAAAGGGACAGACAGGCTTCGCGTTCGCGACAAGCAGCTTGTTAAAGTGCATTGGTGTATTCAATATACGCCTTGATGTCAAACTTGGATCTGCACCCATTATAGCTCATAAACCTCACCTTCCCAAAAATCTTCCGCTCGTTCCATGCCCTGTCGTGAACGCCACCTATACTCCACGATATCCCCGCGTAGCCATTGGGATCTCTTCCGTCGAGCTCATATCTGTCATTAAGATAAATAGCGATCTCCAGCGCCTTTTCAGGGGATTCTGTCCACTCCAGTATCTTCTTTGCCCAGTACATCCTCATATAGCCTTGCATCTTTCCGCGTTTCACCATTTCGCTCTGGGCCGCGTTCCAGAGGTCATCATGGGTTTCTCCCCGCTCCAACACTTTGCGAGGATAGAGATATCTGCGCATATCGTTCCTGTGTTCGTTGAGGGTCTTCTGCGCCCATTGCGGAAACCCTTCGAAACGGTCATAGAGGGAATTGAAAAAACAAAAATTGTCTGCAAGTTCACGTCTCACAACAAGTTCCTCCAGGAACGACTCCTTTGCACCACTCTCTGCATCGCTTTTCAAGACATTATGGGCAACACGCTGCGCAGAAAGCTGCCCGAAGTGCAGATAGGGTGAAAGGTGAGACTGTCCTTGCTGTACAGGGTCATTTCTTTTCTTTCCGTAGAGGGATAGCCTTCTCTGGACAAAATTCTTCAGGGTCTTCTCCCCCCCCTTCTCACCCGTCACAATCCAGTCTACCTCTGAAACCGTTCTCTCCACCGGAAGGGCCTGCTTTACCTTTGCCCAGTCAATACGCGGTGCCCTATACTTCCAGAGAAACGGATGTTTCTTCACCAATGGAATATCTTCCAGGAAATCTCGCAACAACTTCTGTATTTTCGGCCTGAAGGTGTATGCCCCGTATTCCTGCTTTGGTGATGCTACCCAACACGGTACAATATTGTGCGCATCCACTTCATAAAAAGGTATGGCAATCTTCTTGGCAATGGAGTCCTTCCACTGCCTTTTGATCCTCAAAGGATCAAAATCAGTGACAAGGGTACCTCCCCTGTATTTTTCTATGAATTCAGGAACTTGTTGTTCCGGAGACCCTGAGACGAGATAAAAGGGGATGTGCGTTCCCCTGAGGGCAGTTTCCAGTTCTTCAAGACCTTTGATCATAAAGCCATACTGTCTTATGGTTGCATTGAGAAAACAGGGCACTATGCAAAATACCACAATCAGTGGCACTTGATGCGCACACGCAATATCCTGTGCAAAGAGAAGCGCCCAGTTGTCCTTAACCCTTTGGTCACGGCTCATCCAGTATACAACCGGACCCGAACGACCGACGCCGGACCTAAGGGGCCTAATCCTTTTTTCATTCACCCTATGAATTCCCTGCTCCATCATACGCTCCTGCGTTAATTTGAATGTGTTATTGTCTTTTCCCTTATCATTGTATTACTATTTTACAGGGTGTAGAAAAGGATTTTGTCAATGTACAAAGAATACTTTGACCTAAGGGAACTCCCCTTCTCCATTGCCCCGGATCCCCGTTACCTCTACATGAGCGACAAACATCGGGAGGCGCTGGCCCATCTGGTATACGGGATTCAGAGCGACGGCGGTTTTGTCCTCCTCACCGGTGAAGTGGGAACAGGGAAGACAACGATCTGCCGCTGCCTGCTGGAACAGGTCCCTGAAAATTCCGACATTGCCTTTATTCTCAACCCCAAACTAAGTGTTGAAGAGCTGTTGGCCACATTGTGCGATGAACTGGGGATTCAGTATCCTGAAGGCAACACCAGTGTAAAGGTTTTTGTAGATCGCATCAATGCCTATCTGCTCGAAGCCCATTCAAGAGGCCGTAAAACGGTTCTTATCATCGAAGAGGCACAGAATCTGAGCGCCGACGTGCTGGAGCAACTCCGTTTATTGACCAACCTGGAAACAAATGAATGCAAACTTCTCCAGGTTATACTCCTGGGACAGCCTGAGCTTAAGGAGATGCTTTCACGGCCAGAGCTGCGTCAGCTGGCGCAGCGCATCACCGCCCGCTACCACTTGGAATCTCTCTCAAAACAGGAGGTGGCTGCGTATGTGAATCATCGGCTTGCAGTTGCGGGAACACGCAGTCAATTATTTCCTCCTGCCACTGTTGACAGGCTCTTCCGTCTAAGCAGAGGGGTTCCGCGTTTAATCAATCTCCTGTGCGATCGGGCACTTCTCGGTGCCTATGTGCAGGGTAAGAACCATGTTGATATCCGTACGCTTACCAAAGCCGCCCGGGAAGTATTGGGGGAAACAACAATTCAGGATGGGTTATTCAAAAGAGAGAGATGGGTGTTGGCCGGACTTTTGCTGCTGGGTTCTGCAGCACTGGCAGCAAGCTTTTATAATCACAAGTCCCCCTCTGTAGAGACCGCGGTACCCAAATCGGTAAAATCCGTAATGACCGCACCGGAATCTCAAGGGCCGGACACATTGCGGTGGCCCGACAGCTTGTCTATCCACCTGAGCAGGGGAATGGCGTACCAGGCACTCTTCAGACAGTGGAACCTTCCTTATGACGAAAAAAGCTCTGGTGATCCCTGCAGACAGGCCCAGACTCACGGGTTGCGCTGCCTCACTGCACAGGGAGGTCTTAATAGTCTCCTCACCTTAAATCGCCCTGCGGTGTTGACGCTCTTTGATGATAGGGGAAGGCAGTTTTATGCCGTACTTTCAGCCCTTCACGGGCAGACGGCCACTTTCATGGTGGGAACCGAAATGAGGACAGTGGATCTCAAGGAGGTTGAAAAAAAGTGGCTTGGAGATTACACGCTGTTTTGGCGTACGCCCCCTGATTTTCGATCCCCCCTTCGGCCCGGCCAGAAGGGGAACATGGTGTTATGGCTGAATAAGCAGCTGGCGCTCCTCCAGGGCAAAACCGATCAGCCAAGGAAGAATCTTTTGTATGAGGGTGATCTCGTTGCCCAGTTGAAAAAGTTTCAGCTCTCCGAGGGTCTGGTACCGGACGGTATCGTGGGGCCCCAGACCATAATCCGCTTGAATACGTTCACCACCAGTGGAGAACCGCTACTGTATGACAAAAAGAAAGGACAATAACCTATGTCATATATACTAGATGCCCTGAAAAAATCTGAAGAAGAGCGCAAGCGGGGCACGGTACCGGACCTCCTGGCAGTTCAGGATGCCCGGGTACAGGAGCAAGGGAAACGCCGCTGGTGGCCTTATCTGATCCTGGTTGCATTGGTACTGAACGCGGGAATATTCCTTTTGTGGCTGACCCCGTGGCGGGCAACAAAGCCGAATGTTACCGCGTATTCCACCACCAGACAAAATCCCCTGCCTGAAAAAACTATTGTTTCAGAAGAGCGGAATAAAAAAGAGAAACCCCTTCCTGCCCAGATTGGCCCTCCCGTAAAGACATCCACTGATAAAAAGGTGAATGAGCACGAGGACCGATCCGTTCAAACCAAAACTGTTGAGCAACGACAGACTCCAAGCACGAGTGCACCTGTTGTCGAGACCCAGGAGTCTCGTGCCACATCTCCATCCTTGCCACTGCAGAGCCCCGTAGCTACCCCTGCCCCTCCAGAGACAAATTCCTCTGGAAAAAGCACAAATGCGGGAGGAAGCATGGTATATAATCTGTATGAGCTTCCCTCTTCCATTCAACAAAATCTCCCCGCCTTTTCCATCACCGCCCACATCCATACCGGAGACCCTGCTTCGGGAATGGTAAAGGTTAACGGCCAGTTGATGAGGGAAGGCCAGGAACTTTCACCCGGACTGAAGCTGGAGGAGATTATCCCTGACGGTGTCATTTTCCGATACCAGAATTACCGCTTCCGTGTAGGACTGAAGTAAGACCATCCAAGCGGGAAGCGACGGATCTTATAAGGGGTTAAACAGGGAATATTATTAACAGATCCCAACACAGGCAAGGCGACGTCCATCGCCCTATGGGAAACAGAGGCAGACATAAAAGCAACCGATAGAAGCGCCGGGGTGGATGTGAGCACGAATGCCGACATACCTTTTCCTTATGGTATAATGGTTCATGGATTTCGCGGCGATCATTAACGATATCGTTATGTATTTTCGTGAAAATCCTTATATTGCCGGCGCATTGGGGCTCCTCTTTATTTTCCTGCTCTTCACAAAACCCAGGCTGTTCTTTTCTGTGGTCGTTCTCGTCGGTATACTCGCCGGTGTATTTTATCTTATTTCTAATCTTGCTTCCACAGGGGCATCGCAAAAAGAGAAAATGTTTTATAAAGAAGAGGAGGTCCAGAAGCAAGATCCACGCTAAAGCAGCCTGCTCCTGAGATAACCGACCACCCTTTCCACCTCTGCCCTCATCACTTCCTTTGCTTCCCCATGTTCGGCGTAATTCATGTCTCTTAATCTACCACTCCGAAACCCTTCCATTGGATATTGCAAAAGGAAATCGGGGGGAATCTCATCAGGAACATCCACCCCATTCATGATTCCCCAGGCCAGTGTCCATGCCTTTGCAACATTGGACACATCGTACCCCCCGCCGCCCAGGGCAACCCACCTCGGGGAAATCTCCTTAATCTTCTTCACCACTTCACAAAAGCCTTTGTGGGAGTAATTAAGATGAGTGAGGGGATCTGTAGAAAAAGAGTCCACACCGAGCTGGCTCACCACAATATCTGGCCTGAACTTGTTCACAAGAGGGGCAACAACCTCGTTAAACGCGTACGTAAAAATCTCATCGTCAGCAAAGGGAGGCAGCGGAATATTCGCAGAATATCCTTGTCCCTCTCCCTTCCCTGTTTCGTACTCGAACCCAGTTCCAGGGAAGAGCGCCTTTCCTGTTTCGTGTAGTGAGATGGTAAGCACTTTATTGCTCGCGTAGAAAGCGTCCTGCACCCCGTCACCATGATGGGCGTCGATATCGATATACGCCACCCTCCTGCCCTTTTTCAGGAGTGACATAATGGCGATCACCGGATCATTGAGATAGCAGAAGCCGGAAGCCCTTGAGGTCATGGCATGGTGAAGACCTCCTGATATATTGAAGGCAGTTTCCACTTCACCACAATCCACCATTTCCGCAGCCTGCAAGGATGCTCCTGCCACGAGCCGTGACCAGTCAAAGAGACCCTTAAACACAGGGTTATCACCAGAACCAAGACCGTAGAACCCTGCACCTGCTACCCTGACTCCGCTGTTTGCGGACTTCAGTATCTCGATGTATTCCCTGTCGTGAAAAGTCACCAGATCATCCTCATCTGCCATTACTGGCTTAACAAGCCGTGTGTGTGGAATGGAGAGGAGGCCGTACGCCTTGATGAGTTCGTAGGTAAGTTTCAGTCTGAATGTTTTCAGGGGGTGAGAGGGCCCATAGTCGAACCGATGGAAGTCATCAGAATAAAAAAATGCCGTGCTCATGACATCCCGTATTCCCTCATCTTCAATTCCTTCCTCTTTATCTTCCCACTTATCGTCTTTGGCAGGTCGTCCACAAACTCAATCTTGCGCGGATACTTATACGGAGCTGCATTCTTCTTCACAAATTCCCTAAGCTCATCTGCCAAGACGTCTGATGGCCTGTAGTTCTGAGTAAGGACGATGAATGCCTTCACCACCTCTCCCCTTATTTCATCCGGGCTTGCCACAACCGCTGACTCCTTTACCGCCGGATGCTCGATGAGAATGCTCTCTATCTCAAAGGGTCCGATTCTATAGCCTGAAGAGAGGATGATGTCGTCATCCCTTCCTACAAACCAGAAGTATCCCTCATGGTCACGGAACGCCCTATCACCTGTACTGTACCACTGCCCTTTCACGGCTCTCTCCGTTGCCTCGGAATCTCCGAGATATTCTCTGAACAGTCCCACAGGCCTCTCAGGATGTACCCTTATTCCGATATCTCCCTCTGTTTCAGAAGGCACCGGGACACCCTCCGCATCTATAATATCCACCACAAACCCGGGAACAGGCCTTCCCATGGATCCAGGTTTCACCGGAAGGCATCTAAAGTTCGCCAGGACATTCACTGTCTCTGTCTGGCCGTACCCATCATAGATATACCTCCCTGTCTTTTCCCTCCAAATCTCGATTATCTCCTTGTTGAGTGGTTCTCCCGCAGCGACAAAATGGCGCATGGAGTGGAATCTTAATAGCTGAGAAGCAGACGCCCCCTTGACCATCATCCTGTATGCGGTGGGAGGGCCGCAGAATGTGGTGACAGGATACCGCTGCATCACCTCCAGGATAAAGGACGGATCAAATTTCCCCTTCCTGCGGAGGGAAAAGATTGTTGCTCCCCTATGCCAGGGGCCAAAAAGGCTTGACCATGCAGCCTTTGCCCATCCTGTATCAGAAAGATTCCAGTGGATATCCCCTGGTCTGAGATCGAGCCAGTACTTTCCTGTTAACTGATGTGCAAAGGGATATGAGGCATGGGTGTGAACCACCATCTTTGGGGGGCCTGTTGTTCCTGAGGTGAAATAGATTATGGCAGGCTCCTTGGCAGAGTCTCTCTCCCCCAGCACCATATCAGCACGGTCGCGTTCCTTCATGTAATTATGCCACCCCTGACGCTCATCAACGAGTATCAGGAGAGGACTGACCGATAAACCATTCACCGCATCCTCCACCTTGGGGGCATCCTCTTCTGACGCAATGACCGCCTTTACCTCTGTTGCCGAGAGTCTGTACTCAATATCCTTGGAAACGAGAAGGGTTGTGGCAGGAATGGGAACCGCATTCAGTCTCATAAGGCTGAGCATAATTTCCCACCATTTAGGGACATTGGAGAGCATGACAAGGACCTTGTCTCCCTTTCCGATGCCCATTCTTTTAAGCGCGCCTGCGCCCTTTGATGAGCTCATCCTCATCTCATTGAATGAATATTTTTTCTCCGTAATGCCGTCTGTCCAGAAAAGGGCCGTTCTCTCACCCCATCTATCAAAGACATCCAGAGGAAAGGAGAATCTCTCAGGAGCTGACAGAGACGGTCCCCTGTATTCCTTCTCGTAATCCATCATGTTAGACAACCTATTCATACCAGAATGGTAACATATTTCCACCTGCCAGAATTCCCCTTCTCATATCAGAAAAATCAGGTATACTTTAGACAGCTATGCCAATGAGTAACGAAAACCCTCCCCCTTCCACAGGCCCTGAGAGCCCTTTCCCAAAACTCCTCAAGGACTTTATGACCAAGAACAGAGGACAAGTGACATTCTTGGAACATGAAGTAAAAGGGCTTTTCAAAGAGATGGGATTCGCTGTCCCAAAGGGGAGATTTCTCGCCAAGGGAAAGGTCATCTTGCCCCTGACGGATCTGACCTTTCCCCTTGTGGCAAAGTTCTCTTCATCAAAAGTCAGCTCGAAAAGTAATGTGGGAGGGGTGAAGATGGGGATTAAAGACGGAGATGAACTAGGCCGTGCAATTCATGAACTCATGCTGATTGAGGCTGCAGAAGGGGTTCTTGTGGAAGAGATGGCTCCCCAGGGCGTGGAAGTCATTGTGGGCGGGGTTATTGACAACCAGTTCGGTCCTGTGGTGATGTTCGGCCTGGGAGGGGTGTTTGTGGAACTTTTCAGGGATGTTGCCTTCGGGCTCGCACCCCTTACGCCTGGAGACGCACTCTGGCTTATTCAGCAGACAAAAGGGTACAGCCTCCTTGAAGGGTACAGGGGGAACCCTCCTTTGGATATCACCGCATTGATACACATAATTGTTGCAGTCTCCAAAATCATGGCAACCGGGGTGATCAAAGAGATTGACTTAAACCCTGTTGCCCTTTATCCGAAAGGATCCCTGATACTCGATGGGAAGATGGCGGCCATGCGCTGACCCAGCTCCCTGCTGTTCTTCCCCAAAGCTTTTGCGCTAAAGCCAAGTGCATAGAGCCAAAATAAAAGTTGTATAATAAGACCATGTCAGAAGAAGAAGTAACCGTAGATTCCCTTATAAAAAAGGTGCTCTCCTATAATCCCGATGCTGATGTGGAACTCCTGAGAAAGGCGTATATATTCTCGAGGGAGGCCCACTGCAGTCAGAGGAGGATTGAAGGAACTCCCTACATAGGGCATCCCCTTTCAGTTGCCGATATCCTCACCGATATGAAAGTGGATGTGGCGACCATTGCCGCGGGTCTGCTCCACGATACCATCGAAGATACTGAAACGACCCCAAAAGACATTAAGGACATCTTTGGTGAGGAGATCGCATTCCTGGTGGATTCTCTCACAAAATTGAGCAAGATCGAATTCAAGACAAAGGAAGAGGCACAGGCAGAGAACTTCAGGAAGATGCTTCTCGCCATGTCAGAGGATATAAGGGTTATTATCATCAAATTCGCTGACAGGCTCCATAATATGAGGACACTCCAGTTCCTTCCCGAAAACAAGAGACAACGGATCGCCACCGAAACCCTGGAGATCTACGCACCCCTGGCAAACAGACTTGGAATAGGATGGCTCAGGTTGGAATTCGAAGACCTCAGTTTCAAGGTTCTGATGCCGGAGCTCTCTGAGGAACTGGAAAGAAAGGTTGCGAAGAGAAAAGAGGAACAGGAGGGGTACCTGAGAGAGGTTGCAAAGACCGTGGAGGACAGACTCAAGGAAGAGGGAATTCACGGAAGGGTTTCAGGAAGGGTAAAACACTACTACGGGATATACCAGAAGATGCAGAGACAGAGGATCACTTTTGATCAGGTCCACGATGTGCTGGGGCTCAGGATTATCACTGACACCAATGCGAGTTGTTATACAATCATGGGTCTCATACACTCCCTCTGGACGCCCATCCCCGGAAGGTTTAAGGATTATATCGCCATGCCCAAATCAAACATGTACCAATCACTCCACACCTCGGTCATCGGGCCAAAGGGTGAAAGGGTAGAGTTCCAGATACGCACAGAAGAGATGCACGCTATCGCCGAGGAGGGAATTGCATCCCACTGGAAGTACAAGGAAAAGGATGCTGTACGGGACAAGGACAGCAGGTATATATCATGGCTCCGGGAGTTGATACAGTCCCAGAAGGAACTCCCTGACGCGAGGGAATTCCTTGAAGCGGTGAAGGGTGAGGTTATACCCGAGGTGGTGTATGTCTTTACGCCCAAGGGCGAGATAATGGAACTCCCTGTGGGGTCAACCCCGGTGGATTTTGCCTATAGCATCCATACCCAGGTGGGCCATAAATGCATTGGCGCAAAGGTGAACGGCAGGATCGTCCCCTTGAGGTACCAGCTAAAAAACGGAGATACCCTTGAGATCATCACCTCCCCCACCCATGGGCCGAGCAGGGACTGGCTTAAATTCGTGGTCACGCAGAGAGCAAAGGGAAGGATAAAGCAGTGGATAAAGGCCGAGGAAAGGAAACAAAGCATCGAACTCGGGCTAAAGCTCCTTGAGGTGGAGATGAAGAAACACCATCTCAAACCCTCTGCCCTCAAGGCAGATGAGATGCAGGCAATGGCAAAAGCCTTCAGCCTCCAGTCCTTCGATGATCTTCTCGTATCAGTGGGATATGGAAAGGTATCTCCCCATCAGGTGGTGAACAGACTCCTCCCTGAAAAAGAACAGGAAGAGGTGGTACAGAGAGCGGCCAGGCCGGAGAGAGAGCAGAAGGGCATCACTATAAAGGGGATTGACCATATCCTTTACCATACCGCCAAGTGCTGTTTTCCCATACCTGGTGATGTCCTTGTGGGATTCGTCACGAGAGGGAGGGGCGTTACCATTCACAGAAAAGATTGCCCGAACCTTGAAAGCCTCGCCATAGACGACGGGAGGATCGTTGATGTGGACTGGAAACCTCAGAAGGAGACCACCACGCCGGCAAGGCTCCTTGTGGAAACGGTGGACAGGGCGGGAATGATTGCGGATTTGAGCGCATTAATATCATCAGTGAATGTAAATATCTCCCACATGCAGGCAACTACCACCCAGGACAAAAAGGCACATATTGTCTTTAACCTTGCTGTGACGGACAAGCTGCAACTCACGGGTCTCATTCAAAAGATCGCACAGACCGAGGGAGTCCTGAGGATAAAACGATGACTTATGTGTTATTTCTTATTCAGTGTTTGGGCAGATTCCTTGTCTTGAATCCTCGCCTCATCTTTATTTCTCACAGGTTTCTTTCTCAAACCTGTTACAAGTAAGGCAATTGCGCCCACCCCCATGAGAACTCTCATTACAGGACCAGATGCAAAAAGGACCCTTTTCAGAATGCCCATATCCTCCCTTTCCTAATACCCTCGTTAGAGCCTCACGTGAAGTGTAGTGAGAATCCAGTTCAGCGCCCCTCCTGTCAGAAATGCCAGGGGGAATACAATGGCCGTCATGGCGATGGCAATCCTTGACCCCATCTCTTTTATGATCATGAAGAAATTGGCAAGACAGGGGATAAATAATGTTATGGTGATAAGGCTCACGAGGGACTGTACTGGGGTGAGCAATCCCTTTTCTGCCATGGTGAAGAGACCGGCTGCGCCGTAATCCCTCCTGAGGAACCCCAGTATGAACGACTCCGTCGTCTTTTCAGGGAGACCGAGCAAATTCACCACCACAGGAGATGCGGTCTTTTCCAAAATCACCAGGAGATTCAGCTTATGGAGAAGGAAAAGGACGAAGGTGCCGAGGATAAACAGGGGCACCGCTTCCTTGAGATACCACTCCACCCTCCCCGCTGTCTTTAACAATATGTTCGCAATGGCGGGCCTTCGTATGGGAGGGATCTCAAGGAAAAAGTCAGTTCGCTCACCCTTAATCACTTTCGAAGCAAGATAACCAGAGACAAAGAGCACAAGAAGGATGCATCCCACCCATATAATGGTAGCCAAAAAAGACAGGGCACTGAGCATTCCAAGAATCACCCCAAGCTGTGCGGAACACGGTATGGCGAGGGCCAAAAGAAAAGTAATGATGATCCTGTCCCTCCTCGCCTCCAGTATTCTCGATGTCATGACCGCCATAGTCCCGCACCCCAGCCCCAGCACCATGGGAAGCACCGCCTTACCATTAAGCCCCATAATGCTGAAAATCTTGTTGCTCATGATGGCAAGGCGGGGAAGATATCCGCTGTCTTCCAGTATGGCAAACGCGATGAAAAAGGTAGCCGTAATCGGGAGGATTATGGCAATGGCATAAGTCAGCGCCACGGTGATAAGGCCATATTCGCCCACAAGCATCTCCTGAATAAGGCCAACGGGAACCAGCAATTGCACAACCTTTGTGGCCATGGGATTTATATATTCCCCGAAGATTGTTTTTTCGAAAAAATTAACCAATGTCCCTGCACCCAAGACCCCGACAAATTCATAAAGACCAAAAAGTACTACGAGCAATATAGGGATTCCCCATACCGGATGCATACTCAATCTTCCCAAATGATAAAAAAGTCTTCCTCCCTCAGGAGGGATATGTTTTATAACCTTTTCCGCTATTTCACCTGCCATCTCCAGCCTCGACCGGTTCACCGTTTCACTCAGCGTGCCATGCATCTTCATCTGACTTTCATCCCTGAGGCTTTCTATTTCTTTAATTACTTCTCCGGGCAGATGGGCAGTCAACCATTCCTTCAGACTCTCGTCACCAGAAAGTATCATGACAGCAATGGATCTCTTGGATATGTTCGCTTCCGGAAGCAGGAGGGTTATCTTCTCCACATATTCTTCTATCACAGGTGGGTAGTGTAAACGCACCTGTGCCAGGGAAGGATTGAGGATAGAGTTCCTCAGCTCTTTAAGTCCCTTTCTCTGGGGCGCAATAGTGGTGACCACCTCGATATCCAGGATTTCCCTGAGTTTCTGAATGTTGATGATAATTCCCCGATCCCTTGCCTCGTCATCCATGTTGAGGTCAAGGACCATGGGAATGCCCATCTCCGCTATCTGGAGGGTGAGGAGGAGGGTGCGTTTGAGATTTTTTGAATCAGACACCTGGACCACAAGTGACGACCGTTCCTTCAGAAGAATATCCCTCGTGACTTTTTCATCTTCGCTCATGGGAATGAGGCTGTTCACCCCCGGGGTATCCACCACATGAAATTTCTTACTGTCGAGTGCAATATTGCCGTGTGAAACCTCGACCGTTGTCCCCGGATAATTGGAGACAGTCACATACTTACCGGTAAGGAGGCCGAATATTACGCTCTTCCCTACGTTAGGGTTGCCGATGAGGGCAATCTGGTCGTACTGCCTCGCTTTTGTTTTATATTTATGTTCTTGCGCGTGCATAGCTAATTGAGACTAAGTCTCAATTAGAGTATATAGGAACAGGCCCATTTCTGTCAATGATTATATTGCGAAAGTTTTAGAATCCTGCCCTTTCAACCATCCGTTCCCTTTGCCAGCACTCAGGGAAAGTGTATATTTCATCTGGCAATTGATATAATTTCAATAAGGCATAAGGGATTTCACTGAAACAAAGGCCAAAGGTTGCAGAAATCAAATTGATTGATTTTAGGGGGATGCATGAAAAAGGCAGAACTCACATTACCGGAAATTGCCCTGATAGCCGGCACACGCGGGATGCTGGGTGCAGGAGTCGGTCTTCTATTGGCAGACAGACTCAATAAGGATCAGAGAAAGGCAATAGGCTGGACATTGTTGATTGTTGGGGTGGTGAGCACGATCCCTTTGGCAATAGAGGTGCTGAGCAAAAGACAATAGAGAATGAACTATACACTCTGCTGAGCGTGGACGGTTTCAGGCTTCACCATGGTCAATAATACTGAAGTTCACACTTTTATGAATTGAGCGGCGTGCACGCTGCAAGAGACAACTCGCCATTTTTTACTTTATTGTGAACGAGAAGAACCTTTTCCTTCCTTTTTGAAATTTGTTTTTCATTTATGCTATGGTGTACTAATTTGGCAAAGTAACAACCGGAGGTTCCAATCATGGCAAAGAAAATTGTCTTGGCGTATTCAGGAGGGCTTGATACCTCTGTCGCGATAAAGTGGCTGAAGGAGACCTACGGGGCA
>Ga0115026_10000181_pt1 | contig 14613 bp, 20 predicted proteins | sample Mud_0915_D1_FD_83878 | JGI IMG/M metagenome (GOLD analysis project Ga0115026, IMG submission 83878) | Wetland microbial communities from Old Woman Creek Reserve in Ohio, USA - Mud_0915_D1 | ecosystem: Environmental > Aquatic > Freshwater > Wetlands > Sediment ...
GACTACAATCAAAGCCTGAAACAACGTGTTTGCAGCAGTAACTAATGGCTGCAAATTCGTCCAGGTTGTATTGTCGTAATATCGTATTGGATCATATGGTGCAGGCGCACCTAATGATATATTGTTATTTGTAGCAAAAAACAATCGTACGTCTGTATCTGCGCCTTGATAGTTGCATGTCCAGAAAAAATCCGTATTGCTTCCCGTCCATGTGGTTGGTGTAGAAGAGACCAACTCTTGAAACTGCCCAGCGACAAATTGATAGGCATATTTTGTATCAAAGAAAATCGTGTTGTCTATGCCTACAGATGAAACATCTTGTTTGCATATTCCCATAACGGGCAATCCGGGATAGTAATTTACAACCCCTGTAATAGCCTCAGCACCGCCTGAATTTATCGAAAGAACCCCTGTGGCATAATTAATTGTCCCGCCCGTGCCTGTGCCACCAGACGCGGTCAATGTGCCATCCTTTGCTGGATCTTTATATGTCGTTCCATCTGTAACGCCGACAATGTTAATCGATCCCGGGACGATTTGCGCTGTTGATTCTAAACTTAAAGCTGTCTTTAGGTTTATTGATCCTGCTGTTAGACTATGTCCACTAACACTAACCTGTCTTTGAAGCCTTCCCATGCTGTCTGTTCCGATGCGTTTTTTTACACGCTCACGGAAAACATAGGCGTTTTGTAGCTTGCTAAACGCTTGGTCTGGCAACATAAATGGCTTGCGATCTGTTGTAAGACCGCCTCCTGGGTAACCACCTATGAGAACCTGATTGAACATGGACATGTTATTTACCTATGGCCAACCAATAAAGCACGTTTGAACCAGTCGTCGTAGAATAATATGTAAATTGGCTTGTATTGTTTACACCACCGGAATCAATGGCAAAACTTATAGCGTTTGATGTAGCCGATCTGGAATAATTTAATTGAATATTCCAGACCGCACTGGGAAAAGGAATAGGATAAGAAACAGTCCCAGCGCCCCCGGGAGTTGCTTTTTGACCCCATTGAATCAAAATTCCACCAGGAAGCCAAGAGTATCCATCAACTGCATTAACAGGTTTTTCATTTCTGGTTGCTTGAATAGCATCGGCAAGCGTAGCAGCTCCGGGAGGAAGAAAAAAAATGTCATTAGTTCCAGGACCAAATGAAGAGCCGCCATTGTATATGTCCCATTCTGTAGCACCATTTGGCACAGGAGGCGCAACAGAACTATTTGGCATCTGAATAAATTGATGCTGTCCAGCATTTGGCGAGTTGTTGTCAAAATGGTTAACGCCCAATGTTTGAAAAGTTCCGTCCAAATTAGAACGAATTTGCGCTTTTGTGCTTCCTAATGAAGAACCATCTGGAGGGTATCCTGTGACATATGAAGGAATAGGCATTGGTTTTCCTTATACTGCTACTGTTGCGATTGGTTGCGTATCTTGAGGACGGCTTAAAATCTTTTTAGATTTCTCAAATAATCTGACTTTAGCTGTCGGTATACGCTTCTTAAGTTTTTTCTCTTTACCTTTGATAACTGCCATAAATCAACCTGTTGTGTGACGGCCTACAAATACCCCACCGCCCATATTTACTTTTTTGTTTGGAGGAGTGACTAGTTTCTTTTTCTTCTTAATGGGGATTTTCTTTTTCATGGGCCTCCAAAATATGCACCAAAACCATTTTGGCTGTAATTGTATGTCACCTGATCGGAATATATCGTGTATATCTGACGGCTTCCTATGGCGGCATATGTACGAGACTCTATTATATCATATCTCTCTCGTAACATTTTATCTATGTAGATAACACCGTCACTATCTAACCTATCTTCGAATATCTTTTTAGCAGCACCAACGGCTAAAATTTCCCACCATTCACTAAGCTCTGGATTTCCCGCTTTCGATTCGGCCAAAAGAGCTTTAATTGGTGAACGATATGCTGTTAGTTCAATGGTATAGCCTTTGTCTGGCATAGGAGCTAAAGTGAACTGATTTTGGTAAAACAATATTGCCAAAGGAATAGACGGCTTTCTGGCGTTATACTGTATTTGAATTGGCGTTCCTAGAGGTATTGGCAACGCGAACGTTAGACCGGTTATTTCGCCTGTTTGGTAATTTATGGTTGCATTGCCAGCGGTATTTGGAGTTGATGACGCATACTGTCGGTAATACGTCCATCCATATTCTTGATTGGTATTGTTTGATGTCTGGAATATCTGAATTAGATTTCCCTGCCCATCATCTGTAACGCTTTGAGTTTCACCGACACCATTTGCACCAATTACATTAGCTGTAATCAATATATTTTGAATGCGACTTTGAGGAAAATATAAACTAGGATTGTTCTGCGGGCCAGGGTCGTTATTGACGCTTGGACTTATAGGGTGACCATTTGTAAACCCATTATAAGCAGACGTAAACCAAGAACCTCCGCTTATATATATTCCAAAAGCTGTTGAATTGACATTTAATGTAAATTGGTTGACGTTGACCACAGTAACTGTATAAGTATTTCCGTTAAGTTCTGTCATTCCACCAACACCCGTAATCAAAACTCGTAAACCTGAAACAAGTCCATGATTTGAACTAGTAACTAAAGCTTGAGATGCATTGGTTATTGCTGTGATAGATCCAGTAGTTGCACCCTCTGTTCCGTTTCCAGTGGCAAAGTTTTCTTGACTTTGCCAATTGAAATTGACCCCGTAAAAATTCCAAGGGTCATTGTAAAGCTTTAACTCTCTCTTGGCGCAATAACACGGCATTTCAACCGTGGTATACAATTCGCTGTTAAATGGATATGTGTCTTGGCCTACATTTGTTGTGAACGTATAGGTGTCCTTCAATTTCAGAGAGCGGAATTTCGCTGGCAAATCGTAGCTGTAGAAGCTATTCATTTTCTTAACGATATTCTCATCTGTTATCTGAAAAGAATTGTTCGATCCTGTCAACGCCCGTGTTTTTGCAACGGCATCAGCCAGAGTCGGGAACAAGAGAAACGTAGGCACAAAAGTTGCTAAAGTCATAAAGTAGGCTCGTTGTCAAAAGCATCTTCTAAAGTCACATACCCAGTATTGGGAATAATCCCCGAACCCGCAGGGACAGCAATGCAAGGGTTTTGTGGGTCTGATACATATATAAAAGGATAAAATTGCAATGTGTCTATGTCTATCGTTGCTGTATTTGGTGTTATAGCAATTATTCTAGCTTTCTGATTATTCAGCTGTATCATGCCATTGGCTGGGGGAATCCTAAAACTTAGCCATTCCCCCAATGTGAAATTCGTATTATCAAGAAACGTCACTACAGCTTGTTGTGCCTGCGTGATATTCGTTATATACTGCAGATTAGGTATGAAATTAGCCCCCAAAGGAGGGCCAAAATCTGAAGGGATAAACGAACTCATTACAATACGTCCATAGGTGTAAATCGCACTCTAGATATTGTTTCGAATGTTCTTGGGGGTTTACCTCCAGACATAGGAAGCTCTAGGTTATATCTACGAACTTTTTTCTTTGTGTTGTTCAGATGTTTAATAATCCCCATAGGCAAATCGCAGATTTCACCATGTATAAGCTTGATGATTTTTACGGGTTCACCAGGATATTTTCTGTAGCTAAATTCTAGCCAGCCGCCTTGTGCATCAATAAATTCAAACATGCCTGTTTTGATTTTATCGTCTGCCGTTCTTAACTCTTTCAACAGCTTGTCGCGCTCAGCAGGAGCCATAGTGTTTTTTTGCTTCTTTCCAATTTCTCTAACTTCCATAACGTCCTCTTTTGTTTAAAGGAGAGGGCTTTTAACCCTCTCCAATCTATTACGCATTAGTAATATAATTATTTGGGAAATCCGCTTTGAAAGCGAAAACTTGCATCTTTGCGCTGGCTACACCAACAGCACTAGTGCCAATGTTCATTACGTATTGAGCACGATTGTCAAAAGCGTCTTGAAGATTGGTTCCTGGAGGACTTTGAGGAATCGTTGCCGATCCATTCAGTGGAACAACACCCGAACCTGCTGGGAAGCAAGTTGCAGGAGAGAAACCACCAGCAAAGTTTGCTGAAGTCGGATAGGTGAATGCTGTAAACCCTGTTGTGTCATAATCCAAGGTGATCGAGGATTCTGTAGCAGAGTTAGTAACCGATAGCACTCTTGCAGCACCTGGAGGGTTGCCTGTAGCGCCTCCTGTTGGTGTTTTAGTCAAATTGCTCAGTTGCGTCATCCCGTATGGAGTCGGAATTTGGAAATCGACCAATTCGCCAGGTGTATAGTCATTTGCTTTCGCAAAATAAACCTTTGCCTGTGTCGCCTGCGTAATGTACAAAACTGATTCTAGTTTTGGATACATGAAGCCGGGATATACTTTTTGGTAATACCCTGTAGTACCATTAGCAATAGTCAACCCCGCGCTAGCTGCTGTTGCAGCCATGCCCAAAGTAATGCTTACCCCTGCGGATACAGCGGTTACTTGGAACAGAATAGAGCTAAGCTCAAGCGCACCCGTGACATTAATAAGACGAATGTAATCGCCGACATTGATGCCTGTGGTTGTGCCTGTAGATACAACAAAGGTTGTACCATTGATCGCAGTAATCGCGACTTTAGAATAAGTCGGTGGATTCGTTTGATCAATAAATGTAAAACCCCCACTAGTCCCCTGTGAAGCATACGTGGTCACGCCAGAACCCGTTGAGGATGGCTGACCCAATGCTAAATAGGAACCTGCAGCCATCGAGCTAAACCATTCGGAATAGATCGGGTTGGCTGCTGTGCTTTGAGCACCCCAATTGGTCAAATCCTTGACGAAAACCCAATCGGGTTTATCTGTCATTGGAATATTTTGAGCAACTGGTGTTGCGGCGTTGGTATATGTCCATGCGCCGATAAAACTATATGGCAACATAATTAACCTCCTTCTTAGATACCTGTTGAGCGTAGGTTCTGAATCCAGAGGTCATTTGTGATGCACTGGCCTTGATAAAAACTGCATCCAGCCGTGTGACGAAGCATACAAGGGTCATTATTGTCAATTTTGTTACTCCACACAATGTGTGGGGGCATAATATTTCTATATGCCTCTTACAGTTTCCTGTAAGTTCAGAGCACCGCTTCCCTTTCGGGTCTTCTCGCTTGCTCGTTCAGCGTAATTGATTCTATGTTCAAATCCGTGACACTTCGTACATAGCCAAATAACATCAAGAGGCAAATCATAATCATGATGGTGCCCCTGGGGTTTGCATTTAATACCGCATTTTGAACAATGTTCTGGCCTGATAAGATGTCCATAGTGAACAGCGAGTTCAACATACAAGTGGGCTTTTTTCTTATGTGGATACTTGTATTTGTATTTCTTAACAGGTTCATTGTTTTTACTTTTTCGATACTCAATCGAGCTTTTTTTCTGTGGCTCTGGATTTTCTGCGTATCGTTTTCTTCTATATTCTGCTACATGATCTTTGTTCTTTTCATACCAACGATCATGTTTTGCAGTCATTTTTTCGGTATTTGCTCGTTCGTATTCTCTATCTTTAATACGTTTACAAGATTTGCACTGTTCTCTTTTTCCCCATTTACCTTTTTTATAGTTTCCAAACTCATCAAAAGGTTTTTCAATGTTACATGAGGTACATATTCTACTAGTTATCATATACAACCTCCAAGTTAGATTGTTGTATATTATACACTGGTGGAGAATATGTTACCAACCAATCTTCGCCCTTGTTGTCCCTCCGCTCCTACGCGGCTTCTAGGAGTTCCAAGTCAATCAGAGAAGATTTAACCTGAGCCAACATTAACCCAGGGGGCAGATAGATAAAGCGAGCTTTACCGCCTGCCTGCCACACCACTTTGTAAGCTTCTTTAGCTGAAACAAAGCAGTTTGCGATATCATTGCCAAGCATTGAAGCATTTGGTGATACCGACCCTTGCTCTGAGGCAAAGAATCTCAAGTTATTAGCTCCGCCAATCTCTGTGGACAAAGTCTGAGAGATATTTGGATACTGGAATTTCTTTACAAAACCAGTCATGTTGTACAACACAGGAATCATACGTGTAGTTAACATGCAACCATACGCATCACCAATTGGGCTGGTACCAAATTTGAGGTCAGCTTCCACTATATTGGTAATGAATTCCCCCGAATTGTTTTGCAATACGGTGAAAACATCATCTACATCTGAGATGGTCATCTCGGTAGGAATGTCTCCATTACTCCCCAAATTTTCTGTTACTTTTGTGACCTACATATTATCGTAGGCGGGGCGAACTCTTCGGATCACCCTCTCTATGTTTCCATAGAGTTCAGACTATCGCTTCAATTGATAAATTTTTTTTGTCAATTGTCTTCTCACTTAGTCGTTCACGGCGAATACATTCTTTACACAAAAATATCTGCAATCCTCGATAATTCATTTCCATATGATCTTCTTTTGAATCGAATTTTTTTTTGCATTTATTACATGTATAATTCATATTCTTCCGCCTTGTCTTCCGTCTACTTATGCAGCTAGGAGTTCCAAGTCAATCAGAGAAGATTTAATGTCAGCAGGATTTTGTTTACCGACACAGTTAATTATGCTTGCAGAACTTTCCAAATTGTCACGCTGCAAAGCATCCTGGGTTTCTCTTAGTGATTGACCCAAACGGGCTGCAGCACTATTGAGGACGGGATCTTCGTTACTAATTGTAACCTGTCTTGTCAACACAATATAAGTTGCGTAGACACGTACACGGCAATCGACATCAACGCGGTTAAGCTGTTGAGGTGGTGGATTCGATTGTGCATCATCAAGAGGCACTTCGAACAGATCAAGGCGGTCATAGCGTGACTGCCTATCAATAAAGCCATTGTTGTCGGGCAATTCAACAGGTGTAGCAAACAACTGGTGAATCAGATTATGCTCTGGAGTCGACAACAATTTGGCATTGTAACGCTGCTGGATTTGCGGCGGCAGCGTACTAATTGAAACTGTCATTGTTTTCCTTTATGGGATTAACCCATTTCAGGAACCGCACTGGCCATAGCTGCGTAGCCATGCATCTCTCGATAAAGCTCTTTCTTCATAGCATCGGTAAGCTGGAATGCTTGGGCAATCGGGCGTTTGTCATACGCCATAGGCGACTGAACAGCCTTTTCGGACTTATCAATAGCTTTTTCGATTTCTTTTTGCCTTCTAGCCTCTGGTGCTTTCTGAACGAGATTCATCGCTTTGATGAATTTATAGCTTTGCATACCGATTTTGTATGGATCTTTTAAATCCGCAATCGTCTGCGCCAATTCCGGTTCCTTTTCTTCTAATAAAGATAAAGTTTCTGGATTGACGACCTCGGAAAAGTCTGAATATTGACGATTGAGACGGTCTAAAAATTGACTCTCATTTTGCTTTTTGAAGTAAGTTTCTACTTCTCTTTTAGCAATCTGTTCGGCGTACTTCTGAGCCTTCTTTTCAACAAGCTGTTCTACTTTGCCTTTTGGAATAAACTCATCCGCACCGATTGAATCAAATTCGTCGACTTCTTGTTTCGCAGGCATAGAATTTGCAAGCTGTGCTTGCATAATCTGCAGCTGCGTTTCTCGTAGTTGTTTCAGTTCTCTTTCGAGTTCGGCATTTTTGAGACGCATGGCTTTCAAGTGTCTGTTATTCACAGGCTCTTGAATTTCATGAGACTCACTTGCTTCATTGACAATTGGTTCGACTTGAGTTGCTACCTCTTGGACTTCGCTATTTTGGTCTACTATCTCTGTCATGAATATTCCTTATGTTGATGTGGACGGCTGGCCACAATACGCCGTAGATAGCGATGGGCTAGTTCGCCTTTTGTTCGCCCTTTCTTGACTTTGTTGAATAAAAAAGTTATATGTCTAGTAAAAAATGGAGAGCCATGTTTTGCACTGCATGTGAGAATGAATGCGCAACCACAGACTTTTTACTGAATTCGCTTAAGTGTTATAGATGTACGTATAAAGAAAAACTGGGAAATGCAAAAAATTGCAAACCAAAGAAAAAGAATTTATGCAGGATTTGCAAAAGTGAAATTGTGTTTAAAGAAGGGTTAAAAAAACGCCAAAGGAGCGTTTTTTGTTCTTCAGAATGTGCTGAAAAAGGACAAAAGGAAATGAACGATAACCACTGGACTAGAAAGCTAAGAGAGAAGTTTATTTGGAACCGCTGAAATCGAAATTCACTACAGTCTTGTTTTCTTCTGGTTTAATTGACAGCAACATATCACCGCTGTATAGAAGGTTTTCTTTCCAATTGCCTTCATCGTCTTTCATGAAACCGTAATGTTCTAGGCACATATTTTCCCATAAGCGATATTTTTCTAATTGCTGTGGGTCGTATAGTTCTGGGCAAGCTAGCATGTTTAACATGTTAGAACGGTGAGGAAGTTCCCAACAAAAATATACATCACTAGTTCTTGGGACTACCTTGAAAACTAACGTGTCATCTTCTGGATATGGTCTATAAAGCGTTTTTATCATTCGCCGTATGAATGCATTTTTCATTTGAAGATCGCGCTTTTCATGAACTGTAATATAAAATACGCGTCCGTCGAAATCTTTAGTTCCTTGCTCCACTGTATCGTTGATATCATCCACTAAGCTTTTACGTAGCTCGTAATTCATGTCTCCGGTGATAATTTGCTTTTCGCCGTTGAATTGAGCGTCTCTGTAAATCGCTCCTACAGTCTTTCTTGATGGGTCGTATTTACTTTGATTTTCCATCACTTCTTAACCTGTTTTCTTGGTTTATATGGCATTTGCTGAACTGTAGGTGGATTGGATATAGTGCGTATTTTCTTCTTTGGTGCTTTCATAATACGTCCTGGGTTCGGTTGTCTAGGTCAACCCAGGCGAACCCTAGCTTTTATATCGGGTAATTACTCCCAATTCCAGCCCTCTGTCGTGGTGACTCACTAGACCAATTTTATGACTGGTCGGGTCAAAAAAAGAGGGTAACGGCCCGCAAGCCGCACCCCAAAATGAGATACAACTGGGAAGAAGATCTCACTAACGCTTCGGTTCATGCTTGGTCAACGTCATTCCTGAACGTCTCAAAGCCATGTTTTCTAAATCTTGGCGGGTCATTTCAGGTTCACGTCGAAATTTTCCGGAGAATTGCTCTTCCATGCTGACGCGGCCTTTTTGAATAGGCACAGATCGTTTTTCCGATTTAGCCATTAGGAATACCTGCCATTATATGCCTGTTTATTCAGATCTTTAGCCATAGAACTTTGTCGCTTATCTTGACGCTCGACATAGTCCAGAGTTTTACTGAAACCTCGTTCAGCAAAATCCTTTTCAGGCTTTTGATAATCTTTTACATGAGGAGACATGTCACCCTGGACATATCCCGCTTTTGCCATTTTTTCTTTCATAGGAAACCCCTTTCCTTAAATTTAAGTTTTACGCAACGTTCTGTTTATTTTCAACAACTTCTTTTTCAGGATTAGCAGCTGGGCTTATCGCATTGAGAATCTCCACCTGCCGCATTATATGGTCTAAATCCATGCCCTGAAGTTCTTTGATAGCTTTTACTACATTAAGCAGGCTATTAGTATCTTCCTGATGAGCACGCCTTAGCTTGTCTTGTGCGACAGCCGTGTCGGTCTTGATTTTAGCGACTCTTTCCTGTGCTAATCCTTCCTGACTATGCGCATAGGCAACTTTCGTCATATTGTCTACTTGCATTTGCTGCATTTGCATTTGATGCGTTTGCTCTTGCTGTTGCTGCATAGCCTGTTGTTTCTGCTGTATTTTTTCTATAATCCTGTCTTTATTCTGGATTGTCATTGCTTCAATGATTTCATCCATTGGCATTAAATCAGGTGCTATTTGATGCACATGCAACAGCTGAGCCAGTTCTAGTTGCTGCTGAGATTCGGTTAATGGTGACTGAACCACTTTGCAACCATATTTAAAGAACAATTTGTTATCAAATTCAGCTGTTGGTTCCTCTCCAATCACTTGACGAACTTTGCCATATGTCCAATTTCGTTGTATGAATTCGCATTCGATCTCTCCACATAAACGCTGCGCCTCGTCGGCTTGGTCAAATAGCCTTGTCAAATTGCGCGCTGTGGCTGCCTGGCGCATCATAGAAATGATTCCTGCCTTATCATCGACCTCCATACCCATGCTTGCAGGATCAACGCCAGAAACACGATATATGACATCCTTGAGCATATCTTCCATTTGGAGCATGACAGGAGATGGCGGCACAATTGGCATTGGTTGCACGTCATCCATTTGGAATTCGGGGTCGATGCTGAGTACTCGACCATGTCCTTGGTTTAAAGCGTCTTCGGGCGTTACCAAAGCCCCTTTTTTTACTTTGAGCCCTTGTTGTTGGGCATCGAGAATTTCAAGGTTAGAAACCTTGAGCCTATTAAATAGGTATTGTGGGTCTCTGAGGTCTCTACATATACCCCTGAACTTATATGCGTAGTATGGGGTATCGGCCGTGAAATATGCGAGCATTGGGACAACAGGATACCTATCAAGACCATAAGGATTAGGCTCATCAACAAGAACGCGATCGTTGAGAATGATTGATCTTCTGATTGTGGGCACGGGTTTTTTGATTGTCGCAAGTTTCCCCCTAAATGTATTGAGTATATCTTTTAACTGCTCTTTTGTGCCTGTAAACTCCTGGGTTTCTTCAGTCTTTTTATCGACCAAAAATGTTGCTTCTCTATTCGTTAGATACCAATATTCGTCAAAAGCGATCAAATTTGGAAATTGTATCTGATACACTTCTGGCATGTAGTAAAACTTGTCATCTCTATACGTGCCTTTTGGCAAAGAAAGTATATCGTCGGCGAATTGTGGATAAAGAAGAGCAGCTTCTTCGCGATCAAAAAATGTACGCATCCACCAGAATCTTGCATCTGACATGTCATGCTTGCGGAAATAAGGATCGAAAAGACAAGACTTCATGTCCACATACCGCCACCTTGGGTCTGGACTGATTGGATCTTTTGTACTATCAGCAAACATGTACATAAACCCCAATCCCTGTACTAACGATCCTAGTTCAAACCCATCACTGAACGTCTGATAAAATCCTTGCTTGTGATTATGAAAGAGACATTTTGTCAGCTGATCAGCTGTTTTTTGGGAACCATTATGAACGGGTATGACTGTTGTAGATTTTCTTGTTTGTCTTTGGTGACCACTGACAGCCTGCACGATTGGATTCATAATATTGAAATTCCAAACCTTGCGCCTATATGTGGCTACTCCAGGAAATATCAACCCCCAAACATCTTGGTCGCCCATGCAAAATCTCTGGTCTACATCTGCCTGGTACCATTGCGTCTGCAGTATGTTGATACAGTCAGAATAGTTTTTTTCCATGCTTTGACGCAGGGATATATTCAAAGATTCTTCAGGCCAAAAAATCGGGTCCGAGTTTCGCATTTTTCACCGTGATTTTATTGTCTTCATCTTGTAGCATATATTTTATAGAAAGCAAGGGGACAATATGCGCAAAAATATGACACCTGCCGATGATTTGGAAGATATAAAACAATTATCAGGCCTTATAGACGAAAAAATACATGAAATATTAGACGAACAAGAGGAACATATTGCTATGTCCGCATTTCTTTCGTCTGTCGCCCATATATTAATTAATCAAGGTGAAGATATAGAAACCATTCTTCGATATCTTGACGCACTTATTAGTACAGTGAAAGAAACGATAAATCATCCTAAGAATCAAGAGTTTTTTTTCTAGGTTTTCTTGTTTTTAGTTTTTTTTCCTGAATACTTGCTCTAGACATAGCCACACAGCCTTTGAATTCATTGACTAGCTGATTAAGCTTGTCTATGTTTTTCATATAGTCTTCGAATTTATCGGCTGTTTGTTGAGCTAGCATGCATTTTTGTAAAATACGGTCATCTTTAAGCAATTCCGTTATTTTGTCGTGGATCGCATCAATAACATCTCTGCTAGTAGAGTTTATAACGAACACTTCTTCGTCTAAAAGATCAATTTTTTCGTCAACTCGTCGAAGTTGTTCTTTTATGTCTTTGATATCATCCCAAAACATGTTTTTCCTCTAAAACAAAATTAATCTGTAGATTTTTTTCATGCATTACGTTGCCATCAACGATTGGGACTGAACTATCCAATTCCCAACGGTCAACCCATTTAGAAACGATTTCTCCTTTGGTGGTTATTCCATAGATAAGATAAACATCATGCCAGAAGTGAAACTTTTCTTGGACATCTTCAGGTATAACCGAAAAATCGTAATAATAAGCATCTACCATGCAATATTTATCTATGTCAGTATGGTTTAACAAATCTGCTATGCGATCAGCAAATTCTTTGTCAAATATATCTCTTTCTTCGTCATAATGATTTTGACGCAATCTTTGAAGTCTTTCGCTATCATCCATCTGATTTACTCAATAGCTTTATGATTAGATTCATTTTGTCTTCCAAAAACTCCATCCTTTCATTAAATTCAGAGACTTCAATTTTTATAGATTTGCAAATCTCATATACATTTTCTGTTTCTTCGCCGTTTTTTGTATCACCTTCAAGCAATCTGATTAGACTACCTACTTTGTATTCTATATTATACAGGACGTTTTGTGGTGTTGTCATAATCCAAAGTACCTATTTATTGCTTTCAAATCGTTTTCAACGCTACCATGCGTAGTAGACTCCATGCCTTTCAATCCTACAGCCAGATAGCGAAAAGAATCGGCGGCATGGCTATGTTCGTCGTGAAGAGGCGTGTTTTTATAGCAACCAAGCCGATCATCCCAGACTTTTTTATATGCCTCTAGATGTTTCAAACCTTTGCTGGTTTTCTCCTCATCAAAAACACACCTTCCAAGCATACTTCGGACAGTTTGAATGCCATCGAATTTATCGCATTCTTTGATATCTAAAACAACAAATTTTCCATCTAATAAAGGGCGCAGATGGTCTAAATAGGTCGTTTTAGCCCCCTGCTCACGCTTGCGTGCATCATGAGGGAATATATGCCTACCGAATCGATATTTTTGTTTATTTAGCCAATCGGCATAGTGAGGTGCGCCTTCGTCCCAGTTCTCATAAAAATTGATTACGTTTACTTGGCCGCCTCGGTTTACTTGAAAGCACCAAATAGATGTAAAATCGTCAAGACCAATATCCCAAGCGGTATGTACAACACTAGCATCGTCATAAGGAACCCTACAGATACTCCCGGAAGCGCGTATCTTAGATAGTTGCGCGCCATAATATAAGCCTTCGTTAGCACTTTCAAAAGCCTCCTTTGGTGTGCTTGGATACTCTTGTTTTATCGCATCTCCAAGCATGCGTTGCTTCATTTCATACCAACGGCGTTGTTCTTCGTCGATCTTTCTTTTTCGTTCGGCTTCGATCTGGTCTAGATACTCATTAGTCTCTTTACTCACTTCAACCGTTCCGTGCTTTTCTCGGTATCCTGGCTCGTCATACCAGGGGAAAAAGAAGAATCGTTGTTGCATCGGAGACAATTGCACTCCGCCCAGAGAAAGCTCCTCGGCCTGTTTTGAGAACTCATAGAAGTATCCTTCTCGTCCTTCTGCCGTAGATTCGATAGCAATAACTTGATCTGCGCTAACTGTGTTGAGACTTCCTGTAACGATTTCCTTCGCAACGTCAGGAGATTTGGCGCATATCTTTCCAAACTCGGATACCAACAAGCGTTGATATGTTCCTGAACGAAAACCTGTACTGACTCGATAAGAACTTCCATTTCTGAAAGCAAGTTCTCCAGATCGGTCGTTTGTTGCGGAGTTAAACGCTCTTGTCCATCTAGGCATTCTGTCATATGCGTATTTGACCTTCTTTTTGAATATGTCTTCGGCATCTTCTTTACGGTGCGCTATAATCCCCGACGACAGATTTTGCATCCAAAAGCAATCGTCTAGGAAATTGATGGCAAAAAACGTTGTGACACCTAGCTGACGCGCTTTTAGCACTAGCATTTGATGCCACATGTTATCTAACAACTCTTCTTGTGCCCAGTTCAAATTGAACGGAACTTCATTGCCGTTTTTATCTGTAATGAAATAGAGATTCTGTAGACGCTTTCTTTTGTCCAGCAGGTCTTCAATATTACTTGGAGGATTTTCCCACACTTTTTTTGACCTGTGGACGGGATTTTATGTATTCAGATATATCCTTAGCCGCTTTTTCTGCGCTAATGTCTTCCAAAATTTGGTCTCGCTTCATTTCTTTTAGGAATGCGCGATATTCTGGGTCGTACGTAGCCATAGAGGCTTTAACTAAGCTTGCGTCTATCTGGCCTTTGAGGGCTTTCACTTCGCGCCTAGCTCCAACCAATGTCTTAGCAAGCTCTTTGGCTTCGGCAAACCACGGGTGGGTTTTAGACCATCGTGTGGACATCTCGTATGAGTACCCGCGGATACCATAGCATGTTCCCAGTACAATCGCTTGTTCTCCATGCGCCCACTCCAAAAGGAAATCCGCCTCTTTGTCAATCATTTCATCCGTCCAGGTTCTTGGACGGCCGCAACCATGACCTTTTGCGTTCTGATTTCCTTTTGGCGCTCCCATTATTGGATCTCCAGGCTGATTTTGATTGCGATTTCGTCTGGCTCGCCATCGAAA
>Ga0115026_10000182_pt1 | contig 14613 bp, 14 predicted proteins | sample Mud_0915_D1_FD_83878 | JGI IMG/M metagenome (GOLD analysis project Ga0115026, IMG submission 83878) | Wetland microbial communities from Old Woman Creek Reserve in Ohio, USA - Mud_0915_D1 | ecosystem: Environmental > Aquatic > Freshwater > Wetlands > Sediment ...
CCCTCGGTGTGCCCGGTGGTCACCGGCTGTTCGACCGGCGTATCGCCGGCGCGCGCCGGCGCGCGCAGCACGAACACCTGGCCGTCGCGGCTGCGCAGCGCATCGCTCGGCACCAGCAGCACGCCCTTGCGGGTCTCGACCCGGAAGCGCACGTTTGCGGTCATGCCGCTGCGCATGAATGCCGGCACTTGCGCCGGCAGCACATCGACCGGGTAGGTGGTGACGTTGTTGATGGTCTTGGCGTCATAGGCGATCTGGGCCACGTGCCCGGCGATAAATTGCTCCGGGTAGGCGTCGAGCTCGATCTGCGCCGCCTGTTTTAACCGCACCTGGCCAATGTCGGTCTCGTCCACCTGGGCGGTGACGATCAGCCGGTCGGACATCACGAACACCGCATCGTTGCTGGTGAAGCTCTGGCCCGGCTCGACGTTGCGCAGGATCAGGGTGCCGTCGATCGGCGCCAGGATCGGGGTGGCGCGGTACAGCTCCTCCCAGCGTTTGACTTCCTCCGGCCCCTTGCCGCGCGCGGCGTCGAGCAGCGCGGCGCGCTCGGTCGAGCTCATCCACGCGAGCACCGTGCCGCGCGCCACTGCCTGACCTTCCTGCACCAGTACCTGCTCGACCCGCCCCGGGATCGGCGGCTTGATCTCGAGCCGGTTGCGCGGCTGTACTACCCCGGCGCTGAGCACCGTGACGTCGATGTCGCCACGCGTCACCTGCACCGGGCGGTACTCCGGCGCCGCCTCGCCGCCGCCACGCCACGCATACCAGCCGCCGGCCGCAACCAGCACCGCGACCGCAACGACGAGCGCCCGCCGTCGCCACCCCGAAAGCCAGCCCATGTTCACGGAATCACCCCTTTGCCCTGCACCTGTTCCCAGGCCGCCTCGGCCAGCACCCGGTCGCGCTGGCTCAGCAGCCGGCCCTTGTTACGCAGGATCAGTTCGTTTTCGATCCGGTCCCAGTCCTCGAACGACATCAGGCCGTTGTTGTACTTGCTGCGCGCGATCTGCGCGCGGGTATTGGCGGCCTCGACGAACGCCTCGTCGACGCGCAGCTTCAGCACCGACTCGACGTAGCCGGCGTGCGCCTGCCGGAGCCGCACCAGCAGCTGGCGACGGACGCTGTCCTTGCCGGCGGCGGCGGCCTCGAGGCTGGCGCTGGCGGCGCGGGTGCCATAGTAGTCGCGCCCGCCGTTGAAGATCGGCACGGTCACGCTCGCGGTCAACGTGCGGAGGTCGTCGTCCGGGAACCAGTCGCCACCCTCACGTGCCAACCGGCCGGAGAGATCGACGCTCGGGTAGAAGCCGGATCGCGCGATGCGCACTTCGGCCGTGGCGGCGGCCTCGTCGGCGATCACGGTGCGGAAATCCGGGGCCTGCTCGACGAGCAACGGGAAATCCGGCTGTGCCGGCGGCGCGCTCAGCGGCACCGGACCCTGGACCTGCAACTCGCCGGCATCGCGCCGGCCGAGGGCGCGCGCCAGTTGCGCACGCGCCGTCTCCAGCGCCTGGCGGGCCTGCAGCTGGTCGTAACGGCCCTGCTCGAGCGAGGCGAGGGTCAGCAGGTACGAGCCCTTGTTCTCGCGCCCACCCTCGAAGCGCAGTTCCACCAGGCGCAGATTTTCCTCCAGCCGTTCGACAATGCGGGCGGTGAGCGCCAGGTACTCCTGCGCGTAGTACAGTCCGGCGTAGGCCGATTTGAGATCCTGGCTGAGCGTCGCGCGTGCGGCATCGTAGGCAGCGGCCGCACGCTCGCGGCTGGCTTCGGCCTGCTCGACCCGCGCCTGGTCGAGGAACCCGGCGAACAGGTTCTGGGTCGCCGTGACCGACGCGCTGTAGGCCGGATCGCCGCTGATCATCGGCGAGCTGCCCTCGGATTCGCTCCGGGCCGCGCCGGCCGAGACCTGCGGAAGGAAGCCGCTGCGCGCCGCCGCTACGCGTTCGCCGGCGGCGGCGAAATTGGCGCGCGCGGTCATCAGGTCAGCATTGTTCGAGGCCGCCTCGCGCACGCACGCCTCCCAGCCGAGCGTCTCGGCCGCAGCTGCGGGCGTCAGGGCCACGACCAGCAGCAGGGAGGCGAGGCGCAATCGGGAGCGGGAAACCATGGGTCGGGCAGTCAGTCCGTTCGGATTCTTTTGGGCGCCACGCGATTGTCGCCGATATCGACATGGGCGCCAATGAAGGTTCGCTCGCCCGCCCCCGCCCGCAAGCTTCGGGGCGCCCCGGAATAGACCCCGGAAATTACGCAGAGGCGCAGAGAGCGCAGAGATATTTCATCTCAAAATCTCCGCGTCCTCCGCGCCTCCGCGTCCTCTGCGCTTTACCCCCGAAACCCAGGAGCTGCCGATCCGACTACGGATTGATCGCCACGAACAGCCGCCCGCCGTTGCGCACGATCAGAAGCAGCGCCGACTGCTCGCCCTTGAGCTTGGCGCTCAGGCGGCGGAAATCCTCGGCGCTGCGCACCGGCTGGCGGTTGAGCTCGACGATCACATCGCCCTCGCGGATGCCGGCAGCCTCGGCGGTGCTGCCGGATTCGACTCCGCTCACCACCACGCCCTGCGCGCCGCGCGGCAGATTCAGTCGGCGGGCGACGTCCGGGCTGATATTGGTCACCTCGACGCCGGCAAGCGCGCTGCTCTTGTCGCTGCCCCTGGCGGTCTCACCTTCGGCCGTCATGTCCTGCGGCTGTTCGACGACCTTCACCTCGAAGGTCTGCGCCTTGCCGTCGCGCACCGCCTCGACCTTGACGCTGCTGCCCACCGCCGTTTCGGCCACGCGGTTGCGCAGGGTCGCGGTGTTGTCGACCGGCTTGCCGTCGTAGGCGGTAATGACATCGCCGGACTTGAGCCCGCCCTTGTCGGCCGGACTGCCGGCGACCACGTCGCTCACCAGTGCGCCCTCGGCGCGCTTGAGCCCGAACTGCTTGGCAATGTCGGCGTTCACGTCCTGGATCGACACGCCGAGGTAGCCGCGCACCACCTTGCCGTGCTTGACCAGGCTGCCCATCACCGACTTCGCCATGTTGCTCGGGATCGCGAAGCCGATGCCCATGTAGCCGCCGGTGCGCGAATAGATGGCGGTGTTGATGCCGACCAGCTCGCCGCGGGTGTTGATCAGTGCGCCGCCGGAGTTGCCGGGATTGATGGCGGCGTCGGTCTGGATGAAATTCTCGTAGTCCTCGATGCCCATGTTGGCGCGGCCGATGGCGCTGACGATGCCAAGGGTCACGGTCGAGTTGAGGCCGAACGGGTTGCCGATCGCGAGCACGTATTCGCCGACCTCGATGGCGTCGGAGTCGCCCCAGTTGACGGTCGGCAGGTCCCTGGCTGCGACCTTGATCACCGCGATGTCGGTCTTGGGATCGACCCCGACCACCTTGCCGGTGAACTCGCGCTTGTCGGACAGCAGCACCTTGATGTCGTCTGCCTTCTCGACCACGTGCGCGTTGGTGACGATGTAGCCGTCGGCGCTGACGATCACGCCGCTGCCGAGGCTGTTTTCGCGCCGCTCGCGCGGAATGTTGAACTGGCGGAAGTACTCGTCGCCGAAGAAGTGCCGGAACAGCGGGTCGTTCATGAACGGCGAGGCATGCCCGCCCTGCTGGCGCACGGTGCGCGAGGTGGCGATGTTCACCACCGCCGGCATCGCGGCCCGGGCCACCGGCGCGAAGCCGCTGCCGTTGCCGGCGACCGGCGCCGCCGGGACGGCGACCGGGGCGCTGACCGCGTCGCTCATCCAGCCGCGGCCGGCGCTGAGGAACACGCCCGAAACGATACCGATAATAAGGAATGTGCCGGCGACCACGCCGATGCGGAACGAACGACGATCCAGCGACATGCAGTCAGCTCCTGTTCTTGTTGTGCAGGGGAAACTACCGCGGATATAGAGCGCCCGGGCCGGGCAAAAGTTCACGCCCCGGGCGGTCAAAAATACCAGGCGCCGCGCAGGTAGGCGGCGCGCCCCGGCGCCAGGTAAGCCCCCGTGGCCGGCACAGGTATGCCGCCGTACTCCGAGCCGCGCTCGCCGGCCGGCAGGTTGAACCCGGCCATGAACTGCACGTTCTGGCGCCAGTCCCAGGTGGCACGCAGCTGCAGGTAGCGGCTGGCGTCGTTGAGGTTCTGCAGATAATTGGCGAACGCGTTCACCAGCGGGTGCAGCTCCACCTGCAGGCCGAGCGCGCCGTAGTCGCGCGCGAGCGTGAACAACTCGCCGCGCGCCACCCGTGCGCTCAGCGCCGGGTCGGGCGCCAGATACCCGGCCTCATGCGCCGCACCGAGGCCGTTGCGGAAATATTCGGCGTAGCCATACATGTTCTTGCCAAGCCACACCCACGAGTAATCGACATTGGTGACTGCCGACCACGCCGTGTCCGCCTGGTTTAGGTCCATCATTTCCACGTCCAGCCGCCATACCGCCCCGCCGACGCTGCGCACCAGCCCGAGGCCGAGCAGGTTGTCGAGATAGTGGCGTGCGGCCAGCACGTCGACATCGAACCCGCCGAGCCGCTGGCGCCACTTGGCCGCATACGAGCTGTCGCCGCTGGTGACTTCGTGCGTGACGGGGTCGCGGCGCGGCACGATGATCGCCTGTACATCGCTCTGGCCGGCAATCCACAGCTGGCCGTACAGCATGTCGTCACCGGTCTTGTAGTCCTTGTCGATCGCGACCGGCGAGAACGGATTGACGAAATCGAGCGGCTGGAACACCAGCCCGTTGCCCCAGCTCACCGCCTGCCGGCCGAAGCGCACCAACCCCCGGCTGGTGCCGTAGCCGATCGACAGCCGGTCGAGGCGCTGCACGGCCGCGGTGCGCGGCTGGTCGACGAATTCGTCGGTCAGATCGAACAGTCGCGTGTCGTCATCCGGCAGGCCGGTGGCGCCGCGCGGCAGCAGCAGTCCGGCCGCCGCCAGCGCACGCCGGGTTTCGAGGGCGTCGCCATGCAGCGCCAGGACCTCGTAGTGCACGGCAAAATCCCAGGCACCGGCACGCCGCTCGGCCTTGAGCCGCACATCGACCTGCTGGTTGCCGGCCGGGTTGTCGCCATACAGGGCTTCGAGATCGTCGTCCTGGTACCGGGTCTCGGTGGCCTGATACTTGGCATGACCGCCAAGCTCCCAGCCCTCACCCTCGGCGCGACCGGACGGCGCATGCAGCAGCAGCGCGGTCACCAGCATCACGCCTGCCGCGCCGGCGCGGCCGCCGCTCGGTATCCGTGAATATCGGCCCGGTCCGTGCATACCACCATTCTGCCTGATCACGGCCGGCGAAATCGAGGAACCGTCGGCGCAACCGGCTTCACCCATCCCTAGCCCGCGTACTGCGCCACGCCATTACCAAACGACCAGTTCTCCTTGTTCACCTCGACCAGACTCACGAACACATCCTCGCGGCGCATCCCGAGCTCGCCGTGCAGGCGTGCGGCCAGGGTTTCGTAGAAACGCTTCTTGAGCTCGACCGAACGGCCTTCATTGAGCGTGATCTGGATGAACACGATGCCGTCACTGCGCGCGATGCCCAGATACTGCGGGTCGTACACCAAACGGTCGGCCTCGTGTTCGGTGATGACCTGGAAATTGTCGTTGGCCGGCACGTTGATAGTGTCGGCCATGGTGCGATACACCACCTCGCCGATCCGGCGACCGAGGCCGACCGGTCGGTCCTTGCGGATGTCGATTCGTACCAGTGGCATGAGTCCTCCTGTGGGTTGCGGTCACGGCGGGAAGCGCCGCCGCGCCGCCGGTTCGCAGCGGTTCCGGGATGATCGTCCTGCCCAGACAAGTTCACCCTGGCCCCACGATATCCCGCATCCCGGCGGTTGTGTAGAGATTTCCGGTCGCTCCACCGCATCTAGAGACCGATGAACGGCGGATCCGGCCAGCACAGGCAGATCAGCAATTTTTCAAACTCGCTTGACCATCAATTCCATTTCAGTAAACTCGACTCCATGTTCAACCCTCTGCACACCGTACCGTGCCGCGTCCTGACGCTGCGAGCCATTTGGCTGGCAGCGCGCGCCGGTGTGCCTCGGGAGGAAGAGCTGAACCACTGTTAACGCCGTAACCGGCGAATTTCCGAAGGCCACAGGGCGCAAGCACTGTGGCCTTTTCGTTTTGGCAGGCAGGGAGACAACAATCATGTCGGTACCGGCGGCGTATCTCGCGGTCGTGCTCATCTGGTCCACCACGCCCCTGGCGGTGAAGTGGAGCGGTGAAGGCCCGGGTTTTCTGCTCGGGGCACTGGGGCGCATGGGCCTCGCCGCGCTGTTGTGCCTGGCGCTGGTCGCGGTGCTACGCATGGAGCTGCCGTGGCACCGGCGGGCGCGCCAGACCTACCTGAGCGGCGCGCTCGGCGCCTTCGGCGCGATGCTGTGCGTGTACTGGGCGGCGCAGTACGTGCCCTCGGGCCTGATCGCGGTGCTGTTCGGGCTCTCCCCGCTCGTCACCACCCTCCTCGCCCGCCCGCTGCTCGGCGAGCGCGCGTTCACGCCGGCGCGCCTCGCCGGGCTCGCGCTCGGGCTCGCCGGCCTCATGGTGATCTTCGGTGCCGGCCTTAATCTTGGACCCCACGCCGCGGCCGGGCTCGTGGGGCTGTGCGCGGCAGTGATGCTGCATTCGCTGAGCCTGGTGCTGGTCAAGCGCTACGGCGCCGAGCTGCCGAGCTTCACGGTCACGAGCGGCGCGCTGGTGGTGGTCACACCGCTGTTCTTCGCCACCTGGCTGGCGCTCGACGGCCACGCCCCGCCGCAGCTGCCGCCGCGCGCGCTCGCCAGCATCGTGTATCTCGGCATCATCGGCTCGGTGGTCGGCTTCACGCTGTTCTTCTACGTGGTGAAGAAAGTGCCGGCCCACACCAGCGCGCTCATCACGCTGATCACGCCGATCCTGGCGCTCCTGCTCGGCACCGCCATCAACCACGAGCACGTCGGCCCGCGCATCTGGGCCGGCACCGCACTGGTGCTCGGCGGCCTGGCCATGCATCAGTGGGGTGGATGGTTCGGAAGGCTGATCCCGGCGCGCGTCGCCGCTTCCCCCGACCTGCCACCGGGACCGTAACCACCGCTCCCCTTCCCCTTCAAGGGGGATGGGGCAGACACGTAGGTTGGGGTGAGCGCAGCGAACCCCAACAGGCATTACCATGGACCCAACAACAACAGGAGAACACCCATGTTGAAAGGAAAGTTGCACCCCTACACCACCACCCTCCTCGCTACCACTGCGCTGCTGCTCGCCGCCTGCGCGCCGAAGCCAACCGCCCCGGTCACCGGCGCCGCCGTATCAGCCGACAACATCGCCATCAAGTACGAAGTCGTCGGCAAGGGCGAGCCCACCCTGGTGTTCGTGCACTGCTGGACCTGCAGCCGCGCCTCCTGGGACGCGCAGGCAACGCACTTCGCGCCACGCTACCGCATCGTGCGGCTTGACCTCGCCGGCCATGGCGAGTCCGGGCGCGAGCGAACCAATTACACCATCGAGGCGTTCGCGGCCGATGTCACTGCCGTGGTCAACAAGCTCGACGCCCGCCAAGTGATCCTGGTCGGCCATTCGATGGGCGGCCCGGTCGCGGCCGAAGCCGCCAAACAACTCGGCGACCGCGTGATCGGCGTAGTCGGGGTCGATACCTTCTACACCGGCTTCCCGATGCCCAAGGAGCAGAAGCAGGTCGATGCGATGTTGAAGCCCTTCGCGGACGACTTCGCCGGCAGCGCCGGCAAATTCATGCGCGGATTTTTCGGCCCCGGCGCCGACCCGGCCCTGGTCGACCGCATCGCTGCCAATACCGCCGCCGCCGACCCGAAGATGGCCGTCAATGCCATGCGCAACATGATCGCCTGGTCGCAACGCAACGACCCGGCGCTGCTCGAAACCCTCGGCCCGCGGCTGCGCAACATCAACGCCGATCCAAAAGGTGATGCCAAGCCGCTGCATGCGAGCGTGACACTCGTCACCGGTGCCGGGCATTTCATTCCGCAGGAGAAGCCGGTGGAGTTTAATCGGGTGCTGGATGGCGTGGTGACGGAACTTGTCGTACCGGCTGGAAACAAGTAACGGAGGCGGATTGCGGGGGGGCCGAGAACGGTCGCGCGGGCAGTATCTTGGCGAACGCTGCTCTCTGGCTCGGGTTCTCGGGATGTCCCGGACGTTACTTCTTCTTCCCGAAGATGACCCAACAAAACAGGACGCCGAGACCGAATGTCAGTAACACAGGAATCCAAATCCAACCCATTCCTCCTGTGGCCGTGTTCCCCATCAGTTCACCGTTCAAAACGGTCCCTGCCATCCTGCTGCCACCGAATAGCAGATGCAGCACCACCGCAATGGCAAAGGCGGTGACGTATGCGGTTTTGGTCGTTGCACCCATGATGTTTGATTTCTCGACTCACTGATCGAATCTACGTTGTCGTAATCGTAAATGCCTGCCGCCCCGGAATACTGCCTGCCGACGCTGATGGATATGTATACGCTCATCGTGCGAGTTGTTCAGTGTGCTATCCAACATACCGGTTACCGCTGCAACGATCAGGAGGTCGGAGCTGGAAGGACAATAAACTGCAGCTTTTCAACAACTCTGAACTTGATTTGAATGAGGAATAGAGGCAATTGCCGACCGATTTCCCGTATTGCGCTGTTGGGAGGCCCGAGGATCAGACTCAATTGATCCGTGCATCAGTCCGGACGGTTGCAAGACCTCCGCTGGCAATGACAACGGCGGCATCAGCGCGCCTGTCCAAGTCCCGATTACCGCCCCTGCCCACCAAACCGATCCTTCAACGGACCCGCATACGCAAACGCCAGCACCGCACCCCAAAGCATCATCGAGACTTCCGTAAGCCCCACCGCCCACCCCGAACTGATCGAAACGCCGGTAAGCGGATAGAGCGGCACCGTTGCCGCCGTGACGAGCAGTGAAAACAGTGGTGCCCAGCCGCGGAACATATAGAGACCGTAGACCGAGACAACGGCCGCCACCAGCAGCACCAACCCGGCCACCATAAGCACATAATCCGCCAACCGAATTTCCTCCCCGACCGTCTCCGCCTGTGCCTGCCAGAGGACCTCCGGTACAAGCCCCGGTACCACGACGTCAATCACGGCACCAACCAGGCCAAGGACCAGCGATCCGACGAGCAAGGCACGGAACAGCGATGGCGTTACGACAAACGTCGATGGATTCATATTCATTGTCCGTTATCTGTATTTGCCCAGCGGCGTCAACCGGCCAGCACCAGCGCCAGGCTGAGTACCGCAACCAATCCGAAAACAACCGTCGCGCCAGCCAGCCACACCACGCGGACACGGTTTGCTTCGATACGCCCGATGAGCTGGGCGTTCTGATCGGCCAGCGTCTTGATCAGTTCCGACGATGCGAGCATCTGGTCGTGCAACTCAGCCGTCGCGCGCTCCATGGCTGCAAGGCGGGCGTGCAGCGTTACGATGGATGCGGAGCCGGAGGAACCCGAACCGTCGGGACTCTCCACCGGCGGCTCCTGCACCGGAGACTTTTTGCTGACCGCATTCCACAGCTTCCGCGCCCCCTCGGCGACTTTGGGCGCATTGCTGATGACCTGCGCCCAAGGGACACTTTGCAGTACCACGAGCCAGGGAATGGCCATTGACGTTCCTTACAGGAGTTTATGAAACCGAACCAAAAGACAACCAAAAGGGTCAGGCTCGATTGATCTCCGCAGCAGTCCAGACGGTAGCAATTCTTCGCCTCCACGTAGCAACTTCATTCGGCGCAATGCGCTGCGCTCATTGACGCCCTACGAATCAGCGTTGCGCGCACCGTTGTCCCGCGGTGCGCGCGTTAACCAAGCACCGATCGGCACGAACACCAGCCACGGAATCACGTAATAGACCGTCAGATACCAATATTCTGCCGGGAATCTCCACCCGTAGCCCAGATACCAGCCGCAGTAGAGGTAATCATAGATCACCAGCGGCACGGTGAAGTAGAACGCCAGCCAGACCGCGAACGTGCGCCGCGTCTCGGCGCGGCGGCGGCCGATGACCATGACGCCCAGCCATGCCACCGCCGGCACCAGCGCAACGCAGAAAGCGATCATGACCGCCGTCGAGTACTGCCGATAGTAGTTCGGCAACCCGGCCAGCCAGAATCCAAACCACACCAGCGTTGCCAGTACCAGCAGGCGGGTATGTGATCGCGCGCGCATGGCTTACTCTACCCCCGCCGCACATCCTCGACGATCCGCCCGTCATGCAACTTGATCAGCCGCCGCGAGAAATCCATGACCAGCTTGTCGTGGGTCGAGAAAACGAAGGTCACATTGTGCTCGGTGTTCATGTGCACCAGCAGTTCCATGAGCGCCTGCGCGGTCCTGGAATCGAGGTTGGCGGTCGGCTCGTCGGCCAGGACCAGCGAGGGCTCGGAGACGATGGCGCGGGCGACGGCGACGCGTTGTTGCTGGCCGCCGGAGAGTTCGCCGGGCCGGCGGTCGGCAAGGTCGCTCAGGCCCACTTCCTTCAGGATCGCCATGGCCTTCTCGGCCCGCTGCTCCGCCGGCACGCCTTGCAGCTGCATGACGAATTCCACGTTCTCGCGCGCGGTGAGCACCGGGATGAGGTTATAGGCCTGGAACACGAAGCCGATGCGCCGCAGGCGCAGTTTGGCGAGCGCACCCTTGTCGAGCGAGGCGAGCCTGATGCCGTCCACCTCGACCTCGCCGCTGGTGGGCTTGTCGAGACCACCGATCAGGTTGAGCAATGTGCTCTTGCCGGAACCGGAGGGGCCGGACAGGCACAGGAAATCCTGCCTCGGAATCTCCAAGTCGATATCGGCGAGCGCATGCACTGCGATTGTGTTCTGGCGGTAGACCTTGCCCAGCTTGCGGCAGACGACGGTGTAGTCCATGTGATTCAGGTCCTCGTAATCGCTTCCACCGGCACGTAGCGCGCCGCGCGCCAGGCCGGATACAGGCTCGCCAGCACCCCCAGCACCACCACGATCACATTGGCGGCGGTGACGTCACCGGCCGCCAGCGCCGGGTAGATGACCGGGCTCATGCCGACCATCTCGAAGCCTTCGGCGAACATGGAGAGATCGATGCCGTCCTTCAGGCCGGCCACGCTCGCCCACGACACCAGGTTGCCGAGCGCCAGTGCGATACCGAGCAGGATCAGCGACTCCACCAGCACCTGCCCGAGGATGAAGCGCGGCGGCATGCCGAGCGCCTGGAACAGGCCGAACTCGCGGGTGCGCTCGAACACGGCCATGAGCAGGGTGTTGACCAGCCCGAAGGCCATGGCGGCGAATACCACCGTGAACCAGATCAACAGCACCACGTTGTTGACGTTCTCGGTGAGCACCAGCAGCGGCTGCACCTCGGTCCACGGCGCGACCTCGAGACCGGGCGCGGCGGCGGCCATTTTGGTGAGTGCGGCATCGAGGCGCATGCGATCGGGCGTCATCGCGGCAAGTTCCGACACCTCGCTGCCGATCTTCAGCATCTCCTGCGCGACCACGAGGCCGATGAACACGTAGCCGGTCTCCATCGCCTGCGGGTCGGCGTCGAAGATGCCCACCACGCGGAAGCCGCGATCGGCGATCTGGTTGTCGGCATCCTGGCTCATCAGTACCACTCGCCGACCGAGCGCGGTCTCGAGTTGCTCGGCCAGCTTGCGGCCGAGCAGCAGGCCGGGGTCGTCGGGCGCCGACAGGTACTGGCCGGCGGTAATCGACTTGGCGATGAATGACAGCCCCTGCTCGCGCTGCGGGTCGATGCCGACCAGCACCACGCCGGCTGACTCGCGCTCGCTCGACACCACTGCCGGCACCCGCACCCGCGCGCTGGCGGCGACCAGCGCCTGGTCGTGCAGGGTGGCGGCGAGTGCCGGCGGGATGGCGAAACGGTGCTCGATCGCCGGGTCGTTGCGGTAGGCCGGCGCGTGCACCTGGATGTGTCCGGTGAGGTTGAGGATCTCCTTCTTGACGTGCTGCTCCATGGAGCCGCGGATCAGCGCCGCCATCACGATCATCGACCACACCCCGAGCACCAGCGCGAACAGCATCACCAGCGTGCGGCGCCGATGCCGCCACAGGTTGCGCCAGGCGAGGGTCAGCAGCAACGGTGTGCGCACCGTCTTAGACGGCATGGATCGCCTCCACCGGCTGCAGCTTGCGGATACGCAGCGCCGGATACAGCGCCGCCACCAGGATGAAGCCGAAGATCACCAATGGCCCGGTGAGGATCGCCTGGGCCGAGAGCTTGGGGTAGATCATGCCCGGCAGGCCGTACTGGCCCATGATTTCCTTGAGGCCGGGATAGGTGAATCCGGTCACCGACAGGTATGCCGCCAGCGCGAAGCCGAGCCCGAGACCGATGCCGAGCCCGATCAGCGCCAGCAGCGCGGTTTCGGTGAACACCAGCGTGCCGATGCGCAGCGGGGTGGCGCCGAGCGCCAGCATGATGCCGAACTCGCGGGTGCGCTCCAGCACCGACATGATGAAGGTGTTGAGGATACTGAAGGTCACGACCGCGATCAGCGCCAGATAGGTAAACCAGCCGGTGGTCCAGTCGGCCTCGATCAGCTGCTTGAGCCCCGGGATCAGCCGCTCCCAGTCATGCACCTCGAGCCCGGCGCCCGGCGGCAGCTGGCGCGCCACCGCCTGCTTCAGCTGCGGCAGCTGCTGGAGATCCGGCACCAGCAGCGCGATCGCGTGTGCACCGCCATTCATCCCGAACAGGTCCTGGAAGGTGCCGAGCGGCAGCTCGATCAGCGCGCGGTCGAGGTCGCGCATGCCGCTCTCGAAGATGCCGACCACCGGCACAATGGTGGCGGCCACCGAGCCGTCCATGGCCGAGCCGAGCAGGGTCAGCTCGTCGCCGACCTTGATGTTGAGATTCTGCGCCAGCGGCGCCCCGACCACCGCCTCCTGCGCGTCCGGGCCGGACAGGAAGCGGCCCGATTTCACCAGCCGCGGAATCGTGGACACGGCCGGCTCGAATTGCGGTTCGACACCGACCACCTGCACGCCGTAGCTGCGCTTCTCGCTCGACACCAGCGCAAACGCCTGGGCACGGGCCGCAATGCTGACACCACGAAGCGCCGGATCGGCACGCAGGCGCGCGGCGAGCGCAACCGCATCCGGCACGGTTTTGCGGATCTGCGGCTTGTCGATGAAGCCCGCGCGCTGCACCTGCATGTGGGCGGTGTAGATGCGCAGGCTGCTGTCGACCATGAGGTCGTAGGAACCGAGCTGGAGGGTGATGAGGAACACCATCAGCACCGTGACGAACGCGATCGCCGAGGCGGTGAGCCAGGTGCGGCGCTTGTGCCGCCACAGGTTGCGCCAGGCGAGGCGGAGGACGATACCCACGCACTTACTCCCGCGGATTGCGCAGGTTGGTCAGCGTGAACATGCTGGCCGGGATGTTGATGCCGAAGTCGGCCTCGCGGGTGATTACGTCGGTCCACTCCCGGTCCTTGTCGACACGCTGCATCCGCTGGCGGACGGCGACGATCTTGCCGCCCATCGGTTTCAGCTCCTGGGTAGTAAGCTTCTTCACCAGCACGCCCTGCTGGTCGTAGAAGGCGTGCTCGAGCAGCACGTAGTCGTCGCGCACCGTGACCACCTCGCGGCCCCACACCACCGGCGCGGTCTCCTTCGGCACCGACTCGATGACATAGATCGTATGGCCGTCGCGGGTCTCGCTCCTGAGCAGCTTGTGGTGATACTGCTCGATCAGGTCGTCGGCCTTGGCGAGGTCGTTGTTGGAGAAGTCCGAGCCCATCCAGCTCTGGTTCATCATGCTGGACGGAATCTTGATCACGCGGTTGATCTTGGGGGTGAAGCTCCACATCTCGTTGTCGATGAGCAGCGTGGCGTTGCCGGCATCCTTGGCCGGCGCGATCACCCGCACCAGCGAGTGCTTCTCGCCGCGGGTCCAGACCCGGAAGGTCATGGCGCGCTGCCAGTCGGGGCGGTGGATCTTCATCTCGGCCACCGAGTACGACGACACGTCGCGCCAGTAGTCGATCGCGGCGCGGATGATCTCGGCGGCGTTGGGCGGGGTTTCGGCGGCGCGCGCAGCACCGACCGCGAATGCCACCAGCAGGACGATCAGGCGCAGCAGGTTCCGGGTGGACATACTTACTTATCTCGTTCTCTGGACCGGCGGGTGACGACCCTATTTAATCGCAGCCCTTCCGGGCCGTCCAGCAAAACACCCTGCTACCGCGACGGGCGGACCCGCGTGATGCCGAATTCGCGCGCCAGGGTACGGGCCAGCACCGCACGGGTCGGTGCGCTGCCGTCGCGACCAAGCTCGATGCTGCGGCCGTGCGAGCGCAGCCACAGCCGTGCGGGGCGGCGTTCGCTTGCGCCGGGCTCGACCACGAGCTGCACCCAGTAACGCGGAAAGCGGTGGGTCTCGCGGTGGCGGCCGTCGACGCGCTGGTGCACGACCTGCCCGGCATTGAGCACGATGCGCTCGTGGTCGTCGCGGTGGTGCGCCAGCCAGGCGAAGGCGCCGAGCGCCACGATGATTTCCAGGCCGACGAACGGCAGCACCAGCCACGCACCGAGCAACGCGCACAGCAGCGTGGCCGGGATCAATGCACTGAGACAGGCGGCGGTGGCCACCAGCAGG
>Ga0115026_10000183_pt1 | contig 14612 bp, 11 predicted proteins | sample Mud_0915_D1_FD_83878 | JGI IMG/M metagenome (GOLD analysis project Ga0115026, IMG submission 83878) | Wetland microbial communities from Old Woman Creek Reserve in Ohio, USA - Mud_0915_D1 | ecosystem: Environmental > Aquatic > Freshwater > Wetlands > Sediment ...
GCATGTGGAACACCTCTTCGGCCAGATCGATCATGCCCTCCATCTTGCTCGAGCCGCCGGTGAGCACGATGCCCGAGCCGATCACATCCTCGAAGCCGCTGCGCCGCAGTTCGGCCAGCACCAGCCCGTACAGCTCTTCGATGCGCGGCTCGATCACCTCGGCCAGCGTCTGACGCGCCAGCTGGCGCGGCGGGCGGTCGCCGACGCTCGGCACCTCGATGCTTTCCTCGCTGGTCGCGAGCTGGGTCAGCGCGCAGCCGTACTTCTTCTTGATCTCCTCGGCGTGCGCGGTCGGCGTGCGCAGCGCGACCGCGATGTCGTTGGTCACCTGGTCGCCGGCGATCGGAATCACCGAGGTGTGGCGGATCGCGCCCTCGGTAAACACCGAGATGTCGGTGGTGCCGCCACCGACGTCGACCATGCACACGCCGAGCTCCTTCTCGTCTTCGGTCAGCACCGACATGCTCGAGGCCAGCTGCTCGAGAATGATGTCGTCGACCTCGAGTCCGCAGCGGCGCACGCACTTGACGATGTTCTGGGCCGCCGACACCGCGCCGGTGACGATGTGCACCTTGGCCTCGAGCCGCACCCCGCTCATGCCGATCGGCTCGCGGATGCCCTCCTGGCCGTCGATGATGAATTCCTGCGGCAGCACGTGCAGCACCTTCTGGTCGGCCGGGATCGCCAGTGCGCGCGCCGATTCGATCACCCGATCGACGTCGCCGGGGCCGACCTCCTTGTCCTTGATCGCGACCGTGCCATGCGAGTTGATCGAGCGGATGTGGCTGCCGGCGATGCCGGCGTACACCGACTGGATCTGGCAACCGGCCATAAGCTCCGCTTCCTCGATCGCGCGCTGGATCGACTGCACGGTCGACTCGATGTTGACCACCACGCCCTTCTTCATGCCGCGCGATGGATGGTGTCCGACACCGATGATCTCGACCTCGCCGGCCGGCGTGACCTCGCCGACGATCGCCAGCACCTTGGAGGTACCGATATCGAGACCGACCACCAGGTTCTCGTCACCCTTCTTCGACATGTTTCAGCCCTCGTTGAGTCCGGTCGCGATCACTCCGCCACCGCGTACCGCGGCGCGACTCGACCACTCCACGGCAAACCCGTTTGTGTAGCGCAGGTCCACGCGCCGAATACGCCCGGCCTCGGCGGCCAGGGTGCGCGGCCAGGCGTGCGCGAAGCGCGCCACCTTGGCCTCCGGTTCCTCGCGTCCGAGCGTGAGCACGAGGCCGTTGTCGAGCAGCATGTTCCAGGCGTGCCGGTCAGTGAGTGTCAGGCCGGCCACCTGCAACTGCACCGGCGCCAGGATCTCGTTCAGCTGCCGATAGTGCGCCAGCACCCGCGGCGCGAGCCCGTCCGGTCCGGCCAGCAGCGGCAGGCCGTCCGGGCCTGGCTGACCCTGGAGATCGACCCGCTCGCCCTGCGCATTCAGCCAGCCGCCGGCCGCCCAGCGCGCCACCAGCTGCTGCTCGCTGAAACGCACGTGCACGCCGTCCGGCCACACCCGCCGCACCGTGACCTCGTGCACCCACGGCACTGAACGCGCCCGCAGCTGCACCGCCTCGAGATCGAGCAGCAGGAAGCTGCCGCGCGCCACCTCGACCACGGCGCTCGCCAGCGCGCGTTCGTCAACCTGGCGGAACTCGCCCTCGAAGCTTACCTGCCGCACCGGGAAGGTCTCCGGCCGCAGCACATGATCGACTGCGAACACCGCCGTGCCGACAATCGCCAGCGCGGCAAAGGCGTACGGGCCCGTGCGCCGCGGGTGCTCGGCGAGGTGGCGGCGCAGGCGCTCAAGCGTCGTCATGACCGGACTCCACACTGATTTCGAGAATCCGCACGCACAGCGCGTCGAAGTCGATACCGGCCTGCCGGGCTGCCATCGGCACCAGGCTGTGACTGGTCATGCCCGGCACGGTGTTGGCCTCGAGCACATACGGGTGCTCGTCGGTGCCGAGCAGGATGTCGATGCGACCCCAGCCACGGCCGCCGAGTACCGCGAAGGCACGCAGCGCCAGTGCCTGCAGCTCGGCCTCCTTGGCCGGCGCGAGACCGCAGGGACACAGGTAACGGGTGTCATCGCGGAAATACTTGGCCTCGTAGTCGTAGAACTCGGGGGCCGGCACGATGCGGATCACCGGCAGCGCCTGCCCGGCCAGCACCGGCACCGTGTACTCGCCGCCGCCGATGTAACGCTCGGCCAGCACCAGCCGGTCGTAACGGGCGGCGGTCTCGTAGGCAGCGCTCAACTCGGCGGCGTTCTTGACCTTGCTGACCCCGATGCTCGAACCCTCGCTGGCCGGCTTGACGAACAGCGGCAACCCGAGCCGGGTCGCGACCGCGGCGAAATCGGCACCGGCATCGAGCAGCGCGCAATCCGGGACCGGCAGGCCGGCAGCCTGCCACACCAGCTTGCTGCGCCACTTGTCCATGCCGAGCGCCGAGGCGAGCACGCCGCTGCCGGTGTACGGCAGGCCCAGCAGTTCGAGCGCACCCTGCAGCGTGCCGTCTTCGCCGCCGCGCCCGTGCAGCACCACGAACACCCGGTCGAAACCGCCGCGCTCGAGCACCGTGAGCACGTCGTCACCGACGTCGACGCCGTGGGCGTCGATGTGCCGACGCTGAAGTGCAGCCAGCACGGCGTTGCCGCTCAGCAGCGAGATCTCGCGCTCGGCCGACTTGCCGCCCATCAGCACCGCGACCTTTCCGAACTGGCTTTTCATGCCCCCTCACCGATCACGCGCACCTCCGGCTCGAGCCGGATGCCGTGTTTGCGCTCCACTTCGGCCTGCACATGCGCGATCAGCTGTTCGATGTCGCGCGCCGTGGCATTGCCGTTGTTGATGATGAAATTGGCGTGCAACGTCGACACGCTGGCGCCGCCGATCGTGCAGTCCTTGAGCCCGGCGCGCTCGATGAGCCGCGCGCTGTAGTCGCCGGGCGGGTTGCGGAACACCGAGCCGGCGTTCGGCCACTGGGTCGGCTGCGATGCGCCGCGCTTGGCGAGCAACGACTTGATCTGCGCCTGGCCTTGTTCGGTATCACCCGGGGTCAGCGCGAAGTGACCGGCCACAAACCACTCGTCCGCCGGGCCGCGCACGCTGCGATAACCGATCTGGTACTCGCCGGGCGAGCGCGTGCGGCGCTCGCCGTGGCGGTCGAGGGTCTCGACCGCGGCCACGATGGTCCAGGTCTCGCCGCCGAAGGCGCCGGCGTTCATGGCCAGCGCTCCGCCGACCGTGCCCGGCACGCCGGCCAGGAACTCGGCGCCGCGCAGCCCGAGGCCGACACTGAAGCGCGCCAGCTTGGCGCTTGCTACCCCGGCCTCGGCGCGCACCGTGGTGTCGCCGGTGCGCTCCAGGCCGTTGAGCTTTCCGCTCAGCATGATCACCGTGCCGCGCACCCCGCCGTCGCGCACCAGCAGGTTGCTGCCGAGGCCCACCCAGTGGAGCGACTCGCCGGCCGGCAGGGTTTTCAGGAACATTGCCAGGTCGTCGATATCGGCCGGCTCGTAGAAACGGTCGGCCGGGCCGCCGACCCGCCAGCTGGTGTGGCGGCTCATTGGCTCGGCGTGGCGCAGCACGCCGCGCAGGCGGTCGGTGTTGGCGGTGGCGACCATCATCGCTTTCCTTCCAGCTGCTGCGGCAGGCTCGCGGCCACCTGGCCGATGTTGCCGGCACCGAGTGTCAGCAGCAGGTCATTGGCGCGCAGCTGCTCGGCCAGCAACCGCGGCAGGTCGTGGACGTTCTCCACGAACACGGGGTTGCCGCCGCGCGCGCGGATCGCCCGGCACAGGGCGCGCCCGTCGGCGCCGCTGATCGGCGCCTCGCCGGCGGCGTACACCTCGGTGATGTACAGCGGATCGCACGGCGCCAGCACCGCGCTGAAGTCGTCGATCAGGTCGCGGGTGCGGGTGTAGCGGTGCGGCTGGAACGCCACCGCCAGCCGGCGCGTCGGCCAGCCGGCGCGCGCCGCAGCGATCGTGGCCGCCAGCTCGCGCGGATGGTGGCCATAGTCGTCGACCAGCAGGATGTCGCCGCCGGCCACGTGCGCGCGGCCGTTCACCTGGAAGCGGCGGCCGACACCGGTGAACTGCGCCAGCCCCTGCTGGATCGCCGGCTCCGGCACACCGAGCTCGATCGCGATCGCAACTGCGGCCAGGGCATTGAGCACGTTGTGCTGACCCGGCTGGTTGAGGGTCACACGCAGCGTGCGACCGCTGCGGACCGTGACCGTGAAATGCATCTGCATGCCGTCCTGGGAGATGTCGCTGGCGCGCACGTCGGCGTCAGCGCTCAGGCCGTAGGTGCGCACCGGCTTGTGCACGCGCGCCACGATCTCGCGCACGTTCGGATCGTCGATGCACAGGATCGCGAGCCCGTAGAACGGCAGGTTGTGCAGGAAGTCGACGAACGCCTGCTTGAGCCGGCCGAAATCGCCGCCGTAGGTCTCCATGTGGTCGGCATCGATATTGGTGACCACCGCCAGGAACGGCTGCAGGTGCAGGAACGAGGCGTCGCTCTCGTCGGCCTCGGCCACCAGGTACTGGCCGCGCCCGAGGCGGGCGTTGGCGCCGGCGCTGTTGAGCCGGCCGCCGATGACGAAGGTCGGGTCGAGTCCGCCCTGAGCGAGCACGCTCGCCACCAGGCTGGTGGTGGTGGTCTTGCCGTGGGTGCCGGCGATGGCAATACCGCGCTGCAGGCGCATCAGTTCGGCGAGCATCTCGGCGCGCGGAATCACCGGGATCTTGGCGGCGCGCGCCGCCTGCACCTCCGGGTTCGATTCCTTGACCGCCGAGGAGGTCACCACGACGTCGGCGCCGGCGACCAGCGTCGCGTCATGGCCGATCTGCACCCGGATGCCGAGACCGGCGAGGCGCCGGGTGTTGGCGTTCTCGGCGGCGTCCGAGCCGGACACCCCGAATTCGAGATTGTGCAGCACTTCGGCGATGCCGCACATGCCGGCGCCGCCGATGCCGACGAAGTGAATGCGGCGAACACGATCACGCATGGGCGGCCTCCCGGCAGTGCTGGGCCACAGTCGCGGTGGCATTGGATATGGCACCGGCGCGCGCCGCGACCGCCATGCCCTCGATCCGGTTCCGGTCGCCCGCCAACCCGGCCAGCAGCCCGGCTAGTCGTTCCGGGACCAATTCGCCCTGCGGCAGCAGCAGCGCCGCGCCGCGGTCGGCAAGAAAGCGTGCGTTCGCAGTCTGATGGTCGTCGGCGGCGTGCGGCAGCGGCACCAGGATCGAGGCGACGCCGGCGGCCGCCAGCTCGGCCACCGTCATGGCACCGGCCCGGCACAGCACCACGTCGGCCCAGGCGTAGGCGGCCGCCATGTCGTCGATAAATGCGTTCACACGTGTCTCCGCATCGAACTCGCGATAGCGCGCGCTGACCGCGGCCTCGTCACGGCTGCCGGTCTGATGCCATACCTGGGGCCGGCTCGACTCCGGCAGTGTCTGCACCGCCTGCGGCACGATGTCATTGAACACCTTGGCGCCCTGGCTGCCGCCGACGATCAGCAGGCGCAGCCGCCCGCTGCGTCCCGCCAGCCGCACAGCCGGCGCCGGCAGCGCCACGATCTCGGCGCGCACCGGATTGCCGACCACCTCGACCTGGGTACGGCGGCCGAATGCGCCGGGGAATCCGGCCAGCGCCACATCGGCGAGCCGCGCCAGCCAGCGATTGGTGAGACCGGCCACGGCGTTCTGTTCGTGCACGATCAGCGGGATGTTCAGCAGACTCGCCATCAGCCCGCCGGGCCCGGCCGCGAAACCGCCCATCGCCAGCACCGCGGCCGGGCGGCGGCGGCGCAGGATGGCGAGCGCCTGCAGCATCGCGACATTCAGACGCAGCGGCAGCAACAGCCAGCGCAGCAGTCCGCCGCCGCGCAGGCTGCGGATGCGCAGGTATTCGATCGCGAAACCGGCGGCCGGCACCAGCCGTGCCTCGATGCCTTCGCGGGTGCCGAGCCATACGACGTCGATATTGTCGGAGCGCAATACGCGCGCCACGGCCAGCGCCGGGAACACGTGCCCGCCGGTGCCGCCGGCGGTGATCATGATCGTCGTCATGACGTCGCCCCCACCTTCTGGCGGCGCTGCTCGCGCTCGATCATCAGCAGCAGCCCGGCCCCGAGGCAGCTGGCGATCATGCTCGAGCCGCCGTAGCTCAGGAATGGCAGCGTCAGGCCCTTGGTCGGCAGCGCGCCCATGGCGACACCCATATTGATCATGGCCTGCACACCGATGAGCAGCCCCAGCCCCTGTGCCAGGCGCGCGGCATAGATCTGGCCGTTGCGCTCGGCGCTGGCGGCGATGCGGAATGCACGCCACACGATGACCGCGAACAGCACAATGACGGCGAGCACGCCGATCAGCCCCAGCTCCTCGGCCAGCACCGCGAACAGGAAGTCGGTGTGCGCGGCCGGCAGATAGAACATCTTCTGGATGCTGGCGCCGAGCCCGACGCCGAGCCATTCGCCGCGCCCGAAGGCGATCAGCGCCTGGGTCAGCTGAAAGCCGGTATTGAACGGATCGGCCCACGGGTCGAGGAAGCCGGTGATGCGTGCCATGCGATACGGGGACACGATCGTGAGCAGCACCATGCCGCCGACCGCGGCCGCCGCCACCGCCATGAAGTGCCAGAAGCGCACGCCACCGAGGAACAGCATGGCGAACACCGTGAGACACATGACCACCACGCTGCCGAGGTCCGGCTCCTGCAGCAGCAGCATGCCGATCACGGCCAGGACGATGCTGATCATCAGGATGCCCTGGGTAAAGAACCGCAGTTCCTCCTGTTTGCGTACCAGGTAGCCGGCGACGTACACGATCACGAACAGCTTCACCAGCTCGGACGGCTGCAGATTGAACACGCCGAGCGGCAACCAGCGCGAACTGCCATTGACGTGCACGCCGACGCCCGGCACCAGCACCAGCACCAGCAGTGCGATGCCGCCGAGCAGCAGATACGGGCCGAATTGTTCCCAAAGACGCGCGCGGGTGTGCATGGCGATGAACATGCCGGTCAGGCCGAGGCCGACGCTCACCAGGTGCCGCAGCAGATAGTAGCTGCCGTGGCCGGCGGTGCGCTCGGCGATCGACACCGAGGCCGAGTACACCATGATCGTGCCGAGCAGCAGCAAGGTGGCCACCGCGCCCAGCAGCCAGCCGTCCCAGCGCGGCGCGGGGCGACCGGCCACGCGCAGCGGCAGCCGCGCGTGCAGGTTCAGCAGTCCGCCGACCGCATTCATTTGATCAACTCCCGCACCACCTGCGCGAACACCTGGCCGCGATGCTCATAGTTGCGAAACATGTCGAAGCTGGCACAGGCCGGCGACAGCAGCACGATGTCGCCCGGCTGCGCCAGGCGTCGGGCCGCGCGCACCGCGGCCGCCATGTCGGCGGCGTGCGCCACCGGCACCACCCCACCCAGGGCCTTCTCGATCAGCGGCCCGTCGCGGCCGATCAGCACCACCGCCCGCGCCCGGTGCATCACCGGCTCGCGCAGCTCGCGGAAGTCGGCGCCCTTGCCGTCACCGCCGGCGATCAGCACCACCGGCGCATCCATGCCCGACAGCGCAGCGACCGTGGCGCCGACGTTGGTGCCCTTGGAGTCATCGATCCAGCGCACGCCGTCGCGCTCGCCGACCAGCTCGGTGCGGTGGTGCAGGCCATGAAAGCCCGCAACCGCGCGCTTCATGGCATCGAGTGGCACGTGCATGGCCTCGGCCAGCGCCATCGCCGCCAGTACGTTGAGCTGATTGTGACGGCCCGGCAGCGGCACACTCGCGGCCGGCAGCAGCAGCCGCGCGCCGCGCGCCAGCCAGGTCTCGCCGCCATGCTCGATGCGCCCGTAATCGATGTCGGCCTGCGGCAGGCCGGCACCGAAGCGCACCGTGCGGCGCTGCGGCGCGGCCATCTGCAGCACCAGCGGATCGTCGGCATTGAGCACCATCAGGCCGTCGCCGTGAAAGATGCGCGCCTTGGCGGCCGCGTATTCGGCCATGCCCGGGTAGCGATCGAAGTGGTCGGGGCTCAGGTTGAGCACCGTCGCCGCGCGCGCGTTGAGGCTGGCGGTGGTCTCGAGCTGGAAGCTGGACAGCTCGAGCACGTACACGTCCGGCTCCGGGCTGCGCAGCAGGTCGAGCACCGGCACGCCAATGTTGCCGCCAACCGCGGTGTCCAGGCCGGCCTCCTGGCACATGGCGCCGACCAGACTGGTGACCGTGCTCTTGCCGTTGGCGCCGGTCACCGCCAGCACCGGAGCCTGGGCGTGGCGCGCGAACAGTTCGACATCGCCGAGGACCTCTACGCCGCGCGCGACGGCGTCTGCGATCACCGGCTCAGCGAGCGACACCCCCGGGCTCACCACCAGCAACCCGGGATCGCGGAACAGCGCCGTATCGAACCCGCCGGTGTGCGCCTTCACCTCCGGCAGCTCGGCGTGCAGCGCCCCGAGCCCGGGCGGCTGGGCGCGGCTGTCGACCACGGTCACGCGGTAACCCTGGGCAGCGAGCCAACGCGCGCTCGACAGGCCGGAGAGCCCGAGCCCCACCACCAGTGCGCGCTTCGTGTCGTTGGTCGCCATAACCTGTTTCGCCAGCATCACTCTTCGAAAATCCACCGCAGAGGCGCAGAGGCGCAGAGAACAGAAACTTTCTGCATTTGACATTCTCTGCGTCTCTGCGCCTCTGCGGTGAGCATTGCCGTTACCTGATCTTCAACGTCGCCAGCCCCACCAGCACCAGGATCAGCGAGATGATCCAGAAGCGCACGATCACGCGCGGCTCCGGCCAGCCCTTGAGCTCGAAGTGGTGGTGCAGCGGCGCCATGCGGAAGATGCGCTTGCCGGTGAGCTTGTACGAGGCCACCTGCAGCATCACCGATACCGTTTCCATCACGAACACCCCACCCATGATGAACAGCACGACCTCCTGGCGCACCGTGACCGCGATCGCGCCGAGCGCGGCGCCGAGGCCGAGCGCGCCGACGTCGCCCATGAACACCATCGCCGGGTAGGTGTTGAACCACAGGAAACCGAGCCCGGCGCCGATGATCGCGGCGCAGAAGATCAGCACCTCGCCGACCCCGGGCACGAACGGGATGCCGAGGTAGCTCGAGAAATTGGCGTTGCCGGTGGCATAGGCGAACACCCCGAGCGCGCTCGCCACCATCACCGTCGGCATGATCGCCAGGCCGTCGAGACCGTCAGTGAGGTTGACGGCGTTGCTCGAGCCGACGATCACGAAATAGGTCAGCAGGATGAACCACGGCCCGAGGTCGAGCACCACGCTCTTGAACACCGGTACGATCAGCTGGGTCTCGGCCGGCACCCGCGCGGTGTAGTACAGGATCACCGCGATCAGGAACCCGCCGACCGTCTGCCAGAAGTATTTCTCGCGCGCCTTCAGGCCCTTCGGGTCCTTGCGCACCAGCTTGCGGTAGTCGTCGACCCAGCCGATGGCGCCGAAGAACACCATGGTGAACAGCAGCACCCAGATGAAGCGGTTGTGCAGGTCGGCCCACAGCAGCGTCGACACCGCGACCGCCACCAGGATCAGCGCCCCGCCCATGGTCGGCGTGCCGGCCTTGGTGAGATGGGTCTGCGGGCCATCGCTGCGCACCACCTGGCCAACCTTGTACTGGGTCAGCTTGCGGATCAGCGCCGGGCCGATCACGAAGCAGATGGTGAGCGCGGTGAGCACGCCGAGGATCGCGCGAAACGTCAGGTAACGGAAGACGTTGAACGCCGAGAAGTCGCGCGCCAGCCAGTCGAAGAGAGCGTAGAGCACGTTATGCCTTGCCTGCGGCCGGTTGGTCATCGATGATCCCGGCCACCACCCGCTCCATCTTGCTGGAGCGCGAGCCCTTGACCAGGATGGTCATGTCGGCGTGCATCGCGCGGCGCAGGTCGTCGATCAGCGCCTCCTGCGAGTCGAAGTGGCGGGCGTTGGCGCCGAACGCCGCGGCCGCCTCGCGGGTGAGCTCGCCAACCGCGTACAGGCGCTCGATGCCGAGGCGCGCGGCCAGCGCACCGACGCGGCGGTGGATGTCGGCCGCCGCCTCACCGAGCTCGCCCATGTCGCCGAGCACCAGCACCCGCTCGCCGGCGGCGGCCTTCAGCACCTCGACGCCGGCGGCGAGCGAGCCGGGATTGGCGTTGTAGGTGTCGTCGAGCACGCGCGCCCCGTTGGCGCCGGACTTGACCTCGAGGCGGCCGGAGACTGCCTTGAGCTTTTCGAGGCCAGCCTGGATATCGGCCAGGCTGGCGCCGCCGGCGAGCGCGGCGCTGCCGGCCGCGAGCGCGTTCATCACGTTGTGCCGTCCGAGCAGAGACAGTCGCATGCTGATCCCTCCTTGAGGGGTGTGGAGATGAATCGTGCTGCCGTCGGCGCCGAGCGTGTACTCGGCGGTAACGTCGGCCGGTTTGTCGAGGCCGAAGGTAACGATGCGGCGGCGCCCGGCGAGCTCGCGCCACAGGCCGGCGTAGTCGTCGTCGGCGTTGACGATCGCAATGCCGTCATCACCCAGGCCGGCGTAGATCTCGCCCTTGGCGCGCGCCACCGCCTCGACGCTGCCGAGCCCGGCGAGGTGGGCGGCGGCGGCGTTGTTGATGAGCGCGATGGTCGGGCGGGTCAGGTGCGTGAGGTAGTCGATCTCGCCCGGGTGGTTCATGCCCATCTCGATCACCGCGTAGCGGTCGCGCGCGCGCAGCCGCAGCAGCGTCAGCGGCACGCCGATGTCGTTGTTGAGATTGCCCTGGGTGGCGAGACCGGGCCCGGTCTCGGCCATGATCGCGGCGATCATGTTCTTGACCGTGGTCTTGCCGTTGCTGCCGGTAACGGCGATCACCGGGATCGCGAACTGCGTGCGCCAGTGCGCGGCCAGCCGGCCGAGCGCCAGGCGGGTGTCGGCCACCTGCACGATCGGGACGACGGCGTCGACTGCACGCGCAACCAGCGCGCCGACTGCGCCCTTGGCGGCGGCCTCGGTCACAAATACGTGACCGTCGAAGCGCGGGCCGGTGAGCGCGACGAACAGGTCGCCGCGCGCGAGCGTGCGGGTGTCGGTACTGACGCCGGTGAATCCGGCATCGCGACCGGCGAGCGCACCGTCCAGCACCCGGGCGGCGGCGGCGAGCGTCATCACGCGGCCTCCTGCAGCAGGGCCCGCACGGTGTCGCGGTCGCTGTACGGCCGGCGCTCGGCGCCGACCTGCTGATAGTCCTCGTGGCCCTTGCCGGCCACCAGCACGATGTCACCGGCGCGCGCCTCGGCGAGCGCGGCGCGGATCGCCTGAGTCCGGTCGGCGACCACGGTCGGGGTCGAGCGCATGCCGGCGGCGATCTCGCGGATGATTGCCAGCGGCTCTTCGTGGCGCGGGTTGTCGTCGGTCAGGATCACCACGTCGGCGAGCCGCTCGGCGATCGCGCCCATCTGCGGGCGCTTGCCGCGGTCGCGGTCGCCGCCGCAGCCGAACACGCACAGCAGCCGGCCGGCAGTGTGCTCGCGCAGCGCCGCCAGGGCCTTTTCGAGCGCGTCCGGGGTATGGGCGTAATCGACCACCACCAGCGGCCGCTCACCGCCACCGAAGCGCTCCATGCGCCCGGCCACCGGTTGCGCGTGCGCCAGCACCGCCGCGGCATCGGTCAGCGGCACCCCCAGTACCAGCAGTACCGCCAGCACCGCCAGCAGGTTGGCGGCGTTGAAGCGCCCGAGCAGCGGGCTGCGCACCTCGGCACTGCCGGCCGGGGTGCTGACCTCGATCGCGAGCCCGTCCGACGACGGACGGACAGCGTTGGCGCGCACGTCGCCGTTGTTGAATCCGAAGCTCACCACCCGCGCGCGGGCGCGGGCGATCAGCTCCTGGCCGAAACGGTCGTCGGCATTGATCACCGCCGCCTTGAGATGCGGGAAATCGAACAGCCGCGCCTTGGCGGCGGCGTACGCCTCCATGTCGCCGTGGTAATCGAGATGATCGCGCGTCAAATTGGTGAACACCGCGACGTCGAAGGCCACCCCGGCAACGCGGGCCTGATCGAGTGCATGCGACGACACCTCCATGCACACGGCCTCGGCGCCGGCGGCCGCGAAGTCGGCCATCAACCGGTGCACGCTGATCGCGTCCGGCGTGGTATGCAGCGACGGATCAAGCCGTCCCGGAAAGCCGCTGCCGAGCGTGCCGATCAGGCCACAGTGCCGGCCGGCCCGGTCGAGCGCCTGGGCCAGGAGGCTGGTGGTGGTGGTCTTGCCGTTGGTGCCGGTGACGCCGACTACCGTGAGCCGTTGCGACGGCGAGCCGTAGAAGCGGTCAGCGAGGGTGCCGATATGCTGGCGCAGGCGGCGGACGCCGAGTGCGCCGGCGGCGCGCACATCGGACTCGGCGCCGTCGGCTTCGTAGACCACCGCCGCCGCCCCGCGCGCCAGCGCGCCAGCGATGAAGGCGCGGCCATCGGCACGCGTGCCCGGCACGGCCACAAACAGAAAACCGTGCTGCACGGCACGGCTGTCGAGCGTGAGTCCGGTGATTTCCGGATCGTCGTGCAGCGGCGTGTCGACGAACCCGGCGAGCAGCGTACTCAACCGCATGCGCACTCCGGTCGCCCTGGCGCTCATGCCGCCCCTCCGCGGCCGGTCGCGGCGGTGCGCCGCGCCGGCGCCTCGAGACGGTCGGGCGGAACATCGAGCAGTCGCAGCGCCCCGCTCATCACGCGCGCGAACACCGGTGCCGCCACCTGGCCGCCGTAATAGACCTCGCCGGCCGGCTCATCGACCGTAATCACCATCACCAGACGCGGATCGCTGGCCGGGGCGAACCCGGCGAACGAGGCGATGTAGCGGCGCTCGGCATACTCGCCGTTGACCAGCTTGTGCGCGGTACCGGTCTTGCCGCCGACCCGGTAGTACGCAACCTGGGCCGCTGATCCGGTGCCGTCGTGGCTCACCGCCAGCTCCAGCATGCCGCGCACCGCGCGCGCGGTGCGCTCGGACATGATGCGTTCGCCGGCCGGGACCTCGGTGCGCCGCAGCAGCGTCACCGGCTGCAGCGCGCCGTCGTTGGCGAGCGCGCCGTAAGCGCGCGCCAGTTGCAGCGGGGTGACGGAGATTCCGTAACCGTAGGCGAGCGTCGCCAGTTCGATCGGTACCCGTGACGGCGGGTTCATGCGCCCGCTGGCCTCGCCCGGCAGGCCGCTGCCCGGGACCGCGGCGAACCCGGCGCGCACCAGCATGTCACGTATGCTGTCGCGGTTGAGCGCGAGCGCGATGCGCGCGGCGCCGACGTTGCTCGACTTCTCCAGCACCTGGGCAACGGTGATCAGCCCGTAATTGTGCTGGTCGCGCACGGCATTGCGGCCGACCATCATCAGCCCCGGGGCGGTGTCGATCGGGGTATTGGGTGCAAACTTGCCGCTGTCGAGCGCGGCGGCAATCGTGAACGGCTTGACGGTCGAGCCTGGCTCGAAACTGTCGGTGACCGCGCGGTTGCGAAACCGGCTGCTGGCGAGGTTGGCGCGGTTGTTCGGATTGAAGCCCGGCTCGTTGACCATGGCCAGGACTTCACCGCTGCGGGCATCGAGCACGATTGCGCTCGCCGCCCGCGCCTGATGCTGGGCCATGGCGGCGCGCAGTTCGCGGTAGGCGAGATACTGGATGCGCCGGTCGAGCGACAGCGTCAGGTCCTTGCCCGGTACCGGCAGGGTCACGCTCTCGACGCTCTCCACCACGTTACCGAAGCGGTCCTTGAGCACGCGCTTGCGGCCGGCGGTGGCGCGCAGCCAGCTGTCGTAGGCGAGCTCGATGCCCTCCTGGCCGCGGTCGTCGATGTTGGTGAAACCGACCACGTGCCCGGAGACGACCCCCGAGGGGTAGTAGCGCCGGTATTCGCGCGTCAGTCCGACGCCTTCGAGATCGAGCGCCTTCACCTGCGCCGCCTGCTCGGGGGTGACGTGGCGCTTGAGATACATGAACTCGCGACCGGCATGGTGACGCACGGCCAGGGCGATCTCGCGCGGATTGATGTCGAGGATCCGTGCCAGTGCCGGCCACTGACCGCGGGCGCGGGCCAATTCGGCCGGCTCGGCCCACACCGAATCGACCGGGGTGCTCACGGCCAGCGGCTCGCCGTGGCGATCGAAGATCATGCCACGATGCGAGTTGTCCTGGATCACGCGCAGGTGGCGGGCATTGCCCTGCTCCTGCAGGTAGCCGGAATCGATTACCTGCAGGTAGAACGCGCGCGCGCCGAGCAGCGCGAAGCCGCTGAACAGGAAGCCGAGCACCGCCAGGGTGCGCAGCGGATAGGTAATGGAACGGCCGGCCCGCATCAGCGCGCCCCCGGGCGGCGCCGACCACCACCGTCTGGTCCGCGGACGGAAGCGCCATCATGAGCTGGCTGCGGGCGATGCTCTCGATGCGGCGATGTTCCGACCAGGCGCCCTGCTCGAGCAGCAGCTGGCCCCATTCGGTGTTGAGCCCATCGCGCTCGCGCGTGAGCGTCTGCAGCTCGGCGAACAGCTGGCGGTTGCGGTGGCGCAGGTCGATCACCATCAGCGCCGAGGCCACCACGGCGATCGTGAGCACCACGA
>Ga0115026_10000184_pt1 | contig 14610 bp, 7 predicted proteins | sample Mud_0915_D1_FD_83878 | JGI IMG/M metagenome (GOLD analysis project Ga0115026, IMG submission 83878) | Wetland microbial communities from Old Woman Creek Reserve in Ohio, USA - Mud_0915_D1 | ecosystem: Environmental > Aquatic > Freshwater > Wetlands > Sediment ...
AACCGTTCCCTACAGGAGCAGGAATCGAATAGAGCTTCCCATGGCCGAAAGAGAGAGGCGGGACATCGTATCCCTTTAGTCTCAGAGACCTCAGCGTTTGTGCAAAGGCGATCTGACCCAGCGGGACAATGACCTCCACCTTCTTTAGAAGATCGAGTTCTTCCAAAAAATAAGGCCGGCAGTTTTCGATTTCCTTCGGCAGGGGTTTATTCTTAGGGGGGGCGCATCGAATCGTTGCGGTAATGTAGCCATCGTTCAATTTGAAGCCGTCATCCCTGCGAAGGGAGTTGGGTTGATTGGCGAAACCGAATCGATAGAGTGCGTTAAATAGCCATTCCCCGCTCCGATCTCCCGTAAACATTCGGCCCGTGCGATTTCCGCCATTTGCGGCAGGGGCCAATCCCACCATCAGAACCCGGGCGTCCGGGTCTCCGAAACTGGGAAGGGGTTTTGACCAGTAATCCCAGTCGCGATATCTTCTCGGCTTGTGTTGGGACACTTCTTGAAGATAGGCGACCAGCCGAGGACACTGACGGCATCGGATGACGGTCTCCTGTAATTTTTCCAAGTCGACTTTCCATTTCATCCTGCAAACTCCTCCGCCCAAATCTTATATAACCATAACCTGTCCCAAGTTTTCAAGAAGAAAAGAAATAACGGTTCTACAAATGGGCTATTCTCATATACAGCATTTCCCGGAGAAAAATACAAGATACACCCCATTTACTCGACACCCAATTTTGGTAAATTAGTGGGAAAGAGGGGATTCTGGTGCCGATGAAATGATGAGAGGCCAAAAACCTAAAACGTTAATTGTGGAAGACAGCATCTCTTTCCGCCAATTACTTAAGGAAGCCTTGCTCTCTCGGTTTCCGATGATGGAGGTTCTGGAAGCGGGAGATGGGGCAGAGGCTTTAAAAAGGGTGAAGGCTTTCTCTCCTGATCTTGCCATTATAGACATCCAATTGCCGCGGGAAAATGGCCTTGATTTAACAAAGATACTGAAAGCAGAATATCCCAATCTGAAGGTCATTGTTCTCACCATTCATGATGCGCCAGAATATCGGGAGGCCGCCTACCAATCGCAGGCCAATTATTTCATTTCAAAGGGTTCATCGACCAAAGAAGAAATCCTGGTACTTATCCAATCTGCCTTATCCCGGACTTAAATCACGATCCTTCTGAATTCCGCAAGGGGTGACTTCAATAGTGAAAGTTCTAATTGCCGACGATGATAAGAATCTGAGAAGGGTTCTTACGAATGAACTCTGTGAAGAAGGCTTTGATGTCGACGACGTAGAAAGTGGCATCCAAGCAATCGATCTGCTTGAGAAGGAGGAGTATGACGTCTTGGTCCTGGACCTGAACATGCCCGGTCTCGGCGGCATGAACGTTTTAAGGAAGATGAAAGCTTTGGAATGGTCCACGGAAGTCATCGTTCTGACCGGCCACTCCACCGTGTCAACAGCCGTCGAGGCGATGAAGTTAGGCGCTTACGACTATTTGACAAAACCCTTCAAGATGGTGGAGCTGAAAGCAATCATTGAGAAAGCCTATGAGAAAAAAGTGCTCGTCAGTGAGAATCGGGGCTTAAAAACCCAGATCAAAAGACAATCCCAAATCCAGAGGATCATCACAAAAAATCCCAAGATGCTTGAAATCTTGGACCATGTGAAGACGGTGGCCGTGTCGGATTTCCCTGTCTTGATTTATGGGGGAAGCGGCGTGGGGAAAGAATTAATTGCAAGAGCCATCCACGACGCATCCCGGAGAGCCGAAGGGCCTTTTATTCCGATCAATTGTGGGGCCATCCCCGAAAATATGCTTGAAAGCGAACTATTTGGCCATGAGAAGGGATCATTCACAGGGGCCTATGCAAGAAAATTAGGGTTATTGGAGATAGCCCATCGTGGAACTCTCTTCCTGGATGAAATCGGTGAAATGAACCTATCGCTTCAAGGGAAGCTACTCAGAGTCATTGAGACAGGAACTTTTTTTAGAGTGGGGGGAACGAAGGAGATTGTGGTAGATGTGAAGATATTATCCGCCACCAATAAGGATATTAAAAGTGAGTTGGATAAAGGTGGTTTTAGGTCGGACCTTTATTATCGCATCAGTACATTAACCCTGAACATTCCACCCCTCAGGGAAAGAAAAGAAGACATTCCCCTGCTTGTTGAACGTACCATTCAAACCAACGCTGGTTTCAAGAACAAGAAATTCAGCAAAGAGGCATTGAAGGTCCTTTCCGAATACCCATGGCCGGGGAACGTGAGGGAGCTCCAGAATGTGGTCCATCGAACCCTCCTGCTGTCAAAAAATGATGTCATTGAACCCCGCGACCTTCCGGCCGATCTGACCGAAGGCCCCGGGGTATCTGGCAGGCGGCTCGAAGACGTCGAAAGAGAGACCATCCTCAAAGTCCTCAAAGAGGTAGGAGGGCAGAAGGGGAAAGCCGCAGAAATCCTTGGGGTGGATCCAAAGACCCTGTATCGGAAACTGTTGAGCTATGGAGTGGGTGAATAATTTTGTGACCAATCCTAAATTCAAAACCCTGAACTCCAAATAAACTGAAAATGCAAGAATCAAAACCCAAGAGAACTCCAAATCCAAAACTTTGAACCCAAAACTGTGATTCCGAACACTTAGGTTTTGAATGACATAGAAAATAACTCGATTATCCCCCTCTCCCCTGGTGGGAGAGGGCGGGGGTGAGGGGGAAACAAGGCCGATGAGTCACCCTCACCCTTCCCCTCTCCCGTCAAGGGAGAGGGGACTAAGATCAATTTTGATGGTTCGCGGGTGACGGACCCTCCATGTAAAATTTATTCAGGACTTAGTGTTTGAGGTTTGTAGTTTGAGCGTGCGAATGAAGCCATTTAGCATCAAGATAAAGATTGCCATGGTCGCTGTGCTGATCTGTCTTATCAGTTTTGGCGTGGCGGCTTTTTTTTCTACCAGGTGGTTGCGTGAGGAAATTCAAGATGACTATAAAGAAAAAGTGGATCTCATGGCGACACATATTATTCATGACATCGGGACGGTGACGGCCTCCCGGCCCCATGAAAAAATGTCGGGGGTTCTCAAAATCTACCGGAAATTCGACGACGTGGAGGAGGCCAGGGTTTTCGACCCTCAAGGGGAGGAAGTCTTTTGTGAAGTAAAGGGTTCTCCTGAGGCCAGAGTGAAAGAAGCGCTCGCTGCAGGAGAATCCATCCGTTTCAATAAAAAGATAAACAAGAAAGGGGTAGAGTCCTATATCCTTCCCATCAAGAATCAACCTGCATGCCACCGCTGTCATGGAGCCAGCGATTCCCTGAGGGGTGCCCTCCTTTTGTCCATTAATCAAGGGCACATGAACCATTATATTGGACAACAGAACCCAAGATTCTTGCTCCTCTTCGGATTGATCGCCCTAGGGATTATTGTTTCCAGCCTCATTGCGGTCCGCAAGGTTTTCCTCAATCCAATAAAATCCATTCAAAAAGGAGCTCAGGCAATAGAAAACGGAGATTTCAAATACCAGATTCCAGTGAAGTCGAAGGATGAACTGGGAGCCCTTGCAGAAAATTTTAATACCATGGCACAGACCCTGCAGAGGTATTTCAAAGAGCTTGAGGAAAGAAACCAGCAACTGAGAGGGCAATTTTTGAAGGATGCGATGGAGAAAAAAGAAGACGAGATGAGACTCATCATGACTGAAAGGCTTGCCGCCCTTGGCGAGATGGCTTCTGGCATCGCCCATGAGATTAACAATCCGCTGGCGACGATCTCGGCTTGTACGGAAGCCCTTCTCAACAGGATGGAAAAGGAGAAGATTGGCTCCATCTTGTTTGAAAACTACCTCAGAATCATTCAGGAGGAGATCGATCGGTGTCAGAACATCACCCATAGAATGCTCTCCTTTGTCAGGAAAAGAGGCGATGGGCAGCAGAACGTGGAAATCAATGAAATCCTGGATAAGACCCTTGAGATGGTCAACTTCCAGGGCAGATTAAAGGGTGTGGATGTTCTGAGACACTATCAAGAAGAGGTCCCGGTGATCTGCGCCAATGAGGGTGATTTGAGGCAGGTTTTTCTAGCCATTATTGCCAATGCGGTGGATGCCATGGAAGGCGAGGGCACCTTGGTCATTGAAACAGGAACCGCAGGGAATTCCATTTCCGTAAAGATTAGTGATACCGGGCCAGGGATCCCTCCACACCTCGTCGACAGAATCTTCGACCCCTTCTTCACAACAAAATCGGAAAAAGGGGGCACGGGATTTGGCCTCTCCGTAGCCGATAAGATCATCAAAGAAAATCATGGCAAAATCGATGTGACCTCGGAGGAAGGTAAAGGCACAACCTTTACCATCACCCTGCCTATTTAAGGTTAGCTAAGGTTACTTGTGTTCCTTGAGTTACTTGAGTTGATCCATCAAACCCAACAACTTCTTAAAGGTTACCTGCGTTCCTTGAGTTAACCCAATAAACTCAACAAACTCAATAAACCCAACAGACCCGATAAACCGGATCGGGCATTTTGCCTTTGTCATAGGGAAATTTACCCGATTCACTCCACGCCACTTATTTAAAATCTCAATAAAATCAATGAATATTAACTTGGCACCCTTCTTGCTCAACAGACATCCGAGGAAATAAAGGACCTATGGTAAAAATCCTATTAGCCGACGATGACAACAATTTTGGCACGGTCTTAAAAAATGAATTGGAGGAAGATAGGCACGCTGTAGATGTGGTCCATGATGGGGTGGAGGCGGTATTGCGTTTTATTAATAACGTCTATGACTTTGTCCTCCTCGATCTCAGAATGCCAAGGCTAAACGGTATCGATGTATTAAGGATCATCAAAACGATCAACCCTGATACGCCTGCCATTACTTTCTCAGGAAAGGCAGGCGACATTGAGATGAAAGAGTCATTAAATTGCGGAGCCATAAAGTGTTTTAAGAAACCTTTTGAGATTGCGCAAATTAAATCTGAGATAGCGCGAATGAACGACGACAAGAAAATGATGTATTGAGGTGAGGGGAGGAATGGCAATTCCGAAAATACAGTCTTCTTATCTTAAGGATAGGGGATTGACCCCATGTCCTTCAAAAATCATTTTTGGTAAATTGGGTGGTAATAAAATCTTTAATCAAAAATAACTTCTATGAAATGGAAGGAGATTGAGAATGCACCGAAAGCCCCGAAAGAAGATTGAGGAGGGAAGCGTTATGAGAAGGAATACCGATGGCTCCAGCAAGATTTTGAAAGGGTGTCTCTTTGCTTTCTTTGTTCTTTTGACCTTGGTTTTCCAGGCGAGCGCAGATGCCTTTACGCTAAGCGTGGTGGATGAGAAAGGAACCCCGGTGCGCGGATTCAGGTGGCTCGTCGAGGAAGACACCACCAACGTGGTCACGCCGGGCACGTTCTCAGCCAGGACCCTGGGCGTGAACATCCACGGCACCTATGCGCCGGTGGCGATGAAGGGCCGGTCGAACACGAACGCGGCAAGGATCAATGTCAGTCCGGCCAAGCGATGGCTGGTCTCGGTCCTCCCTGACGGCGCTGCAGCCGACGGCAGTCCCCGCTTTACGGGGAGCGGCAAACTGGTGGAAGTCGGGGCCACGAGCGTCAGGGTGGTCGTCAACACAGCACCCATTCCCACCGCTCAGATCTCGGTTTTCATCTTCAACGACACTCAACCGATTAACAACGCACCGGATCTTACCGAGTCCGGGCTTCCGGATTTCTCCATCCTTCTCTTTGATCAGCTGGGGCAGATGTCGCAGGATGCCTTCGGAAATCAGCTCGGCACCGAATACGCGCGGAATCCTGACGGCAGCTTCCAGTTCAATGCCGACGGGACCCCGGTCATTAAGACACGGGGCAATGGTGAGATCGTCACCTGCACGCAGGCTGAGGCCGACGCCTTCAATACCTGGCTGGCCGCCGTGCCCCTCAACTATTCCACCATGCCCAAGGAGTGCCGCAAGGCCGGCGAGGCATTGATCAAGTATATTCCGCCCGGCAAGTACGGTACCCGCGCTGTGCCACCCCACGGCCAGACCTGGATCCAGACATCAACCATCGAAGGCACGCCCGGGATCGACTCCTGGGTCAAGGCTAGAGAGCCCAATAGGCTCGTCGAATTCGGCCCTGCCCTTTACCATGTCTTCATCGGCTTCATCCAACCCTTTGACAATCTCGGGGCTCTTCGAGCCCTGCAGCCAGGCGCCCCCACGGCCACGGTGACGGGCAACGTCAGAAAGGTGCATTCGACCAAGTCGCAATTCGGGATTACGCCCGGGCCCCTTGCGGGAGAATGCTGGATCGGCATCAATGCGCTCGAGGGCGGAACCAACGTGGGCTATTACGCTGCGCCCTGCAATGCCGACAGCACCTTCACCGTCACCGGACTTCCCCCGGGGACGTACCAGCTGGTGGTCTGGGATTTTCCTCTCGATAACATTTTTTACTTTACGACCTTTATTGTGGACGCCCTTGGGACGTCGGTCAACTTGACGGACCAGGTCCTGGTCAACTCCTGGTTCGGTAACCTCAAGGGGACGGTCTTTTACGACACAAACCAGAACGGCTACAGGGACTGCGTCACTGCGGCGTGCGACAATGTGGCCTTAGACGAAGTGGGCATCCCCAGCCAGAATATCAACCTCCGCTGGAGGGACGGCTCGATTTATCAGGCTACCGCAACGACACTGAACGGTGAATACGCCTTGAACGAGGCCTTCCCCCTGTTCAGAAACTACATTATTGAAGTCGATTTCGCTCGCCTCAAGGCGACGGGCGCAACGATCATCGTGGATGACGGCGGGGCGGTAAACCCGAATCCTCCCTTCGACGGCGAGCTGAATCCTCAGCCCCAGTTCTGCACGGCCTCCGACATTGCGGGCGGAACGATCGCCGACTATGGCGCGGACAAGCTCGCCGGGACGGCGGATGACGTCCTGTGCACTACCGTTGGACAGTCGATCATCCATCCCTTCAGGAACGACAATCTTGCGCGGCTCGAGCAAGGCCTGGTACTCCTCGAGGCCACAACGATTTACGCCGACCAGACCAACATCATCGACTGGGGCAAGGCCGACTACCAGCCGGGTGAGCACGGCGGCATCACGGGCGTTGCTGTTTACAATACCACCCGGGCCGAAAACGATCCCCAGCTCGCGGCCACCGACCCCTGGGAGCCGGGCATTCCGAGGGTTCAGTTCAATCTGTACGCCGACTGGAATAGTGACGGCATCATCGATGATGCCGACGGCAACGGGGTTATCCAGCTTGCCGATGTGGACAACTATCCATTCGGTTGGGCCGACGGCGGACCAAGAGGGCCCGAAGATATTGATCGCAACAGAAACGGTCGCTTCGATCGCGGCGATGCCTTGAATATTACATGGTCCGACAGCTGGGACGACAACATGCCGACCGGCTGCCAGGGCCCCACACAGTTTGTCTTCGGCCAGCCCATCAGGGATTGCTCTGAGACGCTTCTGACCTGGAACACGGTGAGACCGGGTGTCTTCGACGGCGGCTATGCTTTTGATGCTTATTATCCCTTCGGCCCGGGACTGTTCAAGAATCCCGATGCAGCGATTTCTCTGGTAGTGGACAAGTTCTATATCGTCGAGACTGTTCCCCCTCCGGGCTACGAGATAACAAAAGAAGAAAACAAAAACGTCGACTTCGGCGACTCCTATACGCCGAGCCCCCTGCTCCTTCCGGCTCCGTGCGTCGGCACGCCTGCGAACAAGGTTCCTGCCCATGTGGTTCCGCCGTTTTTGACACTCTTTCCAGGCGCCCAGATCCCTGCCTTCAGGGCGGGTGAGACCACGCCTGTATGCAACATGAAGCAGATCCTGCTGGCCGATCAGCAGAATGCGGCTGCCGACTTTCACCTCTTCACGGAGGTGCCCAAGGCCGGCCGTGGTGTGGGACTTATCAATAACGATGTTGCGGTTACCCTTGACCCCAATAACCCGATTATCGGAGAGAAAGCGGGGGCTACCTGGCTGCCCATCTCGGTCCAGGACTTCAACGGCCACGAGCTGACAAGGGTTTACACCGACCAGTTCGGGACCTATAATTTCATCGTCCCTGCGACCTATAGCGTCAACATTCCCGTACCGACGGGTGTCTCACCGAACATGCTGAGGCTCTGCCTCAACCATCCGGGTCCGATTCCCGATCCAGCCAACCCCCGCAGGTTTATCACCGATCCGTACTTCGACCGTCGGTTCAGCCTGACCTGCTACACGTTTGATTTCTGGCCGGGAAAGACGACCTACCTCGATACACCGGTTATTCCCGTGGCTGCCTTTACAGCCATCTTCAACGCCTCGCTTGACTGCGAGCAGCCCGACGGCACGCCGGTCATCACGGATGTGACCGGGCCGGGGGCTGTTGGGCCCATTGTAAACGCCGGGCAGAGACTAACCATTCTCTCACCGGGTAATGTGAATGTCCCCAACCCAAGTTGCAATTCGAGATTCGATCCTTCCTGCGCTCCCCAGATCGCCAGGGACTACGGTTTCGGCGGCGCAGAGGGCACGGTGAAGATCGGCGGGGTGACGATTCCGCCCGCCAATGTGACCTGGACAAACCAGACCCTCAGTGTGACAGTGCCGAACGGTCTTACGACCGGCCAGCTTGAGGTAATCCGTGGGGACAACGCCAAGGCGGCGGTGACCGGTATCACTGTGACCATTGGACCCCTGCCCGCCGGCCAGACCGTCAGAACGGTCCAGCCCGGACAGTCGATCCAGGCCGCTATCGACCTCGCCTCGGACGGGGACTTGATCATCGTGCGTCCGGGAAAGTACGATGAGAACGTCATTATAAATAAAAAGGTGAAGCTCCAGGGCTCGTCGGCCTTCTCGACCCTCATCAATGCTGCTCCGACGCTGCCTGAGAACCTTCAACTGTTGCGGCAAAGGGTACAGGCATTGCTTGACGCAGGAGCGGCGCAGCTCGTCCCCGGTGAAAACCTCGATCTCCATATCGAGATGGCAGCCGTTACGGTCATCCCGGTTGAAACCCGTTTTACTCAAAATGATCACGCCAGAATCGACGGCTTCTCGATGATGTCCGCCACCAGCGGGGGCGCCATCACTGTCAACGGGTTTGCCCACTACCTGCAGATCAGCAACAACCGGATGGTCAACAACGCCGGTGCTTACGGCGGCGGAATCCGACTCGGCACGCCGGGGCTAATCAATCCCGGCACCGGGCTCTATTCCGATAATGGGAACGACAACATCACAATCCACCATAACCAGGTCCTCATGAACGGGTCGGTCGGCGCCACGACGGGCGGCGGCGGAATCGCCATTCACAACGGATCGACGAATTACGAAGTGACTGATAACTATATTTGCGGTAACTTCACCACCAACAAGGGCGCGGGTATTTCCCACGTCGGTCTGAGCGACGGCGGGCTGATCCTGGGCAACAAGATCCTCCTGAACGAAAGCTCCTTCAACAGCCTCCAGGGTGGTGAAGGAGGCGGCATTATCATCAGAGGCGAGCCTGCTCTGTTGCCTGCCGTGCTGAGCCCGGGTACGGGGAGCGTCCAGGTCCTCGACAACCTGATCCAGGGCAATATCGCGGGAAACGGCAAGGGCGGCGGCATCTTCGTCTCTTTCGCCAACGGTCTCGATATCCAGGCCTCGAATGATCCTGCAAACTGGTACGGCATCGACATCTTCAACAACATGATCGTCAACAACGTCGCAGGCTGGGTGGGCGGCGGCATCTATCTGGAGGATGCGGCAAAGGTCCGGATCGTCCATAACACCATTGCCAACAACAGCAGCACCGCCACTGGAGCCAGTGCGCTCCTGCCGGTGGGTGCAGGCCAGCCTACGGTTCCGACCGGCGCGGGCGTTGCAGGCGGTATCCATTCCGCTGGACTGGCGGCTCTGGCGAACTTAGGGGGCCAGACGCATTCAGACCCGCTGCTCCAGAACAATATTATCTGGCACAACGCATCGTTCGGCTACCTTTCGGACCCCAACAATCCTCTGGGCGGGCTTTTTCCTGATCCGGCCAATCCAGCGGGTTTCTCCTACTGGGACCTCCAGGTTTTCAACGGCGCGGCCGGCCTGGTGCTCCATCCGGTCAACTCTGTGCTGACGAGCCTCACAGGTCCTGACGGTGTCAACTACACTGGCAACGGCAACCAGGGAGGCGTTGATCCGCTCTTCATGGCCGACTTTGTCTACACGCTCCAGAGCGCGGCAGCGCCGGGAGAGGGCGGCAACACCGTCCAGGTGACCTTCACGCCCATCGGGCCCAGGGGTGACTATCACCTCCAGGAGACTTCCCCGGTGATCGATATTGCTCCCAATCCGAACATCGCCGAAGTCGATGTTGATTACGATGGTGAAGCAAGAGTATTCCCCGCCGACACAGGGGCCGACGAGTTCTCTCCGCCCGTCGTCTTGACCTTCGGTGACCTGACGCTCTTCGGGCCGGGCGGGAGTCAGGTGGTTAGAACAGGCAGCACCCAGACGATTTCCTGGCAGGCCCCGGCCACATTCCCGGCAGGCGTGACCTACAGGCTCCTGGTGTCCTACGACAATGGAAGGAGATGGGCAGCCATTCCCGGCGCCAGTGGTCTGACGGGAACGACCTTCGACTGGGTCGTACCGCCCAGAAGGGCCAATGCGCCGCTGAGCCGGCTCCGCGTACAGGCCATTAACGGCCGTGCGATCATCGGTCAGGACGTCTCTAATCAACCTTTCCAGATCGAAGCAATAAAATTACTGTATCCTTCCGATGCGAAAGTCGAGATCTTCTCGGGCTTGACCCTTGCGCCGCCCTTCGGCATCAACTTCAGATTCAATGACGTGGGGACGCCCGTTGCCCAGGTACGGATCCAGGTTTCAACGATCGTCAGGACAGCGTTCGGGAGTAGGGTGAGTTGGCAGAATGCGGTCATTGCGGAGGGCAATCCGTTCCTGAATCCAGTCGCGGGGCAAGACTATCAGCTGACGTGGACCGTGCCGACGGTCACGACGAAACAGACCTCCAGGGCGAGGATCTTGCTCCTCGATGCGGCCGGAAGAGTGATCGGCAGTGATATGAGCGACGTCGCATTCACGATCCTTCCACCCCAGTAAGTAAATATGGAGGGAGCGGGCTGGGAACCCAGCCCGCTCCCCTGATAGAAAGGATGTTTCCAGTTGTTTACTGACACTCACACTGACACTTTATATACGACGAAAGGAGCGATACGATGAAGAAGGAACGAATCATCATCCAGGCATTTCTTCTGGTGTTGATCGCATTCGGCATTCACCCGGCCTGGGCGCATGTGTCCTTCCAGTGCCCGTGCCTGGATGACCCGGCGGCCCAAAACGTCGTCAAGGCCAACGGCAACATCGAGTGCAACATCGGGGCGCGGAACATCGCCTGCAAGCACATCAGCGCAGGCGACGGCTTCGCACTGATGGCCGACAGGACCGCAGCAGAGCCGAGCGAACTTTACATCTTCGGCTTTCACGATGTCACCTATCTTTATCCGCCGAACGGCGTCTATGCCACGAAGGCTGAGGCCGACGCAGCCGTGCAGGGAGATGGCCTTCTTGCCGCGGAGACGTCGGCTCCTACGATTAACGCCAGCGAAACCCAGGAGTTTTATCTGACCCTGTCGACGGTGCCCATGGTTATGCGACCGGACCTATTCGACTCTCATACGGTTCACTTCCATGGTTTCCCCAACGCGGCGACGGTCTTCGACGGCGAACCGATGGTGACCTTCGGTGTCAACCAGGGTGCGAGCCTGACCTATTACTACAACCTCGCTGGCCGGGGAGGCACCTACCTCTATCATTGCCATTTCGAGGCAACGGAGCACATGCAGATGGGCATGCTCGGGAATCTATTTATACGGGTTGCGAAGGATACCGGCGTAGCGCCCAACAGATTTGCGTATAACGACACCGACAACTCCACGCGGTTTGATGTCGATTTCCCGGTCTCGGTCATCTCCTTCGACCCGAGATTCCATGATGCGGACCAGAGTATTCAGCCTCTGCCTTTCGCCGACATGCTCGACACCTATCCCCTCTTCAACGGTAGGGGATATCCGGATACGATTAATCCCAACTTCCTGCCGGTGCCGCAGCAGAAGATCGACGAGCGGGCCGCTCGAGGTTTCACCACTGATCCGGTGACGCATTCCTCCCAGAAACTGCCTTCCAAGATCACTGCAACCGCAGGTCAGAAGATTCTGATCCGCCTCTCGAGCGTTGCAACGGTGGACCTGTACACCATCTCCGCGGGCGGGCTTCCCATGCAGATCGTCGGCAAGGACGCCGTTATCTTCAGGGGCAGGGGGGCTGCCGGAGGGTTGCCGCTTTATCAGACCGTCAACTCGGTCAACATCGGGGGCGGGGAGTCCTATGACCTCATCATCGACACCGCCGGCATTGCCGCCGGAACCTATTTCCTCTATAGCACAAACCTCAACGAGCTTACGAATGAGTTCCAGGAATTCGGCGGCATGATGACCGAAATCGTAATCCAATGACAGGAGGAATAACCATGAATACCTTGATGAAAAGAAAGAGTCTCCTGATAGGGGTGGTTTTGCTGCTGGTTCTGTCGGTTTCTCCTGTCGCAGGGGCATACGATATCCCAGGCGTCACCGGACCGGCTTTCAGCCTGACCACGGGCAAAGGTCATATTACGACCGGTGACGGCAATTCAGTCTATATGTGGATGTACGGTGTTCAGGGCGGAACCGCCCAGTATCCAGGCCCAACCCTTATCGTGAATCAGGGCGCTACGGTGACCATTAACCTGACGAACACGCTCCCCGTGCCGGTTTCGCTGGTCGTCGACGGAATCGCCGTAACCGCAACGGCCGTCTCCGGCACTGCCTTGCCCGGTGTGCTCACAAAGGAAGTGCCTGCTGACAACGGTGCAACAACGGTGCAGTATCAGTTCACGGCGTCCCAACCGGGCACCTACCTTTATCACAGCGGGACCAACCCTCCGCTGCAGGTCGAGATGGGGCTTCTCGGGGTGATCATCGTCCGTCCGTCCGGCTTTGGTCCAGCGCCCAACAGGACAGCATATGGAGACGCTGACAGCGCCTATATTCACGAGAAGTTGTTCCTGCTCACCGACATGGATATTCGCGTTCACGATGCCGTCCAGAAGGGCAACTATACGAATATCGACTTCACCGACTACCGCGACGTCTACTGGTTTATCAACGGCAGGACCCTTCCCGACACCCTTTCAGCTGCCGGTGCTCCCTGGCTCAAGTATCAGCCCTATGACGCGCTTGTGCTGATGAACCCAGGCCAAACGATCCTCTACCGGATGGTCAACGCGAGCAGGGACCCCCATCCTATGCATACTCACGGCAACCATCACCACGTGATCGGAAGGCAGGCCCGCTTCCTGAGCGCCGGGGCGGGCGCGGATCTGTCGAACAACGCCTTCACCACCGTCGTCTATCCCGGCGACACCGTGGATGCGATCATGACCTGGACTGGAGCCGGGATCGGTTGGGACATTGTGGGCCACGGCGATGACGTGGACAATCCGCCCCTCGGCTTCTCCACAGGAGGAGCTCCAGGACCGGAGGACATCGATAACAACAACAACGGTGTCTTCGACACCTGCGCGGCCCAAACGTTGGAACCCTGGGAGGATCCAGCAGATCACTGCAAGCTCTTCCCGTTGAAACTGCCGGGCGCACAGGATCTGACCTTCGGCCAGTTCTACGGTGGCAGCCCCTTCCTCGGCGCCCTGGGCGCGCTGCCCCCGGGCAAGGGTGGCTTCAATCCGTGGGGCGGCTTCTTCTTTATGCAGCATTCCCATAACGAGAAGGAGCTGACGAACAACAACATCTTCCCGGGCGGGATGGCCACATTTCTGGTGGTCATAGCGCCTTCAACATTGATCGTGGAATAACCGGAGGAGGGCAACATGAAGAAAAAAAACCTGACAATGACTTATGCAATTCCGATACTGGTAGCTGTCTTCCTCGCGGTCGCGGGTGCATGGCGGGCCGAGGCGGTGATCAACGGGCCTACTGACATTACGATCAAGCACGCCTGCATTTCGATGCCAGACGGGACGGTTTCGGCGCCGACCGGCATACCGGCAGTGACCTGTCCCGCCGGGACGATCAAGATGTGGTTGCCGGCTGATAGCACTGCCGTCCCGCCTGAAACCGGGCTTCTTGCTCCAGGAGACTTCGTGATTACAGCCGACCAGGGCGACGACCTGACGATTAATCTCAGCAACGAGCTGGCCATACCGGTCTCTCTCGTGATCCCCGGTCAGGTGCTCTCAAACAACACCGGGCCGGTGTGGTTTGCCGATATCGCGAATCCTTATACAGGCGCGATAGCAACCGGAAGCAGGCCTGCACCTGCCACCCCACTCGATCCCGAAGACCCGGCTTACAAGTACAGGGTCAGGTCCTTCAGCCATGAGGCACCCTCGGGTGGACCGGGTACTCCCGGCGCGGCAACGGCCTATACGTGGAACAATCTCAAGCCCGGCACCTACCTTATCCTGAGCGGTACTCATCCCTCGCTGCAGGTGCAGATGGGCATCTATGGCGTCCTGATCGTCAGGG
>Ga0115026_10000185_pt1 | contig 14592 bp, 14 predicted proteins | sample Mud_0915_D1_FD_83878 | JGI IMG/M metagenome (GOLD analysis project Ga0115026, IMG submission 83878) | Wetland microbial communities from Old Woman Creek Reserve in Ohio, USA - Mud_0915_D1 | ecosystem: Environmental > Aquatic > Freshwater > Wetlands > Sediment ...
AACGTTGGCGCGCTGTTTGTGCCTTTCTCATCCCGCATCATGGCTGAAGCGCTCACCTGGCAGCGGCAGGGCAGTTTCCCCTGGTACTACTTCTTCGACGAGGTCTATACTCGACTGGGATATCAGCTAATTGGCAACACCGCTGTGCCACCGAAACCGCCCAATCCATTCGGCGGTGGGAACAGGCCGCCGTGGGCGAGGTAAGAACGTCTTATTGATCCCAGAGTAAGGACGACAACAGACGAAAATCGGGAAGATGAAATGGTCTAACCGGTTGCACCCGACGGTCCGCTGTGCGAACCGCCACTCAACCGCAGCGTTAGCCCTCACGCCAAGACAACCGTCTCGCTCCAGTGCCCAGAATCGTCCTGCCCGGGGAGCCACGTGGGACTCGAACCCCAGGGTCAAGCGCGCACGCGCAGCCACCGTGTGGCCGAAACGAGCTGCCCAGACTGCCCGGGCGGCCTTGACCGTCCTTCCACTGTAGTGTATTGTCACACAGAGAATACTTCAAGAGGAGGACTGTCATGCGCACCATCGTTTCTGTGAGCCTGCCGCCGGACTTGGCGGCGGAGCTGAATCGCCTCGCACGCAAAACCGGGCGCACCAAGAGTGACATCCTCAAGGAGTCCTTTAGCGCATACCTCTGGGAGACGCAATTCCGGGCGCTCCAACGCTACTACCTCCCGCGCGCCAAGAAGGCCGGGCTCCTCACGGAAGAGGACGTCTTGCGCGCCGTCTCATGAGGGCCGTGCTGGATGCGAACGTGCTAGTGGCGGCCTACCTCACCGAAGGCCTCTGCGCGCGCCTGCTCCGCCGGGCCCGCCGGGGGCAATTCGGACTGATCACCTGCGCCCAGATCCTCACGGAGACGCGGGACAACATTCAAAAGCTCACGTCGCCCTCCAGCGAGGCGCTGGACGCCACCATGGCACACCTTTTCGCCGCCAGCAGCATGATCACGGCCATCCCACCCTTGGGCCGGCGCGTCTGCCGCGACGCAACGGATGACGGCATTCTCGCCTGCGCCCGCGCCGCCCGCGCGGACTATCTGGTCACCGGGGACCGGGACCTCCTCACGCTTCGCACCTTCGACGGTATCCCCATCATCCCTCCACGTTCCTTCGAGGCCCTCTTTACGGAGTGAGCCCCCTCCACGGGACCTCGGCGGTGCTCGCCTGGTGCGCAGGGGTGCAGGCCGAGCGTCGCCCCCCGATTCAGCCCAGGGCTTCAACGCACGCCGATGGTTGCGCGCCAGTGCCCACGTGTGGCCCAACTGGGGAGCCACGCGGGACTCGAACGCATTCTCCATCCGGCCAAATGACTGCCTTCGCAAGGCGCCTTGCCGACGCGACAATGCCGCGGTTTGGTCTTGACAACCGTATCGGGGTCGCGGCATGCTCGGCGGCGCCGAAGGGTCCGGGCGGCGCGCATCGCAGATCGGCCCACATCGTGACACCCCCGGATGGCAATTTCCAATCAACCCTCACCTGACGATTCTCATCATGCGACTACAAGACAAAGTGGCTCTCATCACGGGCGGGGCGGCGGGGATCGGCGCGGAGATCGCGAAGCGGTTTGCGGCGGAGGGCGCGACGGTTCTCATCGGGGACCTGGACGCGGGCGCAGCGGAGCGGATGGCGGAGAACGTCCGCCAAACCGGAGGCCGGGCGCGATTTGTTCCTCTCGACGTGACGAGCGAGGCGCACTGGAAAGCGGCGCTGGACGGCATCCGGGCCTCCGAGGGGCGGCTCGATATCCTCGTAAACAACGCCGGGATCACTCGGCGGATTCCCATTGTCGACATGCCGATGGAGGATTTCGAAGCGATCATGGCGGTGAATGTCCGGGGAGTGTTTCTCGGGATCAAGCACTCGCTGCCCTTCATGAAGGAGCGGGGTGGCGGCTCGATCGTGAACATTTCGTCGATCTGCGGCCTCGTGGGACACAAATACACGAACGAAACGTATACCACGTCCAAGGGGGCAGTGACCCTCCTGACGAAGAGCGTGGCGGTTCGCTATGCTCAGGACAACATCCGGTGTAACTCGATCCATCCTGGTACGGTGGACACGCCGATGGTGCAGCAGCTGTTCAGAGACCCGGAGAAGAAGAGGGAACGCTTGGAGGAAGTTCCCCTCGGGAGACTCGCCACCGCCTCGGACGTGGCCAACGCGGCCCTCTTCCTCGCCTCCGACGAGGCCAGCTTCATCACCGGCGTGGCGTTGCCCGTTGACGGGGGTCTGACGGCGTATTGAGTCAGGGCCCTCCGTGCCCGGATGTCGGCAACCGGCCTTTTCCGTCCGCAGCACCCCTCGTACCCCGGAAACCTCGCTCGCGGCCTTCTGCCCCAACTCCCGCCGGTTCGTTATCCTCACAGGTCGGCATTGGTCACGCCTAACGAGGGATCGCTTCTAGGCGGTCGGTCAGGCCTGGCGTGGCGAGACAGTTTCATCGGTTCAGTGCCAGCTGGTCTGGCGAAGCTGACTTCGTGTCATTGGCATCCGCCGCAATTACAGGATCTCCGAGACCCAGCGTTCGCGGGCTCGCATGTGGTCGACGAAGAATCCACGCAGATTTTCGAGGGCATGCGCGTCGGCGGCCGACGAGTGCGCGGCGCGAAACACCCCGGAACGACTGTTGCAGAGCGAAGAGGGGGAGACGCAGCGGCGTGTGGCTGGCGGAGTTCCGAGAAGAACCTCAACACGAAGACCCCACGGTCGAGGGAACCTGTCCGGACGTTCACACATCTTCGTGGCTACTCAACCTCCTGGGGTAGTTGTCAGGGAGCACCCCAGGACTGGTGGTCAAGTCCCATAATCTGCTGTGTGGAGAGCCCTGCCCATGTTGAAGACATTGTTCGGACTCACGACCCTCGTCCTCCTGCTCGTCCTCATCGGTTATGCGACTTCCAGCGGGCCATCAGATCCCAACTTCTCCGATCTCGGCCTCACCGCCTCCGCCGTGCGCGACCCGAACGGCGTCTGGCGACTGCAATTCGACTTGCGATATACGGGGGAGACACCTCTCGTTCTCTACGAAGGGTCGCTTCCGTGGAAGAATCCCCGCGACCTCTTGCTCGTCGGTTGCGCGTTGAATGCGGCTAACATACGCTTGGTCCCTGCCGAGGCCCCGATGCGCGAACTGCCGCCGGCCTCTCTCACCCTGAATCCCGGGGATATACTCTCGGGGAGCGTGAACCTATCCGCCACGCTCCCTGGACTCGCGGAGGCGATCCAGGGAAGCGACGTGGTCCTCTTCTGGAGCCACGAGATGAAATCGGCGGATAAACAGCCGCTCCCGCGACTGAACGGCGGCGCCGTGATCCCGCGGCAAAGCTGACGCGACCCGACCGGCTGTAGCAGGCTGCCGAAAAATGGCCCATCTACCGGGTACCCATTCTGATGGGTACCCACCTGCGGTGGGCACCCCCGCGCCGGGTACCCGTCGAGACGATGGGTGCGACGCTGCGGCGTACCTGGAGCACTCCTTGACCCACATGGTGTGGGTGTCCCGCCCATCGCTTGCCGCCTTGCATCTGGACCTTCTTTAGCAGCCTGGAGCAGCAAGCGTTTCAACATCCTGCTAAACCAGACTTGCCATAGGCTTCCGAGGATGCACGGCTCGACCAGGCCCGGTCCGCACTGCTCATGCTGCGTTCGGCGCACGGGATAGGGGCCGGCGTGACACTCATAGAATTGACTGCTCTCACGACATGCGAAACGCTGCCTCCCTCTGTCCCGGCGGTAGAGGGGAACGCCCGCGGGTGTATGCGTAAGACCTCTCCATCTCCATTGCGACGGCCGCCGGAAGAAAACGCTTGACTCCCAGCAGAAAACCGCCGATTTACTCTGTAAGCGCCCCTTGTTCTTCCAGCATCCGGTGTGGCCAACGTGTGTTACCCTCTGGCCCGAAGGAGGTCTAATTGGCGGTGCGCGTGCTCGTGGTGGACGACGACCAGGTTGTCCGAACGCTTGTCGCCGACTACCTTCGAGGGCGAGGGCATGAGGTCGACGAGGCGGGGGACGGGGTTGCGGCCTTGGATTCTATCCGGCAGACGTCGCCCGACGTCGTGGTGACCGATTTGGGCATGCCCCGCCTGGATGGGCTGGGCCTTTTGCGCGCGCTCTCGAAGAGTAACCCTGATCTTCCTGCCATCGTCCTGACGGCTCACGAATCGGTGGACGAGATGGTCCAGGCGATCCGCGAGGGAATTCTCTTCGACTATCAGATAAAGCCGCCCGATCTCCCCGTCGTAGACATGGCGGTCCGCCGCGCTGCCGACGTGCGGGTCCTCCGAGCGCGAGCCCGGGAGGCGGACCAGGTTACGGCCATGCGGGAGCTTGCGGTGACCGCCGTGGACCGTATCGTGAACCCGTGCCACATCATCGCGTTGACGCTCACGTCTCTCGAGAAGAAGGGGTACCCTCCGGACGCCACCGCGCAAGCCGCCGCCAAGATCAAAGCTGCCGTCGAGAAGATCACCCGCGTCGTCCACCAGATGAGCACCGTCTCGCGGTACGCCCCATCCGAGGTGACCAAGGGTCTCCGCGAGATCGATCTCGAACGCGCGACGGCGGGCGAGTCCGACACCGGCGCCCCATCAGCTCCATTGTCTTCGTAGGCTCTCCGCGAGAGTTCGTCATGAATCGGCATCCCATTACGCTATGAGCCGGGATCGCGCCGTCCGATACGCACGCCCCTGCCCTCAGAGGCTTGCCCCTGCGCGTGGACGTCGACGCAACGTGCCCGATGCCGTGATTTGGCTCGGAAGGGGCTCTTGCACGTCTGGACCGGGGCCGGGCCGTTTCGGGCCCCAATGGGCGCCCGGTTTCTCCTTGACACCGCACGATGCCCTGCGGCATCCTCGCTTGCGTCATGGCTGCATGATTCGCAGAGTCCTGTGGCGTCCTGAATGCGCGCATGCGAGTCGCTCCGGTTCACTGCATCCACAAAGGCATCCTTCACCAGAAGGGGGAAGACCAATGATCTTGTCCAAGTACAGCATGGGGATTGGCGATCGCTTTGCCCGTCAGGGACAAGCGCAGCTCCGGGCGATCATGGAGGCCAAGAAGCTGGGCGCGGACATCGTGCCGGTGTGGAACAAATCGAACCGGGAGCACCTGATCGTCCATACCCATCCGGACACCGTGCGCGCCGAGGCGGATGCCGCGGTGAAGGCACTGGGCTGGAAGGGGCCCTATCACGTGGACGCCGATCACATCGGCCTCAAGACCGTGGACAATTTCCTCAAGGCCAGCGACTTCTTCACGCTGGACGTGGCCGACTTCACCGGCCAAGCCGCCCCGGACGCGGAGATCCAGGCGTTTGTGGTGCGCTACGGCAAATACACGCCGACCCTGAAGATCCCGGGAATCGAGCGGGCGTTTTCCATCTCCACCCAGGACGTCGCCGCCATCGCCCGGAAATATCTGCTGGCTGTGAAGGAAGCCGGCGCCATCTATCGGCACGTCGAGGCCGCCAGGGGCCGAGAGAATTTCATCACCGAGGTCTCCATCGACGAGACGGACAAGCCGCAGACTCCCGTGGAGCTGTTCTTCATCCTGGCCGCCGTCGCGGACGAGAAGATCCCTGCACAGACCATCGCGCCGAAGTTCACCGGCCGGTTCAACAAAGGGGTGGACTATGTCGGGGATGTCGTCCAATTCGAGAAAGAGTTCAACGAAGATCTGGCGGTGATTGCCTTCGCGGTCAACGAATTCGGCCTTCCGCGGAACCTCAAACTCAGCGTGCATTCCGGCAGCGACAAGTTCTCCATCTACGGCCCCATCGCGCGCGCCATCGCGAGGCACGACGCCGGTCTGCATCTCAAGACGGCGGGGACGACGTGGCTGGAAGAGGTCGCGGGCTTGGCGTTCTCGGGCGGGGACGGCTTGAAGATGGCTCAGGACATCTACGGCAAGGCGCATGCCCGGGCAGACGAACTTTGCAAGCCCTACGCGGCGGTGATCGACATCGACCGCGCCAGGCTGCCAGACCCTAAGACGGTCCGCGGCTGGTCCGGCAGCCAGTTTGCCGCCGCGCTGCGGCACGACCAGAAGAACCCGGCCTACAATGTCCACTTCCGCCAGCTGGTGCACGTGGGATTCAAGGTCGCCGCCGAGCTGGGCGACGGGTACTATCAGGCGCTGGAGCGGCACGCCGATACGATCGGCCGGCTGGTGACGGAGAACCTGCTGGAGAAGCACATCAAGCGGGTGTTCCTCTAGGAGTGCCGACAGCGTAGTGTCGAGTGCCGATGTCGAGAGATGCGACGCGTGAGGCGCGAAGGGAGGATGCACGGCGCCCCGCGCGACACATGACGCGAACTGAGTGCTGCGAAGCAGTGTCGAGACCAATCGCGGCCCCCGCGGGGCTTCCCCGCGGGGGCCGAGTGCCGCAAGGGGTGGCGTCGGAGGGCAGGTCCTCCGCTCACGTGCTCGGTCTCGCGTCCTCCGCGTGGCTCAATGGAAAACATGTGCTTTTCTCCAAGACATTGAGGGGTGAGACTGTGGCCTGTCCGGCCTTGCGCTGTGCCTTGCGCGTTTTGGATTGGTCAACATGCATGAACTGACTCTGGGGGTCCTGGCGGGCGTGGGTTGCGGCCTGAACTGGGCGGTGACCAGCCTCCTGGTGCGCACGCTCCTTGCGCGGCTGACTCCTGCGGGGATCGGGGCGGTGCGCGCGACGGGCGGCGGCGCGCTGTTGATCGCGATGGCGCTCGCGGCCGGCGAGGGCCCGGCCATGCTCCATGCCCCGCTCTGGGTGGTGCTCTCGTTCGGTATCGCCATTGTCGTGGGTATGGGAATCGGCGACAGTTTCTTCTTCCGCAGCATGGAAGATCTGGGCGTGACCCGTGCCTTGACGTTGAGCCTGCTCAACCCCCTCCTCACGACCTTGACCGGGATCGCGATCTACCGGGAGCCGCTGACTCCGCTGAGGCTGGCAGCAATCGCGCTCGTCATCGGCGGACTCGGCATCATCGTCTCGGGAAAGGGAGAGGAAGGCGTTGCGACCGGCCGCCGGGGCCGCCGGGGGCTTCGATTGGTGTTACTCGCTGCGGGGTGCTGGGCCCTGGGGGCGACGATCGTGAAGCCGGCGCTCCTCGAAGTGCCGGTGCTTGCGGGCACCGCGCTCCGGATTCCCATGGCCGGGGTGGTCCTGTGGCTGATCCCCTGGAGCAGAGGAACGGTTGCTGCCGTGCGCGAGAGTACGCCGAGCGAGCGCTGGCGGCTCGGGACGATCTGTCTCTTGAATGCCGTGGGTTCGATCATGTTCACTGTTGCGATCCGTTCGGGTGGGGTGGCGATCGGGAACGCACTGGCCTCCACTTCCCCGCTGTTCGCGATCCCGCTGGAGATCCTGTTCTTGAATCGGCGCCCCTCGCCGCGCACGATCGCCGGCGCCGCCCTGACCGTCGTAGGGATCGCCTGCCTCGGTTTCTGATTCCGCCCCGAACACCCTGACCCGAGACGAGCCACGACAAGACGCACAAGAAACACAAGGGGTTCAAATTTCGAGACTTATCGAGGATACTGCTAGAATCGGAAGATTCCGATCTCCCGCTCCCCTTGTCTCCCGCTCGTAGCCTTACTTGCAGGTTCTAGCGGCTCGATCGCGCGTCTTGTAGTACACTCTCCGGCACTTTCAACTTGGCGACCGAGGCGAAGATATGACGGATTACACGCGCATCGCGCGAAAGATCACGCTGGTCTTGTTCCTGTCTCAGGCCCTCAGTTCCGCCGGCTTCATCGCCGCATTCACCGTCAACGCCCTGGTCGCGGTGGATCTGACGGGGCGGACGGCCATGGCCGGCGTGCCCGGCGCCCTCTACGTTCTGGGGCAGGCGTGTGGCGCCGTGATCTGGGGTTTGAGCATGGAGCGGCTCGGTCGCCGGCGGGCGCTCGCGTTCGGCCAGGTCATCGGAGTCATCGGATCGACAATCGCCATGGCCGCGGTGGTGGACCGCTCCTTTGCCTTCTTCCTGGGCGGCCTTGTGCTGGTGGGAGTGGCGAGGTCGGCCGTCGACCTGGGGCGCTTCGCGGCGGCAGAGGTCCACCTGCCGGCGGAGCGCGGGCGGGCGATCTCCAACGTGGTACTGGGAAGCACTGTCGGTGCCGTCTTCGGGCCGCTGCTGGTGGGTCCCACGGGCCAGTTGGCGCTGGGGGCCGGTTTCGCCGAGCTGGCAGGACCGTACGGCGTGGGGTGCGGCGTGCTGGCATTGGCGGCCGCACTGATCTTTTCGGGCCTGAGGCCCGACCCCCGCGACATCGGGCGGGAACTTGCCCTGGCCCACCCCGAGTCGGCGCCCGTCCAGACGACCCGCTCCCTCGCGGAGATCCTGCGGCAGCCGGGCGTCGTCGTGGCGATGGTCAGCGTGGTCTTCGCCCAGCTCGTCATGATGGTGCCCATGTCGATCACGTCGGTGCACATGAAGGCCCACGAACACCCACTGACCGCCGTGTCGCTGGTGATCTCCGCCCACACCCTGGGGATGTTTGCCTTCTCCATCATCTCCGGTCGGCTCACCGACCGGTGGGGAAGGGGCCCGGTGATCATCCTGGGATCCGCGGTGATGATCCTCTCCTGCTTGATGGCCGCGCCGTCCATAAGCCTCGTGCCGCTGCTGGCTGCGCTGTTCCTCCTTGGGCTGGGCTGGAACTTCGCCTACGTGGCCGGCTCCACCTTGCTGGCCGATCAGCTCTCACCCGGGGAGAGAGCCAAGACCCAAGGCTGCAACGACCTGCTCCTGAACCTGGCCGCGGCCGCCAGCCAGATCGGGAGCGGCGTCATCTACGCCAGCGGCGGCTTCGGAATCATGGGCCTGGCCGCAGCAGCAGCGGCGGTCGTGCCGCTCGTCCTGGCCATCTGGTGGCAGGTCGCGGGAGGCCAAAAGCCATAGGGACGGAAAGGAGACGACGCGATTTCGGAATGGAGGTCAGACGAGGATATCTACGTTTTCAGATCGGCGTGAACGACGGGAGCAAGGGTTCAAGTCCTTGGTGGGGAACCGGTACATATCCATCGTGGTGGAGGAGGACGCGCACGGGTATACTCTTGAGCGTGGCGGCGCGAACGCCCGTTCCCCGTCCAGGGCAGGTCCGGCGAAGTCGCGCTCGGGCGGCACGGGCACACACCCAAGCAGCGTTTGGTAGAAGCTCGCCAGGACCGGCTTATGCGACGTGATCAGATTTGTGTACACCTCGCATGGTAATGGGGTACCTGGCCGTTTTTGTGCTAGGGGCGGGAAAGCCGTGCGCCCTATTACGCCTGACTGTGCGGAGGCACCTCCGCTGCACCGCACCGGCCGGGTCCATGAACATGAAAGTGCTTTAGAGCCAACCTACCCGAACCCGACGTACGGACCCCTTGACCAGCAGCGCGGCGCGGTGTTAGGTCGCCGGATATGAGGATTCGTCTTATAGAGCAGATTGGCCTGCGTCGAAAAGACCTTGAAACGGGAGCGGCTCCGAGCCAATCAACTTTTGGGGGCGCCTTCCGATGTTGGGGAAGGCGTCGGTTTACTTGACACCGCGAAAAACCCTAGTTCAAGTGGGATTTTATAAAGGCTTACCCGCGTGCTCGACTCGTGAGCTCGGTCAGCCCTGACGGAATGCTTTACAGTTTCTGGTCAAAACGAGAGCGGAGAAGCTGCTGTTTGTCTTGCCGTTTTTCTTCTTTCTATCAGTAGTGATTCAATGGGCAAAAGTACTTAGCGATATCCTCCCACGTCGCACTCAACGCGGTGGAATGTTTCTTGCTGTTCATAAAGCTGTGGAAGACTCCCGTCGCGGAGGATGCCGGATGGAGTCTGTCCCGTACCAGGATTTCCCACGCCCTCGTTGACCGCGCATGGTCGATTGGGGGCGTTTGTGTTTGCGGGGGACAACCTAAGAAAGGAGGGCGTGCGATGAAGAGCGAAAATAGCGGTGACAAGATCAAGGAGCCGTATGCGCCACCGAGAATTCTTGCTACGTATGACAGGCAGGCGCTGGAGGAGAGAGTTCAGCCTCACGGGCAGACTCCTTACGAAGAAGGGTCGGGCGGGTGCGGCTGTGGAAGCATCCTATGTAATTGATTTGTAGTTGACTGGATCGGTGTGTTTTAAACGACCGCTTGGCACCATTGCCCTGAGAGTCAGGTGTACTCCAGAGGGAAATGAAAGTGTAACGTAAAAGCTTGATGCGAGCCGACGGACTGGCATTCTCTTTGGGTTTCATATCGGATTTGAGCAACGACGAGGAGGGCTTCGGTCTCACAAGAGCGTGCCGATCAAGACTTTCCCGGATATTGCCTTGCGGCATCGTCGTGAGGCATGGACATGCGTGTGGCGGGCGTCTCTCTCTTCCGGAAAATGCCTGTGCCCGCACAGTAATTACTGTCCGGCGCTAACGCCGCGGGTTGCTATATGCTCAGAAGATGGCGGTAGAAACCCTCCAGGTATATGGAATGGCCGGGGAGTCACGTGAGCCAACCCATCAACGTCTTCATCCTAACCTACTGCAGAAATGAAGAGCTCTTCTACGGGACTGAGCTGATATTCAAGACGTTGAGGGTTGGCTTTCCGAACGCAAAGGTCACCGTGGTGGACAACGCAAGCTTCTCGACAGTTCGCGGGCAGATTGAGCTGCTGGCAAAGAAAAACGATTGCGCGTTTAGGCCGATCCCCGGGAGAGGCGTGTGGCACCACGACTTTCTGGAGAGCACCCTCAGAGATGTCGCAACCGGAGGGACCGATCAAGGGGCCTTGGTTTTCCTGGATCCCGATATTTGCCTGTGGGAAAGTTGCGAGGACTTTGGTTTTGATGGATTGATCGCCGGGGTGCTTGTCTCTAAACATCAGACGAAGGCTGATATCACGATGCCGCGGCTCCACACCTCCTTCCTTTGGATACCTCATGCCGCAAGCCTGTGGGACAAGGTGCGAAAGATTCGGATTCGCCATTTCGATTTCAACCCGTTCGCGTCCGTTTCATTCAGAATGGATGACACCTGGTATCGTTTTGACACGGGCGCAAGCCTCTTCGCCGCTATTCCCGACAGGATCTCGTATTTTGATGAACAGCATCTGAAGCGCTACGACCATCTTGTTAGTGGGAGCCATCTTAACTGTCTGCTGCCAGTCTTGCACGAGGAGTTCAGTCAGTTACTGATACAGATCCATGCGTGGGCTCGAGATGGCAATCTTGAGGCCCTCAGGGGAATCCGGAGGCGGCAACTGGAAGTATGGCGACGAAGCGCTAGCGGCATGGGCGAACACCTGGCGCTATGAGAGGTTTCTTGGCGGCAGTGGGCGCATCCACTTCGAAATGAAAGGAGGGATTCCAGTGAAGAGCAACAACGATCGGGACGGGACCAAAGAGTTGTATGTGCCACCCAGGATACTTGCCTCGTATGATCGAGAGGCCCTGGAGGAAAGCCTCCATCCGCACGGACAACAGGCTCCGGGCGAGTGCAGTGGCGGTCTTTGCGGTGACGGCGACGGCGGCAGCAGCGGCTGCGGCTCCATCGGCTGCGGCTGTGGCTGTAGTTGAGATGAATGGCTCGGTTACCGGTGTGGACTTGAACAGTCACATGGGGTGGTGATCCATGCCGATGGAGCACCAGGCTGCTTTCGATGGAGCACTTCATCGACCGCTGCATCTGAAGCTCCAATGGCACATCACTGAGCGGTGCAACTTCCGGTGTGCCCACTGCTACCAAGAATCATATGACGGTAAAGAGCTCGCTTTTGAGGACTTGTGCGTCATCCTCGAACAATTCAAGCAACTGTTGGCGACCTGGGATCGCGATACGGGTACGCCCCGCGTTCGTGCTCACATTGACGTCACCGGGGGCGAACCATTCGTTCGATCGGATTTCCTCGATCTACTTGAGGTCTTCAGGGCTAACAGGGATCGATTCTCTTTCGGAATCCTGACCAACGGCAGCTTCATCGATGCTGCGATGGCGAGACGCCTTCGAGAGCTGGGTCCAACGCAAGTCCAGGTCAGTATTGAAGGCGCTCAACCAACCAACGATAGAATTCGTGGGCCTGGGGCCTATGATCAAACCGTCTCCGCGTTGAAGTATATGGCGTACGAGGAGATCAGCACGAGAATCTCGTTCACGGCGCAGCGGTCAAATTTCGTCGAATTCCTTGACGTTGCTCGCTTGGGGATGGCATTACGGGCGAGCCGCGTCTGGGCCGACCGTCTCATCCCACCAGGAAATGGAGCAGGTTCCACCGCGCTGAGTCTTTCCCCACAGGAAACCAAAAATTTCTTCGAGATCATGTATCGGGCACATAACGAAGCCGTGCGGGGCTTTTGTCGGACCGAGATTTTTATGGGGCGGGCGCTCCAGTTCCTCGTGGGAGGCGGGACTCCGTATCATTGCAGCGCCGGCGATAACCTTGTTACGGTTCAACCAAACGGCGATCTCTATCCCTGTCGCCGGATGCCCATTCGTGTAGGGAATCTTCTGGAAAGACCTCTCACGGAACTGTATTGCCAGTCCGATCTGTTGCGGGCTTTGCGCGACCGAAAACACATCCCTGAGGGCTGTCGAGCTTGCCGGTACTCGGAGAGTTGTGGCGGAGGGTTGCGGTGCCTCTCCTACGCGGTGAACGGGGATCCATTCACGTCTGATCCCGGATGCTGGCGTGCGGTTTCTGACGGAAGATGTGAGTCAGGAATACCTGCGTGCCAGCCGGTAGAAACCGCTAGAGGGGTGGCCTGAACGCGACAAGGATTCCGGCTAATGGCTATCGAAGCACCGAGATTGTCGCGCGAAGATCTATACTCTTTCCTTGGGCATCAAGTCGGCGTCAAGAGTGATATCCCTGAGGTCGCCGAACACCTGAGGTCGGTGTACGCGCATTTCTATCACGGTCCCAGCGAAGGGACCGTCCGTGCGACACAAGGACTCGAGGCATCGGCCGGCCTGCACGTCGACATCAGAAATGAACTGGCATCGAAAAACGAAATTACTGTTGATGCGAGCGGGACCATCTACCATGTGAAGTGTCGAAGCTTGGATAGGCTCGAGACCGACATGGGGCGTATCTCAGACCCCATGGCTTACGTACAGTTGCTTATTCTCGTAGAGCTTTCCCGCTATACGAATGGGCGCCATCTTCTGCATGCAGGGGCCGTCTCGTGGGGGAACCGAGGTTTCATGTTTCCGGGCCATGCTGGAGCGGGGAAAACGACTCTCGTTCTGGCGCTGGTCAAACGCGGGTTCAAGTTTCTCTCTGATGAAGTGGCGTCTCTGCATTTCGATCATGGGATTCTGGAGCCATTTCCTCGCAAGTTGGATGTTGCTGAAGAGACCCTGAGCTTACTTGGGCAGACTCTAGGTGGGCGCGGCTTCTCTGACGTCGTATCACTTAGGGGAGGGATTTCGAACTTGGACGTGGCAGAGATCATTCCCGCAGCCATATCGCCCGCTTGCGTCCCTCGGTACCTCGTTTTCCTGCAAGGATGCGGCGAAAGCGTTCGCCTGGAGAGCGTTGCGGGCTCCAATGCCGTGTTCAAGTTGCTGAGGTTTGGTTTTCGACGCGACGACGATTTCCCCAGCCTCTTATACAAACTTGCTCCAATTGTGGACAAGATGCGCTGCTTCAATCTCGTGATGGGAGACATGGACGAAACAGCCGACTGCGTCTCCCGTCTGGTAGATTGCAGCTAGCGTGGATAGGTCAGCAGCACCCATGATACCGGATAACCATTTTCTCAGTGTGCTCGAGATTTGGAGCGAGAGAGAGGAGAAGACCGTCTGCCGCATCACGGGGAATAGCATGTCTCCTGTGCTTCGGGATGGTGATCTTCTGACGATTAAGCATGGAAACCGAGGGATCCGCGTGGGTGACGTGGCTGTCTTCGGCACACCTAAGCGAATGCGGGCTCACTTTGTCGTAGGCAGAGTGGTACGGGATGGAAGGGAATTCTTTCTTCTGAAAGGTAACCAGTGTTCGTCGTTCGACGAAGCCGTGGCGAGCGAAGAAATACTGGGGAAAGTCGTTGAGGTCAGAGGATCCAACGGTCACATGGAATTCGACAGCACCTATTGGAGGGCTGTGAATCGACTCCTTGCCATTCGTTGCTTCATTCAAGGAAGACGCCACGCGGGAGATTCTCGGTTCTGGAAGGTGTTCCGCAGCCTGTCGATCCCTCGGCTCGGTGTCATTTCTCCTCGATGGGTCGTCAAGCCTCGGTTGTGGAAGGTGATCTGCGCCGCGTCTCGACTGCTGCGCTCATCTCGCGGACGAAGGAATCCAGGAGGTGCCAAAGCATGAGTGCCAAGGGGCCCTTGCGCAAGGATGGGATTCTGTCTCGCAAATTGGGTGACGAGTGGATGCTCTATGATCCGGCAGCGGGCGCCGTCCACATCATCAATGGCACCGCGGAATTCGTGTGGAACTTGTGCGACGGGCAGCACGACCTCGATGACATTGCGGGCCAACTGCGGGGCGCGTATCAAGTCCCGGATGGAACTGCGCTGACAAAGGACATAAACGATATCGTGCAGGGATTCTCCGATAAGGGGTTACTCCACGCTTCGGGAAACTGAGGCTCCACAGCGCCGGTATCGCTCGAAGGACGAGGTCCG
>Ga0115026_10000188_pt1 | contig 14541 bp, 14 predicted proteins | sample Mud_0915_D1_FD_83878 | JGI IMG/M metagenome (GOLD analysis project Ga0115026, IMG submission 83878) | Wetland microbial communities from Old Woman Creek Reserve in Ohio, USA - Mud_0915_D1 | ecosystem: Environmental > Aquatic > Freshwater > Wetlands > Sediment ...
AGGCGAAGATCAACGACTTCGTCTCGCTGATCAACGCGAGCAACATCGACTATCGCGTCGTCATGCTCGCGACACCGTCGGGCACGAACGCGATCTGTGTCCCCGGTCCGCTCGGCGGCGCGAGCTGCGGGAACAACACGCGCTTCCGACTCGCCAACGTTCGGATCGGCAGCACGAACGGCCCGTCGCTCGCGATCACGAACTACGCGCTGTACTCGGACTTCTTGCGCGCGAACGCGACGAAGCACTTCGTGTTCGTCACCGACGACAACAGCGCGATGAGTGCGGCGGCGTTCACGACCGCCGTCGGAAACCTCCAGCCTGCGGGGATGTTCAACGGCTTCAAGGTCCACGGCATCTACGCGTACGGCAGCGGCACCAGCACCGGTTGTACCGGCCCGTTCGGCACGGGCGCGGCGGATGGCACCGTGTACACGACGCTCGTCACGCAGACGGGTGGTGCGCGCGGCGTGATCTGCCAAGACGACTGGATGAAAGTCTTCCAGGACATCACCGCGACCGTCGTCACTGGCTCGCAGGTCGCGTGCGAGCTCGCGATGCCGGCGCCGCCGCAGGGCCAGACGCTCGATCCGGCGAAGGTCAACGTGAAGTATCAGTCGGGCGCGACGAGCCAGACGCTGCCGCAGGTCCCGAGCGCCAACGACTGCACAACCGCTGGTGGTTGGTACTACGACGACAACACCGCACCGACGAAGATCACGCTGTGCCCGTCGACGTGCTCCAGCGTCCAGGCCGATGCGGCCGCGAACCTCAAGATCGAGCTCGGCTGCTCGACGCAGATCCTCTGACCGCCCGCGCGAGCGCCGCCGCGGCGGCGCGCGTCTCGCTGGGCGTCACGCCCTGAAACTCGACGGCGAACGACGTGACGTCGGCGGCCGCCGGCAGCGGCGAGGTGTCGCTGTCGCGCGAGCGCACCGTCGTCAACATCGCGACGCGACCGAACACGACGATCGCGACCGGCTCGCCGGGATGGGTCGCCGTCCACTCCGCGTAGCGCGCCGCCGCTTCGGGCGTCAGCGTGACGTCGACCCCGTGAACGTCGTCGGTCTTCGACTTGTCGGAGGCGAGGTCGAACGTCACGAGCGGCTTCGCGACGTCGTTCGCCGTCGCGAGGTCGCCGGTCGCGAGCAGCGGCGGCGTGCGGATCGCGATCGACGTGTAGATCGGTCCCGCGTGGTGCGTCTCCGCGCGGCTCCACACGAGCGCGGTCGCCGGCGGCAGCGGCGCGGCCGCGAACAGCGGTGCGACGTCCTTCTCGAAGCGCTCGAAGTCGTCGTTCAGCGCGATGTTCCACGTGTGGATCGAATACCGCAGGCTCGCGGCGCCGATGGTGCGGTTGTCCGACGTGATCGATCCGACGTCGAGCGTCGCATCCGACGGCAGCGTCACCTGGGGCGCGACCGCGAACACGTCGGTGTCGTGGACGACCGCCGCGAGCTGGAAGGGCTCCGCCGCGAGGTTCACCGACGGCGCGGACGGCGAGTCGTGCAGCGGCACCAGCGGTGACGACTTCGATCCCCCACACGCGACGAGCAGGAACAGCGCGCTACGGGTGTCCATCCCCTCCAGGATATCAGCGCCGGCGCAGCAACAGGATGTGCTCGGCCTTCGGCCGGTCGCCGAACGCGCGCTTCTCGGTGATGCCGAGCATCGGCCGCTGCTGCGAGGCCCACGCCTCGAGCACGAGCTCGTCGGTGAGCGCCTCGCGAACGTCGTCGAGCGCGTAGTGCGCGCGCGTCCGCGTGACCGAGTCGCCGATCACGATCGCCGCGGCTGCACCGACGGCGAGCGCGCGCGTGATCGTGTCCATCACGTCGCGCAGCGCCTTGTGCCACCACCGCACCGCTTCCGCGTTCGTCTCGAAGCTGCGGCGCGAACCGATCTCGCCCGCGTCGAGCTCTCGGTGCCGGAGCGCGAGGAAGTCGAAGCGCAGCCGCTGGTGCTCGGCGTAGTCGTACGTGCCCGCGTACGGCGGTGACGTGATGATGCCGCCCGCGGTGCCATCCGGCACGACCTCGGCGAGCTTGCGCGCGTCCATCTCGTAGATGTCGGGCGGCGAGCCCGGCGGGAAATCGCCGAGCCCCGCGAACAACAGCTCGACGCGCTGGCTGAAGTGACGCGCCGCCGCGCCGCGCGGGATGTTGCGATCGACCCACGTCCCGTCGGTGTCGCTCGTGCGGGACGACACCTTGTAGAGGATCGCCGACAGGCACGCCGTCAGCACGTTCGCGAGCTCGGCATCGCGCTCGCGCAGCTCGTCGAGGTGCCACGCGATCAGCTCGAGCTCGCGGCGCACGTGCGGCGCGAACCAGCTCGCGAGCCGGCGATTGCGCGCGTTCGGATCGAACCCGACGGGCTTGCGCATCGGCGCCGGCTCCGCGCCCGAGCGCCGCGCGGCCTTGCCCGCCGCGAGCACTTCGCCCGCGATCGCGTGCCCGACGTCGCGCATCTCGCGCCGTCGCTTCGGCGGCACCGTCCACGTCTTCGCGCGCGACACGAGCACGGCGAGCGGATTGAGATCGACGCCGACCGCGCGCATGTTCGCGGCGCGGATCTCGACGAGCGTCGTCCCCGATCCGCAGAACGGATCGACGATCGGCTGCGGCCTGCGCGCCGTGCGCCCGACGATGTCCGCGAGGATGCGCGCCGTCGCCGGGTGCAGCTTCGCCGGATACGAGTGAAACGGATGCGTCAGCGATTCGGCGATCTCGTCATCTTCTTGCGCCGCCCGTAGCGCCGCGACGAGGCCGTCGGCGAGCGAACGATCGCCATCCGCCGAGATGCGCCCCGGCGTGCGCGGCATCGACAAACTTCTACGCTGGCGCGGCGGCACGGACGCAGTGTCAGGCCGCGAGCGCTGCGAAGCAAGGCGCCACGACGTCGCGCATGACGTCGTCGTACGCGGCCCGGCGAGCGGCGACGCCGAGCACGCCGTGCGCTGCGAGGTCGCCCGGGTCGGCGATCGCCGGTGCCGACGCGTGCATCGCCGCGCGCAGGTCGCCGACGAGCGCCGGCTCGCGCCGCACGCACCACGCGACGATCTGCCACGCGAGCTCGGCATGGCGGGCCTCGTCGACGGCGATGCGAGCCAGGATCGCCTGGATCGCCGGATCGACCGCCGCCGCCGACGCGCGCTCGGCTTCGAGCGCCGCGGCCGTCTCGCCGATGCACCCGTCGACGAAGGTCTCGATCGCGAAGTCGACGAGCTCGGTGCACACACCACGCGCCACCTCCTCGAAGCCCGCCGGCGAGACCGGCGACCCCGCATACGCAGAAGCGAGCGCGAACGCGATCCGTGCGTGCTCGATCTCGTCGAGCGCCGCGCGGTGCGTCGCCGCGATCAGCTCGGGTGGCGCGCCGAGCGCCATCAGGCGCAGCGACGTCGCCGAGAACGCCGCGACCGAGGCGTGCTCCATCCGCGCGGCTTCGAGCCAGCTCGCCGCGAGCCGGCGGCGCGTCTCGGCGTCGAGGTTCACGTCGACCTCGATCGCCGCGTGCCACGCCGCATCGACCTCGAGCGCGGCGAATCGCGGCTCGCCGTCGACACGCGCCGGCCTGCCCTTCTGGATGATCACGCGGCGCTGCAGCGATCCGTAGCAACACTGATCGTTGCGCGCCTGCGTGTACGGCCGCAGCTCGCCTTGGAGCTGCACGCCCTGCGGGCACGCCGCGTTGTTCGCATCCGGCTGCGTCGTGCCCTTCGGCGGCTGCGGGATGCACAGCTCGTTGCGCATCTGGTACGAGGGCAACGGCGTCGGCAAGGGCTTCGCCGCGCCGATGACGAGCGGCGTACATCGCGAGTAACAGCAGGCCGGTTTGCCGTCGAGCTTCTCGTTCAAGCCCTGCAGCCTGGTGACGTACGCCTCCGAGGCGCGGTCGTCGAGGATGAAGTCTTTCGCGGCCGCGCGCGCGTCGTCCTGCGTCGTGACGTAGAGGCCTTCCATCATCGTCGCGATGTCGACGGTCTTCGCCGTAGGCCCGCAGTACTCGCCGGTGTCGCGGCCGCACAGCGTCTCGACGATCGTGTCGACGGCGCATGACTTCGCGTCGAACATCGCGATCTCGGGCGCCGTCCGCTTCGGCGCCGCCGTGTAGACCGGCGGCTGCTCCGAGCTCGTCGGCGCGGTGGTCTGCGCCGACGTCCAGCACGCGGGCAGGCCCATCGCGATCATCATCTGGTGGCGCAGCTGTGCGAGGCGCATACGTCCAGTCTAGATGGTAAGAAGCCGCCATGCCCATGCCGCTCGAGATCATCGGACTCGGTAAATCGGAAGTCCGCTTCGTTTGGGACGAGGGCGACGAGGACGTCTACATCGTGCGCGACCTCCGCATCCGCTGCACGTGCGCGAACTGCCAGTCGGAGGCGACCGGCGAACGCATCCTCGATCCGAACACCGTCCCCGAGGGCCTGACGATCGCCGACATGCACCTCGTCGGAAACTACGGCGTCGGGATCCACTTCTCCGATGGTCACACGACCGGCATCTTCCGGTTTCGCGAGCTCAAGAGGGCGAAGTGATCACCCAGCTCGAGCGCGTCTGGGCCGAGCGCCGCAGCATCCGCGCGTTTCGTCCCGACCCGCTGCCGCGCGAGACGCTCGACGCGATCTTCGCCGCAGCGCAGGCGGCGCCGAGCTGGTGCAACGTGCAGCCGTGGCGCGTCGTCGTCACCGAGCCGCCGCTCACGGGTGTCCTCGCCACCGAATTGCAGACCGCCGCGCGGTCGGGTTTCCCGCACGCCGAGGTTCCGTTCCCGCTCGACTACCCGCAACCGTACAAAGACCACCGCCAGGCGTGCGGGGTCGCGCTCTACCAAGCCATGGGCATCGGCCGCGAGGACAAGGCGAAGCGCTACGACGCGTGGCTCCGCAACTACGCGCTGTTCGACGCGCCGCATGTCGCGATCGTCGCGTGTGACCGGCGTCTCGGTCCGTATGCCTACGTCGACGTCGGTGTGTGGCTCGGGTACGTGCTCACCGCCGCAGCGGCACGCGGCGTCGACACCTGCCCGATGGCGTCGGTCGCCGCCTATCCCGAGGCCTTGCGCGCGCGGCTGCCGATCGCCGACACGGATGTGATCTTGTTCGGAATCGCCTTCGGCCACGCCGACGAGGAAGCCCCGGCCAACCGGTGCCGTACGACACGCGAGCCCGCCGCTGCCAACGTGAGGGTCGTTGACAAGAGCGTGTGATATTGTCCCGGGTGCTTCGCCCGGGGAGAGAGCCTAATGAAGTCACTATTGTTCGTGGTCGGGCTGATCATCGCGATCAGCTCGGCAGCGCTGGCCCAACCGGCCGATGCGCTGAAGAAAGCGCAGAGCGCGTTCGATCAAGCGCAGCTCGATTATCTCCAAGGCAAGTACGACGAAGCCGCGAAGGGCTTCGAGGAAGCGTACGCCGCGCGGCAGTTCCCGCAGTTCCTCTACAACGTCGGCGCTGCCCACCACATGAAGGGCAAGAAGGGCTCCGACGCCGACTCGTACGCGAAGGCGGTCGACTACTACCGCAAGTACCTCGCGGCCGATCCGCAGGCCGGCGACAAGGCGAAGGTCGAGAAGGCGATCGGCGTCCTCGAGGCGGAGATCGCGCGGATCAAGGCCGCCGCGACCACGCCGCCACCCGGCGCTGGTAGCGGCAGCGCGCCGCCACCGCCGACGACCCCGTCGCAAGAGGTCCAAAGCCTCGGCGATGTCAAAGTGCGCGGCCTCGTCGTGATCGAGAGCGAGCCGCAGAACGCGACGATCTACCTCGACGACAAGAAGAAGGGACCGTTCGGGTCGACGCCGTGGTCCGGCTCGCTCGAAGGCGAGCACAAGGTGATCATCGAGAAGCGCGGCTTCATGGTGTCGGAGTCGCAGGTCGCCGCCGATCCGAGCAAGCTGTTCGTGCTGCGTGCCGTGCTCGGCAAGGAAGACTTCCTCGGCTGGATCGAGATCACGTCGAACATCCCCGGCGCGGACGTCTACATCGACGACAAGTCCGTCGGTGCAGTCGCGAAGACGCCGCACTCTCAGAACATCAAGCCCGGCAAGCACACCGTCTGGGTCACGACCGAGGGCTACGACGAGTACAAGATCGAAGTCGAGGTCGTACCGGGCGGCACGCACGACGTGAAGGCGCAGCTCAAGGGCTCGCCGGTCGGCCGCATCAACGTGATCGGCCTCGGCATCGAGGACTCGACGGTCAGGATCGACGGTCAGGTCGCGTGCGAGCGGGGCCCGTGCCTGAAGAGCGTGCCGCAAGGCGAGCACACGATCACGGTCACGCGGCCGGGCATGAAGTCGTACTCGCGACGCGTCAACGTGCAGGCCAAGACCGAGACGACGGTCAAGGTCACGCTCCAGCCGACGCCGAGCCGCAGCGACGCGATCGTCGCGTACGTGCTCGCCGGTGGCTTCACCGCCGGCGGCATCATCCTCGGCATGAAGGCGAACGGCTACCGCGACGATCTGCGCAAGGAGATCGACACCGGCAACCCACCGCCCGACACGAACGACCCGCGCTACACGAGGGGCAAGATCTTCGCGATCGCCGCCGACGTCACGTTCGCGATCGCCGGCATCACGGCGCTCACCGCCGTCTACTACACGTTCCGCGACAAGGGTCAGCCGTCGACGGGGCTCATCGACGTTCGCGCGATGGCGCTGTCGCCGCAGATCGGCAAAGACTACGCAGGCGTCGGCATGGAGGTGCGCTGGTGATTCGCAACACAGGCATTAGAAGCTCGCGCTCGCTCGGCCTCGCCTCGCTCTCGACACTCCTCGTCGCATCGAGCGCGTGCTCGTGGACCACCTTCGATGATCTCGAAGGCGACACCTGGGTCACGTCGACGGAGAAACCCGACAACGACTCGTCGAACTGGGGCGTCGCGATCCAACGCGGTCAAGCGAGCGGCACCGGCGGCCGGCTGGTCGTCATGGGCGCGAACCAGTCGCTCTACAGCGAGCTTCAGGTCACCTCCGACGGTGACATCACCGTGCCCGCGACCCAGCTCCAGCTCAACAGCCAGTTCGGGATCGGCAACCTCGACCCGCAGCCGATCTTGCTCGCGGATCCGGCGAGCAACGACGTCGCGCTCGTGACGTCGTCGGGCAGCGCGAGCATCGCGGTGCTGAAGGGCTCGAACGGCAACCTCGTCGTGCACCAAGTGTTCGGGCCGGCGAGCGCCGACGCGGCGACGTACATGGTTCCGCCCGCGCCCGCGTCCGAGATCTCGCAGACCCTGGTCGCGGAAGGCGACAAGGTCTACGGCACGTTCTTCGTGAACCCGCAGAACCCGCAGCCGAGCTGCCCGCTCAAGGACGGCACGAGTGCGGTGATGGTCGGCGCGCTCGGCGCGTTGCCGACGGGCGGCGCGACGAACGACGTGATCGTGTGGTCGACGACGGGCAAGGTGCTCGTCTATCCGGGCTCCGTGTTCAACGGCTGCGTGATGCAGACCGCGACGACGGTGTCGGCGGCCGAGACGAGCGGCAAGCCCGGCAAGGGCTCGCAGATCCTCCCGTTCACGAACGGCACGAACAAGTTCGCCGTGCTGCAGGGCCACGACATGAGCGGCAACGGCTTCTTGGCGCTGTTCAACTTCGACGGCGTTCCGACGCTCGTCGGCAGCGCGCGCACCGAGAACGGCATCAAGACCGCCGCGCTCATGGAGCTCGCCGGCAAGCGCTACGTCGTCGCGGGCTTTCCCGACGCGATCGTCGACGGCAACGCGGGTGCCGGCCAGGTCCAGGTGTTCGAGGTCGACACGACGACCGGCATCGGCAACAGCGTGATGACGCTCCACGACGCGCAGCCCGAGGGCAAGCAGGCGTTCGGTCGCTCGGTCACGGTGATGCCGTTCGACGGCAAGCCGCTGATCGTCGTCGCCGCGGACAACGAAGTCTTCACGTACTTCCGTACGACGCTCTACGACGAGACGCGTCTGGGACGGTGAGTGGTCTACGTATGCTCCGCATGCCGGCGCTCGTTCGAGGAAGCTGGCTTCTGTCCGCACGACGGAACTCCGCTCGCCCGTAGCGCACCGCACGACGCGCAGACGCTGCTCTCGACGGCGATGGCCGCGCAGGACTCGCCGACGGAGGTCGAGCGGCGCGGCACGCTGCCGATGACTCCGACGCCGCCCGCCTCGGCGCACACGCAAGAAGTCACGGCGGCGCGCACGCAAATCGCGGAGGCTCCAGCGCCGGCTCCGCGCGCGATCCGCGCGCTCTCGGCATCGGACGATCCGCAGGCGGCGCTCGCGGCGTTTCGCGCGACGCGTACCGAGAGCGAGTACGACAAGCTCGTCGGGCAGACGCTCGACGGTCGCTACTTCGTCGAGCGCAAGATCGGCGAAGGCGGCATGGGCGTGGTGTTCGCCGCACGCCACGCCGTGATCGAGCGCCCGCTCGCGATCAAGGTCCTGAAGCGCGAGGTCATGCGCGATACCGCGACGATCAAGCGGTTCGTCAAGGAAGCGCAGGCCGCATCGCGCATCGGCCACCCGAACATCGTCGACGTCACCGACTTCGGCACCACGTCCGACGGCATGACGTTCTCCGTGATGGAGTACGTCGACGGACAAACCCTCGGCAGCGCGCTCCGTGCCAGCGCGCCGTTCCCGATGGTACGTGCGATTCGCATCGCGGTGCAGATCGCCCGCGCGCTCGGCGCCGCGCACGAGAAGGGCATCGTCCATCGCGATCTCAAGCCCGAGAACGTGTTCTTGCTCGATCGCGACAACCGTCCCGACTTCGTCAAGATCGTCGACTTCGGCATCGCGAAGGTCGCGCCCGCGCCGGGCGCCGCCGATCCGAACGAGCCGCGCCTCACGCGTGCGGGCTCCGTGTTCGGCACGCCCGAGTACATGGCGCCGGAGCAGGCGGCCGGCCGCAGTGACACCGACGGCCGCGTCGACATCTACGCGCTCGGCGTGATCCTCTACGAGATGCTCACCGGCCGTGTCCCGCACCGCGGGGACAGCACCGTGCGCACGCTCGCGATGGTGATGCTCGACCCGGTCGACCCACCGCGCAAGCTCCACCCCGAGCTCGACATCTCGCCCGAGCTCGAAGCGGTCGTCTTGAAAGCGCTCGCGAAGAAGCGCGAGCAGCGGTTCCAGACGATGCACGAGCTGATCGGAGCGCTCGAGAAGCTGCAGACCCCCGTCGGGCTCAGCGTCACCGGCAGTCCCGTCTACGCGCTCACGCCGCTCCCACCGGGCGCCGATCTCGCGCAGCTGCCGCAGACGGCACCGTCCCTGGTGCCGCCGCGCATCAAGCAGAAGACGCCGCCGCCCGCGGAGAACAACGTCGCCGACACGCTCACCGATCGGCCGGATGCGCGGTCGCGCGCGCCGACGAATCGCCGCATCAAGGACGAGCCCGAGTTCGTCACCCGCGAGAAGCCGATCACGTTCGAGCACGTGTTCACGGATGGCGGCGCGCCGGCCACGAAGCGGCTGTGGCCGTACATCCTGTTGTTCGCGCTCATCCTCGGCGCCGCCGGCGGCGCGATCGCGCTCGTGATCGCGTCGCGCGATCGTGCGAGCCACACCCCGCGCGACGCGGGTCTCGTCGCGGCTCACGACGCGGCCGCCGCCGACGCGCTGGTCGCCGTACAGGTGACCGACGATGCGAACGTCGACGCGCTCGATATCGTCGTGCTCGTCGACGCCGGCCGTGTCGCGGTCCGCCCGACGAAGGACGCCGGAGGCGGCTCCGCGGCGATCCTGACGCCGAACGGCCGCGGCACGATCCCGATCCAAGTCATCACGAAGCCCGAGGACGCGACGCTCTACAACGGCACCACGTACACGGGACCCGGCGGCACGAACGTCGAGATGCCGTTCGGCACGAAGCTCGAGATCACGTGCAAGAAGACCGGCTACAAGCCGGGAAAGGTGCAGCTCGTGTTCGACGGCAAGCAAGAGATCGCGCTGTGCGCCCTCCAGCGCATCAAGATCTGTATCGACAACATCAAGAACCCGTTCGACGACTGCGAGCTCGATCCCACCAAGCCCATCCCGTCGCCGTCGCCGATCGACAACCCGCTGCCGTGATCAGCGGCAGGTGTTCGTCTCGTCGAGCACGTATGCGTCGTAGCTGACCTCGACGTCACCCTTGAACGCGTGTCCGCTCGGCACGTCGAACCGCGTCCGCTTCACGCGAATCGGCCGCACCGGCCCCGCGTGACACACCGGCTCCTTCACGCGACCGAGGGTGTTGATCTTGCGCACGACGCGATAAACGTCCTTGCTCGCACCGACGACGAACGTCGGATCGTGGTGACCGTTCTGGTCGAACACGACATTGCCGACGTAGTGCGCGTCGTCGGTCGACTCCTCGTGATCCGCCGGCACCGACGCGAGCTTGACCTCCTTCAGCTTCAGCTTGCCGAGCGCCTTCGCGAACGCCGTCTGGTTCGCCGCCTTCGCTTGCTTCGGCGACGGCAGCTTCTTCTGCGCACGAGCCGCGCCCGCGAGGAGGAAGACCAAGGCGAGGATCACGCGCGTCATTCCGCGAAGATAGCGAGCCGCCAACGATCTAGGCAACCACGCGACGAGAGGTTGGCTGGCTCGTCTTCGCCGCCGCGGAAATATTCGACAACCACGGACACGGGCGGCCGATGCGCGCACCCACAAGGAGACATACATGGGCATCTATCTCGTCGTCGGTTTCATCGGAGCGCTGTGGGCTGCTGCGGTCGCGAGCGGCAAGAACTTGAACGTCGCGGTGTTCGCGATCCTCGGGTTTCTGTTCCCCCTGATCGGCGTGCTGATCGCGTATGGCACGAAGGCAGAGGCGCCGAAGGAGACCGCGACGTAGTAGCGGTCTCGCTGAAGTGAAACGGCCGCTCGGGTGAGCGGCCGTTTCGTCATGCGGATCGAAGCAGTGCGAATCAGCGCGGCGGCTGCGCGTAGCGATTATCGCCGGGGAACGGATCCGCGGTCTCGCGCGTCATGAGCTCGCGCTCGTCGGGGAGCGGCTCCGCGTGGATGCCGAGCGCGACGAGACCCGCGTGGTCGTTGTAGCGGAGCTCGGCGATCGCGATCGGGCGGTTGTTCGCGCGCACGAAGCGCGTGAACGACGCGGCGGAGTAGCGGCTCTCGCCGAACTCGGTGCCGAGGCCCGGGCGGTTGTTCCGCTGCGTCACCTTCGGTGCGACCATCTCTTCCTCGGCCACGTCACCGTCGTACGCGTCGATGCGCTGGCGCGACGGCGCGCCTGCCGTACCACCCGGCTCGGCCGGCGGCGGTGCCGGGCGCGACGCCGTGGGTGCGGGCGCCTTCTTGTCGGCGCGCGGCGCGCGACCACCGTCACGCGTCGCGACCGACTCGTCCTTGCCGCGGTTCGAGTGCTTGCGCGGACGCGAATCGGCGAGGTCGTCCTCGTAGTCGTACGGCGGCTGGTAACCGCCGTAGCCGCCACCACCGACGATGATCTGATTGTCGGGCTCGGGCGCCTGCTCTTCGAAGAGCGCGACGGCGACGACGCCGACGTTGCGAGCCTTGCCCTTCTTGCCCGCGTACGACTCGCCGACCGACGAGAAGCGGAACGTCGCGACATCTGCCTGCGAGGTGCGGAAGCCTTCGATGCGGACGTCACCGTACGCCGGCACCACGTACCCGCGCTTGCGGAGGTCGCCGTTCTCGCCGTCGATCACGTCGAGACCGTCGACGGTCACGACCGCTTCGACGCGGTTCGGCGTCGGGTTCGTGACACGGATCGTGTAGCGCTCGCCGACGTTGCCCTGGACGTAGAACCGATCGCGCAGGCGGTAGGTCGGCAGTTGCTCGCCGTTCTCGCGGATGATCTGCACGTCGTACGGCGCCCGGATCTTCGCGGGGGCGATGCCGATCGCGATTCGTGCACCCGAGCCGGAGGGGGCTGCGACTTGGTCGGCATGAGCTGCCGAGCATCCGGTAGCAAAGAGAAGAGCAGCAAGGAGTGTCCGCATGCTGAATCGAACGCATGGGGATGAGGGCGCGATCTAAAGGCGTGTATAGTGCGCGCCATGGCGTCAGCGAGAAAGGCTGTGAAAGCGGCCAAGCCGGCGAAGTCCAAGGCGAAAATCGAGCCGAAGGCGAACGGAAAAAGTAACGGCAAGGCGGCTAAGGCGACCCGAAAAGGGCCTCCGGATGTCGCCCATGCAGATCCCACCCTGTTCGATCCACTCACCCCGGGCGAGGTTGCCGATGCCCTCCGGACGCTGACCGAGGACCGCCGCCTCTCGACGATGGCGAAGGTCGGCCGGTACCGCGTGATCTGCACCGAGCCGCTCGTCGTCAAGCCGCCGCATTGGATGGCCGGTCACCGCCTCGCCCGCGTCGTCGCGTATGACTACGCCGCGGATCGCTGCGTCGATGCGTGCATCGATCTCGACGCCGGTGTCGTCGCACACCTCGAGCTGTCGAAGGGCCAGCCGATGCTGTCGCGTGATGAAGAGGCGCTCGCCGTCTCGATCGCGATGGTCGACGAACGCGTGCGCAGCAAGCTCAACCTCGGCGACGTCCCGCAGATGACGATGCACTACTGGGGACGCACGCCGAAGGACATCTCGTACGCGCGGCGCTCGGCCGCCGTGGTGTTCGGCCGCGCCGACGGGCACAGCTCGCTCGTCGCCGTCGTCGATCTCCTCGACAACGCGGTGATCCAAGTCGTCCCGGCGGAGCTTTGGTAAGGCCGAGGGAGCGCGAACATGTCGAACGTCATTAGCGAAGCGAACTGGAAGTTTCACTGGCGACTGACCGAGTCCGCCGGGATCATGGTCTACCTCGCTGACTTCAAGGGTCGTCGGGTCCTCTGGGAGGGCTCGATGCCGTACGTCACGATCGATCACCAGCGCCAGAGCCTCGAGGTCGAGAGCGAAGCCGCCGAGGTGCACGGTCCGTGGTGGGTGCCGCTCGGCACCCGCACGCTCCAGGGACCGGTGCGCGTGCAGTCGTTCCGCGGCGGCATCGAGCTGTCGGCGGCGTTCGAGGCCGGGCCGTATCAATACACGCAGCTCTGGCGGTTTCACGACGACGGCCGGCTCTGCCCGTGGCTCACGATCTACGGCCCCGGCGTGCACGATCAGCACACCTACCATCCACACTGGCGCTTCGACTTCGACCTCGACGGTGCACGTGAAGATGCGTTCGAGCGCTTCGAAGACGCGCGCTGGCAGCGCATCGAGAACGAAGGCTGGTTCCCCTACGGCGGCGAAGCCGACGAGCACGGCAACGTGTGGCGCCAGGTCGACTTCGGATCGAAGGCGTCGATCAACATTCGCCCGCACAGCTGGGACGATGCCGAGGTGTTCGCGATCCGCTATCACGATGGCGAGTGGGCACCGTTCTCGCCGCGTAGTGCCGCGGGCAGCCAGACGTTCCCGGCCGCGTACGTCGGCGACGAGCCGCTCGATGGCGACGACGTCACGCTGTGGTACGTCGCGCACGTGCACTTCGACCAATCCTTCCCGTACACCGCGGGTCCGTGGATCAAGGTCGAAGGTCTCGGTAAGTGAGATGGCTCGTCTTGCTCGCGCTCGTCGCGTGCAAGACGAGTGACGCACCGGCGCCGCCCCCCGCGCCTGCACCGCAACCGGCACCGACACCTCCCGGCGCGGAGCGCGCCGTCGAGCTGATCGACGACGCCACGAGCTTCCAGGCGCTCGAGAAGAAGGTGCAGCTGTACGAGCTCAGGCGCGAGCTCCGGGTCGAGGCCGAAGCGTCGACGCCGTGGCCGACCGCCGACGTACCGGGCCTCGACTTCACGAAGTCCGGAAACGCGATCGTCGCCTACAAAGAGACCGGCATGCCGTTCGTGACGATCAGCAAGGCGCGACCGTTCGAGCTGCTCCCCCTCGAAGACGATCCGTTTCGCGCGACTTCGCACGTGCGCGGGATCGGCGTGCGCGACGGCGCGCCCGAGACGGAGTATCGCGATGTGAAGTACCAGCCCGCGCTCGAGCAGATGATCCGCGCGAAGTACGTCGTGTTCGTCATGGGCAACCAGGACCAGCCGATCACGGCCGGCGACATCTTCCTCCCAGCGCGCTTGAGCGCGACCTGCCTGCTCTACGAGATCGAGACGAAGCAGCTGCTCGGAGGGGTTCAGATCACCGCGACGAACACGGCCGAGCTGAAGCTGAAGAAGGGCGACGAGGACGGGAACCTCGAACGCCTGATGACCGACTTCGAGCACAACGCACGGACGGCGCTGTGGAGCGCCCTGAAGGCGCGGTTCCCATCGGTGAAGACGCCCTAGCCACGTGCGAAGAAGTGCTCGAGCTGGATCTTCGCGTCGTCGACGGCGACGTGCGGCAGCTCGACGCTGAACTTCTTGCCCTGCGCCTCGAACCACGACGACGCGCACAGTGCGCGAAAGCCGAACGGGTTCTCGCCGAGGTACGTCCACGCGTACCAGACGACCCACGGCCAGTCGAAGCACGAGGGCCGCGCGATGAACGTCGCCTTCTGGTCGCGGTACGGCTTCGTCCACGCGGCGAACCGCTCCATCGCCTGCTTCGGCGTGACGCCCGACGCCTCCGCCTTCGCG
>Ga0115026_10000191_pt1 | contig 14425 bp, 5 predicted proteins | sample Mud_0915_D1_FD_83878 | JGI IMG/M metagenome (GOLD analysis project Ga0115026, IMG submission 83878) | Wetland microbial communities from Old Woman Creek Reserve in Ohio, USA - Mud_0915_D1 | ecosystem: Environmental > Aquatic > Freshwater > Wetlands > Sediment ...
AGAAGCACGTGACCGTGGCCACGACGCGCCCCGAGACGATGCTGGGCGACGTGGCGGTGGCGGTGCACCCGAAGGACAAGCGCTACGCGCCGCTCCACGGGAAGATGGCCATCCTGCCGTTCCTGCGCCGCGAGATCCCGATCATCACGGACGCGATCCTCGTCGACATGAAGTTCGGCACGGGCGCGGTGAAGGTGACGCCGGCGCACGACTTCAACGACTTCGCGACGGGCAAGCGGCACGGGCTCGAGGAGATCAACATCCTCGACCTCGACGGCACGCTCAACGATCGCTGCGGTCAGTTCGCCGGGCTCGATCGCAAGAAGGCGCGCGGCACCGTCAAGCGCGCCCTCGAGGAGCGAGGCCTCGCGCGCGGCGTGAAGCCTCACCAACTGACCCTGCCCCGCTGTCAGCGCTCGGGCGGCGTCGTCGAGCCGATGATCTCGACGCAGTGGTTCTGCAAGATGAAGGACATGGCGAACGCCGCGATGGCGGCGGTCGAGGATGGCCGGACGAAGATCATCCCCGAGGAACACGCGAAGACGTACAACCACTTCCTCGGCAACATCGAGGACTGGTGCATCTCGCGGCAGCTGTGGTGGGGACACCAGATTCCGGCGTGGCACGGGCCGAACGGCGAGATCGTCGTCGCGCGCACGCGCCCGGCGGAGCTCGGCCCGGAGTGGACGCAGGATCCCGACGTGCTCGACACCTGGTTCTCCTCGGCCTTGTGGCCGTTCTCGACGCTCGGCTGGCCGGCCGAGACGCCGGCGCTGAAGAAGTTCTATCCGGCGAGTGACCTCGAGACCGGGCACGACATCCTGTTCTTCTGGGTCGCGCGCATGATGATGATGGGCCTCTACTTCATGGGCGAGGTGCCGTTCCGCCGCGTGCTCCTGCACGGCATGGTCGTCGACGAGACCGGCAAGAAGATGAGCAAGGTGCTCGGCAACGTGATCGATCCCCTCGATCTGATCAACGGGGCGAAGCCCGAGGAGATCGCCGCACACGCAGCCCCCGGCGTGCCAGTGCAAGAGGCGCTGACGAAGTTCAAGAAGTCGTATCCGTCGATCGCGGCGGATATCGAAAAGGGCATCGGCTTTCAAGCCTACGGCACCGACGCCGTGCGGATGACGTTGTCGACGTACGCACCGTCGAACCGCCGCATCGCGCTCGCGCCGAAGCGCATCGAGGGCAATCGCCACTTCGCGAACAAGATCTGGAACGCGTCGCGGCTGTCGCTCGGTCAGTTCCCCGAGAACCTCGTGCTCGCTGACGGCGCGCCGCCGGCCGAGACGCTGTTCGATCGTTGGATCCTCGCGCAGCTGCAGAAGACGATCGCGATCGCGAACAACGGGCTCGCCGAGTTCCGCATCGACGAGGCCGCGCTCGAGCTCTACCGGTTCTTCTGGACCGACTTCTGCGACTGGTATCTCGAAGTCACGAAGCCGATGTTCCGCGACGGCGGTGCCGCCGCATCGCGCGTCGTGCTCGCGCACGTGCTCGAGACGAGCCTGCGCCTCCTGCACCCGATCATGCCGTTCATCACCGAAGAGCTGTGGCAGCGCTTGCCGCGCGCAGCGGGTCGTTCCTCGTCGATCGCGTTCGGCCCGTACCCGACGGCCAAGGACGGCATCGCGGACGATGCCGCGCTCCGCAACATGGACGTCTTCAAGGCCGTCGTGTCGGCGATCCGCAGCATTCGCAGCGAGCACGAGGTCAAGCCGTCGGCCGAGATCGCGCTCGCGATCGGCACGGCCGGCGAAGCGACGCGTGCGGTGCTCCGCGATCAGCTCGCGGCGATCGCGTTCCTCACCCGCGCGCCGTCACCGCAGATCGGCGAGCTCGGCGGTCCGCGGACGGCGGGCACCGTCGTCGACGTCGTGCCGACGCCCGACGGCCCGGTCGAGGTCCGCGTCGCGCTCAAGGGCCTCGTCACGAAGGAGCAAGAGCTCGCGCGCATCGCGAAGGCGCTCGACAAGCTCGGCAAGGACCTCGCGGTCGCGGACAAGAAGCTCGCGTCGCCGGCGTTCGTCGAGAAGGCGCCGAAGGAGCTCGTCGACGAAGTGCGTGCGACGCGCGAGAACATCCTCGCGGCACGCGCGCGGCTCGAGGAGTCGCGCAAGCTGGCCGACGAGCTCTAGCCGGTCAGGGAGCCGCCGGATCGTCGGAGTTGTCGCAGTAGTTCGCGCCCTTGTTGCACTGCTCGATCGCGAGCCACAGCAGCAGCCCGAGGCCGACGACGACGGCCGCGCCGATCGCGAGCTGCTTGTTCGTCGGCTGTTTGTGCGCGCATCCCGTGCCGCCGAGGCTGACGCACACGAGCACGGCGGCGATCAAGGCACGGAGTGACATGTACCGATGATAGACGGCAACGTCCCGGCGAACATCACGGATGAACCTGCCCCCGCAGGACGGTGACCGGAATCGGTGGGACCAGCTCGATCTTCTCGCCGAGCGTGTCGATGGCGACCGGGAACGTGTCGACGTGGCGCACGACACGGCGGTAGTAGGTCCGCTCGGGACCGAGCGCGACGTGGCGGTGGTGGGCGAGCACGAAGTCGGCGAGCCGGACCGCGTGGAGGCCGAGGAGCCGGTGACAGCCGTGGCTGTCGCCGCGCGCGAGCGAGGCTGCGTATCCAGTGCCGTGCGTGCGGATGCCCTCGTCCCCACCGCCGGCGTGGACGAACGCGACGAGCCCGAACGCGGCGCGGTAGCTCGGACCGAACTGCTCGCGCGCGAGGACGTAGGCGCCGTCGTCGAGACGGACGAGCTCGTCATCGGGGGTCGAGCGCGGCGGAAGCCAGCGCGGCGCGACGTAGAGGTGCGGCCAGACGAAGCGGCCAACGGGCGAGTCCTTCCACTGCTCGACGACGCCGTTGCCTCGCTGCTCGTCTTTCCAGCCGCCGACCGTCGTCGGCCAGCGCGCGAGCGCGATGCGCCGCGTGCGCGTGCGCGCGTACAAGATCAGCGCGGGACGGCGACCGCTGTCGTAGCCGGGGTCGTCGCGATCGAGCCAGAGATCGCCGCGATCGATCTCGACCTCGAGGTTCATCGCCGCCCGGTGGTAAGCCGGCACCGGTGGGAGCGGCAGCGCGACGATGCGCTCGGGGACGTGCTCGAGGAACGCGAGCACGCTCGCGGCGTCGTGCCAGCCGAGCGCGCGTGCGGCCGCTTCGGTCGCCGGCGAGACGAGATCCGGTGCGGCACCGTCGAGCGCGACGTGGCCGCGTACGTGCCACGACGGCTCGGCGTCGAGCACGCGCCCGAGCACCGTGCGTCGGCCCGTGCCCGCGCTGCCGTCCTCGACGAGACCGGTCGCGGCGATCACGCGCGCGCGCAACACGCGCAACGCGAGCATGAAGTCACGCACGCGACTGCCCTGCGCGAGTGCGGCGAGCGTGTAGCCCTCGAGCACGCCGTTCGGCAGCATCATCACGCCGCGCTGGAACGCCTGGAGGGCGATCCGCGTCGGCTCCGTGTACGCACCGCGGATCGGCGGAGCCGCGAACAAGTCGTCGCACGCGAGGTGGTCTTGCACGGTGCGGACCGTCGCGACGAAGCGCCGATCGGCCTCGTCGCGGACGGCCTTCGCACGGGTGACACGTGCGAGACCGACGGCACTCGGCTCTTCGACGATGCGGAGCGGCGCAGCGCCGAGCGCGGTGTCGGCGATCGCTTCGTGGCAGCGGTGTCGCGACTCGTCCGCGAGGCGGCGTCGCACGATCTCGAGCGTCGGCGGGATGCCGTACAGCTCGAGGGAACGATCGCGAGCAGCGAGCTCGCCATCGAGCCCCGCGTCGCCGAAGCGCTCCTGCGCGAGCGCGAGGTACGTCGACCGATACTCCGACCCCGCGAGCACCGGTGGGATCCAGTCGTCACCGAGATCGACGACGGTCAGCCCCAGCGCGCCGGCCTCGCCGCGGCAGACCGCACCGTCGCGATGACCATCGCGCCAGACCGCGACGGAGTCGCAGTCGTCCGCGTGCGCGAACGCGGGCGTCAGCAGCGCGACGACGATCGCAGCGGTTCGCATGCCTCGATTTCGAGCAGGGCGCATGCCACGCGGGTGTGCATCGGTTGCGCCGGGGCGTCGCCATTGCACGCGTCGCCGGTACGATCGATGCAACTCTACGAGGCAGAAAGGAGGACACCATGAGACGCCTACAACGAATGCCGTGGACCACGGCCGCGCTTGTCGTCGTCGCAGGAAGCTCCCTCGCCAGCGTCGGAACAAAGCCGGAACCGATCGCAGACGTGGCGAGTGTTCCCAAGAGTTGCGAACGCTGGCTGCAAGTGCCCGCGAACACGACCGACGAGACGCTCGCCTGGGACCAGCGACTCTCACTCGCCGCGTGTCGCCAGGTCTTCACTGTCGACACGACGAGCGATCCTGCGAAGTTCAGAGACGTGATCGCGCAGATCGACCGGGGGATGGCACCTTCGGTCGCGATGTATCGCGACGTCGTCGCACGCGGTGATACGCCGGAGGTCCGGATCCTCGGCGCGTACAACCTGGGCATGGCCTACCTGAACACGGTCGTCCGCGCTCGGACGGCGATTCACGTGATCGACGGTAGCAGCGGCTCGTACGGCGGCGCAGCCTACGGTGCGACGCTCGACCGCTACCAGATCCTGAGTCGCGCGCTCGAGCCCTTGCTGATCACGTATCGGCTCAACGCGGTGACCGCGTTCGACGACGTGAATCGCATGGCCCAGGAAAATCCCGAGGCCGCGACCGCGAACAGCGTGATGACCTATGTCGTCGCCGACGCGAAGCGGCAGCGCGCGCTGCTGCACCCGGAGGAGATCGACACCACGACACGCGCGACGTGGTGAGTCGAAATGCGCACCGCTTGCAGGCGGTGGCGCACGGACGGCGACCAACCGGCACTAACCGAGCCACTGCCTGATCGCAGTGGCGATGTCGGCCGTTTCGGCGAGCGTCGCGCGCGGGATCTGCGTGAAGACGCGCGCGACCTCGACCGGATGCTCGGGATCGAGCCCCGGCACGACGAGCGTCGGCGCGTCGATCGCGACGAGCTCCTCGCCACGCACGAAGGGTTGCGCGCCCGATGCCATGAACCGCGTGCTCGTCGCGACGCTGGCCGGATCGTAGGTCGCGACGAGCGCACGTGCGCGCTCGCGAATCGCGATGGGCAGGGCGTCGAACAGGGGAAACATCGCAGCGATGCCGTCGGCGACGACGCGGCTGCCCACCGCGTCCATCGCGCGCATCGCCCGCCACTGGGCGTCGGTGAGCCCGAGCTCCGCGCCCCCGAAGGCGGGATGCAGCAGCACGAGCCGCTCGACGAGCTGTGGATGACGAAGCGCGACGCGGATCGCCACGCCCGCACCGAACGAGATGCCACCGATGACCGCGCGGTCGAGCCCGAGGTGTCGCGCGAGCGCGACGACATCGTCGGCGAGCAGGTCCCAGCCGAGCTCGCCGGCGAAGTGCGAGCGCCCGCTCGCGCGCAGGTCGGGCGTGATCAGTCGATAGTCCGCGGACAGCGGCGCCGCGAACAGCCGAACCGCTTGGTGGGTAGCGAGACCGCCGTGCAGCAGCAGAAGCGGCCTGCCCTGCCCGCTCTCGACCGCAAATAGCTTCACGCCGCAACTCTCGAACCAGATGTCATTCATGGTCGTGCTCCCGAAGCTGGCGACGCCAGCCGACGTGGCTGGCGATGCAAGACAAAACGCCAGCCGACGCGGCTGGCGCTGCAAAACAAAACGCCAGCCGACGTGGCTGGCGCTGTCCACTTCATATCTCCCGCCACCGCATGCGAGCAAGCGCGGATCGCGATAGCGTCGGACAGCCATGAAGCTCGCGAAACACGACCTGTTGGCAGCCCTCCGCCTCCGGTACGACCACTACTCGGCGGGGTCGATCTTCGAGGCCGCGCTGAACCGCGCCGGGCTGCCGGATCAGGACGAGTACGACGCGAAGGCCATCACCGCGTTCCGCGCTGCGCTCGCGAAGGTCGGCGACCGCCTCGCGAATGTCGAGGCGCGCCTCGATGCGCTGCTCGAGGTCGCGCCGGCGGCGGCCGCGCCCGCGCCCGCACCCGCACCCGCGCCCGCGGCGAAGGCCGCACCGGAGAAGGTCGAACGATCCGAGAAGTCCGACAAGGTCGAGAAGCCAAAGGCGGCCGCGAAGCCCGAGGGCGGCGCGAAGTCTTCAAAGGTCATCGAGACGACCATCGCGCTCGCGGGCCTCGAGGTCGGCGCCGGCGAGCAGGTCCTCGTGTGCGGCGGCTCGGATGCGCTCGGCGACTGGAATCCCGAGAAGGCGCCGGCGATGAAGCGCGAAGGCGACACGTTCCTCGCGACGGTCAAGGTCTCCGCCGATGCGGAGGTGCCGTTCAAGTTCCTGCGCCGCGCCGCCGACGGCACCGTGACGTGGGAGGCCGGCGACGATCGACAGCTCGTCGCCAAGCCGCGCATCGAAGCGACCTGGCGCTGATCACTGCAGCGACGACAGCGCTTCGCGGAGGCGCTGGTTGTGCGGCTCGATCTCGAGGCCGCGCTGGAACATGCTCTTCGCCTTCGGCGGCTGGCCGAGCTGCAGGTGGATCTTGCCGAGCGCCCAGTAGACCTCGGCTTTCGTGACACCCGCGTCGGCGTCGATGTTCTGCAGCACGAGGGACTGGTAGATCTTGCGCGCCTTCTCCCAGTCCTGCGCTTCGAAGTAGAGCCGGCCGAGCCCCGACATCGTCGTGACGTCGGTCGGGTTCACGCGCAGCGCTTCTTCGTACGCCGATAGCGCGCCCTTCACGTCACCGCGTGCCTCGAGGATGCCGCCTTGGCGCTGGCGGAACCGCGCGACGTCCTTCATGCGGCGCCCGGCCTTGGCTTCCTCGGCCAGCTTCTCGTAGATCGGTGCGGCTTCGTCGAGGCGGTTCGCCGCGAAGTACAGGTCGGCGAGCGGCGCGAGGACGCGCGCGTCGGTCGGTGCGTCTTCGGCGGCCTTCGCGAGCGCGGCGAGTGCGGCGTCGTTGCGGCCGGCCTTGCGCTCGAGATCCGCGAGCTCGACGTAGAGCGCGAGGCGCTCCGCCGGGACGGTCACGTTGGTGACGCGGCGCTGGAGCATGTCGGCGAGCAGCGTGTTGTCGCGGCGCTCGCGCGCGAGCTTCTCGAGGCCCGCGATCGCACCGTCGTGCGACGGCTCGTACTTGAGCGCTTGCTGGTAGTGGAGGATCGCGGTGTCGGCGTCGCCGGTCTCGCGATCAGACCCGACGCGCGCGAGCTCGCCCAGGCGGAAGAACAGATCGGCCGCATCGCGACCGGTGGGGGCGAGCTTGAGTGCTTGCTCGAGCGTGCCCTTGCACTTGTCCCAATCGCCCGCGCGCTCGTAGATCTTCGAGAGGCGCGTGAGCGCGGCGACGGAGCTCGGCTCGCGCCTCAGGATCTTCTGCAGGATCTCGCCGGCCGCATCGGGGTTGTCGAGCTTGCTCTCCCAGACGTCGGCCGCACGCGCGAGGGTGGCGATCTCGGCGGCGGTGTCGCCGTTTGCCGCCTGCAGCTCCGCGTACTTCTCGAGCATGTCGACGAGATCGTGGTGGCGGTTCGCCGCCCCGAGCAGACGCTCGAGCTCGGCGTACGCCTGCTTGTTCACCGGATCGACCTCGATCGCCGCGTACCACGCCGCGATCGCGTCATCGAGGGAGCCGCGCTGCTGTTCCGCGACCTCCGCCATCTCGGCGTGGATCGCGACCTTGTCCCACGTCGACTTCGCGAGCGCGAGACGGCGCGTCTGGATGTCCGAGACCGCCATCCAGTCCTTGTTCTTCGTGTACGCGGCCTGCATCGAACCGAGCGCTTCGAGATCGTCGGGATCGATGTCGAGCACGGCTTGCCACGCCTGCACGGCGCGTTGACCGTCGGTCTCCAGCTTCGCGATCTCGAACCGCAGGGCCTTCTCGTCGGCCTGCGACGACGCGACCCGCGCCGCTCGACCGAGGACGTCGATCAGGTTCTCGCGCTCGCCCGCGAGGCGATACAGCCGCGCGAGCTCGTCGAGTGCGCCGCGATCCGTGTCGTCCCCGTCGACGACCTCGCGCCACGCCGCGATCGCCGCAGCGCGATCGCCGGCACGCTCGCTGATCTGCGCGACCTCGGCAAACGCCACGCGCTTCTCCGTGACATCCGCGACGATCTTGCCGCGCTGGCGCAGCGCCTGGGCGAGCCCGACCTCGTCGCCGCGCTGCCGCAGGATCTTGATCAGGTCGTCGATCGCGGAGAGCGACTCCGGGTCGAGCTGCAGGGCCGCGCGATAGATGCTGGCCGCAGCGTCGGGCTGCCCCATGCGTGCGTGGAGGATGCGTCCGAGGGAGGTCAGCAGCGAGACCTGCGTCGCGTTATCGCGCTGCCGCGCGTCGGGCGCATCGACGATCTGTTGGAGTCGTGCCGCGACCTCCGGCCATTGGCCGAGTCGTTCGGCGAGTCGCTCCGTCTCCGACAGCGCTTCGTTCGAGGTCGGATCGAGGGCAAGCCAACGCAGCGCTGCGTCGAGCGCCCTGCCGCGGTCGGAGAGCTTGGTCTCGGTGAGCTCGACGATGCGCTCCAGGAGCGCCGCCTTGTCGATCTTGTCGGGCGTCACGTCGAGCCGCGCTTCGAGCACGGCGACGAGGCGCTGCGCGTCGCCGTCTTGCTCGAACAACGGCTCGAGGATCTCGACGATCTCGCCGCGAATATCCGGCACGTCCTTCGAGGCCAGGAGGATTCGCTCGAGCGCCGCGCGCGCCTGCGGGTGTACGGGTTGGATGTTCAGCACCTCGCGATACGCGACGATCGCCGCGCGCGGGTCCTGGAGCGTGGTCTCCTGCAGATCGGCGAGCCGGAACAGGTACTCGGCGATCTGCGCGTCGTTGTCCGACGCATCCGCCTGGCGCCGCAAGACGACCGCGAGCTCCGGCCACTTGCTCGACCGCGCGAGCACGCGCTCGAGCGAGGCGAGCGCGGGGCGCACCTCGGGCCCGCGCGACGCGCGCTCGAACGCCGCCGCAGCGCGATCCATGTCCCCGAGCTTGTCCTCCGCGACTGCGCCGAGCCGCATCGCGTACAGCTGCTCCGCGTCCGGCGGGATCGCCTCGGTCAACAACTGATCGAGACGTGTCGCGAGCTCGTGCCACAGGTTGTTCGATTCGGCGAGCCGCACGAGGTGACCGAGCAGCTCCGTATCCTCCGGATCTGCCGCGATCGCGCGCGACCACACGCGGAACGCCTCGGCCGGCGCGTGCGCGATCGTCTCCTGCACGTCCGCGAGGGCCGCCCAATCGGCCTGCGCATCACCGACCCCGACCGCGAGACGACGCTCGTACACGCGCACGAGCCCCGCGGCGTTCTTCTCCGCGCGATAGACGCGCTCGAGGATCGGCGTCACCGCCTCGACGTGCTCGTCGCGCAGCATCAGCGCTTCGAGCGCCGCGCGCGCTCGCTCGTGGGTCGCGAGCACCTGCAGCACCGCGCCGTAGCGCGGGATCGCCCCATCCGAGTCCGACATCTCGGTCTCGACGATGTGCGCCGCACGGAAGGCGAGGTCTGCGCGATCCTGCTGGTTCGGCGCCAGCAGCATCCGCTTGTCGACGATGTCGAGCAGCTCCGGCCAGATCTTGCGCTTCGTGTAGATCCGGTCGAGCTCGGCGAGTGCGCGCGGCTCGCCCGCGTCGTCGTCGAGGACGGCCGTCAGCTGCGAGATCGCCTGGTAGTCGTCGTCGAGCTGCGTCTCGTAGACGACCGCCGCGGCGTGCCGCAGGTCCTGGCGCAGCAACAGATCCGTCGTCAGCTCGATCTTGCGCTCGAGCGTCTGCACGAGCTCGCGCGCGTCGGCCTTGTTACCACCCTCGATCGACGCGCGATACAGCCGCTCGAGCGCGTCGAGTGCCGCGAAGTCACCGTCGTCGGCATTCAGCACGTTGCGGTACGCGACGATCGCCTTCGGCTTGTCCTGCAAGACCTCTTCGTAGAGCGCGGCCACGCGGTGGAGCAGCACGAGCCGAACATCGGGATCCTCGGAGAGCTCCGCGCGCCGCTCGACGACCTTCACCAGCTCGTCGACGCGACCGACGACGGCGAGCAACCGATCGAGCGCCGCGAGCGCGATGACGTCGTCGGGCCGCGCCTCTTCCACCTTGCGCCACGCGGCGATCGCGCGCGGCAGATCGTTGCGCTGCAGCTCGTGGATCTCCGCCGAGCGCGCCCACAGGCCGGCACCCATATCGCTATTCGGCGCGGAGCCGGCGCCCTCTTCGAGCGTCTGCACCGCGTAGTCCCACGCCTCGAGCTTGCCGACGAGCGACAGGAACTTCTGCAGGCTCTCGTCCTCGGCGACGTCGATGCGCCAGGCGCGCGCGAGCGCTTCGAGCGCGAGATCGAGCGCGCCGCCGCGCTCTTCGTGGATCAGCGCGATCTCGTGGAGCGTCGTGACCTGATCGAGCGGATCGCGGATGAAGTCGAGCTTGGCGTCGAGGATGACGACGAGCTTCTGCCACCAGTCCTGCTCGCGATAGACGGGTTCGAGGATCTCGGTGATCCGCTCGCGATACTGGTCGTGGACGACCAGACGTTCGAGCGCACTCACCGCGCGCTCCCAGTACACGCCTTCTTCGATCACGTGCTGGTACTGATCGATCGCACCGGGCAGATCCGACATGTGCTGCTCGAACAGGTCGGCACTCTTGAGGCGCAGCTCGGCGACCTCGCTCGGATGCGTCGACCGCGAGAGCCTCGCTTCGTACAGATCTGCGAGGTCGCGCCACTGGCTGCGCGTGCGATACAGGCGCTCGAGCTCGCCGACCGCTTCGCGATACGCGTGGATGTGAAGCGGCGTCTGCTCGCCTTCGGTCGCGAGCACGACGTCGCGCCAGCCCTCGATCGCGCGCACCTGATCCTGCAGCCCGTCCTCCAACAGACGCGCACGCTTGATCATCGCTTCACGCCGCAGGTCGTCGGCGGACCGCGCGATCACGTCGTCGTAGATTTGGACGAGCTCGGGCCACTTCTGCGCGCGGCCGAGCATCTCTTCGAGGCGGCGCAAGAGCTCGCGCTCGTTCGGCACCGCGTCGTCGACGTTGATCGACAACGCCCGGCGGTACGCGGCGTACGCTGCATCGACGTCCTGAAGTCGGCGGTCATAGATCGACGCGGCCGCGATCGCGACGTCGCGGATGTCTTCGGACTCGCCCTGCTCGTCGTCGAGATACAGCTGGTACGTCTCGGCGACGAACCGCCAGTTATCGATCATCCCGGCGAGCCGCTGCAGCTGATCGCGGATCGACGTGTCCTCGGGGGCTTCGCGGAACACCATCGCGTACCACCGGCTCGCGTTCTCGAAGTCCTCGAGCTGCTCTTCGTAGAGCCGCGCGACGAAACGCGTCAGCTTCAAGCGCTCGCGCGGGTCGCTCGCGCTCTCGAGGCGTGCCTCGTAGACGCGGATCAGGTCGTGCCAGCGGTGCTGCGAGACGTAGATCGGCTCGAGCACCTCGGCCGCGACGACGCGCAGGTCCGGATCGACCAAGTAGCGCTCGACGGCAGCGAGCGCCGTTCCGTTGCGCGGATCGCCCGACAGCGCGGCGCTGAAGTTATCGATCGCGGTCTCGAAGTCGCGCAGCTGCTTCTCGTGGATCTCGCCGAGCTGGACGCGCAGCGCGACGGCTTCTTCGATCGACGTCGCGAAGCCGAGCCGGCGCTCGTACAGATCGACCACATCGGGCCACCTGCCCTGCTCGCGGTACAACCCCTCGAGCGCGTCGACCGCATCCTTGCGCTCCGGCGCGATCGCGAGCACCTGCTCCCACGTGCCGATCGCGTCGTCGGGACGGCGCAGCTGGACGTAGAGCTCCGCCGCTTCGACGAGCGCGCCGACACGATCGTCGACGTCGCCGCTCGCCGCATCGGCCTGCCGTAGCAGGACCTCGGTCAGGCGCTCGTTGTCGTTCGTCTCGCGATAGATGCTCTCGAGCGCGGCGAGCGCCCGGCGATCGTCGGGCTGACCGTCCAGAACCTTCTGGTAGTACTCGCTCGCGAGGGACATGTCCTTGCGCACGGCGCGGGACAGATCGGCGACGTCGAGGTACAGGCGGCGTTGGATCTCCGCGTCGAGCACGTTCGGCGCGACCTCGCGATACGCATCGATCAGGTCGCCCTCACGACCGAGCTCGCCCGCGAGGCGCTCGGTGTCCGCGATCACGCGCTGGAGCTCCGGCTCCGTCGCCGCGTACGACAACATCATCAGCTGCGCGGCGAACGCACCCGCCTTGTCGGCGAGCATCTGCTCGCGGAGACGCACGACCTCGCCAAGCGCGCGCAGCTTCGCCGTCGGATCGTCGGTCCAGTCGGCGGCGCGCTCTTGCAGGATCGCGAGCCGCTCGTGCTGACTCGTCGCATCGTAGACGGGACGCAGGATGTCGGCCGCGAGCACGCGCGTCTCCGGATCCGCGAGGCCCGCTTCGACGGCGCCGAGTGCCTCGGCGTGCTGCGGCTCCTCCTGCAACACGCTCGACCACCGCTCGAGCGCCTCGACGGGCCGCGTGAGCGGACCGCCGAGCAGCTGCGCGATCTCGACTTGCAGCGCGATGCGCATGTCGGGCTCGAGCTGCGTCTGCCGCTCGAGGACGTCGAGCAGATCCGCGTGTCGTCCCGCTCCACGATACAGCCGTGCGAGCTCGGCGAGCGCTCCGCGATCATCGCCGTCGCGATCCAAGATCTCCAGATACGCCGCGATCGCCTCTTCGGGCTCGCGCAGGCGCACCTCGTGGAGGTCCGCGATGCGCGCGAGCAAGCTGCGTGCGGCCGGATCGGGACCGCTCGTCGCGGCCATCTGGTAGTCGAGCTTGCGGCGGAGGATGTCGACGAGCTCGCGCCAGTTCTCCGTCACCGAATACAAGCGCTCGAGCGCGTTGAGCGCGCCGGCGTCTTGCGCTTGGCTGTCGAGGATCTCGCGCCACGTCGCGATCGCGGCGTTGCGATCCGCGAGCTGCTCCTCCTCGAGGGCGGCGACGCGCGCGAGCAGGGCCCGCCGCTCGTTGCCGTCCTCGGCCCACTCCGCCAGCTTGCGCGTCATCGCACGCAGCTCGGGCCAGTTCTGCTGCTCTTCGTGGAGGCGGGCGAGCGCGGCCGCGGCCCGGCGGACGTTCCCCGGGTTCGTGGTGTCCATCTCGAGCAGCCGCTTGTACGACGCGATCGCGCGCGGCGCGTCGCCGAGCTGCACGTCGTAATACGTCGCGAGCTCGCCGAGCAGCGCACCGCGCGTCAGCACGTCGCCCGTGGGTGCCGCGTTCGCGGCCGTCTCGAGTGCGGCCGTTGCCTCGGGCCAGCGATTCAGCTGCTGCGCCAGGCGCGAGAGCTCGACGCGCGCACGCTCGTGCGTCGGATCGAGCGACAGCACTTCGACCCACGACTCGAACGCGCGCATCGCGCCGTTGGCCTCTGCCTCTTCGATCGCCGCGATCCGCGAGAGCAGCTCGACGGCTTCCGTCCCCGTCGCGAGCGTGCGCTGTGCGCGCAGCACGCTGACGAGCTGCGGCCACGCCTTCTCGTGCTCGTAGATCGGCTCGAGCAAGCGCGCGGCACGCATGCGCACGTCTTGGTTCGCGAGGAGCTCCTCGAGCAACCCCCGCGCCTGCAAGTAGCCTCGGTCGCGACCGACGACGTCCTCGAGCAAGTCGACGGCACGGTTCGGATCGTTCAGGCGATGTGCAAACAGGTCGGCGCGGCGGAACGTGATGTCGATCTGCTCGCGTGGGCTCGTGACGTGATCGACCTGCTGCGCGAGCAGCGCTTCGAGATCTTTCCACTGCGCGTTCGCCGTGTGGAGCCGATCGAGCGACTGATACGACGCGAGGTACGACGCGTCGAGCTCGAGCACGCGCTTGTGCGCTTGCGCCGCGCGCGCCGGTTGACCGAGCACGTCCTCTTCGAGCGCGGCGAGCTCGAGCAGCGCGCGCAGCCGCACGCGATCGTCGAGGACGACGTCCGCCCGTCGCTCGAGCAGCGCGCGCAGATCGTTCCAGCGATCTTCGCTGCGATACATCTCGGCGAGGGCGTCGAACGCATCCGCCGCATCGGCCTCGACCTCGAGCACCGTCAGCCACGCGCGCTCGGCGGTCGGCTTGTCGCCGAGTCGATCGCTCGCGAGACGCGCCAGCTCGGTCGCGATCGACCGGATCTGTCCCGCGGGGCCGTTCGCCGACCGAATCGTCGCGAGCGCCGTCGCGAGGTGACGCGCCCATTCGCCGTCGCGGCCGAGCTGACCGGAGAGCGCCGCCAGCGAGCCGCGGACGTCGGCGTCACCGGGCTCGACGGCGAGCACGCGCAGACCCGCTTGCCACGCCGCGCCCGGATCGCCGAGGTCGGTGTGATAGAGCCGAAGGAGCTGGCGATCGAGATCGAGCTTCTCGCTGGCGCTCGTCCCCTCGCCCGCCCG
>Ga0115026_10000193_pt1 | contig 14352 bp, 8 predicted proteins | sample Mud_0915_D1_FD_83878 | JGI IMG/M metagenome (GOLD analysis project Ga0115026, IMG submission 83878) | Wetland microbial communities from Old Woman Creek Reserve in Ohio, USA - Mud_0915_D1 | ecosystem: Environmental > Aquatic > Freshwater > Wetlands > Sediment ...
AAGGACTTACCTACTATATAAATACCTTTTTTACACCCGAGGGTGTGGCAAAGTATTATAATAATTCTACATATCCCATCGATATTCATGCTCCCGCTCAATTCATTATTACTCTCTCAAAACTCGGAAAATTTCATGATAATCTGCAACTGGTGAACAGCGTTCTGGATTATACAATAAAACATATGCAATCTCCAAAAGGATTTTTTTATTACCAGATCAATAAATATTTTACATCAAAAATACCATATATGCGCTGGTCGCAGGCGTGGATGTTTTACGCTCTGTGCAGGTATTTATCTGAAACAAGGGATAATAAAAATGCAGGTATTCTGAACAAGCATATTTATCAAAAAAGGTAAGTGAGCATAATATACTTATTTTGAATACGTTTTTAATATTCTGATGAAGATCTGGATTGATTATATTAACACGCCGCAGGTTACATTTTTTGTTCCATTTATCAGGGATTTTAAAAATGATAACCATGAGATATTGCTTACCTGCCGGGACTCGGGAAATACCATTGATCTGCTCGAACAGCATAAATTACCGTATTATCTTGTTGGTGAGAAAGTTGGAAAAGGAATAATACAGAAAATAGTACTATTCCCCCTCAGACTGGTCAGTCTTTTTTTCTTTATCTTAAAGCATAAACCCGATATTGCAGTCAGTCAGAGCAGTTTTTATCAACCTCTTGTAGCAAAACTGCTCAGAATTCCGTGTCTGTACACAAACGACAATGAGCATGCAAAAGGTAATTTATTTGGATTTCTTTTCGCTGACAAAGTTATCTTACCCATGGCATTGCAAAATCTGGAAATTACGAAGCGTTTTCCGCTGAAATCCAAAATTTCATTTTATCCGAGCGTAAAGGAGGCAGTATATCTCTCACAGTTTCATGACTTACAGTCTCTGGCTGCCGGACCAAAAAGCAAGATCTATTTCAGACCAGAACCATGGTCTGCTCAATATTATAAAGGGCCTTTTAATTTTTTTGACGATATATTACTGAAATTATCCAAAGAATATAATGTGGTTGTACTCCCAAGGGACAAAAAGCAGACAGTACATTTCAGGCAGCATAAATTCATTACTCTTTCTGTTTCTGAAAAACCGCTTGTACTAGATGACATTGTTGCTGATTGTCTCCTTTTTATCGGAGCAGGGGGTTCAATGACCAGGGAAATGGCAGTATTGGAGATCCCGGTTATTTCGATATATCATTCAGAATTGCTCTGTGTCGATAAAAGCCTGGTCAATAAAGGACTTATGATTGTTAAACCGGACATTACCTACGAAGAAATCAAAATTCATATTAATTCCGGTTTTAAGTATATGAAAGGAAAGTCTGCACTTACTGAAGGAGAGAAATCGTACAATTTACTCAAAAATCTTATTTATGATCTGATTCATAAATAAACTAAGAAGAGTTATTGGTGCTTTCAGTAAAAGTGGTCTTTCCATGCGGCAACAATTGGTGTTTACTCCAGATGGATGTAATATCTGTTGGTAAAACATCTTCGAAGATCCTGAATGCTTCATGAGATTTACTAAAAAGGAATACCTTCCGGTTCCTGTAAGAAGCTTGTTCTAATCCTGAGGCCGGAAGTTTTATTATAACATGTATACAATGTCTTTGAGGGGAAAGTTTAAATGCAAAAAAAAGAGAATACTCTGCATTGTTCTTACTTTTGCATTTGCAATTATGGTTTATCTTATTATTGATTACAAAGGGCCGAAAAGCATTGTTCTCAGAAATGATACAACTTTTGGTCTTGAGTGTCACAGAGCAAGGGATCTTGTTGTACAGGAATACGATAGCTCGGGTAATTTATGGGCAACACGCGGAATGATCATCTACTGTTTAAAAAAGGATGGTAACAGGTTCGACAGGATCGCCCACATTCCGACAGGATGTACGATTTACTGGTTACGTAATTTTTCAATCATACGCAAATTGACAATAAGACCGGAATGCGTGGAACTGGCCGTTACCGGCAAAGGAGATTTTCATGCAATATCAGCTGGCAGATTATGGCTTATGAACAAGGGCAAAAGAAAATTCACAGAACAATTTAAACTTCTTCATTATGGATTCGGCGATCAGGGCATCAGAAATACAGGTATTTTAAGTGGTAATGATCATACCATTTATCTGGGGGAGTATTTTGAAAACAAAAACAGGGATGCTGTGAAAATCTATAAATATTCAAACAGATCAGACTCCTTAACAGTTGCATATCAGTTTCCACCGGGCAAGATCAGGCATATACACGCAATCCAGAAAGATCCTTTCACGGGAAAAACATGGATATGCTCCGGCGATTCGGATGAAGAATCGATGATAGCCTGGTCAGATGACGGATTTAAGACCATACATGATTTATTCTCAGGAAGTGAGCTGTATCGGGTCTGTCAACTTGTATTCACTCCGGATGCAATTTTATGGGGTACAGATACCGGATCAGAAGATGAAGCCGGAATATACAGATGGGATAAAGAGAGTGGTGAATGTAAGAAACTGCAAACGGTAGACGGTGCAGTTTTTTATGGGACACGGCTTAAAAACGGGACTGTTGTACTAAGTACTGACCGGGAAGGATTAAAAAGTGAGAAGGATGATAAAACACGGCTACTAATAATTTCTGAAGAAAACAAAATAACAGAGATTGAGTGTGGCTCATGGAAACATAAAAAGCCGGGCTTCTGGTTTAAATATTCCTTGTTGCGGCTTCAGCGGGATCAGGGAGGAGCTTCACTGGCTGTTACCTGTCTGAATCAGAAAGAATTACCTGACAGTGAATTGATTATAATTTCTGAAGAGACTCTGCTTTCAGCAGTTAAACAACATGTTACAGCGCCTGAGGGATATGCAAATTTTAAGAACTGAGTGGTTATTCGCAAGACTGTAAAAATGGTCATGGGTTATTCATTAAATATTGAATCGTGAGAAGATTGCCGGATTAGACATGGAAAAATCTGTTCAAAGCAAATCAGAAATAAGTTCTTCTGATATTGTACAAAAGGCTGTTTTAATAATTGTTGTTTTGTTTTCGATACATTTCTGGGAACTGAAATATATCCCTCAAATGATAAATATTGAGAACGTGCTGACCTGGCTGTTATGCGGATTTTCTTTAATAATGGTCTTTCAAAAGGACAATTTGCGGTTCAAGTATCCTATCCTTATATTCATAGCCGGCATAGTGTTAAATTCTGTGGCCGCCTATTTTAATCTTGGGCAAAGCCCAATCACAACATTTCTGTCCTTTGAGTTTTACTGGTTTATTCTTATTTATTTTCTGCTGCACTTCTTCAGAATTGACCGCAAGTTCCTGGAAAATGTCGTCATCGGTTTTGGCCTAATGTACTCATTCCTGTATATATACCAGTACAGGATCTATCCGGACCTCATATTCAGGGACGATCCGAATACAGCCGAATGGAGCTGGCAATTTGAGATACTAGGGCATGGTTTCCTGATGCTGGCTTATTTCCTTGTCTTAAACAGATACCTGCTTGGCCACAGGCTGATATATATATTTATGGTCCTCGGATTCCTTTATGTATTGTTCAGGAGCGACTTCCGGACACTTATTGCCGGAGCGGCTGTAGTTACAGTTTTTATGGTTTTCAGAACTATCCGTAAATTGACAGATTTTGTTACAATTGCTTTTGTAGGATTGATATTGGTTGGATTCACCCAATACAAGGGAGTTTCGAAAGTAATTAACCGGATGGTAAATCAAACTCAGGAAAATTTGAATGAAGGCAATAAATACATCCGGTTTGTAGAACTTGAATATTTATATAAAATATTCCCTAAAAATATTTCATATTTTATTATTGGTTCAGGGAAACCCTCAGGAGCAAACCTTTGGAGACAGAATGAAGGATCGACAGTGTCAGGTAAAAATATGAATTATAATATTGTCTGGGTCGATATTGGGATCCTTGGATTTTACATAATAATCGGAGGTATTGCCACTCTGGGCATGCTCTGGTACACTTTTAAAGCTATATTTTTCAAGCTGCCCAGGGACGGGCTGTATCTGAATTTCTATTTTTTATATCTGTTTGTCGTCTCATTTACAAATGAGGAAATCTTCCGCAATGGTATCTTTACAGTACAGGCAATAGGATTGTATTTAATTGATATCATCAAGGATGAACAATTAAAAACAGCAGATAAGACCTCTGCCTGAGGAACCTTTTCCACACAGGATTAAGTATTTTGCCGCATGATGGTATATTTTTTGTCGGATAATACACGGATTGATTAATAGTGACTTCCATTTTTTAAAAAAGTAAAGTTATGGGTAACCGGATAATTACAATTGTGTCAATTATATATTTATTAAACTCCAATGTTTCAGCTACAACATATTATGTAAAAAACGACGGTAATGATAAAGCGGCAGGAACAAGCGAAGCGGCTGCATGGGCTACAATTGCTAAAGTAAATAATCCGGGATTTGCCTATACAGCCGGTGATGTGATTTGTTTCAGGAAAGGTGATACGTGGAGAGAAATGCTTACTGTCCCAAGAGACGGCTTATCCGGGGCGTATATGAAATTTACAAATTACGGAACCGGTAAAAATCCAAGGATACTTGGTTCCAACACTACAACCTGGACAGATCAGGGGGATAATATATGGAAATCTGATAAAACGTTTACAAGGCCATATTCAGTTGGTATGTACGGGGCAGAAATATTCTTTGAAAAAACAGACGGTAATGTATCATGGGGCGTTCATAAAAAAGATACAGCTAGTCTTACGGCTGAATATCACTGGACCTGGGCGTTAAACTATGTTTATGTTTATTCTGAAACTGATCCGGATGAAAAATACAGGTCAGTAGAAATACCACAAAGAGCTCATGTCATCAATCTTAATGCAAAGAGTTACATAAATATTGATGGTATTGATGTTTTTTACTGCGGCGAGTCAGGTATTGCCTATAATCTTACCGACTTTCCAATGACATCAAAAAAAGGATTGATAATTGAAAACCTTGAAATCGGCTATATCTCAACAAAGAATTCTGAAGCAGGCTACGGGACGGAAGCAATTTACTCTGACATGATAGTAAGACATTGTGAAGTACACGACTGCGGAAGGAGAAGCTTGTCATTTCATTTATACGGACCATTTAATGTCTCAAACATATTGATTGAAGATAACTATTTTCATGATGGATACCATACTACAGGACCGGATTTCAGTGTGGGCTCATCCTATAATACATACTATGGAAGTATTGATGGTGTAATAATGCGGAGGAATATGTTCTATGATCCTCCGACACATACAATACATTCGGAACAGATATTTTTGCAGAATTATCTGCACGCTTCACTAAAGTCGAAATTGACGAATATTTATATTTATAGTAACATTTTCATCTCCCCGGTGGGAGCGGCCGTCAATATGGAAGGGACACAAAGTGTTTTTATATATAATAATACCTTCTACAATCATAATAATAACGGCTCATATCATATCTGGATCGATAATTACAATGCTTCAGTTAAAATAAAGAACAATATTTTTTATACGACATTAGGCACCGACCGAAATGGGGTTGGTTCCGGATTATTTTTGAGATCGGGACAAAATCATAAGAATGTGGAGGCTGATTATAATCTTTATTACCGGGTAAATAACTTTCTGAGAATTCTTGAAAAAGAATCTGCCAGCATTTTTCACATGAACGATATTGCAAACATAAGATTGACTCTGGTGTGGGAAACCAATAGTCCTGTCCCTGCCGAGCCCCGGTTTAAAGACGCAGCCAATCGTGATTTTTCGCTTTCAAAAGGATCCCCTGCTATTAGCAGAGGAGTTGATCTATCCTTACCTGGTGATTTTTACGGAAAGCCTTTTAATACCGGTAATCCAAGCATAGGAGCAGTTGAGATTGGTGAAAATAATATCTCTGTTGCATCCGAACAGGGGAAGACTCTATGTCCCGGGCCATCCAAATGATCTCTTAATGTTTTTAGTGGAGGATATGCCATCAAACCTTATAGTTTAAGATAAATTAATTAGATCAGGTGAAATTGTTTACAAGGATTATCAGGAAGATTAATGAGATATAAATGAAGATTAGATTATTGGTCATAGCTCTGTCAGTTCTCTTAAATGGATTTCCTGCAAATGCAGATGGGAAAATCAAAATAGTTTTTCGTTATGATGATTTTTTATTGATCCCCTCCGTGTTCTCCGATTCTCTTATAGACATTTTTCAAAAAAACAAAATACCCTTATGTATCGGAATAATACCGTTTGACACCTCCGGCTCATTTATTTATAAGCTTAATCAGGACCAGGTTGATGATTTAAGATCAAGAATTCACAAAAAGGAAATTGAGGTGGCGTTGCATGGATTTAATCATCTGAATGAATTAAGCCACCGTTTTTTGACCAGGACCACTTACAGCGAGTTTGCATCGATAGATTACAAAAAACAATATGAGAAACTGGCAAAAGGGAAAATGGTTTTAGATACCTTGCTGCATATCAACACCAATGTTTTTATTCCTACTTTTAATACCTACGACAATAATACTTTAAAAGCACTGGAAGAACTGAAATTCGAAATAATTTCGGGAGGTTTGCACGGCCCGTCCAACAGTAAAATAATAAAATATATCCCTCCAACATATGAGAATTTTTCCGAATTGCCAGATATCATTGAGAATTTCGGGAATAAGAATGTAACTATAATTATATATTTCCATCCCTATGCATTTAAGGAAAGCAGGTATTCGTATTATAAAGATCCATCCAGATTAGTAACATTCAGTCATTTAGACAAAGTGCTAAATTGGATTAAACAACAAAATGCAAGTTTTTACACATTTTCTGATCTGGCAGTAACAGAAAATTTTGACCGGGATCTGTTTAGAGCTAATTCTTATAAATATAACCTTTTGTTAAATGCTTTAAATTTTGTGAAGCTTTACAGGTATGGGGTTTATTCAGGATTGGAATATCACCGTCAAAAAACAGGATTAATACTGGCTAACATTATCTTGCATTTCGTGTGTTTCCTGCTCACATATTTTTTTACTAACTTTCTCATTGGAATTACGCATGCGAGTCTTAAGACTGTTTTGATTTTCCTGGGTATCGGTGCAATACCTGTTCTTATTTACCTCTATTATATCAGATACGACTTTAGCATGGAAGTTATAGTAATATTATTATTTGTAATTACCTGCGCCATTATCTTAAGCTTGTTCAGGAAATATAAACATTCACAACGATTGATAAAAACAGAATAATCTGTAAAATAATCCTGGGGTTCATTTGGATTTTCAGGAGCAATTACTATTATGGGAAATGAGTAAAATTCACGAGTCGGAGTTTTACTCATTTTTCATTCTGCCGGTACATGAATTGATGTCGGCTCTGATCCTTACAAAATAGTGCTTATTCCTTATGATAATAATTGGTATAACCGGAATACGGACTTTTCGAATAGTCCATATCATTCAGGACTATTTCAAAATTATTAATCTTATTCAGCTCAAGTACAGCCATTACGTTTACAAGAGCATCCTTCTCAGTCAGGTTATTTCTTGTGATCAGAAGTATCTGGGATGCGTATTTTGTCAGTTGGATTGTATCTGATACTATTCCTAATGGAGGGGTGTCAACAACAATAAACTCAAATCTTTCCTTAAGCAAGGAGAAGAGATCATCAAGAACTCCCGAACTGATTAACTCCGACGGATTTGGTATAATATTTCCGGCAGGTATAAAGAAAAGGTTCCGGATTGGAGTCTTCTGTATTATGTCATCGAGGCGGGCTCTTTTTATCATGTAATCGGAAATCCCCCTGGCGTTTTCAACAAAAAACTTATCATGCAGTACGGGGCATCGCAGGTCACAGTCTATAACAACTGTTTTTAGATCGACCGAAGCAATGGAACAGGCTAAATTAAGGGAGATAAAACTCTTCCCGTCCTGTGGCTGTGCTGAAGTTATTTGTATGACTTTCGATTTCTCAGATCCAAGCTTTAAGAACAGTGAGCTTCTTAGATTTCGGAATGATTCCGAAATTGCCGATCTGGGCGATTCTGTCACTACTGCTTCAGACTTCTTGGGATTATTATAAATAACACCAAAAACTGCACGATCAGTCATGTGTTCAATACTATCAGTACCAACTATTTTACTGGTAAAAAAGCTTCTGACTATTAAGAAGATTGAAGGTAGTAACGCACCAAGGAAAATAGATAATAAGTAATTGATATTCGATTTTGGCTTGATTTTTTTTGCAGTTATTTCACGCGCAGGTTCTAAAACTTCGAAATCGGGATAAGTTGAAGCAAGCGTCATTGAAGCTTCTGATCTTTTCTGAAGCAGGTAACTGTATTGCTCGCTGTTCAGATCATATTTACGCTGATAATTAACCATATTCATTTCCTGCCTGGGCAGTCTGGCAATTTCCATTCTGAGTCTTTGGTACCTGTTGTTAAGGTCATTAAGGGTAATTGTTGATGTATTCAGACTGTTCGTTGCGTGATCAATTATTAACTGCTTCTGTGTTCTGATCTTATTCTCAGTCTGGGTCAGGAATACGTTTTTCTCATTAGAATTAGTAATGGCTGCCCTTTCATGAATCAGATCAATCATGTCTGAAATAAGATTTGTCATGATCGGATCTGTGATATTTGCAGATGATGGAGGTGTAACCCCTGATATATCCTGATTTACTTTAAAATAGTTTAACAGGTAATTGTAGTAACGGTTTTGCTCCTCTAGTTTCGTCCGGTCAGCTTCAATCACTGCCATTTGCTGATATATCTGCTGGCCTTGATAACTGGGATCCGTAACCTGATTCATTGACCTGAAACTGCTTAATTCTGATTCAGACGTTACCAGGGAATCGCTCATATTTGAAATCTGGGAATCGATAAAATTGATCGTGCTCAAAGCGATTTTATTCTTCTTTGCCAGATTATCGTCAAGAAAGTTGCTGATATAATTGTTCAGGAAACTTATTGATTTCTGAAGATTCGCACCTTTGAATTGTACATTAATAATAACAGCATAAAAAGACAAAGGCCTGATGTTCAACGATTTCATATAAGACTTCGTTAGTTCATCAGGATTGTAAAGTTCAAAACAATAAACCACCTTTTTGTTTGAAGCTTTGGGCATAAGTTCTTCGCTGGGGTAGATTGTGAACCTGAAATACGGACTGCTTATAGTACTATTGAATTTGAATACAGAATCTATTTTCACCTCCTTCTCAATAGCGACTATTTCATTATCAAAATAATGATACAGAATGCTTTTGTCTTCTGACGCTTTTAACCTGAATGTTGAGTCGCTCAGTATAGTGACATGAAATTTGGTGTTAATAGATTGTATATGTGATTTATCAATGTTAACAACAAAAGGGGATTGGAGGTAATGAATTTCAGTAAACCGTCTGAAAATGCGGCTGGAATCGACAAAATAGGCAATATCCAGGTTCAGGTTTTCAATGGTTTTATTAACCAGATCAAATGAATTAAGGCTGTTAATTGATTCCTCCAGAATTCTTCCCGTACTGCCCCGGCTGAACATATCATTCGATAGTACCGTTGCTGAACGGGCATCCTTCACAGGTCCCATTGTGGTAGTCAACTCATAAACCTGGGTGGAATACTTGTTATAAATATATGCAATAGCGCCAAACAACAGAAAGGATGCAAGATATATATACTTTAATGCATAAACCTTATCAATTATTATCTTTATAAGGGATTTTATCTGGTCAGTTTCATTCTTTGCTTTCATAGTAATCAAAAAGGTGACAATATCTTAGTATCTTAAAGAAAACATAGTATAAAGTGCTAAAAAGGAAGAGAGAATTGAGAAAAGACTCATGAATACTCCGGAGTTTTGCGTCCAGGCTGCTGTTCTCAAAGGTTCCACGATAATTACATCGTTGGATTCTATATAGTATAAGTCCTTTTCTGCGATCCGGGAATCGGAAAGATCCAGTTTATACCGTTTGATGTCGTTGCCGTTCTGCCGTATAAGAACTACAGCTTTCCGGTTTCCGGAAACGGTGATCCCTCCACCTAGAGCCAGTGCTTCATAAATATTCAATTTGTCCTGGTTAAATGAGAAGCTTCCCTGGCTGTTTACCTCGCCCATGACTGTTACCATATTTTCCGTGACCGTGATGGTTACATCAGGTTCAGTCACATATGAGCTCAAAACTTCTTCCAGTTTTATACCTGCCTGTTCTGTCGTGAGGTCTCTTACATTTATTTTTCCAGCCAGCGGAAAAGTAATGTCACCATTTTTATCGACTGTATACGACGCAGTCGTCTGGGCGTTAATATCCTTGAATAACTCTTTGGTTTTTTCATCGGTACTGAAAACCTGGACACTTAATCTGTCAAATGGCATAATCAATTTATGTTCCCTGGGGTTAACTATATGTGCCTGCATGGTGTCGATATCGTTAAAATACCTCAGCTTCTTACCTGAAGCACAGGAACTGGTAATTATGATTACATATATCAAAACTCCTGCAAGGACAATTTTCGTAACGAGCTTATAAATTTTCATATTAAATCTCTTTAAGCCAATTAAATATACAGATTGTTCAAATACTGCCAAAACTTAAGGACAAAAATATAAATTATTGCTGAGTGTACAAGTTCCGACATATTGCAGAATTCCGAAATCCCTATCCTGATTCCCTTTCTTCCCATCTTGTTATTACAAAACTCATCAATGAGAAATGTATTGGTAATCTATTATAATCCACTGAGTTATGTATTTTTTTGTCGGCATGAATTTTTACTCAATGCGCTGTTTTTTACTGTATTTATAGCCAGTGCAACAATAAAGTCTTTTCCAACGTAAAAACGGTAATTTGGTCAAATTTATTAGTATATTCGTCAATAATTTTGTTAATCAGTTTGATATATATATTCGACTACCTAATTTTAACAAATGAGGCTGTTATTTGCAATGATATTTTTGGCTCTGTTTTCAGTAGCTTCAGCCACAGATTATTATGTTAAGAACGGAGGCAACAATAGTGCCGACGGGAGATCTGATGCTACTGCCTGGGCTGATATTTCGAAGGTCAATTCTTCAACTTTCAATGCCGGAGATGTCATACACTTCAGATGTGGTGATACCTGGAGAGACTTATTGAATGTTCCTTCCGAAGGGACAAACGGGGCATATCTGAAATTTGCCAATTACGGGACAGGCAGTAATCCGAGGATACTTGGATCAAACACAACGACATGGAGTAATGTAAGTGGCAATGTATGGGTATCGGATAATAATTTTACCAATCCATATTCGGTAGGGCAGTATGGAGCAGAGATTTTCTTTGAAAATAGTGATGGTTCAGTGACATGGGGAGTCCGTAAATCGGGAACAAGCACACTTACTGCCGAATTTAACTGGGCCTACAGTTCGAGTAAAATCTATATTTACTCATCCACCGATCCCGATACAAAATATAGATCTGTTGAGATACCCCAAAGAGCCTACATTATTAACCTTAATAAAAAGAATTATATAAATATTGATGGTATTGATGTATTTTATTGCGGAGAAACGGGTATTACCTTTGATGCTGATGGTGTTGTTCCGATGCCAGCCAAAACGGGATTGATAATTGAGAATCTGGAAATAGGATATATTTCAACCAAGGATTCTGAAGCCGGATATGGCACAGAGGCTATTTACAGTGATATGATAGTAAGGCACTGCGACATACATGATTGCGGCAGAAGACCAGTATCGTTTCACTTTTATGGTATACATAAAGTGACCAATATCCTTATTGAAGACAATTATTTTCATGATGGATGGCATACAACCGGTCCCGATTTTAGTGTTGGCCTTTATCCGGGAGGAACCATTGATGGCGCAATTATCAGAAGGAATATGATTTATGATCCTCAGACAAGAGGCACCGGCTATTCTGACCAGATATTTCTGCAAAATTATCTGTATTCATCCCTTCAGTCACAACTAAAAAATATTTATATATATTCAAATATTTTCATTACTCCATGCGGTGGAGCTTCTATTAATCTGGAAGGAACACAAAGCATATATATTTACAACAATACCTTTGTCAATCATAACATCCATGGATCAGCTGCTCATATTTGGGTTGATAATAATAATGCACTGGTAAGAATTAAGAATAATATCTTCTACTCAATTGAATCTGTTGATACCCGGGGTCGTGAATTATTTGTAAGGTCCGGAACAGCTGCTGCCAACGTGGATGCAGATTACAATTTATATTATCGTGTAAATAACAACCTGAGGATTATTGAGAAAGAAAACATGGGTATATATTATATGAATACCCCTTTCCCGCTTCCGACAGGCTGGGAGGCCAATGGGAAAAAAGCCAATCCGGTGTTTTATTCGTTGAGTGACTATCGTTTACAGGAAGGTTCTCCTGCTTTAGGTACAGGTGTTTCAATTCCGGAAGTAACAACAGATTACGAAGGTAATGCTTTCACCAGCCCTCCCAATATCGGATGTTACGGATCGGCAGGAGTACCACCCGAACTTGTATATGTCAGCTCTGTAATACAAAATAACACACCCTCAGTACTTGAGATGACCTATAATCTGAGTATGGCCAACATAGTTCCCGCACCTTCAACATTCACCGTAATAGTTAATTCTATCCCGAGAGCAGTCAGTTCGGTTTCCGTTTCCGGAACAACAGTGCTGTTAACTCTTTCAAGCCCTGTGGGATATGGTAGTGTTGTCACAGTCGCATATACCAGACCCTCCATTAATCCGCTCCAGACAACATCGGGGAACCAGGCTGCAAGTATTACTAACCAGGCGGTAACCAATAATGTGGTTGCTGCTAATCCGGTCTATGTCAGTTCTGTTATCACAAGTACCACTCCTTCTGTGCTTGAAATGACCTATGATCTGAACCTTGCTAACATTGTACCTGAAGCATCTGCTTTCACTGTACTTGTCAATTCTGCAGCAAGAACCGTCAGCTCAGTTTCAATCTCAGGAACAAAGGTCCTTTTAACACTTTCAAGTCCTGCAGTTGCAGGTGATGTGATCACCGTAGCTTATACAAAACCGGCAAGTAATCCTCTCCAGACAACTTTTGGGGGACAGGCTGCAAGTATAAGTGCCCAGGCAGTAACAAATAATGTGGCTGGAGTTATTCCCGTTTATGTCAGTTCTGCTGTAACAAATCCTGCTCCTTATGTGGTCGGGATGACCTACAGTCAGACCCTGGCCAACATAGTGCCCTCTTCTTCTGCATTCACTGTTATGGTCAATTCTTCAGCCCGGGCCGTTAGTTCGGTTAACATTTCCGGAACAATGGTCTTTTTAACACTGGTAAGCCCGGTAGTGTACGGCGATGTTGTCACTGTAGCTTATACCAAACCGTCTGTAAATCCCCTCCAGACAGCATCAGGGGGACAGGCTGCGAGCATAACTGCCCAGCCGGTTACGAATAATGTGGCTGCAGTTGTTAATCCCGATTATGTCAGTTCAGTTATTGAGAATGCCACTCCCACCATCCTTGAAATAACATACAGCCTTGCCCTGGCCAATATTGTGCCTTCTCCTTCCTCATTTACTGTTATGGTTAATTCTGCAGCCCGTTCCGTTAACTCGGTTTCAATATCAGGAACAAAGGTCCTGTTGACCCTGGCCTCTTCGGTATTTTATGGTGATATTATAACAGTGGCTTACACAAAACCTTCAGCAAATCCGTTGCAGACAGCTTCAGGCGGGCAGGCTGCCACAATTAGCGCTCAGACAGTAATCAATAATATTGCAGATCCTGATGCACCTGCAATAAAAATATTTCCTAATCCTGCCAATCAATTCATTAACATCAGAATAATTGACCCTGTACTGGCACCTGATTTTATCCGGATCATTAATCTGTTAGGAGTTGAAGTTTTACATGATATTGTGAATCCGGATGTAAGGGAGTTTCAGATTCCGGTGAATCTTTTGCATGTTGGCATTTATGTTGTTCAAATTGGATCAGACAACAAAACTCACTTCTCTCAAAAATTAGCTGTTTTCCGCTAAATAGTCCTGATAAAAGCATTAGATTAATGCACTGGCACAGCTATTTTTAAAAAATCGTGATAATTTTACTGCCAAAAGCGAAAATGCACTATATCGGTATCACAGGTCAGGCAGGTTTCATTGGAACACATCTTTATAATTTCTTCGGATTAAAAAAAGATGAGGTTGTGAGGATCCCGTTTGAGGATGCCTTCTTCAGCGACAAAATAAAACTTGAGGAATTTGTAAGGCAGTGCGATGTCATTATTCATCTTGCTGCACTG
>Ga0115026_10000194_pt1 | contig 14315 bp, 11 predicted proteins | sample Mud_0915_D1_FD_83878 | JGI IMG/M metagenome (GOLD analysis project Ga0115026, IMG submission 83878) | Wetland microbial communities from Old Woman Creek Reserve in Ohio, USA - Mud_0915_D1 | ecosystem: Environmental > Aquatic > Freshwater > Wetlands > Sediment ...
AGGCATCCGGCGGATCGAAGCGTTGGGCTGCGTGGTCAAGGACCTCGATCAGGGGCTGGTGGAATTCCTTTCCCGCCGCGGCGACGACACGGTCTTCCTGTGTTGGCGCCTCGGCGAGACCTCCATCCGGTACTGGCACGGCCTCAAGGAGGGATTCGCCGGCCGGAAACCGTTGGAGCAAGACGCGCCGGGTTAGGGAATCCGCGTAGCCGCTGACCCGAAGGCTTCGACGATTCCGGCACAGGCGGCGTGTCAGATCCCTCGGGCCCAGAGATTCTGATAACGCGGGAACGTGCGCCGCAAGGAGGCGGCATCCGCGTCCGTGCCCGCGACGAATCGCCGCAACATGACCTTGCTGAACGCACGGCTTCCGGCAAACTCGACCTCGGCGGCGGCGACCGGCTGCCAGTCGAGCCCGACGATGAGCGCCTGCGTCTGCCAGATGCGACCTTTCGGGTCCGCCGTCCGTACGGATGCGCGAGGCCCGAGCGCCAAGAGTGGCGTGCCGTGCCTGACCGTCTCGCCGAGCGTCACGACCAGGCGACTGGACAACCCGCACTCCCCCTGTCGCAGCGCCCCCATCCACCATCCCAGCTCGTCGCCCACGATGATGTGGTAGCCGGGAAAAAGGCTTCCGTCCTCGCAGCGGAAGTGCGCCTGGGGCGTGAGGCGCTTCCACACGAACTGGTCGTCGCACTCGAAACGGACCTGGGCGCCGCGAGGATTTCGGAAGCCGCACCCCAGGCAGAGTTCGTATCCCGGGACCGTAAAGGTCTCGCCCCGCGGTGCCTCCCATGCGCGGCGAAGGTCAGCCGACGGAGCCGCCGGCGCCGTGGCTGGAGACACGTCGGCCTCCAGGATGGGCCGGTCTTCCCGCAGAATCCGGCTGTGCCAGATTCCCCCATCTGACGTCACTTCGGCCCGCAGCGGCGTGTCGAGTGGGATTTCTCGATGGAGCACGACCTCGATCCGAAGGGGTCGAGGCAACACGGCCTCGCCGCCGCGCTCGCCGGCCACCATGCGGACCATCTCGAGGAGCAGAGCGGACGCACCCCCGCCGTGTCCCGCCTCCGGCGGGCCCTGAAGATCCGGCGGGAACGTGGCCACGGCGCGCATCCGGTCCAGCTTGAGCAGCTCAACCTTCAAGCGCCTCCGCAGATAGTCTTCCATGGATTCAGGGGCCATGATTCCCTCACCTCGAGCGCACATCCAATCATCCACAGAGGACGCGAGGCACCCTGGTGGGCGCAACGAAAAGAACAGGCTGTCTTGATCCACAGATTACGCAGATTGCGCAGATTTCAAGAGAAACCACAAGACCTTTTCACAAAAACAGATTCTGCCAACCTGCAATACAGGTGCGCGCGGATTTCTTGGAGGATGCTCAACCCATGAAATCGGCCAATCTGCGTAATCTGCGGATGCGTTCCGGCCCGTCGCGCCTCAAGAGGCCTCTGCGGTCAGAGTTAAAACCGGGCGCCGAGCTTGTGGAGTTCCTCCCACGCCCGCGTGTTGGCGGAATCCATCGCGAGGACTTCCCGGAACCGCTGCGCCGCCTCCCCCTCCCCGGCCGGCCCGGACGCCGCCAACGCGATCCCCAGGTTGAGCCGCCAGGTGATGTTCTCGACATTGTCGCGAAGGGCCCGGCGATATGCCGCCGCCGCCTCCGGGTATCGTCGGAGGCGAATCAGCGCCTCGCCGCGTCGGGCGTGAAGCTCCCCGCTCATCTCGCCCAGAAAGGCAGCCGCATCAAGAGCTTCCAGGGCGTCGCCGTAGTCGCCGAGCTGAAGGAGGACACGGCCCAAGCCAAAGGGCAGTCTGGGGTCCTTCGGGAGGGCGCGCGCGAGCTCCCGATACTCGGCTTCCGCCTGACGGTCGTGGCCGCCCCGCCGCAGCGCGTCGGCCAGCGCCACCTGCGCCTCGAGCAGGAGGGGGTTCTGTTGGCGGATCTTGCGCAGGACGCGAACGGCCTCGTCCGCCTCCAGGGTCTTGGCCACCTCGACGGCCTCGTCCAGCAGGGGCGTCGGCCCGCTCACCGCCCGGAGAAGATCCTCGGCGGCCGAGCGATGCTGGCTGTCCTCGGCCGAAAGCCGCGCCCGGACAACGTGCGCCTCCGCATCCATCGGCGACGCCTGAAGCGCGCGGTTCACCCATTCGCGCGCCCGCGCCTGGTCCCGCACAGCCCGGTAGCCGTGAGCCAGAGCGAGGGCCAACCGGCCGGTCGGGTCGCGATCCGGGTCCGCGTCCTCGACCGTCGGGGGAACCGTGAAGTTCCGGGTCAGGCGGGCATTAAGCGTGGTGGTATCCCGTCCCAGGTTGCGCGGCGCCAGGAATTCCAGGCGCGGGAAATCGTCCAGGTTGTGCTCCGCCTCGCCCGCCATCTTCAGCAGGGCCGCCTTGGGCATCAGATACATGGCCATCAGGCTGTAGCCGTCCACGAAGCCCAGCTCGCGCAGGTCTTGGCGGGCGATCGGTCGCGCCGTCAAGACCGCCTGCAGATCCGCGCGGCGCAGGCGCTGCGGCCGGTCCGTCCCGATGAGCAGCATGTCGCTGTCATTGACAGCCCAGAGGGAGACGTCGGGGAAGACGTCGGCGAACGTCCGGTAGACCATCCGCAGATCTTCGGGGGCCATCCCGTACGTCTGCATCCACTGGCCGAAGACCCCGCCCTCGGCGAGCTTCGACAGCGCCTCCTGGTAGTACTCCCGCGTGAACAAGTTGCCGATCCCGGCAATCCACGGGTTCGACGGCTCCGAGACGATGACGTCGTAGCGCTCGCGGACCGCCAGGAGGTAGTTCCGGCCGTCGGCGTGGATGAAACGGACGCGCGGGTCGTCGTGGATCCGCCCGTTCTTCTCTGCGAAGAACCGCGCTCCCTCGATCACGGCCGGTTCGATCTCGGCCACCTCCAGCCGCTGCACGGGGAATGCGGCGACCGCCTTGGCGGTCATCCCGCTCCCCATCCCGATCACCAGGACGCGCTTCGCCCCCGGGTTCAGCAGCATGGGCAGATACCCCACCATGAGCTGGGTAGGGGCGTCGCCGAAGGACGCGTCCACCTTGCCGTTGGTCTTCTCGTAGAGGTAGTTGGAGCTGGCGGACCGATGCACGCTGATGGTGGCCGTCAAGCCTTCCCGGTAGTAAAGCAGGGCGTCCCGCTCCATCCACTCCCGTCGCAGGGCGTCGGTAGGGAGCGAGGCGTAGTTGTGAGCGTAGATCGTGACGCCGCTGGTCATGACCCGCTTGTCCCACGTCCGGAACGACAGGACGGCGACAATGGCGATGACGAACATGGCCCCCGCTGCCGCGAGGCGCCGCGCGCGTCGGACGTGGGCGTCCAGGGCGACCAGGACGACGCCCGTCGCCGCGCTCACCACGACGGCCAGGCCGATGCTGTTCTGGACGCCCAGAACCGGGATCAGGACGAAGCCGCCTAGGAAGGCCCCGACGATGGCCCCCAGGGTATTGCTCGCGTACGCCGTGCCGATGCTGGTCCCGATCCGATAGAGATTCTGGGTGTAGATGCGTGCCACGACGGGGAACGTCGTTCCCAGGAGCAGCGTGGGCAGGATCATGACGATCGCGGAGAGGGCGACCTGGATGCTGAGGAATTGCCCGAACGAATCGCCGAAGCCGGTGTGCAAGCGGAGAAACAGGAAGGGCAACCGCTCGAACAACGGGATGGTGGCCAGTGCCGACAGGGCGATGAGGAGCTGGAGAAGCCCGAAGCCCGCCACGCCCACGTCCCGGGTGCCCCACCAACGGGCGTAGAGGAGGCTTCCCACACCCAGGCCTACAAGAAACGTGGTTAGCATGATTGTGAACGAGTAGGTGGACATCCCGATGACGAGGGTGAGGGCCCGCGTCCAGGCGATCTCGTACACCATGGCGGCGGCCCCTGAGAGGCCGAAGGCGGCCAGGAGCGCGACGTCCAGGTAGGAAGGCGCCGCGGCCGCGGATACGGGAGGCGCCTCGCCGGGGTCCTCCGCAACCGTCCGGTGGCCGCGAAGCCACATGACGGCCGCGACGACGAGGGTGGCGACGCTCAGGTTCAGGACGGCCGCAAGCCGGACGCTTCCGCGCAGTCCGAGCTCCGGAATCAGGTAGAAACCGCTCAGGGCGCAGCCCAGCACAGCCCCCAGCGTGTTTATGGCGTACAGATCGCCGACGCGGCGGCCCAGCGAGGCGAACTGTGTGACGGAGAACCGGCTCAGCATGGGAAGCGTGGCGCCCATGAGCGCGGTGGGGACAAGGATAACCGCGAAGCAGAGGAGGAACAGGGCCAGGCTGAAAACGGTGAACGACGTTTCGGTCAGCCCGTAGAGCCAGCTGTACGCCTGCTGGGTGAGCGCGAAAAGCGTCGGGATGGCGAGGCCGTAGACGCCGACGCCGCCTTCCAGGAGGCCGTAGATCAAGAAGGCATTCCGTCGAGTGTCGGCCAGGCGGCCGAGGACGTAGCTCCCCAGCGCCAGGCCTCCCATGAAGGCCGAGAGTACCGTGGCGATCGCATGGGTGGTGTTCCCGAAGATCTGCGTGAGCATCCGGGCCCACACGACCTCGTAGATCAGGGCGGTGGCGCCGGACACAAAAAACAGCCCGTAGACGAACGGGAGCACGCGGCGGGTCAACGCTGCCTGGTTCAGGGCGTGTCCTTCCTCTCTTGAGGGCCGGCGGAGGTCCGGGGGGCCAGGGAGCGGATGTAGACGACTAGGGCCCGTATCTCCTCATCCGAGAGCTGCATGCCCCAGGACGGCATGGCGTTGGACCGACCGAACTGCGAGCTGCCTTTCTTGATGATGTCGAAAAGAAAGCGATCGTTCACGGCGCGCATGGCCGCCGGATCGGTAAAATCCGGCATGGCTTGGCGGAGCACCCTCGCGCCCGGGCCGTCCCCCTTTCCGCTCGGGCCATGGCAGACCGCGCAGTGCGCGTCGTACAGGGCCCGCGCCGGGGAGCCCGTCACAGGGAGAGCCGGCGGCTCTTCGCGTCGGAAAAACTCGCGTCCGAGGAGCGCCACACCCGCCGTCACGCCAATGAGCGCTACGGCGGCATATATGCGGACAGAAAAACGCATAGGATGCCGGAGCTATCTATCGCGATCGGCGATAACGACGCGCTCGGGTCTTCGGTCGGCGGCGGGCCGCGCCCTCGCACCCGGTTCGGTCCGGTGCGGAGCGACGCGAGGTCAGCCCCGCGCACTCGCGACGTCGGCCCGCACGTATCCCAGGGTCCGAAGGTACTTCTCCCCGTCGCCGGACTTGAGGAAATTCGTCAGATAGTCGCCGAGGTTCCGCAGCATGCTCGGCGGAATGACGGGGGGCGTGGCGAAGGCATTCCAGACGATGATCATGTGGTGCAGCGTTTTCACGTCATCCGGCATCGCGGTTTCCTCCCTCCGGACAGAGCACCTCGTGCGTCGCAGGCTGCTGAAAAAGTCGACGTGCTGGGATCCGTCCTCCGGACGGGTGCACCCACGCCGGAGACCCGTCGAAGCTGGGTGACGGCGCCTTGCCTCTGGGCCGCTTGAGCGGCCCGGGCAAAAAAAGCATTTCAACATCCTGCTGGGAGACCGTCAGGATGTCAGTCGGCGCGCTCGGCGGCCAACGTCGCGGTCAGGCCCTGAGCGCTTTTTTGCGAGCCGGGCCTCCGACCAGCGTGCAGCCTACGCAAACGGTCGGCGGATGTCAAGCGCGAGCGGGGCTGCAGAGCGGGGGCGCCCGCGATAGGCCAGCGACCGGAACGCGCGCTTCCTTCGTGCGTGGCCTCGTGGTATTCTTTCGTGGCGTTACGGACGTGACGGACAAAGGGGAACGGCCATGCGCAAGGACGAGTTGCTCGCGCGGATTTCCATCGACCCGAACGTGTGCTTCGGAAAGCCTTGCATCCGCGGACATCGGATCTGGGTCTCGCTCATTCTCGACTTCCTCGCTAGCGGGTGGTCCACAGCTGACATCCTTGAGAACTATCCGGGACTGGAGGCAGCCGATATCCTCGCCTGCATTGCCTACGGGGCCGAGATGTCCCGTGAGCGTTATGTGGATTTGCCCGCGGGACTCTCCGCATGAGGATCAAGCTCGATGAGAACCTCGGAATGCGCGGCGCGCATCTCTTCCGCGCGGCCGGACACGATGTGGTCACCATCGCCGACCAAGGACTGTGCGCCGCGGCCGACCGGCAGATCGCGGCCGTGTGCCAGAGTGAGCATCGCTGTCTCGTTACGCTCGACCTGGATTTCGGAAACCCGCTGCGCTTCAAGCCGTGGAATTATTCCGGGATCGCGGTGCTTCGCCTTCCGCCCAAGGCGACTGACGCGGATGTGTGGCAGGCGTGTGCGACGCTGATTGCCGGCCTGAAGGACGAGTCCGTCGTCGGCAAGTTGTGGATCGTGCAGCGTGGTCGGATCCGGGAGTTCCGACCCGAGGACGCTCCCGAACCCGAATGATAACCCACCCCGCTCCCCTTAGGAGCCGTTACGAAATAACCTATACATCTCTTTCTATTTCGTTACGGCTCCTTATGCCGTTTCGGAATGTCTCCGCTCAACTTATTCTTTGACAACGGCTTACAATCCTATTTCGCGTCCGACGCGTCTCGTCTCTTTAGGCAAGGCGGCGTCCCGAGAGACCTTGACACGGGCGATCCGAACCGCTTAAGCTTGCGCTGCGATGTGCGACCCCCGTCGGGCGCCGGCGCAGCCGCCACTGCCGGGAAGGCTCACCACAGCCACCGAGGAGAGGACGACATGAGTGCGTTCGTGGAGCGCAGGAAAGGACGCCGCGTGTCGGTCCCCGGGCGGCCGGCCGGGCGCGTCCGGGCGACCCTGGATGCGCGGCTCCTGGACCTCGGATCCACCGGGGCGCGCATCGAACACCACAACCTGCTGCGCCTGGGTTTCACCTGTACCCTCGAACTGCCGCCCGCGCTGGGTGCGCTGGCGCTGCCCGTGCGCGTGGTCCGGAGCGCCGTCGTCGGGACGGATAAGGGCTCCGCCGGCGAACAGCTCCTCCGATACGAGAGCGGCGTCGCCTTCCAGGACCTCACGGCGGCCCAGAAAGCCACGTTGGAGCGCGTCCTGGACCGCCTGGCATCTGGCGAGGCGCTGGGGAGCGGACGACTCGTCCTGTAGCCGGCTGCTGAAAAAGGCCCATCTGCGGCGTTGGTTTGCTTCGGCACTCGCTGCGGCGTACCTGGAGTACGCCTGGACCCAACGGACTGGGTACCCCGGCCTACAGCAAACCGCCTTGCGTCTGGACCTTTTTGAGCAGCCTTGGTGATTGGGGGGGTTCGCGCTCTGCTCATGCTTTGGAAATGCAGGTGCCTGCTGATTCGGGAAGGCATCAGGAGCTGGCCGGAATGACCTTGTCAGCCGCGACGGATCTGGACGCGCTGCGCCGCAGCCTCAGCGCCCCGCAGCGGGACTTCGTGGGCGCCCTCTGGGCATTCTATCGCGATCACAACCAGTGGGTCCCGGCCCGCATCGCTCATCAACATTTCGGCAAGGACGCCGTGCAGGCGCACCTGGCGGCGCTTGGGCCGAGTCTGGTTCAGGCATATCGAGATGAGGGCAAGGACTATTACCGTCTGACATTTCTGGGCATGCTCCTCACCGATGAGGGCGTTGGCGCGGAGGACCTACTCGTCCGGTATCTGGAGTACGTGCGCGACCGGCACGGGTCGGACCCCCGCGTGGAGTGGGTCAGCAGCCAGGAGGTGGAGGCGGCTCTGCGCCTGTCCGCCGCGCAGTCGCGACTCTTGCGGCAACTCATCCGGCTCAGCCACTGGTGGGGCGGCGGCAGCGCGTTTGGAGAGCGCGAATGGACGGTAGGGGTGCCGGTTGACGTGGAGGATCTGGCTGCGGAAACCAATCTCCGGCACTACGTGCGAGAGCACGTGCTGAAGCATTTCCCCATCGAATCCGGCTCGCCCGCCCCCAAGGGGCAGGGCGACGCGTCGGGCGGAGCATTCTGGTTCATCGAGGACACCGCACTTCGCGAGCGGCTGGCGGCGGATTGGCACGAGGCCCAGGACGTCTGCCACGTCCTGGGCTGGAAGAGCTGCGTGGTTCTCTGCGGTGGGATTCTGGAGGCGCTCCTGACGGGCGCGCTGGCGCGCGCGGGCGCCCCCGCGGCGCCCAAGCGGCTACTCTTGGGGAGCCTGGTGACCGCCGCCACCGAGCGCCACGTGCTGGAGAAAGACGCCCTTCGCCCCAGCCCGACGCTGCTGGCCTTCCGCGGCCTCATCGGCTCGTGGCCTCGGCGGCGCCAGGCCGCCGCGCCCAATCGAACCGACGCCGAAGCCGCCCTCGACGCGGTCCGCTCCTGCCTGCGGCAGCTGGCAACAGCGCGCAAGCGCTGACAACTCGCCGTTCCCCCAGGCTGCTCAAAAAGGTTCAGATGCAAGGCGGCGTCACCCATCCTGAAGGATGGGTACCCGGCACGGTGCGAGGCGTACTCGGTACGTACGCCGCAGCATCGTGCGAGCGCGCCAACGCCGCAGATGGGCCTTTTTCAGCAGCCTGCTACGTCGAAGCCTTCTCCGCCAGCAGAGCGTTGACCTTCGCCATCACGGCAAAGGCATCGGCCACGTAGACCACATCCGCCTTGCCGCGAGCCCAGCCGCAGTTGGGGTCCAGATTGATGGCCCGCCGCTCGCTGATGAAGCGCCAGCCCACCACGTGCGGCTCTTCCCCGTGACAGCACGCGGCCAGCCCCTTGGGGTGCCGCGGCGTCGCCCCGGTCTGGCCGACCTGATTGAGGTGCGTCATGAAGGGCAGGACGCTTTGCCCTTCTCCGGAGAGATCCACCAGCGACTTGCTTCCTCCCAGCGACGCCTGGGTCTGTCGCAGGAATGTCAGGATCAGATCGGCCGCCTCGGGGACATGCGCCTTGCCGTCGGCCTGCACCTTCGTCCAGCCCGCGCCCGCTACGAACAGCAGGTCCGCGTCGGGCCGAATCGTCTGCGCGTCCGCGGCGGGGGCCAGAAAGCCGGAAACGGCGGTGCGTACACAGCCGGCCGGCGGCTGCACGTCGATCAGGCGCACCGGGGCCTCACCGGCTGTCCCCTCCCAGGGATCGAGACAGCCCGGGTCGACCAGGATCACCCAGGGGCGGTGCGTTCGCCGGATCGTGGCCTCCATTCGCTGACGGTAATACCATCGGGTGATGGAAACGGCGCCGTCGGCGACCGGGAGGCCCGTCACGTGCGTGTCCGCGCGGCCGCCGAGACGATGCGCCACGCCCGGCAGCGTTCGACACCAGCGTGAAGTACCCGCCGCAAGGATGAGCGTGGCCCCCGTCTCCCGGCAGATGGCTTCGGCGGCGAGGGCATCGGTCGCATAGCGGGACTGCGCAAAGGCAGCCCCGGCGACCCCCACGAACCGCTCCGCCCCGCAGGCGGCGACCGCATCCGCGGCCGCCTGCACCTCCGCGCCGACCAGTCCCACGCACAGCGTCGAGCCGGCCAGAGCCGCTTTCAGGGACGTCGCGGCGGTCAGCGCCTCGCGCGCCGGTTTAGCCAGGGACCCGTCCGGGTCCACGTGTGCCAACAACAGGATCGTGTCCATGACGACTCCTTGTTTTTGCGCGCTGAGCGTGCAAAAACAATCCGGTGAGGCAACGAACTTTTCACGAGGGTCCGAACGCTTTGGTTTGTGCGCGCCGAGCGCAAAAACCAGGCGTCACGCGTTACCCTTTCGTGATCCACTCCACGATCTCGCGGGCGATCTCATCGGGGGTAAGATCCTTGACCACGCGCGTCTCCCGCCGCTGCGCGGGCAGTGCCACCCGCGAGAAGGTCACGCCCTCGGCGCCCACCTTTGCGGCCTTGGCCCTTTGGAGGGCCGGCATGACGGTCCGCATGTTGGCCATGCCGACCTGTGGATTGTTGGGCGGCTCTGGGAGGCTCCCCGTGGCCCAGCCCAAGAGCGCGGGAGGACCCGCGCAGGCCGAGATCTGATGCTTCCCACCTTCCACGCGCTCGAGGATCTGGAAGGCGCCATCGGCGCCGATGCTGAGCTGGTCGACCCCCTGGAACTGGTCCAGGATGCCCAGCCGCTCGCCGACCTGTTGCAGGGTGCTCCCGGCGGCGCGCGAGGCCGACTCCCATCCACCGAAGATCAGGAGACAGGATCGATCAAGGCCGGGAATGGCCTGAATCGCCTCCGCGAGGGCGGCCGCCACGTCCGACGACTCGGTGAAGCCGCCCCCGGGGCCATCCAGCGGGACCAACTCGAAGGGGACCTTCTGGGCCACCGTCATCATCACCTGCTGCAGCTTGGCCCTGGGCCCCAGGCTCACCAACCAGACCTTGCTTCCCGGCTTCGTCTTGGCCAGGTGCGCCGCCTCGTACAGCGCGTGCGCGGCCCAGGGATCCAGCACCGCCGGCAACATCAACTCGTTCTTGAGGCCGGGTCCGGTGGCGCCCGTGACCGGCTCCAGGGTCTGCAGCGGGTCAGGGACGATCCCGGCACAGACGACGATGTGATAGACCTGACTCATGGGTTCACCTCGCGTTGGGAATTCTCACACCCGACACCGCATGAGCAACGAATTGTAAAATGAAAAACCGACAACCGAAAAACGAACAATGAAAGCCGCTGGTCGGTTTTTCATTGTCGGTTGTCCGTTTTACATTGGCGATTAGTTCTCCGCCGAATGAAGGCCGCCGGTTCCGCCCCGGAACTCGATGGCCGAGCGTTCCGGGTCGTCGGGGTGGCTCACGGCGCAGTTCCAGAGGCACGCGCCGCAGTGGACGCACTTGTCCCGGTCGAAGGCCGGGACGGCCTTGTCCCCAGCCGTGATGGCCTGCCCGGAGCACATCTCGATGCAGAGTTTCGTGCCGCAGGTCTCGCACAGGTTCGGATACAGAAAGACCACGTGGTCCGCATATCCGGGCGGCGCCTGGACCTTGCCGCCCATCAGCAACGCGTCCTGGTGGCTGACCAAGAGCTGCCCATCGTGCGGGATGGCCGGCCAGCCGCACCGATCCATGAGCGCATTGTGGAGGGACAGCCCGCGCGCCGCGCAGTCCTGGCGGATGCGCGCGATCTCCTCGGGCGCGATCCGGCCCGCGTAGTACTCCTCGATCGCGGGAAGACGCTTTGCCGGCGGCAGGGACTTGCCGGGCACCGCCGCGCGCCCTTGCGTCAGTCCCGCCAGCGCCATGCCCACCAGACCGGAGACGACCCCCCGCGTGAACCCGTCGCGCGCCTTCTCCGCGACGCGGCCCTCGGCCTCCACCCAGCTGACGCGCCGCCGGGCGATGTAGGCTCGCTCCAGGTTTTCCTTGGTGAATGGCTGGCCGACCCGCAGAAGTTCCAGCACGCCCTGCGCCGCCAGCACGCCCGTCGTCCAGGCCTCGTCCACCCCGGACCCCGTGAGGACGTTGGTGCTCCCCGACCCCTCGCCGATCCGGACGAAGCCGTTGCCCGCCAGGTGCGGCTCGCCGCGCTTGCCGGACTCTTGCAGCGTCTTGGCCCCCCAGGAGCGCAGGCGGCCGCCAGAGAGGTGCCGCCACAGATACGGGTGCAGCATCCAGTGCTGGAGATACCGGTACGAGGTCCGCACGGGGCTGTCGAACCAGGAGGGCACGAAGATGCCCGCGGAGGCGATCCGCCCCGGATAGACGTAGAGGAAGCCGAAGATCTCCGGCTCGGGATACCCGAAGGTGTGGAGCACGGTACCCGGCTCGAGGGTCGAGTGCTCGGGGAGGTCGACCACCACCTTTGCGCCGACGGCCCATTCCCGCCGGTGGTGGCCTTCCGGGAGCCCGAGCTTTTCGTCGATCTGCCGGCCGATAGGCCCGACCGGCCCATCGCCGATCACGGTGAGCGCCGCACGGATGTCCATCCCCGGCAGGAAGCCCGCTTCCGGGCGCCCGTGAAGATCCGTGCCCTGGTCGGTGAGCCGCACGCCGCCGACACGCCCGTCCTCCCACAGGGGTTTGGCCACCGGCATCCCGGGCCAGATCTGGACGACCCCAGTGCCCATGACCTGGGCTCCGACCCATTGGTTGAACTGACCGATGGAGAAGAGCAGGCCGCCGTCCTTCCGCAGGAACGGGGGAACGTAGGGGAGCCGCAAGGCCTCGTGCTCGTAGGGCAGCCGCCCGCGGAAGGCCCGGATGCAGCGGTCCGCCAGGCGGAGGAGCGGGGAGCGGCGGCTGGCGCCGATGGGGTCCAGCAGGTACGCGACGGTTTCGTGCGCGACGGGTGCGGCCAGCGGGATCTGCGAGAGATCCAGATCGGGAAAGCTCTGCCGGATGCCTCGCGCGCGGGTGACCACGCCGGAAACGCCGAAGCCGATGTCGTCGGCCCGCTCGTAGCAGACGACCTGCGGCGGCATACCCGGCATCGCGCGGCTCTCGACGGCCGGCGTCCCGTCCGGATTCGTGAGGCCGCGGGCGAGCGTGGTGAGGAACCCCCCCATGGCCGGCCCGAAGCCGACGCAGACGATGTCCACATCCATCGTCTGCCGCTCCACGCCCGCGTCCTGGGAGGGAAGCGTCTGCTGCGACATCCCGTTCTCGCTCATACCGGATAATCCAGCGCCTCGGGAATCATCACCTTCGTGAGCGCCTCGGCCGCTCGGTCCTTGGCCAGGCGGACGCCGGTGAGGCAGCCGTCCAGCTTGAGCCGGAGGCGGACAAAAGCCTCCATCCCGTCGAACCGGACGCACGGGCCCGCCTTGGGGCCGACGGGCATCGTCGCCCCCGACGCATCGACGCCGATCGTCACCAAGGGATCGCAGGCGTCCGGCCCGCACCCCGCGCCGCCGTCCCAGGCCGCGTGGCGATTGTAGCCGTAGACCAGCTCAGCGCACACGCGGCCCGACTCCCCGGCGGCCCGCGCCGCCTGGACGTGGCAGAGGTCGGTGAGGAAGCCCAGGAGCCCCGGCAGGCCCTCGGCCAGGACCGGGTTCTCGGGCCCCTTGGCTTCCAGTTCCAGGAGATCCAGGATCTGGTACCGGCTGGCCAGCAGCCAGCAGAGGGCGTCGGCCAGAGGGAACGTCACGCCTTGCCGGTTGCCGTGGTAGAGCTTCCCGCCGTCGGCGTCGGTGGCCTCCTGCAGGTGGGTCAAGGTCCAGAGCCAAAGCTCCATCGCGGTGGCCAGGGTGCAGGCTCCGGTCCCCGGGCGGCGGCCCGCGATTTCGCGCATCTCGGCGATCCAGCCCTTGAACTGGGCCAGGAACAGATCGCTCACCATGGTCACGGAGAGCTGCCGGCGCTGGACGGCCTCGGGTCCCTCGTACGTCGCCTCGAGCTGGGCGTCCATCCACTTCTGGCCGAGGAAGCCGGGGCAATCCTCGGTGATGCCGTAGCCGCCCATGAGGCTCACGGCCTCGCGCATCACGTTGGCGCCGTGGCCGGTGTTCCAGAGCTTGCACGCGGGACACAGGACGTTGGCCAGGGCGTCCCTCACCAAGAACTGCACCAGCACGTCCGCCTGGAGCGCCTGGTAGCGCTGGGCGTCGCGGGTGCCTTCCGGTTGGGCCTGGAGCGCGAGGAATTCCAGCGCGTCCTTCTGGACCCGCCGGAATGCGCGCATCTGTGCGGTGCCACCGCCGATGCCCTGGGCTGCGAAGACCTCGTCCTTCTTGCGCTCCAGCGGGTCGAGCTCGTCGAAGAGGCGTGCTGCTGCAAAGCCCAGCGAGGCCGCCGCCTCGCCGGTGGCCCACACGTCCACCAGCCGGTGCAGGGCGTCCTCGCGCTGCTGCAGGCCCAGCTCGTAGCGCGGCGAGCCGGGCGCCACGCTCTCTCCGCCGCGGAACCGCCCGCGCTGGTAGCGGATGACCGGCTCCACCGCGGAGAGGAGCTTGGCCGCGGTCATGAGACCGACCGTCACGCGGGTGCGGCGGAAGACGGCCTCGATGATCTCACCGTGACTGTACCGGGGAATGATGACCCCGTCCTTGACCGAGTAGCCGCCGATGATCCGGCCGGCGGGCACGCGCAGGCTGAAGACCGGGTCGCAGGTGGAGGACAGTTGATGGACCAGCTTTTTCGTCGGAACGCCGCGGTCGAAGACGCCCGGATCGGTCTCCTCCAGGATCACCATGCAGCTGCCCTTGATCCGCGGGTCGCCGGAGTCCACGGCTGCCGTGACGAAGTTGGCGAAGCCCATGTTGGTGATGAACCGTCCCCGCTTGTCCACCTGCAGTATGGGCTCCTTGCCCTCCTCCCACGCCGCGACGCGCACCTTGCCGCCCAAGAGCCCGGTCTCGACCCCGACGTAGGGCAACGGCTCCGTGAGGCTGAAGGCCCCGCGCCAGATGGTCCGGTCCTCGCCCGGCTGGGGCGGGACGGCGCGCCGCATGTAG
>Ga0115026_10000195_pt1 | contig 14311 bp, 20 predicted proteins | sample Mud_0915_D1_FD_83878 | JGI IMG/M metagenome (GOLD analysis project Ga0115026, IMG submission 83878) | Wetland microbial communities from Old Woman Creek Reserve in Ohio, USA - Mud_0915_D1 | ecosystem: Environmental > Aquatic > Freshwater > Wetlands > Sediment ...
TATGGCAGGTCATGGTCGCAGGCAAACCTGCTGGCTGGTTCGTGCTGGACGAGGTCTACGGCAAGCATGAATTCATCACTTACGCCGTTGCGCTGGATGCGAGCGGTACAGTACGCGGAGTCGAAATCCTCGACTACCGCGAAACCCACGGTGGCGAAATCCGCAACCCAAAATGGCGCACGCAGGTCAATAGCGCGCAATACGGGGCGGCGCTCAAGCTCGGCGCCGACATCCAGAACATCAGCGGCGCCACGCTCTCGTGCAAACACATCAGCGGAGGCGTGCGGCGGGTGCTGGCGATCCACGAAGTCGCGCTGAAGCAGCCATGACGATGCAACGCGCCCAGCTATGGCTTGGCACCCTGGTCGAAATCGCCGCCAGCGGCTCCAGCCAGAGTGGTCTCTCCGCTGCAATCAACCGCGCATTTGCGCGCGTAGCTTCGATTCATACTGCCATGGGGTTTCACGACGCGGCATCGGAACTCTCGCAGATCAACCGCAGCGCCGCCCGCGACTGGGTGCCGCTGTCGGACGACATGGCGCGCGTGCTCGCCGCCGTCTGCGAATTCGCCGCTGCCAGCAATGGCGTATTCGATCCCAGCATCGCACCGTGGCTGGTGGCCAGCGGCCAGCTACCCCACCACGACGGCTGCGCCAATCACGCCAACCCAGACTGGCGCGCGATCGATCTCGACGGCGACCGCGTGCGCTTTACCCAGCCGCTGCTGCTCGACCTGGGCGGCATTGCCAAGGGCTACGCAGTCGATGCCGCACTTGCGGTGCTGCATGACGCTGGCCTCACCAGCGCGCGCGTCAATGCCGGCGGCGACCTCGCGCGCTTTGGCGGTGTCGCCGCGCCAGTCCGGGTGCGGCATCCGCTCTATCCCACCCAGATGCTGCAACTGGCCGACCTGCAAACCGGCGCGGTTGCGACGTCGGCAGGCTATTACCAGAACGGCGCCAGCCCGCTGCGGCATCCCAGGAGCGGTGCCGAACTGTGCCGCCACGACAGCATCAGCGTGTTTGCGCCCGACTGCATGACGGCCGACGCGCTGACCAAAATCGTCGCTGCCGAACCCGCGTGCGCGCCTGCGCTGCTGGTGCGCTACCAAGCGCAGGCGCTGCGGCTGGCGGTCGAGAACGACACGCTCGCGCTGACCATTTGCGACGGCTCCGGCTGGCGCGAAATATTCAATGAGGTGACTGCATGAGTCAGGCCATCATCCGTCTCGGCCCGCGCCACAAAAAGCTCCTTTACGCAGGCTTTGCCCTGTTGTGGACAAGCGGCGCGCTCTGGCTGGCGTTTCATTATTTCCTGCGCGTCGAAGGCGATTTCGGCCCCGAGGCGCATCCGCTCGAAGCCTGGTGGCTGCGCCTGCATGGCCTGATGGCGATGGCCGCGCTCATCCTCGGCGGCTCGCTCGCGCCCAACCACATGCGACTGGCGTGGAACCGCAGCAGGAACATGCGCAGCGGCATGCCCATGCTCGCGCTCACGCTCTGGCTTGCGGCCAGCGGTTACGCGCTGTATTACTTCTCGACTGACGACAATGTGGCTTGGCTGCCGCTGCTGCACTGGATTGCAGGACTCGCGCTGCCTGTTATCCTTGTCATGCATATTCGCATCGGCCGTCGCCGCGCGCCGCGCACCGCCAAGCGGGCGCATCAGCCGCCGCAACTGCATGTCGTTGCTCAACCACACGCACGAAAACAAGCTCGCTCATGAACCAATCTGCCGCGCCTTCGCTCACCCTGGCCCAACTCGACGATTACCAGGCCTGCATTGTCGAGCGTATCGCGGCCCCGCCCGGAGCGCCCGAGTGGCACGACTGGCTGGAGGAAATCGGCTTTCTGCCGGGTGAACGCGCGATGGTGATGAACCGTGCCCTGCCCGGCGGCGACCCGCTGGTGGTGCGCGTCGGCAATTCGACCTTCGCGTTGCGGCGGATCGAAGCAGCATGCGTGCAGGTGACGCTTGACGAGACCGCTTCATGAAAACCTCGGTTATTTACGTCCACCCCGCAGGCCCTCTGGTTGCGCTGGTCGGCAACCCCAATTGCGGCAAGACTGCGCTATTTAACCGCCTCACGGGCAGCCACCAGAAAGTCGCCAACTACGCGGGCGTCACGGTCGAACGCAAGGAAGGCAAGCTCACCACGCCTTCCGGCAAAATCCTGCGCGTGCTCGACCTGCCGGGCACCTACAGTCTGCATCCGCGCTCGCCCGACGAAAAGGTAACCTGCGACGTGCTAAGCGGACATGCCACCGGCGAAAAGCGCCCCGATCTGGTGGTGTGCGTGGTCGACGCCACCAATCTGCGGCGCAATCTGCGGCTGGTGCTGGCGGTCAAACGGCTTGGCCTGCCGTGTGTGATTGCCCTGAACATGACCGATCTGGCCGCTGCGCGCGGCATCAAGGTCGACACGGCCGCACTGTCCGCAGCGCTCGAGTTGCCGGTGGTCAACACGGTAGCGGTCAACGCCGAAGGCGCCGACGCCCTGCTCAGCCTGCTCGACCAGCCCGGGCGCTGGCGGCACGAAGCGGCAGCCAAGCCGGCCCCTGAAACCGCTCCCATCGGCAACGACCCCAACATCGAAGCCGACCATGACGCCGTGCGCCGCATCCTGCAGGGCATGGGGCTCGACGCTGCGGTGCCGCATCTGGCCAGCGACCGCATTGACAGCATCGTGCTGCATCCGCTGATCGGGCCGCCGCTGCTGGCTGTCGTTCTGTTCCTGATTTTTCAGGCGGTGTTTGCCTGGGCCGCAGCACCGATGAGTTGGATCGAAGCGGCGACCACCGGGCTCGGCGATGCGGTCGCGGCTCTGTTGCCCCACGGCTGGATACGCAGCCTGCTGGTTGACGGCGTGATCGCCGGTGCGGGCGGCGTGCTGGTGTTCCTGCCGCAGATTCTGATCCTGTATTTCTTCATACTGGTGCTGGAGGAATCCGGCTATCTGCCGCGCGCGGCCTTCCTGCTCGACCGCCTGATGGGCGGCGTCGGGCTGTCCGGCCGCTCGTTCATTCCCCTGCTGTCGAGCTTTGCCTGCGCGATTCCCGGCATCATGGCCGCGCGCACCATCACCAACACGCGTGACCGCCTGGTCACCATCATGATCGCCCCCATGATGACCTGCTCGGCCCGGCTGCCGGTGTATGCGCTGCTGATCGGCGCCTTCATCCCGCGCCGCGATGTGGGGGGCGTGTTCGAACTGCAGGGGCTGGTGCTGTTTTTTTTGTACGTGGCGGGCATCGTCGGCGCGCTGACCGTCGCCTGGCTGCTCAAACGCTTCACCGCACGCCAGCTCATGCACCCCCTGATGATGGAACTGCCGAGCTACCACTGGCCGCGCCTGCGCAACGTCGCCATCGGCCTGTGGCAGCGCGCAACAATTTTCATCAAGCGGGTCGGCGGCATCATTCTGGTGCTCACCATCGTGCTGTGGTTTCTGGCGAGCTTTCCCGCCCCGCCCGCAGGTGCAACCGGCGCGGCCATCGAATACAGTTTTGCGGGACAGCTGGGGCATGCGCTGGCAGGGGTGTTCGCGCCTATCGGATTTAACTGGCAGATCAGCATTTCGCTGATTCCCGGCCTGGCCGCGCGCGAAGTCGCGGTGAGTGCACTGGGCACCGTGTATTCGCTGTCAGCAACAGGCGACGACACCGCGCTCGCGCTGATGCCGCTGATTGCCCACAGCTGGAGCCTCGCCACCGCCCTGTCGCTGCTGGCGTGGTTTGTGTTCGCGCCGCAGTGCCTGGCCACGCTGGCGACGGTCAAGCGTGAAACCGGAGGCTGGACCATGCCGCTGATCATGGCGGGATATCTGTTTGCGCTGGCCTATCTGGCGTCGTTCGTCACCTACCGGATCGCACTTGCGGCCGGGCTGGGATAGCGCACGAACGCCAACAGCCTCAACCAGCAGACGCGGCAACGCCTGTGCGGTCAACGCCAAAGCGAGTCATGCGAAGCGGCAGGCATGTAAAAGCGGGGTGGCCGGCTCAGCCACGGTGAGGCCGATCAAGCGTACGGCCTCCATCAGCGTAATAGCTAACGCGCGTGCGCGGGTCGAGGTAATCCAGCACGGCCTTGCACAGTTCCTGCGGGCGCAGCGTTTTTACCACCGATAAATCGCATGCTACGCTCAAATCCAGCCACAAGGCTTCTTCCTTGGGCACATCCGGGTCGTAGATCAGCACCGAGGGTTGCAGAAGATGCTCGGCGTTCACGCTCATTACCAGGCCAGTCTGGCCATTATTCAACTGCACCACGCTACCTGGCGGATACACGCCCATGCAACGGACAAAGAGCTGCATCAAATCCGGGGCGAATTTGCCCTTCTCATACTTGAACATAAAGGCAAGTGCTTCGGCGGGCGTCATCGCCTCCGCCTGATTCACGGGATTGCAGTAGTTATCGAAGGCATTGGCAATGCAGGCGATGCGCGCGAGACGGCCGATCTGCCCGCCCTTGAGTTTGGCGGGAAAGCCACTGCCGTCGAGTAACTCATGGTGCATCGCAACCACTTCAAGCGCGCCTGCTGCGATATCCGGTAGTTGCTGCAGCATCTCCAGGCCATACGCCACATGAAGCTGGTAAAAATTGCGTTCCGCTGATGTCCAGGGCGTTTTTTTCAGCCGGATCTGGCTTGGCACTTTTTCCTTGCCCAGATCGTGCAACAACGCGCCCAGCCCAAGCGCGCGCATCTCCTCGGCATTCAACTGCGCCTCTTTACCCAGCATCAGTGCAAGCACGGTGACGTTGAGTGCATGAAAATACGAGCCTTCATCCCCCGCCTTGGCATTCATCAGATGCAGAACGATATCTTTTTCGCCCAGCATCGAATCAACCATGTCCGATACCAGTGCATGTGCCTGCTGGACCGACTCACCCGAACGTGAAAACAGATTAAGCAACAGCAATTTGACCGTCGCGACGCCTGCGGTGAATTTCTTGTCACAGCGGCCCATGGCCTCGCGCTGCGCTGTAAGCTTTTCACGACGTGCCTGCTTTGCCGCCCACATCGCCTCCACTTCGGGATCGATCGGCGGCCGCGGTGGCTGCGGCGGCGCATCCACCGCAGGGGGTGGCAACGGCTGCAGATCACTCTTCGCGGGATCGTAAAGCACATGCGTCATTTTCAGGGAGCGCAGCACCTCCAGCTGTTTTTCGTTGCGCACCTTGAAACTACTGAACAGGAAAGGATGATCCATCCAGTCTTCCAGATGGATATACAGCCCCACCCTCACCTGTTCAACACCGATACGCTGTTCCAACTCACTCATTAATGAAACGCTTTCTGTTTCCTGTCGGGTATTGATGTTATCGGCTACGGTTTCAGGCAGCTAAACCCTTGGCTAGCAATTCTGCAACCAGCTCGTTGATGCCCATCTGGCGCTCTGCAGCCAATGCCTGGATTTGCTTGACCAGTTCGCCATCGAGTTTGGTGGCAAACGCAACCAGACCCTGCGCCTGCTCCAGCTTGCGTTGCTCACGCCGCGAAGTCTTGGGGCCAGCCCCGCTGCCAAAGCGATCCGGCGTACCGGCCTGTTTCATCTGGCCGCTGATTTTCAGCTCTTCGTTTCTGTCGAGATCGGATTTTTTCATGGAGATTTCCTGGGTCGATACGGCTCAATGTCGAGGGCTTTTATCAAAAACGGGCCAAGGATCGAGCGAAAAATAACCACCAGCATAAGCGATGCAGCCGTGCTGCGTGAAATTTGCATGCGTCAACGGCAAAGCGCGTCATCAAGAAAACAGGGTAAATGTCCAAATTGATCCCGATTCAACCAGTCTGGCTATCCCTGTGGCCATTCAGAAAATTGATCCAATTTGGGTTCCGTTGGGTGGCCTATTCCATTGAATCACTGCAACCCTGATCTATATTTGAAAAATATAAACATTGAAGGAGTCAAATCATGCTGCACGTCTCAACCGACATCAATAAACTGATTCACGAGCCTGCTACCCACCCGGATTTCCCCTATGCCCCGCTGGACTGGACACGGGAAGATGCGATAAAAACCGCACGCGAGGAGAACCTGGAACTCAGCGAAGTGCACTGGGACGTCATTCGCGCCCTGCAGAATTATTACGCGCACCATGACGACGAAGTCGTCATCAGCCTGCGCGAGTTGCACGATGCGCTGGATGAACATTTCCATCTGCAAGGCGGGCTGAAATATCTCTACACCCTGTTCCCGGGTGGCCCCATTGCCCAGAGTTGCCGTCTGGCTGGCCTGAAAGCACCTTTCATGGCCAGTGACAGCAGTTTCGGCAGTGTGGCCTAGCGACGCGACATTGCTGCAGAGTTAAGCGTCTGGCGGCTGTCGTTTTGGTGGTTGGTCTTGGTAATATGCGGTGGCTGCGGGCGTTCGTATCTGCCAGTAGGGGGCGGCGCGATGCCCTCGTCAATCGTCCATATCCGGAACGAGGCTGACGCAGGTTGCGGCGTTTGTCTTGTCGATGTCGAACCACAGCACGCAATACTCCGGCTGCGATTCCAGCGGCGTCGGGTCATCGGCGCAGCTGCAGCCACCGAGGATTCCCGAGTAGAAAATCCCCGCCTTCACGCGTATGCAGCCGCCTGCATCGGTCGCCCCGATCAGCATGACGCGAAACGGTTCTTCGGCCACATCGCTCGTGCCCGACAGACCCTGCTGCAACGGCAACAGCGTCGCGTCGAGCCGTTCGACTTCCTGCTTGAAAGCCTCGCCGAAGCCAGGGGTGTTCCAAGCCGCGAGCGCATGCGGCAGGCTGAAGCAGGGTTGCAAATCAGGCATGGCTGCGCCCTTTACTGATAGGTGCGGCCGCTGTGCTTGAGCCAGCCGCCGGGATGGCGACCTTGCGGATCATGGTGCGTCCAGTGGATCACGCCGCCTTTCGAACTCCACTCGTATTCGCCGTAAAAGGCGATTGCATCTCCCGCACGCAGCGTATCGACGCGTGGTGCCAGATCAATGTTGTGCGACACCAGCAATGTCAGCCCGGAATCCAGCCGCACGATGAAACGTTGATGGCGGCTGCCGTTGTTGTCATCCGCCAGCATCCTCACCACCGTCCCCTGCCCCTCGACCTGCTGGTTGCTAAGACGGTTGGCGTACGCGCTGTCGATCGCCGCATGACTGTTGTCGCGGACAAGCGACGCGACGCCAGGCTGGGAGGCCACTCCGGCACTATCGGAGGTGCCGGGGGCGGGAACAAATGAAAAATACGCCGCAACGGCAAGTGCGGCGATCAGCAGAAATTTATTCATGTCACATCTACCCCATCGCTGACAGGGCAATCAGGCAGCCAGCCCCTTGGTCAGCAAATCCGCAACGGTCTCATTGACACCCATCTGGCGCGCCTCGGCCAGTGCATGAATCTGCTTCACCAGTTCACCATCGATCTTGACTGCAAACGCGACCAGGCCCTGCGCCTGCTCCAGCTTCCGCTGATCGCGGCGCGACAACGCCGCGCTGGCGGCACTGCCAAAACGATCCGGTGTGCCGGCCTGTCGCATCTGGCCATTGATTTTCAGGCCTTCATTTTTGTACAAATCGGTTTTTTTCATGGGTTTTCCTGGAATGCCGGGGTAAATGTTGCGCAACAGCGTGTGCCGTCGTGACGGCGTGAGCGCTATTTTCGCAGAACACCCGGCAGAATAACGGAGAAGATTATCAAGCCAGGCGGCACCGAATCAATACGATGACTACGGAGTCGTCCGGGTGAGGTATTGTGTCTGTCATACACTCACAGACAAGAGCCTGGACATGAAGCCGAACTACTCATACGAAAAGCGCCAACGAGAGTTGGAAAAGAAGAAAAAGAAGGCGGAAAAGGAACATAAAAAAGCAGCCGCCCCCGAAACTCCGCCAATCCCGGAAGCGATTGACCAACCAGACAAGGGCTAAAGCCTTTGGCTTGGACATTCCAAAGCGGCCACAAAAAACGAGGGCGGTTGCCCGCCCTCCACTTGTAGAAATTCGCTACCTCACACGCCGCGCATCATGACTGATGGCGCAATTTCCCATGATGGCCACGGCCGGAACCCAGCCTCGCCTCGGCATCGAACACCGCTTGCTGCTCGGGCGTCAGTTGCGCATAAAACGTCTTCACCGCCGCGACGCGCGCCACCATCTGCGCGTGGCGCTGATCGGATTTTTCCAGCATCGCGTCCAGACGCTGCGGCGTGTTCATTTTTGCGTAAGCCTCACGCATCGCCACGCGATCCACACTCTGCGCCTGCAGTTTGGGCTTTTCGGCATCGCTAAACGCCTGCCACGCTGCGACCTGCGCGGGCGTAAGTTTCAGCTTGTCTTTCAGTTCGGCCATGCGCTTGTCTTGCCGCTCCTCCATATTGGCCGGCATCGCCTGACCGTGGCGCATTTCGCAGCCGGGCTTGCCATCGGCGGCTCCGCCATTTACCGCGTAGGCTGACGCAGCGAGCACTCCGCCGCCAGCGACCAGCGCCACCAACAGGGCACGTTTGGTTAACATCGATTTCATTGCATTCTCCTTTTGAGACAGTATCGAAAGCCGGCCCGGAATGGGTGCGGCATAGGAGTCAGTGTGGCCGCGCAATGTATCCGCCAGATGTCTGGCGAAGGCAGAATTGTTACGGAATGTTGCTGGCGTGATGCGCAGAGCCAGCTCATACCAGTGCGGCCATCGTGCATGGCGATCGCGAATGAGCGGGTGGATACCCCCTATTGGCGGCTACCTCATTTCATTTTTGAGCGCAGTTTCAGGGTCTCGCCAGCGATCATGAACGCACCGTCCCCCCGATGATGGAGGGTGCGCGGGTTTTTCTGCGCCGGGTCGAGCCATGCCTTGACCGCTTCGAAAATGAACAGGTTGTATTTGTTCACCATCCGGCTGTCCGCCAGCCGGCATTCGATGCTGGCATAGCATTCCTCGATCAGGGGTGCGGCAACGCAAGCAGCCGGGGTAGGCGTCAGGCCAAAGGCTTTGAATTTGTCGGTGTTTTGCCCCGACGTATTGCCGCAGCCCACCACGGCTTCCGCCAGTTCCAGTGTCGGGATATTGATCACGCATTCCCGGCTTGCCCGCAGCAGTTCAAACGAGTAGTTGCGGCCACTGATAACCGCAGCCAGCAGCGGCGGCTCGAACTCCATCATCATGTGCCATGACTGCGTCATGATGTTCGTCCGGCCCTTGCTGGCGGTGGTGATCAACACCACCGGCCCCGGTTCCAGCAAGCCGTAGACTTTGGACAGGGGGAAAGATTTCTTGCCCATATCGACCTCCAGACATTCTGGTTTGCAACGAATCTACACAGTTCAGGTCCTGGATGGAGGCAGGCTGACGAAGACCGCGCCGCCCTCCTTCTTGTCCACCGCCAATGCGCCTTTCTTGTGCGCATCGTCGAGTATCTTGCCAAACGCGCTGTAGCCGTATTCCGACTCGCTGAAACCCGGATGGACGCGCTTGATGGTGCTCTTGATCAGCGAAGCCGAAATGGCACCTTCGCCGCCGCGCTCGGCCACCAACTGATCCACCGTGCTCACCACAAGCTCAATTGCGAGATTCTTCTTGTCCTCGACACTCGGTTCGGCCTTGGCTGTGGCCTGGGCTGCTTCACCTGCCGCAGCCTTTTCGGCCGCCGGACGGGCACGCCGCCGGGTCGGGCTCGCCGTCTTGGTCACGCCGCCAGCCGCTTCTCTAGTCGCTGTTTCTTTGGCGGGCTGTGCAACTGCAACCGGCTTTTTGGTGGGTGCTTTTTGCGGTGCCTTGATCTGCACTGCCTTGATCGGCAACAGGTCTTCATAAAAAATGAATTCGTCGCAGTTACCAATCAGCAGTGACGACGCCGAGCCGCGCACCCCGATGCCGATCACGCTCTTGCCATTTTCCTTCAGCTTGGAAATCAGCGGAGAAAAGTCCGAGTCGCCGCTGATGATCACGAAGGCATCGATGTGCGTCTTGGTATAGCAGAGGTCGAGCGCATCCACCACCATGCGGATATCGGCCGAGTTCTTGCCGGATTGCCGCACATGCGGAATCTCGATCAGCTCGAACGCCGCCTCGTGCATGTCGCGCTTGTATTCCTTGTAGCGATCCCAGTCACAGTAGGCTTTCTTCACCACGATGCTGCCCTTGAGCAGCAACCGCTCCAGCACGGGGCGAATCTTGAAATCCGGGTGGTTACCCTCTTTCAAACCGATGGCCACGTTTTCAAAATCGCAAAACACGGCAAAGTTGTGGGTGTCGGGTGCGGCCATGGTTCTTTTCTCCTGAATGTTGGTTTGAGACTCGAATCAGCCGCCTTCAACGGCCGTGCATCAAGGCATCGCCCCGGTTTGCGGTGTCCGCACGAACGCCTGCCGGTCGAACCCCAGCGCTCCGGCGCGCGCCAGCAAACGCTCCTGCGTCGTTGCGTCGAGCGTTTTATCCCGCGCCAGAATCCAGGCATAGCGGCGACCCGGCTCGCCGACCAGCACCCAGCGGTAATCCGGGTCGAGATCCAGAATCCAGTAATCGCCATAAAAGGGACGGAAGAAACTTACCCGCAGCTTCGCACCCTGGCTGCCATCCACCACTTTGGCAATGCCATCGGCCTGCTCGATTGTGCCATCGGCCGTGCGGCACTGATTCACCACCGACACATTTTCGCCATCCGGGCGATAGTCCGCCTGGGTATCTGACACGCACATCGACTGAAACCAGTTGGGTAGCCGGGCGATTTCGTACCAGGTGCCGTAGTACCGACCCAGTTCAACGGTCTGGACAGTTGGAAGAGGGGGATGCGAGCTTGCACAGCCCACCAGAATGGCTGCGGCAAGCAGGGTGACGAGATAGCGGGCAGGTTTCATCATTGAATCAATTCGGTCAGGTTTCCTGTTAGCTAACAGTTTATGGGCAAACGCCGGGCAATGGTCACGGTCCGCCCCGCATGAGCCTGTCATGAATGCGCTGGCTGAGTTCCTCGCAGGCTTTCGACTCGGTCGCCGCCATGAGCGGAATCGGCAGAATAAACGCCGGCACATATACCCCGCTGTGCTGCATTGCGCTGGCATCGAGCGGCGCACCGCCCTCCCTCATGTCGAGGAGGGTGGCGTTGAACGCGGAATCGCGGCTGCCCCAGGCAAAGCCGAAGCATCCCCCGGCACCATAACCAGCGCCGCAGAGAATCCCGCCTCCGGGGATTTGGGTTTTTGTGCCGCCATGGAATTCCAGCAGATAGCGCGCCCCGATCGCCCGCATCTTGTTGCGGATAGCAGGCTCGGCGGCCCAGCGCTGCAGATCTTCGAGCGACTTCGGCGCGGTCGATGGCTCCAGCCAGGGAAAGAACGCCAGCCGCACCTGGTCTGCCGCTATCACCTCGAACGGCGGGATCGCTTGTGCCAGCCTGTTGCCCACGCAATCCATCGCGCGCGCAGCGTCGGTATACAACCAGGTGCCGAGATTGGGCACCAGTAAAACCTTGGGTGCGGCCGGTGATACAGCGCCGCTGCCGCTGAAAGCGGGACGCACCGCCGCTGCCGCAATCCCCTCGCCGGCAAGCCAGGCCTGCACCGCGGGACGGTCGGCGAAATGCACCATGAACTGCGCTGTGACATCGCGGATGGCATAGGCCAGTTCGGTGCCTCGGTTCATCATCAGCGACGACAGGCCGCTTGTCTCAATATCCCAAATCGGCAGGGTCGTCGTGATCGGCCAGCCATCGACCCGCTCGCCCGTGGCCGAATACAGCCCCACCTCATAGCGCAGCGACTCTGGCTGGTCGAATTCATACGTCATATCCGACAGCTCGACGACCCCGTTCAGACCATCCGGCAGCGCCTGCCCGGCGGGCTGCGCATCGAGCACCACCACCCGGGTGAACATCCGCTCAAGTGTCCACTGAAAGTTCGACGCGGCCGTCTCCCCAACAGGCACACGCCATGCCTGTTGCGCAAACACGCGCGACCTCACCGCTGGCGGAATGTACAGGCCCACGCTCAGCGGCCACGGCTGAATCAGGGCCGCAGTCGCGGGCTGGGGAAGCACTTCCTGCTTGACCGGGTACGTGAACGCGCATCCGGTGGCCACGACAACGGCCAGACACAGCACCAAGGAACGCAGGCAGGTGTTCAGCATGGCGCGAATCGAAACAGGGGGCACGCGAGTCCGCATTGGATTGGGACGATCGCTCCCCGCCTCACTTCGAACGGGTTGCATGCCAAGTCCCCGGGTTTGCGTATGCACTCTTACATTCTGACGAAATAAGGCAGCACGGTAAGTGCGACCCCGATTGCGACCAGCAGGATCGTGCTGGAAACAAAATACGGATAGACCATCAGCGCCAACCCACTGAATAAAGGGACGAGCGCCTGCTGCTTCTTGCCATACAAAAAGAAGCCGAGCCCGACCGAGCTGAAAAGCAGGCTCCAAAGTAGCAAGGACGTATTCATTGCGGGTTCCCGGATTGTCTGTCTATGAGAAGGTCTGCTTCGGTTTGCATTCTGTGTTGCAAGCCTGGCTTCGATATTTATCGCGCCGAAAAAGACTAACGACGTGCGTTCAGAATCCGCCCAGCCTGTCCACCGGCCATGCGTCGGTATCGAGCGTTTCCTCGTAGGCATGCCAAGTGGCATGGCCGATCAGCGGCAGCAGCACGATGAGGCCGACAAAGGCGGTGGCGAAGCCGATCGCAACCGACAATCCGATCAGGGCGGCCCACAGCGCCATCGGTTTCTTGTTGCGCAGCACGGCGTTGAAACTGCTCACCGTTGCGGTGATGGCATCCACCTTGCGGTCCAGAATGAACGGCAGCGAAAAGGCGCTTGCGGCAAACACGATCAGGGCGAAGATCGCGCCCACGGCACTGCCTATGCCCAGAAAGGGCAGCAGTTCGCGCAGGCCGGGTTCGGCGATCACTGGGAAGAAAACGTGCACCATTGCGGCGGCGCGCGCCCACACCAGCAACACCACCAGCAGCATCACCCCCAGCACCAGCAGTTCCTTGATGTGCTGGGTGCCCTCGCGCAGGCAATGCCCCAGCACGGGTTGCAGGCCCTGGCCCAGCTGGCGGCTGATCGAATACAGCCCCACCGCCAGCACCGGGCCGACGAACACAAAGCCCGTCGCCAGGCCGATATACAGCGCCATCGTGCCGAAGCGCCAGGTGAACAGCGCAATCAGCACGCTCACCAGCATCAGTGCAAATCCGTAGGTCAGGCTCAGCCGCGGCGCGCGCTTCATGTCCACCCAACCCAGGCTCAGCCAGCGCAGGGGTGCGGCCATGTCGAGCGTGCGGCAGGGCACCACGAAGGGCAGATTTTCGGGGGATTCGGGGGCTTCGGAAACGGGCAACGTAGACATGCAATCCTCTCCTCGTTTGACGCTGTGTCGCCCGATTGTCCAGCCCGGGCGTTGTTCATTTATAGAACAAGAAAACCGGGACAGGTCAGTTAGGCCGCTGTGCCCTGCCCTCAGTCTGTCGCCGCTGCCAGCTTCGCGCGCAGCGACTCGATCACCGGCTCAGCGTATTCCTGCATCTCGGGTGGCATCACCTCGAACAGATACTCCACTTCGTCCAGCGCGGCTTCGATTTCCACGCGCCGGGTCAACCCGGGCGCGGCGCGCGCGATGTCATGCAGGGTGCGATAGGGGGTAATTCCGCTCATGGCGATCAGGCTCTCCGTTCCGTGTACCGACACTCAATGTGGCTTCGCCTGCCTGTCCGCCGCGTCGTTCTTGTCGATGAAAAACGGACAGGTCGTCGAACTGTCAGGCTGGTGGATCAGTTCCTCGCTGAAGTCCGCATAGGTGCGGTTCAGCAGATGCTTGCCCGCATCGTCTTCATAACGTGCGCAGGCTTGCGCCAACGCGCAATGAGAAGTCATGCAGTAAGTATGTGCCATGGTCTGTACGGACTGCCTCAAAGCAAAGGATTTTCCGCATGTTCGCCACGCTCGTACACGACATGCGCACGACCGACCAGCAGCAGATCCAGCGAACCGATGCGTGAGACATCCTTGTTGGCGTAGGGCAGGCGATGCAGGATGTAGCGCATGGCATTCAGCCGTGCACGCTTTTTGTCGTCCGACTTGATCACGGTCCACGGCGAGTCGGCGGTGTCGGTGTAAAAGAACATCGCCTCCTTGGCTTTGGTGTAGTCGTCCCATTTGTCGAGCGACGCCAGGTCGATCGGCGACAACTTCCATTGCTTGAGCGGATGCACCTTGCGCTCCTTGAAACGGCGACGCTGCTCTTCGCGGCTGACCGAAAACCAGAACTTGATCAAATGCACGCCGCTACGCACCAGATTGCGTTCGAACTCGGGCGCCTGGCGCATGAATTCCAGATATTCCTCCTGATTGCAGAA
>Ga0115026_10000196_pt1 | contig 14302 bp, 11 predicted proteins | sample Mud_0915_D1_FD_83878 | JGI IMG/M metagenome (GOLD analysis project Ga0115026, IMG submission 83878) | Wetland microbial communities from Old Woman Creek Reserve in Ohio, USA - Mud_0915_D1 | ecosystem: Environmental > Aquatic > Freshwater > Wetlands > Sediment ...
CAGGGCGGTCAGGCCGAGGGTCACGATCTTCATTATCGGGTCTCCGTAGTAAAGAGAGGTTAGACCGGAATGGCACTTCCTTACGCCTAAACGTAGGGCGGGCTAGCGCCTTTTGCGTAACCCGCCAACCGTTGCGCAGCAACACAACGCCTTCTTCAAGGAGTGCCTGGCGGCACGGCTGGCGGGTTACGGCACCAACGGCGTGCCTGACCCGCCCTACATTGATCCGGTAACCGCTTAAGTAAGTGCCATTCAGGTTAGACCGATTTGCGGCCGGTGAACATCGCGCGCACCAGGTTCTCGCGGTAAATCAGGCTGCCGGCCAAGACCCCGGCGATGTGCAGGATTACCAGCAGCACGGTCAGGTTGGCGAAGAGTTCGTGGGTTTCCTCAAGCCATTCGCCGCCGCCGTTACCCTCGTGTTCGTCGTCCTCATCATCGTCATCGGCATACGCCGGCGCGATCGGCAGCAGCGCCGTCAGTGCCGGGCCGCTGACAGCGGCCTGCTCGGCCGTCGCGGCCTGTCCCAGCTGCCAGCCGGTAACGCCGGTGACGGTGAGGCTGAGCAGCAGCGCCAGGATCATCATGCCGCCGAGCGGGTTGTGGCCGAGGTAGCGCCGGGCGCGGCCGGTGATGAACTCGCGCGCGTAGCCGAGCACCGTGCCGGGGCGGTGGACGAAGTCCGCGAACCGCGCATGGCGGGTGCCGATAAAACCCCACAGGACGCGGAACGCAATCTGCCCCAGGACCACATAGCCGAACCACTCATGGACGGCGGATTCCTCGTCGCCGGTGAGATAGGCAGTCGCGAAGGCGATGACCAGCGACCAGTGAAAAATACGCACCAGCGGGTCCCAGACCTTGACGTCAGTGGCGGCATGACCGGGTTCGGCACTCATGTGGACTCTCCAGGTGGGATCAAGGCCACCAAGCTAGCGCAGCGGCCTTAAACCAAGCTGAACGATGTCGCCCCGGCGGTCACGGGCAGGGCGGCCGGCGGGGTAACCGCGCCGGGTGGCGCGGAGCAGGGGGCAGGGTCACCCGGCCGCGCCGCCGGTTGGCGGCGCCGGACCAGGGCGGGAATCAGGGAAACTTGATCTTGCCGGCGCCCGGCAGCCCGCCGGGCGGGAGGCCGGCACCCTGGCCGGGCAGGACGATCGAGGAGGCGGCTTGGCGACGCATCTCCTGCAGCTCCTGGACTGCGCGCTCGAACGCCAGCTTGGCGGCGTCGCTGTACTTGTGGGCGGCCTCGTCGAGCGTCTCGGCCGGGATCTCGAAGCTCAGCGGCAGCGCGCCCACCGAGGTCAGCAGCTGGGCCTCGCCGACGAATACCGGCTTGCGCGCCGGGTCCGGGCTGCCGTCCGGCTTGACCGGCGTCAGCCGGCGGATGGCGCCGATCTTGCGATCGGTGAACACCTCCTCGTGATAGAGGTTGGTGGGGTCCATCTTGGGTTCGGGTGCGGTATTCTCGGGCATGGCGGTCTCGGACGGTGACATTCGATGGTAACGAGCGCAAGGCTAACAGAAAGTGCCGGTCGGTTTGTAGAGCCCGGCGCGGCCGGGGGCTGAGCATGCGGATCGCCATCGCCCTCGGCGGCAACGCCCTGCTGCGGCGCGGCGAGCCGCTGACGGCCGATACCCAGCGCCGCAACGTGCGCCGTGCGGTCGAGGCGCTGGCGCCGCTCGCGACCGGGCACGAGCTCGTCATCACCCACGGCAACGGCCCGCAGGTCGGGCTGCTGGCGCTGCAAGGGGCGGCGTATCGCGCCGGCCCGGCCGAGCCGCTCGATGTGCTCGATGCCGAGACCGAGGGCCAGATCGGTTACCTGATCGAGCAGGAACTCGGCAACGTTCTGCCCGGCCGGCGCTGCGCCACGCTGCTCACCCAGATCGAGGTCGATGCGCACGACCCGGCATTCGCCGATCCGACCAAGCCGATCGGCCCGGTGTACGACACCCGCGAGGCACAGCGCCTCGCCCGCGAGCGCGGCTGGCGCATGGCGCGCGATGGCGACCATTACCGGCGCGTGGTGGCCTCGCCACGCCCGCAGCGCATCCTTGAATTGCCGGTGATCGCGCTGCTGGTCGGGCAGGGTGTGATCGTGATCTGCGCCGGCGGTGGCGGCATTCCGGTGGTGCGCCGTGCCGACGGCAGCTTCACCGGGGTCGAGGCGGTGATCGACAAGGACCTGGCCAGCAGCCTGCTGGCGCGCGAATTGAAGGCGGATGCGTTGCTGATGCTGACCGATGTCGATGCCGTGTATCGCGACTGGGGCAGCGCTGCTGCCCGGCCGATTCGCCACAGCGTGCCGGGGGAGTTGCGCGGCCTGGCCTTGGCCCCGGGGTCGATGGGACCGAAGGTCGAGGCGGCCTGCGAGTTCGTTGAACAGACCGGCGGAGTCGCCGCCATCGGGCGGCTCGAAGACGCCGCGCGGCTGCTCAGCGGCGAGGCGGGCACGCGGGTGACGCTCACCGCGCTGGCGTGAGCTCGAAACCGCGGTCTGTTAAGGCTGCCGGGCGATGCGTGCACCGCTTTCGGCGGTGTTGGCCGGCGCCACGTCGAGGGCAGTGGCTCCCGCCACCTCCGCGGTGTATCCGGACAGCACCATGACCGACTGCACGAACGGCAGTTCAACGCGGACGACCGACAGCGGGCTCGCGTCGGTGGTCTGAATCGTGGTGCGCATCATTGATACCGGAAAGCCATGCCGGTTCAGGGCGATGACGCGCAGCTCAGCCTGCACCGGACGACCACAGTAATTGAGCAGCAGGCCGGCGCCCTGGCGCGTGTCGCGGTCGTAGCTCAGGAGGGCGGTGGCAACCTTGCCGATGCACGGATCGGCGGCGTGTGCCGCAGCAGTCATGAATCCTGTCAGCAACAGCGTGAGCAGCATCCGCATGAACCACCTCGCCGCAAGCAGGTTGTATCAATAACTATAGCGGCTCGCCGGCGGATTGCCTTGAAGTGAACGGCAATTGAATTGTGACAATGTGACAGCCGCTCATGACCGGTGATTTGTGACAACCGTCGGATTGTGACAACCGCGCCAACGACACCCGCTTGATGAATAATCGCTGCGCTAGCGGCGGGCACCGCCTGGGACCGCGGTTCCGACCTGGTCGTAGAAGCCGCGTTTCAGGTAGTCGGTCACCACCACGTAAGCAGCGGTGATGGCCGCGACCGAGCCGAGCAGCGTGCCCGACAGCGGCACGAGGTCGAAGATGCCGGCAAGCGGCAGGTACGGCAGCGCCAGGGTCAGCCCGACCGCCAACCCGGTGGAGACGGCGAGCATCCGCCCGGGCCGGCTGCGATAGAACGGCCGGTAGGTGCGGATCACCAGCAGCACCACCAGTTCGCTGAGCAGCGACTCCACGAACCAGCCGGTACGGAACAGGGTGGGGTCGCCGGCGGTGAGCCGCCACAGCACGGCGAAGGTCACGAAGTCGAAGAACGTGCTGATCAGGCCGAAGCGCACCATGAAGCGGCGGATGGTGGCGATGTTCCAGTGATAGGGCTTGCGCAGCCAGCCCGGGTCGACATGATCGCCGGCGATGAACACCGACGGCACGTCCGAGAGAAAATTGTTGAGCAGGATCTGCTTGGCGAGCAGCGGCAGGAACGGCAGGAACAGCGCCGCCGCAGCCATACTCAGCATGTTGCCGAAGTTGGCGCTGGTGGTGGCGAAGATGTACTTGATGGTGTTGGCGAAGGTCCGGCGGCCGTCGAGCACCCCGGCCTTGAGCACCGCGAGATCGTGTTCGAGCAGCACGATGTCGGCCGCCTCCTTGGCGACATCGGCAGCGTGATCCACGGAGATGCCGACGTCTGCCGCCTGCAGCGCCGGTGCGTCGTTGATGCCGTCGCCGAGATAGCCGACCACGTGGCCGGTCTTGCACAGCGCGCGGATGATGCGCTCCTTCTGGTTGGGGTCGACTTCGGCGAACACCCGAGTGGTCGCGGCCGCCGTCCACAGCGCCTCGTCGTGCATGGCATCCAGCTGCTCGCCGGTGAGCAGCGCGCCGCCATCGAGGCCCACGGCATCGGCCACGTGCGCGGCGATAAAGCGATTGTCGCCGGTGATGATTTTCACGGCCACGCCGAGCTGCGCCAGTTCGGCGAGTGTCTGGCGCGATTGCGGGTCGGGCGGATCGACGCACAGCAGGAAGCCGGCGAACGCCAGCTCTCGTTCGTCGTCGCGGGTGTAGGCCGGCTGCTCCGGCACGACGCGGGTGGCCACCGCCAGCACCCGATAGCCCTGGGCTCCCCAGGCACGGAAGCGGGTATCGAGCTCGGCGCGGCGCTGCGCATCGAGTGGCGCGAGGACGCCGCCATCGTCGATCGCGGTGCAGATCTCAAGCACCTCCCGAACCGCACCCTTGGTGATCAGGCGCGGCGCGGCCCCGGCATCGGGATCGTGCGCGACGACGCTCAGGCGCTTGCGCATGAAGTCGTAGGGAATCTCGTCGAGTTTGACCACGTCCGCCCGCGCCAGGTGGCGGGTGGCTGACAGAATCGCCTCGTCGAGCGGATTGGCGAGGCCGGTCTGGAGGCGGGCATTGATACCGGCGGCGCGCAGCACCGCGGCGCTCGCCACGCCGCGCGCGTCGCAAGCCAATTCGACGCGCACCACGCCCTCGGTCAGGGTCCCGGTCTTGTCGGTGCACAGCACGTCCATGCTGCCGAGATTCTCGATCGCGTTCAGCCGGCGCACGATCACGCCGCGCTTCGCCATGGAGTGGGCGCCGCGCGCCAGCGTCACCGTGAGGATGGCCGGCAGCAGCTCCGGTGACAGGCCGACCGCGAGCGCGATCGCGAACAGCAGCGACTCGAGCAGCGGCCGCTCGAAGTACATGTGCACGGCGAACACCGCGACCACCATCACCGCCGCGACCCGGGTCAGCAGGTAGCCGAACTGGCGCAGGCCGCGCTCGAAATCGGTCTCGGGCTGCGGCTGTTGCAGGCGTTCGGCGATCGCGCCGATCTCGGTGTCGCGGCCGGTACGGACGATCACGACCCGGGCGGTGCCGCTGCGCACCGAGGTGCCCATGAACACGCAGTTGCGGCGCGCCGCAAGCCCGGCCGACGAGGCGGTTTCGCCGGCGTGCTTCTCGACCGGCAGGCTCTCGCCAGTCAGCAGCGCCTGGTTGACGAAGAAGTCCTTGGCGGCGAGCACCACGCCGTCACCGGGGATCAGGCTGCCGGCCGACAACTCCAGCACATCGCCCGGGACGAGTTCGGCACAGGCGATCTCTAATGGGTTGTCGTCGCGGATCACCCGGGAGCGCAGTGCGACGCGCGCCCGCAGCCGCTGCACGGCGGCCGAGGCCCGGTGCTCCTGCACGGCGCCGAGCCCGGCGCTGCCGAGCACGATCGCGAGGATGATTACGGCGTCCAGCCAGTCGCGCACCACGAGCGAGACCAGGGCAGCAAACACAAGAATCAGCACCAGCGGGCTGCGGAACTGGGCGGCGATGACCCGCACGATGCCGAGTCGGCGCTCTTCACGCAGGACATTGCGGCCGTATTGTGCCAGCCGGTTGGCCGCCTCGCGGGTGTTCAGCCCGGTTCCGCCGGTATGCAGGGCATCGAACAGCGTTGCGGTCGGGAGGCTCCAATAAACCGCGAGGCCGCTGGCATCGGCCGCATCCGTGTCGTGTGCGCCAGGTCGCGTCATGGTCAGCGGGATGCCCGAGGCGGGCGTTGTTCGCGCAGGAAGGTATCGACCAGATCGCTGAGCCGCGGTTCGCCGGTCTCCTCGAACTCATAGCGGGCCCGCAGCACCGGCTTGTCGATGCTGACCAGCGCCGCGAGATCGGCCGGTGTGGCGGACACGACCAGTTCGGCGTTGCTGGCGTTGATGGTGTCGCGCAGCGCCGCGAGCTGTTGCGGGCTGTACCCCACCGCCGGCAACACCGGGCCGATGTGCGGATACTGCGCGTACACCCGGGCGATTTCGGGCGCCGCGAACGGGCGCGGGTCGACGATGCGGGCGCCGGCGGCGCGCGCCGCCACGTAGCCGGCGCCATAGGCCATGCCGCCGTGGGTGATACTCGGGCCGTCTTCGACCACCAGCACGCGCTTGCCGGCGGCCTGTTCGGGATGGTCGAGCGTGACCACGGATGCCGCCCGCGCCACCGGCGCGCGCGGATTGATGGCGCGGGCGGCGTCGGTGACGCGCACGATGTCCGCTTCGGCGGCCGAGTTGGTCTTGGCCACTACCACAATATCCGCCATCCGCAGCACCGCCTCGCCCGGGTGGTGGCTGGTTTCGTGCCCGGGGCGCAGCGGGTCGACCAGCACCAGGTGCAGGTCCGGCTTGAGAAACGGAAAGTCGTTGTTGCCGCCGTCCCACAGGATCACGTCGGTCTCCGCCTCGGCGGCCGCGACGATGCGCGCGTAGTCGATGCCGGCGAACACCACATTGCCGAGCGCCAGGTGCGGTTCGTATTCCTCGCGCTCCTCGACCGTGCAATGCGCGGCGTCGAGATCGGCGCGGGTGGCGAAGCGTTGCACGGCCTGGCGCGCCAGGTCGCCGTACGGCATCGGGTGGCGCAGCACCGCCACCTTGAGGCCGCGGGCCTTCAGCCGCTTCGACAGCCAGCGGGTGGTCTGCGACTTGCCGCAGCCGGTGCGCACTGCCGACGTGGCGATCACCGGCACCCGCGCCTGGAGTTGGGTGCGCTCCGGGCCGAGCAGCAGGAAGTCGGCACCGGCCGCCAGCGCCAGCGAGGCTAGATGCATCACATGCGCATGGGTCACGTCGCTGTAGGCGAACACCACCTGCCGCACGCGCTCGCGCTGGAGGATCGCAGCCAGCTCGGTCTCGTCGGCGATCGGGATGCCGTCCGGGTAGAGGGGTCCGGCGAGCTCCGGGGGGTAGCGGCGGCCGGCGATGTCCGGGATCTGGGTGGCGGTGAACGCAACCACGCGCTGCGCGGGATCGTCGCGATACACCATATTGAAGTTGTGAAAATCGCGCCCGGCGGCGCCGAGGATCAACACACGGGTCGGCTGGCGGAGGTCGGTCATGGCGCGCGATTGGCAGTGGGTTGCGGCCAGCATGGCGCGAACCGGCGGCGCATGCAATTGCTGCGCTCGCCGACACGGTGCGGTTTTCGCTACACTGCGGCCCATGGCCACCCGCAAAACCCCGAAGCGTCGCAGCGCGAGCAAGGCTCGCAAATCCACCCGCAGCCGGCTCACGCCGCGCAAGGACAAGCGCGGCCTCAAGGCCGAGGAGATCGTGCTCGCCAGCGAGGCGCCGGAGGTTATCGCGCTCGCGGCCGAGGTCAAAACCGCCGGCGGGGCCGTGATCGGCGCCTATCGCGAGCCGCTCTCGGGGCGGGCACTGCTGCTGGCGGCGCTGCCGGTCGAGGCGGTCGAGCCGACGCCGTTCCAGCGCGACCTGTCACCGACCCACACCAAGCGGCTGGCGACCAAGATCGAGGAGGCCGGCTCGTTCCTCGATCCGCTGATCGTGGTGCGCGGCGAGGACGGCCAGCTGTGGACGCCGAACGGCCGCCACCGCCTGGCCGCTGCCAAGGTGCTGGGCCTGCGCCAGATCACCGCGCTGGTGTCGCCGGACGAGTCGCTGGCGTTCCGCATCCTGGCACTCAACACCGAGAAGGCGCATAACCTCAAGGATCGCTCGCTGGAAGTGATCCGCATGGCCAGCCGCCTGGCCAAGCTCAAGCCGCGCGCCAAGGAGAGCGAGTTCAGCGCCGAGTTCGAACAGCCCGAGTTCCTGACGCTCGGCATCATCTATGAACAGAACGCCCGCTTCGGCGGTGGCGCCTACGGGTCGTTCCTCAAGAAGGTCGACCGCTTCAGCGACCGCACGCTGGCGGTGAGTCTGCGCGAGCGCAAGGGTTATGCCTCCCGCCTGGAGGCGATCGACGCGCAGGTCAAGAAAATCGTGCAGGGCCTGGAGGCGCGTGGGTTTCGCTCGCCATACCTTCGCACCTACGTGGTGGCACGTATCAACCCGGTGCGGTTCCACAAAGCGAAGAAGGGCGACACCAAGCCGGCCATGCCGATCGGCGAGGCGCTCACGCGCATGAGCGCGGCAGCACGCAAGTTCAACCCGGAATCGGTGCGCGGCAGCGACTTGGCGCTGGTGGCGGCGGTCTCGGGTGGTGAGGAGTAGCGATGCGCTTCTCCCAGCTTCCGGTCGGCCAGCGCTTCGCGTTCGAAGGCGTGCGCTACGTCAAGACTGGCCCACTGATTGCGGCGGAGGAGCCGGGCGGCAAGTCGCGCCTTATCGGCAAGTACGCGCTGATTCAGTTGCTCGGCGGAGACGACTCGGCGCCGCCGCCGGCGGCCACGACGCTGAATCCGGTGGACGCTGCCGCTGTCGCGGCGGCGTTCGAGGAGTTTTACCGGCAGGCGCGCGCAATCGTCGAGACCCTGGGTGCCGAGGCCGATGCCGCGACCTTCAGCCGTGCGCGCAGCGATCTCGATGCCGCGCGGGCCGCGTTCCGTGCAGCGCTGGCGCGAATGGAAGCGTGACCGGCCCGGGAACGGATTCTTCATCGCGGAGGCACAGGGGCGCGGAGAAAAATCATCAGGCCGTCATTCCAGCGAAAGCTGGAATCCGGCATTCCAGGCGGGCCCCTGGTCCTGAATATTCACGTAACCAGGATAACGCGCGGTGGGATTCGTGGTGGAGCCTCATGCGGCGCAATTCGCTTCGCTCATTGCGCCCTGCAAATCCCATTTTGGGAATGGACAGCGCGAACCTGTAGGAGCGGCCCTCTGGCCGCGAAAGCACGCTGTTCGAAGCCCTGGGTCCGGTAGGTTGGGGGTTCGCTGTGCTCACCGCCAACCTGCGAAAGGTGATGGCAGTAACCGGCGCTGAATATGAATTTTTCACCGCCGAGACGCAGAGGCGCAGAGAAAAGCATTTCCTGTAAATCGTAAATCTTGCATGTAGGGTGGGGCCCAGCCGCACCAACACAAAGCCAATCAATGCCGGTGGGATAGGGCCCTCACCCTACATGCTAAATATTGATCTCGCTTTTCTCTGCGCCTCTGCGGTGAGCCTGCCGTTAGCGGTAGGTTGGGGTGAGCGCAGCGAACCCCAACATGTCGAGATACCGGACCGCCGTTGGGGTTCGCTGCGCTCACCCCAACCTACGAAAGGCGACAGGGTGCCTGTAGCAGCGGCCGTCTGGCCGCGATAGCACGCTGCTCGAAGCTGCTAACTGTCCGTCAGGCTCGCCATCAAATTCCGCAACACATGCTCATTGGCTTCAACGCTCGCCGTTAGCGCAAACTGCACCCGCGCCCGATACAGATTGTCACCGCGCTTCGCGACCTTGAAATACCGATCCCCCTCGATGTGATCGGTCAGAAACCGTAACCCCAGCTCAAACGGAATCAACCGGATCGCATCAAAGAGATAAAAGAGGTCGGCCGCCGTCAGCAACCGCGCCGCCCCGGTCAGGTACCCGTGCAGAATGGCCCCCGCCAATTCCAGGTCGAAGCGCACCTCGGCCAGATCAGCCGGTGTCTCGCCGGCGGTGTTGCAGCACGAGCGCAGGCAGTCGCCGATGTCGTAATGCACCAACCCCGGCTGCACGGTGTCGAGGTCGATCAGGCCCACCACCCGGGCGCTCCCGGCCTCGAACAGGAAATTGTTGAGCTTCGGATCGCCGTGGATCGGCCGCAGCCGCAGCTTCCCGGCCGCACGCGCGTCCTCCAGCACCGGCACGAACGCACGCCGCGCTTCCACGAACGCCAGCGCCGCGCGCAGCTCGGCACTGGCGATGCCCGGCGCGGCCGCGAGCGCGGCGTCGAAGCGGGCCAGGTAGCCGGGCGTAACATGAAACCCCGGCAGTGTCTCGTGCAGCCGCGCCACCGGCAGATTCGCCAGCAGCACATGAAAACGCGCCAGCGCCGCGCCCACGTTCGCGGCCTCGGTCGTGTCGGCGAGCCGTTCGCGGGTCTCGGTGTTGTCGATGTATTCCAGTGCCCGCCAGAATCCGCCGTCCGCGTCGATCACATAGTCCCTGCCATCGCGCGCCCGGTAGAGCGCCGGCAGCCGCAGGCCCTCCGCGCCGGGCGTGCGCGCGTGATCCAGCAGCATGCGCAGGTTGGCGAGAATCTGCTCGGGGTGCGGAAAGACCCGGGTGTTGAGGCGCTGCAGGATCAGCCGCTGACCGTCGGCCGTCTCCACCAGATAGGTGTCATTGATCAGCCCGCTGCCGTGAATCCGGACTGCGGCGATCGCGCTGGCAAGGTCAAACTCCCCGGCAATGCGGCGGGCATCGGCTTCGGCATTCATTATCTGGAATGTTACACCATCCGTTCCTTCGGACATCGTGCCAGCATCAGCGGCAGGATAAGGAAACCCGGCCCGGATTTTTACCCAGGCACTGAACGTCCAACCCCTTTGAAAAAAGGGGGGTCGTTCAACGGCCGGGGCGATTGGTCATAAACCGCCCGCAGGGATCAACTACCCAGCCAGAACCCCTCATCCCTCGCCAGGAATTCCTCCGCCGGCAGGTAATGCGCCCCGTCGCACGAAAAGGTGAGTCCGACCATCCCGTTAATGAGATTGAGCGACCCCGAGCGCAGGTAGAAGGTGTCGTCCGCGGCGCGCAGCAGCGCGAAGCGCTCGAACACCGTCTGGATGCGCTCGCGCGCCACCACCGCCATGTCCGGGTACGGCCGCCGCGGGTAGGCGAGCAGCATCGCCGGGTTGGTGATCTCTTTCAGCACGTGCACCCGGTAGCGGTATGGATCGTCGGTCAGCCACAGCGTGGCGCGCGAGCTCGAGAAGTGCAGCTTGGTGTGAAACACTCCGCGCTCGCCAAGCAGCTCGTCCATGATCGCAATCACGTCCGCCATGCGCCGGTCCATCTCGCTGGTGGCGCGGGTCTGGGCAAAGACCGTTTCGCGAATCGCCGGGTCGCCCTTGATCTGCCGCCACCCCGCCACCCCGCGCGCCGGCGCCGTCAGCAGCGGCAGGTCGCGCAGCACGAAATCGGCGGCGATGAACCCGACCACTTGCCCCATTATCGTGACCGCCTGCACCGCCGTGACGCACGGCCGGGCGCTATCGCGGCTGACATACACTTCGGAAAGCAGGAACCCGGAGCAGGGCACCGCGCCCACCAGGTACGGCCGGTCGGCGAGATCCTGCCCGCGCACGCCCGGGTCCACGAGGCCGGGGCACACGTTGGCGCTCCGCTGCCGGCCGTCGGTATCCACCGCATACAGCAAAATACAGGGCGAAACCGCATCCAGGCTGTCGCGCAGCACGCGATCGAGCGCCTCGGGGTCGTGCCACACCGGTGCACAATTCTCCGCCACGCGCGCCAGCGGCTGCGCCAGGCGCGCCGACAGCCCCGCACGCTGGTGCTCGATCGCTTCCGGGAGCCAGTTGTCGCCCATGACGGGGAGAGCGGTAAGCAAGAACTGTTCCGGAATGCGGGCGGCCAGTCTTTCACGCCCGGGTAACGTCGCCTGCAGGAATCGCTTTGGCCGTACTGCGGACGGGATTTGCGGAACATGGGGTGCATGGGCGAAGCAGCTTGGGGAGTGATGCATATCTGTTTGCTTCCGACCCGGCACCGACGACGACCGCCAGTTTCCACACGGAAACTACATCTTGCCCCGGTCCGCATGTCCTGTGACGGATATCTGGACCGGGCGGTAATATGTTCATGGAAGAACAGGGATTTATGCTGCTACGCAACCGTCTTTGTCGCCGAGGATATACTGACAGAACTGTCCGCATATCAACTGTTAGGTTCGCGAACGTAGAGGAAGTGAATTGTGGACACCGAAATCGCAAATGTCGCCGGTCCGTTTGCAGCATTGTTACTTCTATTTGTTTGTGTTGTTCTGTTTTCGATGTCGCGACACCATGTGTGGCTGAAGCGAAAACTTCGAATTCTGCTATTTGTGCTCGGAGTAATACCTGGTATAGCGGGGACTACTTGGGGTCTATGGCAGTACATTCAGTTACGAGAGCCACAATTATCAACCGTTGCGTTTGCACTTCTAGTGATCGGTGTATCTTTCTTGGTGTCCGCTGCAAAAAATGAAGAGCGAACCTAACCAGTTGTTCGTGCCGACGCCCGGGACAACGCGGCGTGTTTCCTGCCATTATCTAGGCGGGCGCGACACAACAACACGTTGGGCCCCACATGCGCATACTCACTTTTGATCAGTTCGAGTTTGATAACCCGTCGAGCGAGGAGCGCCTGGAAGTCTCGTTGGCATCTCGGGGAGAATTCCCATTTCCAACCCCCACCTCATTCGTTGCCGCGTGTGTTGGTACTGATGCTGCGGGACGCATTGGCCCTGCAGTCAGATTCTCTGAGCGCTTTGGCTATGGCAAGGTCCGCGAATATCTTTCCCATTTCGCCGCCGTGGCTCTGCCAGAAAACTGTTCTTGGCCGTGCTATGTGCTCGCTGACGGGCCAGATGAATGGCAAATTGTCATTGAGACTCCAGATCAATTCATTTGTTATTGCTGGAGCACAAGTGCTTAGTATCCATGGCCCAACAATTCATTCCACCGGCGCTGCGCGATAAAGTTGCGCAGCGCCGGTGAATTCGAACGTTGAGACTGTAGGAAACCCCCTGGCGAAGACCTCTTTGCTCAATCGATAAGCAGAAACCATGTCCAGGATCGCAATAGGAATGCAGCACAGAACGCGCCAGGGCCTGCGTGTCAGACGTTCGCGCACATCGTTGAAATCTGTCGACACAACAGTCGTTTCATCGCCGTGTGTCGGTTCTGGTGAGCGGGGCTGCAGAATCGGGGTTTTTCTACAGTCTCGTTACGCCTTTGAATGACTGGGAGGAGCAGGTGCGCGTCGAGGAGCAAGTGCGCGTCGCAAGGCCGTCCGTTTCTTCGCACCAACCGCCCGGATGCCGTCGAGGTAGCTGTCGATGACCGACGCGGCGAAGCGGGGGACGGTCAGCTACGCCCGGCCAGGGTCGTGAGCCCGGGCAGTACACGGCTGCGCCTGGAGGCCGGGCGCCGCCGATGGAGGGGTCCCGGCCCGCAATAGCTATTCACTATCACCCCCATGGCGACAATCAATTAGAGGTCGCTGCCGGTCCCTCGTACCCTGTGTCCCATGCTGCATAACGGGGTGATTATTGATTCCCATCAATTTGCCATCCCGGTGAAGGGTATAGCCTGTGCCCCCTTCGCATAACCAGGCGATTCCGACCAACCCGACAAGGAGCTGAGACCATGGCAAAAGTAAAACCGCAGTGTCCGGTCATGACCACCGCCACCGGCGTGCCGGTGGCCGACAACCAGAATTCGCTGACCGCCGGCGCCCGTGGCCCGGGAGCGGTCCCCGACAACCCGCTTGGCACGCGGTGACCCGGCACCAGTCGTTGAAATCCCGTTAATCATTTACACACCACTCTGCGCATACGAGGAAGAGAACACATGTCCACCGAAGCCAAGTGCCCGTTCCATCACGTTGCCGGTTCCGGCCCGTCGAACCAGGACTGGTGGCCGAATCAGCTGAAGCTCGACATCCTGCGCCAGCATACTTCCAAGTCCAGCCCGATGGGTGAGGACTTCAACTACGCCAAGGAGTTCAAGAGTCTCGATCTGGAGGCCGTGAAGAAGGACCTGCGCGAACTCATGACCCAGTCGCAGGACTGGTGGCCGGCGGACTTTGGTCACTACGGACCGTTGTTCATCCGCATGGCCTGGCACAGCGCCGGCACCTACCGCACCGGCGATGGCCGCGGCGGCGCCGGCACCGGCAACCAGCGTTTTGCGCCGATCAACAGCTGGCCGGACAACGTCAACCTCGACAAGGCGCGCCGGCTGATCTGGCCGATCAAGCAGAAGTACGGCCGCAAAATCTCCTGGGCCGATCTCATCATTCTCACCGGCAACGTCGCGCTGGAGTCGATGGGCTTCAAGACCTTCGGGTTCGGCGGCGGGCGCGAGGACATCTGGGAACCGGAAAAGGACATCTACTGGGGTGCCGAGAAAAAGTGGCTGGAGGACCAGCGCTACTCCGGCAAGCACGAGAACCTGGAAAACCCGCTCGCGGCCGTGCAGATGGGATTGATCTACGTTAATCCCGAAGGCCCCGGCGGCAACCCGGACCCGGTGCTCGCGGCAAAGGATATACGCGAAACGTTCGGCAGAATGGGAATGGATGACGAAGAGACCGTTGCCCTGATAGCCGGCGGACATACGCTCGGAAAGACCCACGGCGGGCAAAAAGCCGATTGCGTTGGTGTGGACCCGGCAGCCGGGAGCCTTGAAGACCAGGGATTCGGCTGGAACAATAAATGCGGAAAAGGCAA
>Ga0115026_10000199_pt1 | contig 14221 bp, 13 predicted proteins | sample Mud_0915_D1_FD_83878 | JGI IMG/M metagenome (GOLD analysis project Ga0115026, IMG submission 83878) | Wetland microbial communities from Old Woman Creek Reserve in Ohio, USA - Mud_0915_D1 | ecosystem: Environmental > Aquatic > Freshwater > Wetlands > Sediment ...
CCACGCCTGAACGGCAAAGAGATAGAAGGCCGTTTTGAGTATTATCTCGGCCTCGTGAAAAAGGGCGTTGCGGGTTTCATTATATTTGGTGGTGAACTTGAATCGGTACGGGAAGGGATTAAGAAGCTGCAGGATGCTTCCCATCAACCGCTCATGATCGCCTCTGACCTTGAACAGGGACTCGGACAGCAAATTGAGGGAGGAACGCTTTTCCCCCCGGCCATGGCCATAGCCTCTGCGCTGAGAAACGTCCCGCAGGATGATGCTTCATTGATGCTGAAGAGACTCTATACTGCCTTTGCCACAGAGGCGCAGTATACAGGAATCAATGCCATTCTTGCGCCTGTGCTGGATATTACTACAAATCCCTTGAATCCGGTCATTGCGACAAGGGCATTCGGAGAAGATCCTGACTCTGTCTCATTCTTCGGGTGTGAGATGATAAGGATTCTGCAGGAAAACGGAGTTATGGCCTGTGGAAAGCATTTTCCGGGACACGGGGACACGGAGATTGACTCCCACATAGCCCTTCCTGTCATACAGAAGGGACTTCCTGCGTTGGAACATCACGAACTCGTGCCATTTGAGAACGCAATCCATCAAGGGGTGGACATGATCATGCTGGGACATCTGAGTGTTCCGTCTTTGGATCCTTCGGGGAAGCCAGCATCCGTTTCTGAAGAAGTCGTTTCATATCTGAGAGGCAGAATGGCTTTTGGTGGCTTGGTAATCACTGATGCAATGAATATGGGGGCTTTGGGTGAGTATCATGAGCTGGAGGCTTCGGCAATGGCACTTAATGCAGGTGTTGATCTCCTCCTCCATCCTACTGACCCTGATAGTACTGCATTATTCCTGCGCGAGAAGAACTACGTGCCGCAACCCTCAGCGCTGAGTTTCACTAAATCTCATAGTGCGTTTCCTTTCGATTTCAAGGAGCACAGAAAACTGTCAGAGGAACTCAGTCGTATGGCAGTCACTGTGGAAGGGCAAGAAAAATGGAAGCTGAAAGAGCCATTTGTCCTCCTCGTGAATGACGAACAGATGGAGAAAGGCGATGTCTTCCTGAATGCATTGAGACACGCCTATCCCGGGCTTGCTCACTCTGCAATCTCCCCTGAAGATGACATCCCGCTGTCCGCATTTCCGGGAAACTGCGATCTGATCGTATGCGTGTTCTCCCATGTGGGGGCATGGAAAGGAACACATGCAGCCTGGTTGCGCAGAACCATCCAAAGCCTTGCGGGCAGGGCAAGGATATTCATTTCCTTTGGAAATCCTTACGTGATAAAGGGGCTGGAAAATGTCACAAAGATATTTGCATTCTGGGCTTCTGACTCAGCACAGAAAGCCGTTGCTGAGAAACTTATCGCAACGTAAGTAATGTTATTTGCCTTAGACTTAAACTGAAAACCCGCACACAAGAAAGGCCCTGCACGCATAGCGTCCAGGGCCTCACGTTCAAACTCGCAAGACTTCTCTCAATGTCCGCCGGGAAAGAAGGTATAGCTCACCCAGACAAGTATTCCCAATAGGGCAGCTCCAATTATGAGACTGTAGCTTATAAGCTTCTTTTCCACAGGAAGCAATGGTTCATATTCCATCTTCTTTAATTCTTCTGCTAATTTTGGTTCCTCAGGCATACATACCTCCTTTCTCTTAACCTGTCACGATCGGCGGTTTTACCCCATGGAAGAATATCCATGAGATAATCAGCCCTATCCAGATGATAAACCCGAAGAGGCAGAGGATATACACTGCCGCCAGTTTCCCGATGCCTTCCTCCCACAGTTTCTTAAAGTTGGAAACAACACCAATAGCGAAGAAAGTCAAAAGGAAGAACATCACCCTGAATGAATTGCTTCCGTCTGTTGCTATCTTGGCGTTTGTTAGCGTTGCCTTTGGTTCTTTAATCTGGTCGCTTAGGCCCTTCATCTTATCTTTCGTGGTTGTGATTTTTTCGTTCAAGGCCGCCAGCGCCGCCGGGTCTGTTGTCGCCGGAAGCAGTTTCTCTGCCTTCGCAACTTCCTCTTTTAGGGTGCCAATCTCCTTTTCAACAGGTTGCACAGTTCTGGTAGCAGGCAAAGAGATTATCAGCAGCAGAAGGAATGTGATGACATACCCTAATACAAACTTCGGAAACCTGTTCCATATCTCTCCTGCCCCGATCTTCTCACCAGGTTTGCACTCAATCTTGGCGCACCATATATAGGCAAGAATGAATGCCCACACGCCGATAAAGATATCGATGAACAGCTTTACCGTGGTGGCAGTCATAGTCAGCCAGCCTTCCTTGTAGTTCACCCCTTCCATTGCCAGCGCCTTTGCCCTCACAAGGGCATCAGCAACCGCACCGCTTGCCACTGCCGCACCGTCAGTCTTCACCGCAAGACCCATCCATGCACCCGCCACCAACGGCTCACTCCACAGGAAAGTCTGAGCGATGAAGGGGAGTACTATAAGCTCAATAACAGCAAATATAACAACCAGTGAAGATACCATAATAGGAACAATTGGCCTTGCCCTTATAGCACCTCCCGTTGCTATCGCTGCTGACACGCCACATATTGATATACCGGATGCCAGCGGCGCTGCCCATTCCCTGCTGAACTTGAAATATTTTCTTGCGATGAAGTACACAAGGGCCCAATAGATGAGATACGCCTCGATAATGGCGCAAAGTCCCCTGAACATCACCGCAGTTGCCAGCCCGAAGGACTCGGCTGCCTTGACACCGAGCAGCGCACCCATCAGGACAATGCCAGTCTTAATATACAGCTCAGGTCTTATAACATCTTTCAGATACTGTGAGAATTTAGGGAAAAAGTTGCCCACAGCGAGACCCGCGACAAGCGCGACAATAAATCCTGCCTCGCCAGTCAGTTTCAGTGACCAAGGAAGTCCCGCTTTCTTGGCATCGGTCGCGGCTATATAGGCGTAGTGACCGATAAGCCAGCACGCATAACTCAGCCAGAAAACAATGGTGAATCCTATTATGAACTTGCCGATATTCACACGCAAAGCCGCAGCACCAACTGCCATCACAACAAGCATGAAAAGATAGGTTAAGAGCAAAGACGTAAAACCGGACATTCCCGCCTCATATTTGCCGCCTACCTTAAGTTCTGCGGTATCCTTTACTGTGATGGTATCTTCTTTTCCATCCGCCTTCTTGAGTGTCACCTTCTGACCGTCGATCTTTGTAATCTCACCCTTTACCATGACATAATTCTTTGTTGTGGCAGACGTTGCCTTTGAAACGTCAGTCCATACCTTTGTTGATATCCCCCATCCGAGGAGATCCTGTCCTGCAAATGCGAAAAGCGAGATGACAAAAATGAAAAGTCCAAGCCACAGGGACAGCCAATCCTCGCTTATCCCCTGTTTTTTTTCTTCCATACGTCCTCCTTTCTTTCTATCCAAATGCAGGCAAAATATGAAGGGCTTCCACTAAGTCATAGTTTCACCTCCTAGCTCCATAAGGTAATGGCACTGTATGTGATACTTCCCACAATGGTGGTGTAAATCCATGCTGCTCTGCCCCTTTCGTTAAGAGACACTAGAAGCTGGTTTATTGTTCCATTGTAGTGAAAGAAAGAAGACAATTCAACAAAAAATATGAATAGTGCGCAAATCCATCACACTTCAGAAGGAGACCTATTGACATTCATCTGCCTTTCTCGTTAAGATAACACGCCTTTTTATAGATTTTTTGAGTAGTTTCTTGGACACAAGGGTTACGTATTGTTCCATAATCGCATAGGCAGACGAACCTTTTTAAAAGCATCCCTTGCAGGAGCAGCAATGCTCCTTTCAAAACCTGTTTTTCCTAAAGACCTTCCTGCCAGGAAACTTCCCTCTGGAACACTCTCTCTTTATAACACTCATACGGATGAAAGATTGGAAGTAACCTATAGAAAAGCATCGGGCGAATATGACCAGGAGGCGCTCACAGCCTTGAACTGGGTCCTGAGGTGCCATTATACAGGACAGGTCGCAGATATGGATGTCAACGTGATTGAATTCCTCAATATGGTGGATAAGCAACTGGGAGGAAATAATGATATCCATGTAATATCCGGATTCAGGTCCCATGAATACAACCAGCTGTTAGTAGAAAAGGGCAGACACGTGGCCAGAAACAGCCTCCATGTACAGGGAAAAGCCATTGATATCAGCATACCCAAGGTTGATCTTGTACTCCTGAAAAATACTGCTCTGAACCTCAGATATGGTGGCGTCGGCTATTACCCTCGGGATTTCGTCCACCTGGATTCAGGGAGATTCAGGACCTGGTAAGCATCTTATAGTATTGGCCATTTTCTTTTTTCTCTGATTGCATTCTGTTTTTCTTCTCTGCGCCGCTCAAGGGAACTTCGATCAGTGCCCTAAAAGCACCACTTTCACAGATAAAAAAAGAGCACAGATATGCAACCAACTCCTCTGATATCTCCTGTGGATGAAAATCAGAAAACATGGTATCATTCCTCATGGCTTACAAGGATTTAAGGGAATTCATAAAGACCCTCGAGAGGAAAAACCTTCTTAAGAGGATCATGGTTGAAGTTGATCCCATCCTTGAGATAGGGGAAATAACCGACAGAATGTGCAAAAGTCCCAGGGGAGGAAAAGCGCTCTTCTTTGAAAAGGTAAAGGGCTCTTCCTACCCTGTGGTCACAAACATGTTCGGTTCCTTTGAGAGGATGAGTCTTGCCCTTGAAGTGGAAAAGCTTGATGATGTGGCGAGGAGAATAGAAGAACTGCTGAACCAGGCAGCTCCAAAGACATTGATGGAAAAGCTCGCAATGTTGCCAAAGCTCTTTGAATTCTCCAAGTATCTCCCCAAACAGGTAAAAAACGGCCCATGCCATGAGGTCATCGAAAAGGAGAATCCTGACCTGAGCAAGTTTCCTATCCTCAAGTGTTGGCCTGGTGACGGACAGCCGACTGATGAGGGGAGATTCATCACCTTTCCCATGGTCTTTACCAGGGACCCTGATTCGGGCCGCCCTAACTGCGGAATGTATAGGATACACATATACGATAAGACTACCACCGGTATGCACTGGCATATTCATAAAGATGGTGCAAGACATTATGACCGCTTCAAATCTCTCAATAAGAGAATGCCCGCCGCCATTGCGGTAGGCAGTGACCCTTCGGTAATCTATGCGGCGAGCGCACCCTTGCCCGAATCCATCGATGAGATGCTTTTTGCGGGATTTCTCCGAAGAGAGCCAGTAGAGATAGTGAAATGTATCACTTCGGACATTGAGGTTCCCGCCAACAGCGAGTTTGTGATCGAGGGCTATCTTGAACCAGGCGAGATGAGGATCGAAGGTCCGTTTGGTGACCATACGGGATTTTATTCAGCGGCGGATTTTTATCCCGTTTTCCATGTGACCTGTATCACCCACAGAAAAGATATGATTTACCCTGCTACCATAGTGGGCAAGCCTCCAATGGAAGACTGCTATATGGGCAAGGCAACAGAGAGGATATTCCTCCCCCTCATGAAGCTCGATTTCCCCGAAATCAGTGACCTTAATCTGCCCATGGAGGGGGTATTTCATAACGCGGCGTTGATCTCCATAAAAAAGAGTTACCCCGGCCACGCAAAGAAGATTATCCATGGCCTATGGGGTAAAGGCCAGATGATGTTCGCAAAACTATTGGTTATTGTGGATGATGACGTTGATGTCCAGAACATCTCCTCCACTGCATGGCGCGTGCTGAATAACGTGGACTGGAAAAGAGATGTAGTCATTGCTGAGGGTCCCCTCGATGACCTGGATCATTCTGCAAGTTGGCCGAGATACGGCTCAAAGATGGGCATTGACGCCACACGAAAAACCAGGGAAGAGGGCATGATGCGCGAATGGCCTGAAGAGATATCCATGTCAGAAGAGATCAAAAGACTTGTGGATCGCAGGTGGAAAGAGTACGGGTTCGAGTGAACTCACGGCGCTGCACTTTATCTCAATGGTAACTCGCTTCCCCTATTCAACGGGAGCTCCAGTTTCCTCCTGTCGCAGAGCCTCTCACCTCATGGAGATCAAAGCAGTCACTTCCCCTCATGGTCTTTTTGCCAATGGATTTTTGTGCCAGTTTACCATTTTAAACAATCCGTAAAGCGGTATTTTCCAGAGGCTCCTTCCCCAGATGTGCCTCAGGAATCTCGGAAAGCCGGTAAGTTTATTGAGCAGCGTTGTATCTCCCGCTAATCGCGAATGCTGACACCAAAGGTCGAGCATGGCAGTCCAGCGTGTGGGTGGACTGACATTGACCATGTATTCGAGCCGCTCAATTTTCGGCACAGGAAGATCCCGGATACTTTTCCAAATCTCCGGCGGCACAGGAGCATCAACTGCAGTTCTGAGATAATGAAGGGTTTCCCTCAAAGGAAGAACCAGACGGCGCTTTCGTGTCTGCTCAATGAGGCGATGCCAGTCGATTTCACATCCTGCGGTATTCAGAATGATCGCTGCATCCGCTACCCAACGGAAAGGCGGGATATAATTCCACCTCGCTCCATGAATGCAGGTGTGTAACAGTTGATCGGCTGGGTTTAAGACATACGTGGGCACATCATGGAATTTAGTCTCAATGGCCCCCTCCCAGAAATCTTCGTCTGAATTTACCTCCCGGCACTGTGACAGCAGATGCCAATGGAGGTCGAACTCCTGACCATTATTATTCTTAAACCCGTGAGAATAACCTGCGGAAATATATTCCGAGGCAGGCGTAAATTCTATTGGAGTCCAGCCTAAACCTTGTAATAGGTTGACTGCGGAAAGTGCTTGATCCGGACTAACGAGAACATCAAAGTCATTCATGGGACGCAGTCCGTAATCTCTGTAATGGAGCATGGTGAGGGCCGCCCCTTTGAGCACCATGGTCCGGATACCGGCGTCGTGAAAGGAGCGGAGGACGGAAGCAATGGCATGCAATAATATCTGGTTTTTATACCACGTTTGGCGGTAAACCCCTTTATATTTCGCCATGGAAGGGTCTTTGATCCCATGAACCTGCAAATTGCGATAGAGCAGAGGTAACATCCTGTGCGATGCGGGATCCAGTTCCTCGACATCAACGCCGGATTTCCATTCGTTCCAGGCCTCAATTGCTCCCGGACCTTTTAAGAGTGCGGCCCGCAGAAGCAATTCCTGCTGATGTGTAGGGGTCCAGCGCTCCGTATACTTACTAGTATTCATGAAATATCTCTTTACCTCCAAGGTCTGTATGTATGAGCTGGATCCCCTCTCGAACAAACACTTCTACAGCGTGCGCTTTGTGATAAACAGTACAGAAGTTACCCCATTTCCTCCAGCCGTTTGATAATTTCTTGTTTCAGGTATCTGCCTGTAAATCGATCAGCTGCACCTGATTTGAGGAACTCTAAGGCAGCCTTAACAAAAATGATACCCTCATGATTCATGCTTCTTACGTTCCATTACGGGCATTGTCTCCAGTGACGAATTCGCCTATAATAATTCCATAATCTCTTATTTCGCATAAAATACTTGATCACAGGCTTCTTCATTTGTATTCCTAATGCTTCCAAAAGATATACAATCCCATGCTGCCACCGTGCCGCTTGCCACTCACCCGCCCAGTGAACAAGAAGAATCCGAGGTTCGGACGGAGGGATGACTCGACCTGCATGAACGAATCCGATCCTCCTCCCTGCCCACCGTTCCACTGGCATGTCAGTGAGCCCTCTTTCCATTGCAATGACCTGGAGGCTCGTATAACGCTCACCTGATGTGACCATTAAGTAATTCAGAAATGGCTGCTCCATGCAGAGAAGTTCCATGTGCGGCGAGAGATCAACAGCAGCAGGCAACTTGGCAGTTATCTCCTCCAATGTAAGAGCATTCTTCTTCGAGCCAATAAAGCCGGTGTTTGTCGCGTATGCGATCTGTACCTCCGAGAGCGCTCGCGTTCTGTAGATCGAATCCTTCCATACCCATTTTCGTATAGCAGGATTATTTGAGTGCGAAGTCACAAACTCATAATTGGAAAGAAACTCGTAAACGAAATCAATACTGTCGAGAACAACGGTGTCAGAGTCAATGTAGATGAATTCATCGAACCCCCCTTCCCACATAGCCAATTTCCTATACTGCCCAATGACACGATTATGAAAATGGAGGCTTGCTTCGTCGCACCTTCTCAGTGCATCAGTGTTGGAGAAAAGAGAAAACTCATAGTAATCCTGCAGCGCCGCCAGTCTCGTGACTTCTGCGTTGAAAGGAATCAGGCAAAGTGGAATCGTAGGATTATAGCTTCTAAAACTATTGAGAAACGCAATCGCCAGATCGATGATCCGGTCATTAGCCAGAAAATACACACCTCGGTTCTTCATAGCAGTTTTATCTGGAACAAGGCTATCCGCATATGATTCCAAGAGTCTTTCTCCACGAGTTTTTGGGCTACATCCATTTATACACCATGCTCATTTCTTCCCGTCCATTCATAGAACCAATATTTGCATTAGGATGATTGAGCCGAAGTTCCATCGTTCTTTAATCCTGTCTGGCAGATATAAGGACAGGAAGGAGCTAAAGGAGTCAAAACTATACCAGCCAACGGTCATCACCCACACGAAATCTCCGGACCTGATATTAAGCGATCGAGACATCGCCACAAGTTCCCGCTCAAAATTATCAGGTGAAAAAGCAAAGGGCTTTGCCCATACGACGTGATATTTGCCCATCCTCCCCTCCCGACCCCGTCTCCGGACCTGGTCATCTGTCAGATAGTAGGCCAGCACATAATGGGTCATATCGTCAACAAAGAGAAGCGAGTTGGCGGGTACCCGTTCATTGAGTTGCTCCAAGGCTGCTTTCATGTGTGCATCAGACATGCGCGGATCAGCGTTTGGGGGTTGCCACTTGACCAGCCATACCGGAAGTATGATCATACCCGCCGCCAAACAGAGTGTTAACTTCTTCATCGAAAACACGCGCACAACGCATACCCCGACTCCAGCGGCGATAAATGGCAAGAGGTAACTTATGTGACGACTTCCCCCGAAAGGGAGCACCCGGGCGATCGCCCCGATGCTGCCTATGACGAACGGTAGTATCAGCAGGATTGAATAATGTCGGCCCGACTTGACCTGAAGATTCGAGTAAGGGTTAGCGACGTTGCCTATGATCCCCAACAGTAAACAGGCGAGCACCATAATCCCCGCCGTTTCACCTCCTGCGATATAAGAAAAAACATCCAGAGTACTTCTGGCCAAGAACGATATTATCGTTTCTTGGCCCGGCAGAAAGTATTCGGGTTTCAAATAACCCTGGATCTGTGCCTCTGCAAATCCGGTACTGTGCATCCATCTTATATGAGTGATATAGAGCAGACCATAAAGGATAACAACACCCGACTGAGATACAAGCCAGAGCCATACGGAGCGCCAACCGGGCGGCTTCCGCAAAAAAACCGTTGCTACGTAAACAGCAAAGGCCAGAGCAACCAAGATGGCACTATAGTGCGTTAATATGGCACCATATAGAAAGGCAGAAAACGGGACACCGGTCCATAATGACCCTTCCTCAATAAATCTTTGCAGAAAATAGAGTGCCCCGGAAACAAAAAAGAGCAACATGGCATACTGCCTCACTTCACATGCGATGGAGATCATTCCCGGAGAAAACGTCAGGAACATAAGCCCGGCGATCCCCTCAACCGGCCCGAAGGCTCGCTTGATCCATTTAAAAACCAACCATGATGCCACAACGCTAAGCGCTGCACTCAGGAAGCGCAGAAAAAGGACTGACTGTCCAAACCCTGATAGAATGTGCAAAACTACGAACATTAGCGGGGGGTGTGCAGAACTATGCGAAGCTGCATACGCCCCATAAACATTTCCTCGATTCACCGTAACGATATGGCCCGCTTCGTCAGGATTCAGGTAAGAACCGGTCCCGTAGTAAACGTACAGGAATAGAGCGGATGCAAGGATACAAAGAGCCGTTTGATCGACACGACCGCCCAGCCAGGATTCAATGTTCTTTAATTTCCTCACTTTACGGAATCTTCTCCGTCCCTGATCTTTTTCTGTCAAGGGAGGCTTTGAGCATCCTAACAAAGTCAATTTGGCCTTTACGCTCGCGAATACCCATATTGCTACCATGTATCCGCCTCTGCAAAACGACCTCGTTCAGCACAACGCTCTTTAGGCCCTTTTCCATCGCCCTCAAATACCAGTCAATAAAGTCTCCCATCTTCCACTTTGTTTCAAAAGCTCCCACACGAAAAAAAGAGTCCCGTTTAATAAGCATGCTTCCCTTGGAAATTCCGGGCATAGTCTCATGGAGGATTCGGACCTTTCTTTTCTGAACCTCATCCAGCTCGGAACTGTAAAACTGATTGACCCGTCCGAATACGATGTCTATGTCGGGATTATCAGCAAGGACTTCCATCTGTTGCATTAGTTTATTCTTCTCCCACAGGTCGTCGGCATCGAGAAAAGCGAAAAAGCTTCCCCCTGCCAATTCTATCCCACGGTTCAGTGCAGCGCTGATACCGCTGTTGGGCTGAAAGAAGTATTTCACGGCCGGACCATAGTGCTTTGCTATTCTTGCACTGCCGTCAGTTGAGCCGTCATCAATGACAATGATCTCGGTATGCTTATACGTTTGGGCCAGCACACTTTCAATAGCCTCCCGCAGATACTTTTCACCGTTAAATACCGGCATGATAACACTTACCAACCGATCGTTATCTCTCATATCATCCACGGATTCTAATCCCTCAACATCAGGTATGCTTCTTATCGATCAGGTTGATAAGCTGCCCTTTCCTGTAATGGTAAGACTGCAGAAGATACCTTTTAATGCCCTCATTTTTCAATATCCTGAAATGCGCCTTGATCGTTCGTATCAAAATGTGCCCCGCCCCTTGCTTCGGTTTCAACAGAATCTCTGCCCTCTCACGTATTGTCTTGCTTCCAGCATATAAGGCCATTTTCTTAATTTCCTTTTTATTCCACAATCTGAGGCCATACTCTTGAAAATCATCTGTGCCGACCTTCACATCTTTAGACCTCAGGGCCTGAATATTCTGTTTCGCCTCCCACATGCTGTTCATCGAGGGGACAAAGACGTCACAAGGCGAATTCTGGATGCACCACAACAGATGTCTCTGAGCAGGCATCAGGGATAGCTCCTTCTCAGTGCGATGTCCACGGTCCACCGGTTCGAAAACACTAATTCTTCTCTCCCATGAATCCGGACCGCAATCCCAGCAAAAAAGCTTCATGCCCACAATGCCTACGTCATAGTCCTTAGCAACAGGAAACAGTTCTTCATTCGCCTGAGGAAATTTCCAATTAAACCGTATCATGATATAGTCAATCATCTCGGTTTCACGGATGATCCTGCTGATAGCTGGGAACAGATTTATAGCGTGACAACTAAGACCGATGTTTCGTACAACTTTTTCTTCCTTAAGCCTCATCATTGCTTCACAAACTGCAACTACATCCCCGTAAGAGGCTTCCCCGTTGCCCACGCTCATAATAAACAACGGCGCATCCGTAAATCCTAAAATAGCGAGTCTCGCTTCAATTTCCTGGCGAAGCCTTTGACGCCATTGCGGATCAATGATGGAACCCCCATAGAGCGAAATAGATACTTCCTTTTTGATGTTTGCCCGCGTGAAAGAATCGGCTAATTGTTCGACTTCCTCTATATAGGTCGTATCAAAATAATTTACGCCAGAAGAGACAAGATAATGAATAAGCTGTGCCCGGTCATCAGGAGACATGAAACAATCAGGGCCGTTACCCACCGGATACGTATGCCCGCCGAGGCCAAGAACATTAACTTCAAACCCAGTCCGGCCAAGCCTTCCCACAATTTTTCCTGAATCTTCTTCCATCCGTGCCGCTCTAATTAAACCTTCTTTTTGATCCAGCGTGAGACCTGTCCTTTTCTGTAGTTATAAGAGTAGTGTAAGTATTTCTTAGCACCTTCATTCCTTAATATCTTATAGTGAGCCCTGATCGTTCGCCTCACTGTTTCTCCGAGAGGCTGCACCGGTTTTTGTTTCGGGATTTTTATTTTATCGACCAGAGAGGGAAGTTCATCCGCATCTCTTGCCAAAACATTTGTGGAGATCAATGACAGCCAAAGTGTGTACTCGGCGGTCAGGTCAAAATCGGCATTGGTGAGATCCTGGCCGTGACAATACCATCCGCCGTCCTGGTTTTGCTTGCTCATAATGAATTCCGCGACGCGCAACGCGATGTCTCGATACCTTGCCTCACCCGTACTCCGGTAAAGCATGGCGCAGCCCCAACCGGCCTTCCCGCTTGAATAACCATCCCAGGGATTAACGCAACGCGCCTGAAAATCAAAGTACCATCGTGCCAGATCGCGATGTCGCGTCTCGTTTGTAGCATCGGCCAGTCGAACGAGGAAAGCAAACGGAAGTCCCACAGCGAACCAGCACTGGTCCGCCGTCCTCGTATCGATGATCCGCAGGAAGGCATCATCTCCACCTTTCGGCTCTGTGTACAATCGGCTGACAGGGCTGACCGCAGTGAAAAAGCGGTCCTTTGGTTCAGGCTGCAGTTTAACGATATATGAAAGGTAGTCCGCGACTTGCCGTGCGGCTTCAATCTTCCCAGCCGCCAAACAGGCAATGCCGGCTATACTGGATGATGTGGTGTCTGCCATCTCCTTTTCGCCCTGGTTTGTAAAACGTGAATAAAATCCGCCATGATCCGCTGACTGCTGTGTGAGTAAAAAAGAGACGGCCGGCATAGCGAGCTCGTAGCGTCCTGCAACCATACAGCCGACAATAAGGTAAGAGTTCACATAAGGATAATGAGCCGTTCTATGCCAGGGATGCTCACGCGGCAAGAAATCACCTTCTGCCGTAAAAAAAGTTTGCCGGACATAGGTTAAAGAGCGGTGTGCCGCCGCGGCCTGACCGGTCTCCATCAGAGCCCAGCAAGACTTATAGAAAGCATCCACTTTCGGGTTCTTTAAGCCCTTCCAACTTCCATCTTGATTCTGATGTTCTACAAGCCATCTACTACCTGCGAGGGCACGTTCCAGAATCCGGTTTGCGGGCAGAGGGTTAGCCATCCGATTAGTCTCCTAGCTCACGGTCTGCTGAACATTTTCCGGCGGGTTCTTCCTTTAGCTCAGAGAGTTTTGGCAACGGTAAAGCAACACCGTCATTCTGAAATCTGCGGCGATTGAGTGATTTCTTGAGCATCCTGATAAAATAATGGTTGCCTAATGCCTGTTGATTCGTCATATTTTGATCATGCCGCCGGTATAAATGAACCACTTCCTTGTGCAGTACCATTTCGACACCCAGTTCTCTGGCTCGCATGAACCAGTCCCAGTCATCGCAATATCGCTGTGCTTCATCAAAAAGACCAACCTTATCAAAGACAGATCTTCTGAGCACTGCGCTGCATACGCTCATAGCAAGCACAGGATCTGACCACTCCTTAAATATATGCTTGCCATAAATGATGTCCTGCAGCATCAGAATCTGCGTATACCCCAAAACGATCTCCGCAAAGGGCCTCTCATTCAAGAGCGGGATCTGAATCTTCAGCTTATCCTTGCCCCAGAGGTCATCGACGTCCAGGAATGCAATTACGTTCCCCCGGGCCATTTTCAATCCCCTGTTACGGGTTGCAGGCAGCCCGCTGTTGGGCTGATAGGCATAGCGCACTTCATTTCCGAAGCTGGCAGCAACTTCTTTCGTATTATCTGTGGAGCCGTCATCCACGATAATGATCTCCAGAGGATGATAATTCTGCCGCCGGATTGTCTCGACAGCCTCGGCCAGAAAGGCTTCACCGTTGTAGACAGGGATGATTGCGCTCACAAAGAATGGGAAGGTTTCCATGTCTGCCTCCATAATGCTAAATCACCTGTGGAACGCCGTGTCGCATCGAAATAGCATAATCATTCCGATCGGGGGCTACTACTGTCCGGCTGCTCTTGAGTGTGTCCTGCCGCGCTTTCAATACCAGTCAGCTTTGGAAGAGAGCTAACCGAACCTTGTCCTTCCTTCCTTCGTCGATCAAGGGATTTTTTTAACGCTTTTATGAAACATCTGTTTCGTGCCACCGAATCGAGAGTCATATTGGACTCATGACGACGATAATAAAGGCCCACTTCCTGAATGAGAGTCATCGAGATCCCCATCTCCCTGATCCTCATAAACCAGTCAGTGTCTTCCC
>Ga0115026_10000200_pt1 | contig 14216 bp, 13 predicted proteins | sample Mud_0915_D1_FD_83878 | JGI IMG/M metagenome (GOLD analysis project Ga0115026, IMG submission 83878) | Wetland microbial communities from Old Woman Creek Reserve in Ohio, USA - Mud_0915_D1 | ecosystem: Environmental > Aquatic > Freshwater > Wetlands > Sediment ...
AACAAGGGTACAATTAAGAAACAGAAAAGCAGCGAGGCAAGCGCGAACCCTGCGTATAGGTTTTTGCGTGTTAAGTGCGGTGCCAATTGCCGAGCTGTTTTGCTTGTTAGCCAAGATTCTCTTGTGACTGACAAATAGGTGTCGCTGACTCTCGAGAAGAATATTGCAGCGTGATCGATCACGACGGATATGAGGACAATAACGGGTAAAATGACAAAATAGAGAAACCTATTGTAGTCAGTGTAAAAACCGACCAAGTAGCCCTGCGTGAAAGCCACAGGAACCAGAATCCAAAGAGTTAGAAGCACTGCAGGAAGAGCTAAAAATTTTCGGTTATACTCCTTAGAGTACAAAAAGAAGAGAACTGTGCAACCGGCCAAGGGTAAGAGGATTTCCCAAGGGAGAATTCGCGTGGATAACAAGGCGGAGTTAATGTCCGCAACGTCTGCAGTAGCTCTCGCGTTTGCTAAGAATGCAGGCGCAGCATTAACTAGAAATGGCAAAACAAATAACGCTCCCAGAAACAGAGGCACAAACCACAACGCCAATTTCGTTTTTGTCACACCAATTTTTTTGCTAAAAAGGGACGCGAAAACCACTACAATCAGCACAGTGCCATCGAAGACTAATGCACTGAGCGTATGAGTTAGGAACAACGCGGCCGACAAAAGAGAAGTAGTAACCAGAAAAATCGGCATGGAGAATCGTTCCCTTTGTAGGAACAGGTAAAGGATAAGTGGAATTAATGCCAGCGTTACCACGTTAGGGTAGCCACCCCAGAACAGCATTTCTATGTCAAAGCGCGAGGCTGCAAACAAAAAGGCAACGACAAAAGCTGCCGATTCTGACCACATCTTTCGAGTGATCAGAAAACCGCAGCCAACAATGAGCGTTGAGAAAAACGCCACAACGACAGTATGAGCTAAGAAATCAGGCAAACCAGTGAAAAAAACTACTTGAGAAAGGAAGATGTGATAGCCTGGAAAAGTCAAGGATAATCCGCCGCCCATTTGATAATTGTTCCAAAGAAAATCGGTGCTGCCTGAAAGGTTAATCGAGTGCATGACGCTGTTGTGAAGACCTATGTCGGCTCCGGGTGGATAACTCTCCCAGAGAATTAGCATAATTCTGTAGGCAAATGCGAAAGCCAGGATTGCGAACAGCAAGAGGAATTTTCTTGAGTTTGCGGGCATTTCACGTCTTCTCGGACTGGCAGTTTCTCCTTCAAATGCATAGGGAGATTGAAGAGTTAAAGTTAAATATGGAGTTCGAATATAAAAAGCGCGGGTATATAGAAACCTGAAGAAAAGTAGGTGTTTAAATGTCGTGGCTAAAATCTATGATGGAAAAAGAGCCTCCCGAACCGCAGAACCCGCTAGGAACCGTAGTTATTGGCAACATTGAACCTGACATGCACGACACAGCAAAAGAAGCAGTCCGCAGATCACTGAAGAGAGCTGGATTCAAGACTGTTGACGCCGGAAAAAGCGTTGCGCCCCAAGTTTTCGTTGACAAAGCAAAAGAGAGCAATGCTGACATCATTGCGCTTTCGGTGAACACTGTACCGGCAAAGAACAACCTTTCAAAACTCGACGAAGCGTTGAAAGCAGCAGGATTGAAGGAAAAAGTTACAATAATAATGGGCGGAGCCGCAGTCAAGAAAGAAGACGCAGAAGCAATCGGAGCCATCTTCGGCAAGAACAAGGAAGAAGGCGTAGAAATCGCCAAGAAAGCGATGGCTGGGAAGAAGAAGTAGACTGCACTCGGATGAGGCAAGATGCTAAAGTTCAATACAAAACAAAATATATATGATGTAGGGAAGGTAAAGATCGGCGGTCAACCAGGAGAACTGCCAACTGTCCTGATAGGCTCAATCTTTTGGCTTGGTCAAAAGATGGTACAGGATGCCAACAAAGGCCTTTTCGACGCAAAGGTAGCTGAAGAAATAATCAACAAAATGCAGATGTGGACCGACGTTTCAGGCGTTCCACATGCTTATGACATCGTTGGAACGACCGAAGAAGCTTTCTCAAAATACATTCCTTTCATGGCGGATCACACTGAAGCACCGTTAATGTTGGATGCCATGAGTCCGAAAACTCGCATGGCTGCAGCAGATATGGTCAAAAAGATGGGATTGCAAGACAGATGCTTATACAACTCAGTCTATAAAGGCGTCACAGATATGGAGCTTGCGAAGCTTAAGGAAAGCGGAATCAAGATGTCTATTGTGTTGGCAGACAACCCGAAAGACAACAGCCTTGAAGGAAAAATGAAGGTTTTGGAAGAAGCACTTGCTATGGCAGACAAAGCTGGAATCACAAAACCACTAATCGACACGGCTATCCCCGCATTCGCGCCTGACATGGGCACAGCTGTACGTGCGATACATTTCATAAAGGAAAAATTCGGTCATCCAACAGGCTTAGGCACGGGAAACGTGGTCACCACTATGGGATGGGTGAAAGCTAACGTTCCGAAAGAGTTCCGCAAAGGATGCACAACAGCAACCAACGCAATAATGCAGACAATGGGCGCCAACTGGCTGATGTTCGGACCCGCAGAACAAGCTGACTGGGTATTCCCAGCTGTTGCGGTAGTAGACACATATATTGCCTCTGCAATGGGCGACTTAGACATTCGACCGCTTGATATAGAGACACACCCGATCGTTAAGATCTTCTCTTAAACATCCTCCATCTTTATTTTTTGATAAATATTAACATGAGTGCTAATGGTGAAGCCAACCCGATGGCTCGCAATCATCATTCTCTACACGTTAGTTACGTTGGCAATTGCTTATGCCGTCCCTGAAGATTCGCCTCTTGTCGCCGTCCGCTTCGTGGTTGGTTTTGTTTTTGTAATTTTTGTTCCTGGCTATTGTTTGATCAACATTTTGTTTCTGGGGAAAAACCGTCTTGATCCCGTGGAGATGGTTGTTCTGTCTGTCGCTCTGAGTTTTGGTCTCGCTGGATTGGTAGGACTGTTTCTTGGCTTATCCCCCATTGGGATGAGCTTCGGGACGATAACTGTTTCTTTAGGGGCTATTGTGCTAGTCCTGGCTGTGGTAGCTTTCTTTAGGAAAAGTCAAGTACCACAGATGGAGCAGGCACAATTTCTGGAACAGATCAGCTTGTAGCGTCAAAATCGTTACGTGCAGGTATTAATGCCTATCTCAGACGTGTCTGTAGATTTTTTCTGTCGTGTACTGCCCAGTGTTCATTTCGGTCTCAATTTCTCGGAGCAGCAGAATGCGTTTAAACGTTGGGGGATGTGTAGCAAACAACGAGTTGAGTTGGTTCCAAGTTGACTTTGATTCTCTCGTCATGGCTAGTTGAAGCTCTCTCTCGTCCAATACACCGTCTTTGTCTAGGTCGCAGTCGCTTTTGTTTTCCATAATCTGGCGGATTTCTTGTTTCGCGGTTGCGGGGTCACCTATGTAGAAAGCCCGGGCCCCTTCCGGTGAGTTGGGTGAAATGGATAAACCGTAAGTGATTTTTGCGAGTCCGCTTTCTAGACTACGTGGTGAACCAGTTAGATATGCGGAGTAGGCGTCCGCAAAGTGTTCGCGTAAACGGCTGAGCCTCATCACGCTAAGAAAAGTGATTAGGTAAACTGCGAAGGAGACAACGCCTATGATAATTAGAGCAGTGCCTGCATTGCCCTCTTTGCTTCTTCGTCTGGAATAGGAGCTCATCATTCCCGCTCGTAGCGCAGTTTGCGCGACGATGTATGCAATCAGGGGGAGTGCTGAGAGTACGGTCATAACGATATAGTCTTTGTGTTTAATGTGTCCGAGCTCGTGAGCTATTACGCCTCGAACCTCGTCCTTGTTCAAGTTGTTCAGTAAACCATCATTCACCGCTAACGTTGCATCCGTTGCGTTTCTCCCAAAAGTGAAGGCGTTCGGACTGTTACTTGGAACAGTTGCCATTTTAGGCATAGGCAAACCGCTTTTATCTGCAAGTTCCTTGACCGTTGATTCCAGCCACGGGTTTTCGCCCGGCTTGAGATAATGCAGTCTAGCTGTTGCAGCCACGATTACGGGTCCCAGGAAGTACTGAAATAGTATGAATAAACCTGTGGCGCCCAACGAAACTATGAAACCTGTAACTAGGTCAAGTTCGAGGAGGAATAGTATGGCAAATATGAATAAGCCGAAGATAAAGGTGACAATTAGGATGGAAGTGCCCATCGCGACTTTAAGATCGGAAAGCCTTGCCATTCCTTTGATTCCCCTGTTCCTTCACAAAACGATTGCATCGAGAATTAAATCTTTCGAAGACAATGAAAAGGTCTGGCGGCCCCCTTAAGGGACCTTAATGATATTCTGAAATAAAGAGGGCTAGATTGGGTAGGCGCCGCAGACTTTGCAGAACGCAATCTTGGTCTTCACATAGCTCTGGCAGTATGGGCATTGCTTGCCTTTAAATTTGTCGTTGAAGACGTCGCCTGGTTTGCCGAGGAGTCTTCTGAAGTGCTCGTAGTAGATTAGCTGTTCTTTGTCACCGATTTTCACGTTGTCCTCTTCAAGAATGTGCTTCTTTTTCTCTTCGAACTCTTCATCAGAAACTTCTTTCGCTAAGAATTCTCTGAAGGCAGCAGTGCCTGTGCCCTGCTCGAGCGGAGCTTTCGGACGCCAAATTAGCTCTTTGGGAATAACATCTTCGTAGGCTTTACGCATTATCCACTTGCTGTACTTGATTCCTTCATGGAAGTTTATCTTCAGTCTGATGGGAAGCTTCTTCGCGTACTCCATGAACTCGGGATCGAGATAAGGTGGTTTGATAGTTACGCCAACAGCTTTTCCCAATGGCAGGGAAGAGAAGCCCATTTCGCCCCACATGTCCTGGAACTTCTGAGTCAGTTCTTTTTCGGACAAGTGGAACATCCAAGGATATCCAAATAATTCATCCAACGCGTCGCCTGTAAACACGCTATTCACTCCCCTCGCTTTCAGTAACTTTAATCCAATATAGACTGGCATGCTGTTTCTAATTTCCATCGGGTCAAAAGACCTGAGAATCGCAACAACCTTGGGAGCGTTCTCAAGGACTTCGTCGCGTTCGAACACGTGAGTCTTGTGGTCTTTCAATTTTAGGAAAGCCACCATTTTCTTCACGTACTCTGTGTCTTTAGGGTCGCCGTGTTTGAAGGCCAATGTCAAAGCGGGAATGTTAGGCATGTACTTTATGGCCTCGTAGGCTATTATTTGGGTGTCAGTCCCAGCAGAGAATAGGATGCCTTCAGCCATGTTTCGCACCACGACCCGGTTTACAAGGGTTCGGACTTCCGGCAAATAACTCGCATAGTCCTCCTCGTCAAGTGTCATTTGAATTCCTCGTGATAACAGAGTTTGTCGCTTCTAAACTATTTAAGTCTATCCATATGGACACTAAACCGTCATAATACTAAACAACTGTTGGAGAACAGGTTCCAACGCAGAACAAATACGCCGAAGTTGGTTAGCTTTAAAATACTCGAACATATTCATTCTAAAACTGTGAGGAACACCCATGAAGCAAACCGACCTTGTGAATACGCCAGCCAAGTTAATAGTAGAAGACAACGTAATCGCGATAACGTCCGATAAAGGTCTCACAACCGTTAGCTCAGCCATATTCAATGGCGGTTTCAAAATAGTTAACGCTATTCTTAACATCCAAGTTCCCGAAGGCTACAGCGACATTGATCTACATGAAGACCCCATGCGCCTAGTCAAGTTGTCATCGGCAAAAGTTGGCGTACATAACAACTATCTTGCCATGATCACTGCCGCCAAAATCAAGAACATGCACCACGTTGTAAAGAGCGACGGAAACTTAACTGTAAATGTTGTTGCAACCGCTGGTGCCAGCCACGGCGAATCCGCAGGCGAGCCAATCGATGCTGAACATGCATTAGGAACCATAAACGTTATCGTCGTGATTCATGGTAATCCAACCGACAGCTGCCTTGTTGCGGCTTTTGTGACTGCAACCGAAGCCAAGACAGCAGCGCTAAATGACTTGGATGTCCGAAGTCGCTATAGCGGCGAAACAGCAACTGGAACGATCACAGATAGCCTCTCTGTGGCAACGACAAACGCAGGAGACACAATTGAGCTGGGTGGACCAGCTTCAAAACTGGGTCAACTTGTGGCTGCCTGTGTCCGAGAAGCAGTGAAGGAAGCAATACAGAAACAAGATGGCACTCTCCCATCAAGATCGGTGGCCATGAGACTTAAGGCAAGACAGTTGCCGGTGGAAAAACTGGCTTCGGAGTTTGCAAGAATAAAGAGCCTTAATGTGGATTACATGACGCTTGTTAGCAGGTTGAATTCGATCCTGTCTGATCCGCTGTACGCTTCGTTCTTGTTGGCAGCCGCCAAACTGGACGACGACATAAGAAAAGGACTCGTGCCCTCAGAATTGAGAGACGTTGAGGGGGTAAGCGAACGATTTGGCAACCTAATATCAGAACACAAACCTCAAGCGAAAAGCGAACTGGATAGAGTTGATTTACCGCCCTTTCTTAAGCAGGCACTGTTCAGTATCCTTAGGACTGAAATATAGCGTCAACGATCTTCAGAAATCGTCCGTCGGGATTTCACGGTTCACTTAGAAACAGCAGATTCAGGAAGGACTCACATCTTCTCGGGTGCTACAACCCCAATCAATGTCAGGGCGTTGTTAAGCACCGTTCGTACAGCTTCGGTTAGCTCAAGTCTTGCTTGGCCAAGCTCTTTTGGCTCTGCCTTGATCACGGGTAATGCACCATAGAACGTATTGAACTTGTCCGCCAAGCCATTCGTATAGTCTGCGATTAAGTTGGGTTTCAGGTACTCCGAAGCATCAATGAATATGTCAGGGAAACTTGCCAATGCCATCACGAGTTCACGTTCAAGGCGTTCCTTCAGCAGCGCGAAATCCGCCTCAACCTTGGATTCTCCTGCCTTGCGTAAGATGCTGCAAGCTCTCGCATGTGTATACTGAACGTAGGGTGCGCCGTTCGTCTCGAAGTTCAAAACCCTGTCCCAAGTGAAAACCACCGGTTTCGAAGAGTCAACATCAACCAACGCGTAACGCACTGCACCTAATCCCACAAACCGCGCAATCTTCCGTTTCTCCACATCGCTCAACATTGGTGAGCGCTTCGAAACCTCTTCGAAAGCTCGATCAACCGCTTCGTCCAAAACCTCATCTAAAGTGATGTACCGTCCACGTCTGCTGCTCATCTTGTAACCCGGTAACGCCACCAAGTTGTAAGCGAAATGAACAAGATTGTCAGCCTGCTGTTCGCAGCCCAACGCGTATAGGGCAATCTTCAACTGTAGCTGCGCCAAGGACTGCTCCATTCCTATGACGTTCACAACACGTTCAGCTCGACGGAACTTCCACAATGTATATGCCACATCCCGAGTCGTGTATAACGTCGTGCCGTCTGCCCGCATTAACGTCAAAGGAGGGATCTCGTAATCATCCCCCAAACCCAGTCTCCGCTTCAAGCCATATACGCGAGCCACTTTTTCGGGATTAAACTCCAAAATGCCTTCTTCGCTCTCCACGAAGCCTGATTTCTTCAGATCTCGCAATGCTTCGCTTACTTGCCCACTCCAAACGAAGTCGCTTTCCCAATCCCAAGAGTCGTAACAGACTCCCAGCCGATCCATCGTCTTCTGAAAACCTTCTAGGCAAAGGTCGCTCACTTCACGAATCAATTCTTTCGCTTCAGGTTCGCCATCCTCGTAAGCTCGGTTCAGCCGGTTAATCTCCTCTTCAGGGTTTTCCGCTTCAGCGACCTTCTCCAGCAATGCCTTGAAAAGTACAGGAAACTTGGCTTCCAACTCAGCCGCGATGCCTACCCAATCGGTAATCTCCTTGTTGAGCCGAGTAACTTCTTCGACGTTTCCAACCCCCTTTGCCGAATCAACAGCGCGCTTTAAGCGGTTCAGCTCCACCAAACAGCTTGTTACGGTATAGATTTTGCCCACGAATAGGTCTGACTTCACATCCGGTTTTGGCTTGCCCAGCAGCGCGTAACCATAAGCAACAACCGACGATTGCCTTCCAACATCGTCGATGTAATAGTGTCTAGAGACGGTATGCCCTCGAACCGTGAGGATCCGCGTCAAAGCGTCCCCCAGAATCGGGTTTCGTGCTTGTCCAATGTGGATTGGATGCAGTGGGTTTACGCTCGTGTGCTCTACGATGGTTTTGACGGGGTTGTCGGTTTTCACAAAACCATATTCAGAACTCAACTGACTCACTGAGTCCAACGTCAAGAGAGAGAATTTTGGATAGTTGACGTGGAAGTTCACGTAGCCACCGGCAGGCAAAACCCTTTCAACGAGATTCCACTCGTAGTTGTCCAACGCCTTCACCAACTGTTCTGCCAGAACCATGGGCTTCTGGCCAAGCTTCTTTGCGAGCTCGAAGCACAGAGAAGAAGCGAGTTGACCGAACTCCGGGTTTGGTGGCTTGCTAAAAGACAGAATGTCGAGCTTGATTTCTGGAATTGTCTTCTTCAGCGCGTAGCGTAGCGCAGTTTCGCATTCCTTCCGGAATTCGCCAAAGGGGTTTTGGGCAGTCATTACTCAAGCCCTTTTTTGGAGATGCGGTAAACGTTAATAGGAGGTTGTATTTTAATGTGCAAACCGTTTGGCGAAGCACGTGATGAAGACGAAGATTGTTTTCTCCGAGAAATGCCTGCGCTACGGTACCTGGCACGTCGAAGGCCCGCAGCGTATCAAGCTGGCACACGAAATTTTAATGGCAAAAGGCTACGATTTCCTGGAGCCCACACCTTTAGAGGAAGATGAACTGCTGCGGGTGCATGATGGAGACTACTTGTGGAACTTGAAAAAAGGCATGGTGGAAGACGCGGACACGCCAGCCTACGACAACATCTACGAATTCGCGCGGCTCTCCGCTGGTGGAGCAGTGTTGGCTGCAAAAATCGGGGGTTTCTCGCTTATGCGACCGCCCGGACACCATGCGGGTGTTTTTGGGGCAGCCTTAGGCGTTCCGACCCGGGGTTTCTGCTACGTGAACAACATCGCCATCGCAGTCAAAATCCTAAAAAAACCGACCCTGATTCTCGACATCGATGGGCACCACGGAAATGGCACACAAGAAGTTTTCCAAGGCGACTCGAAGGTGTTTTATGTTTCGGTGCATCGACATCCACATTATCCGGGGACTGGTTTTCGTTCTGAGAGGAATTGTTTGAATTTCCCTTTGCCTGCCGATGTGGGTGAAGAACGATATTTGGAGACGCTGGACAAAGGTTTGAGTTTGGTTGCTCAAGAAGCGTTCGATATAGTGGCGGTTTCTGCCGGTTTTGACACCTATGCGGGCGATTTAGCTTCGCTTGGATTGTCGGATCACAGCTACCTAGAGATTGGAAAAAGAATAGGAGCAATAGGGAAACCAACCTTTTTCGTATTGGAAGGGGGCTACATGGGTGAAAAAGTAGGTAAAGGCATCGATTCTCTCTTAAAGGGATTCGAGGGGTAACATCGAAGCGGCATGAACTATTCCTTGTTTGTTCACAGAAATATTTAGATACTTAGAGAAGCTAGCTATTGGAACTATGACGCAGAAGTTCACTGAGAGAAAGTTTGTTTCCGTCGACCCAAGCAAGTGCACAGGCTGTGGAATTTGCGAGTATGCTTGCACACTCGAAAAGGGGGAAGCAGTCTCAAATCCATTGCGATCGCGGATTCGAACTGTACGCATGATGCCCCTGTTTAATTTTGCGTTAGCCTGCAGGTTCTGCGAGGACGCCGCCTGCGTGAAAGCTTGCCCTGAAAAAGCGCTGGCGCAGTCAGAAAAATCGGGCATTTTAATGGTTAAAGAGAAGCAATGCAAGGGCTGCGATTGGTGCATCCAGGCGTGTCCACATGGCGGAATCGTGCTTCACCCTGATACGGGCATCGTAATTGCTTGCGACCTTTGCCAGGGCGAGCCAAAATGCATCGAAGCCTGCCCGGAAGAAGCGCTAGATTTGGTGACCAGTGACGAAGCAGCTGAAAAACGGTTCACAGACGCTATGGACAAGCTTCCCGCTGAAACCGAGCGCTTAACCGAGGCAGTCAAGAAGAAAGACTTCAAGCCGATGCTCGCGGAAGCTGAGAAACGTGGCATGAAAGTCAACGAGAAGCTTGAGGCGCTTAACAAAAAAGCAAAAGCCAAAAAACAGTAGAACACAATTCACTGTACTTCTAAGCCTAGCTTTTTGCTTACGTTGGCCTTTGATCAGAATAAAAGGCAAAATCACAAAGCACATATGAAGTACACAATCTGCTAAGGCGTTTTCATGAAGCCCTAATTTTCTCCAGCAAAGCTTTGCCTCAATTTCTTCGCAAAACGTTCAGGCTCCTCAACCGCTTCACCATCCCAAAGCATGTATGGAACAGCCCACGCGTCGGTGAAGCAAAACTGCTGCAATCCAGGACGGCTCATCATCCTCAGACTCACGTCGAAATAGTCCAAATGCTCATCCAAAGGCCCAGACATTAGAATTATGTTGAAACTCGTGTAGTCCTTGGAGCCATAAAACCTCAAAACTCGCGCAACTCCTTCCGCTACTCCTTGCCATTCTCTGTCAGTTAGCTCTTTGAAATTTGACTTTCCTTTCACGATAGCCTGCACTTCGTTGAGTCCGCGCAAGGGCGCAAATGGCACAAGCCACTCCACGCCATTAAACTCAAATAGATATCGATCGCCGCCTTTCTCAGTAGCCATCAAATCATTCCAGAAGCTGGATCCCCGAGTTTCAAAGTACGCCTTGCTTTTTTCAATAAGCAAGTTTACGAGGTGAAATGGCCTGTCCCGAGCTAGAATTTGCATGTGAGGGTGGAAAATGGATGAACCAGCAGGAGGCAAATAGTTGAAGACAAAAACAGGGAACCTAGCCGAAGTGTCGACTTCACTGAGTCTTTGCAGGTATCGCACGCCGCCTTTGAAGCCGTCAAACAACAGCCCAGGGGAGAAGTCTTTCAGCTGCAGATTATGCTCACTACCCAACACTACCAGAACGCTGCGCTCCGCATGACCCAAGAGGTTCGGAACAACGATAGCGTCGCCCTCGATGATCCTGCCCTCTGGAAAGAAGTCTTTTGGAAACATCGGTGTCTTGGTCCGCACTGTTTCAGGGCAAAATGGACATGTCAGCCTTGTTTTTTCTACCAGTCCTTTTAGGGCTTCAGCGTCTGAGGATAGGAATTTGCCTATGTAGTTCAACATATCTTTGACTACTGTTGTGTTTCTGCCAGTCAGCGGGTCAGTCCTGTATTCAAAAGTCAACGTTTCTTCTTCAAAGTTCTTCAAAGGGGTCAAGATCTTCGTCTGCTTGACCTCTTTCTCAAATTCAATCAACCTGAACCATCCACACCAATATCCTAATTTGAGGCTTATCCCTTTTTCCCCAAAAATCCGCAAACGATTGAAAGGCAAATTTCAAATATAAGCCGCATAATTCACTTCTGCAAAGGCGAAGACCATGTCTGAATCATACTTCACCAAGAAGCTCGAACCCATCCAAGTCAAAGAGAAAAGCGTTTCCCAACTTTTGGCCGAGATGAGCCGAACCGCTTACCAAGGGCGCAAACTCGGCGAAGCAGTCGACGTGTGGGAAAACATGCTCAAAGAAAAAGACCTAACCATTGTTATGGGTTACGCAGGTTCCATGAGCACCGCAGGTCAATGGACAATAGTCAACTGGCTGATCGAAAACCGTTTCATCGACGTGCTTGTAAGCACCGGCGCCAACGTCTCAGAGGACATCGTGGACGCCATGGGCTTGGGCTACTGGCAAGGCAGCCACATGGTGAACGACGAAGATCTACTGAAGGCGGACGTGAATAGGTACTACGACGTTTTTGGAAAAGAAACGGACTATCGACAGATGGAGGAGCTTATCACCGATTTCGTTATGACCCTGAAGACAGACTTTCCCTATTCCTCCTCTGAGTTCTTTTATTTGCTGGGCAAATTCTTAAGTGAAAAGAAAATTCCCGCGATTGCGGCGACAGCTTATGAGAACAAAGTCCCAATCTTTAGTCCAGCCATGGTTGACAGCGCCTATGGTGAAACGTTCCTAATGGCGAAGAACAAGGGACACTGTGTCATACTCGATTCAGTCAAGGAGTTCGACCAGTTCGTAAGCATCGGCACGAAGACCAAAAACGTAGGCGTTGTGTACATCGGCGGCGGCGTGCCAAAAGACCTGACACAACTAATCGCCATATCAGTCTCACCGCAAACGAACGACCAAGGCGTCCCAGGAAGAGAAGGGCACCTCCGAAAAGGCTTACAGGAATACTACTACCCGCACAAGTACGCCATTCAGATAACAGCGGATGCGCCACAATGGGGTGGCTTAAGCGGCTGCACATTGGAAGAGGCGATAAGCTGGGGCAAAATCAACAGCGAAACAGGAAAACGCGCAGTCTGCTACTGCGATGCAACCATCGCATTGCCACTAATTACCCATGCACTGAACGAAAGAGTGAAAACGAAACGCGTAGCGCCAGACATGTCTTGGCTTTTCAACGATATACCTTAAGTATTTGCAAGCCTCGCAACCAGCGCACTCATCATCAACGGCAGAATCAACGACGCGTCACCCTCAACCATTATCCGTTTGGCTTCAGGGCTAATTTTTCCCCACGAAACAGCTTCGCGAGGTCTAGCTCCACTCAAGCTTCCATCCCATTCATCCGCCGTGCTCACGTAAACCACGTAGTCTAAGCCGTCTTTGAACTGGTTCCACCAGATAGTGTGGTGTTTCGAGATTCCACCCCCAACGATTAACGCTCCGGTTTTTTTAGCATCGTAAATGACGTTGTTTAGTTCGCCTGAGTCTTTCAGGAGGTTGAGGCGGAAGTCGTGATCTTGGCTGAACAGCCAAGTTTGATATCCCACGGCGCCATCAGCTATTCCCGGAACGAACACTGGTACGCCATGTTTGGCCGCCCAGTAGAGAATGCTGGTTTCGTTGCAGCAACGCAAACCAATCTCTCTTGCGAATTGACTGGGAGAAAGGTCACGTTTTCCTTCATCGTACAACTCTTGCAGCAACATCTGAGTTTTCTGTTCAATTATCGTGCCATAGCTTTCATTCGGAACCAAGACATTGCCAAGACGATTAATCCCTTGTTCGTGCAGCTTGGCGTCGTTCATGATGAAGGAGCCCCGATAATAGGCTTTCCAGCACCTTGCCAAGTCATGATCCAACGTTCCGCACGTAGTAACAATTACATCAACAAGTCGCCGCTTGACGAGTTCCTTGAAAACACCTCTTGTTCCCGTAGCCACCAGGTTGCCGGTAAACGACAGGAACTTTATGCAGTTCTGGTCGCGTATCATTCGGTCAAGGATGTGGACTCCGACGGCTGCTTTGCCGGCGGTGAATCCCCAGGCATTTTCCATTTGCTCGACTAATTGATCTACGGTCATGTCTTCTGAAAAATGGTAATCTTTCACCGGTTCTTTCTGCAACTCGATTCCTCACGTGCAACCGTGCTAATGTTGAACCGCTTTATTTGCGTTTTCTGACAAAGATTTTGGTTGCTTTCCAGTTCCAAAGGAGATCACGTCCGCCAAGAAAAGACTGATAAACTCGCCGGATGCAATACTTCCAGAAAACAAAGGGAAGCTGTCATGAAATACGTGCTTGTCGTCGGCGATGGAATGGCGGATTATCCTGTACCAGAACTCGCCAGCAAGACCCCCCTTCAGGTGGCACATAAACCAAACATGGACTCAATCTCTGCAAATGGTCGTAATGGTCTGCTTAGAACAGTGCCTGACGATATGAATCCGGGTTCGGACACAGCGATCCTGTCAGTGCTTGGTTATGAGCCTGAACGTCTTCGAGTGGGCAGAGGCGCTTTGGAAGCTGCGGCAAGAGGCATAAAGCTTGGACAGAATGATTCGGCATTCAGGTGCAACCTTGTCACAGAAGAGAACGGGGTCTTGGTGGACTACGCTGCGGGACATATCACCACGAAGGAAGCCGAGCAATTAATCGAAACGATTAAGTAGGTTTTCGAGAATCCGGGCGAGATAGAATTCTACTCTGGACTTGATTACAGGCATTTTCTGGTCGTGCGCAACTTGCTGAACTCAACCCTTATTGAGTGTACTCCACCGCACGATGTGATTGGGGCGCAAATCAACGAGATTTTGCCTAAAGCAAAGTCGAAAGAGGCGGAGAAAGCTACGGATCTC
>Ga0115026_10000201_pt1 | contig 14199 bp, 15 predicted proteins | sample Mud_0915_D1_FD_83878 | JGI IMG/M metagenome (GOLD analysis project Ga0115026, IMG submission 83878) | Wetland microbial communities from Old Woman Creek Reserve in Ohio, USA - Mud_0915_D1 | ecosystem: Environmental > Aquatic > Freshwater > Wetlands > Sediment ...
AAGCGATGAGCAAGAACCTGCAGGTAAAACTGTTGAGGGTTCTGCAGGATAAGACTTTCTTCAAAGTCGGCAGTACACAGCCTCTGACGGTTGATGTGAGGATGATCGCCGCCACAAACCAGGATCTCGAAGCAGCCGTCAAGGCAAAGGATTTCAGAGAAGACCTCTATTACCGCTTGAATGTGATTAAGATTGAGCTTCCGCCACTCAGGGAGAGGATAGAGGATATCCCTTTACTTATCAGATATTTTATAAATAAATACTCAAGTAAGATGGGGAAGAATATAAGGAGAATTTCGGAAGAGGCAGTAGATATCCTTATAAACCATTCATGGCCAGGAAACGTACGGGAACTTGAGAACACGATAGAGAGGGCAGTCGTGATTACTGAAACTGATGAGATCCAGAAAAAGGACCTTCCCATCAATATCGCCACGCACTACAACGACGTACGGAAATTCTGGTCCCTTGAAAGCATTGAAAGGGAACACATTCTGAAGGTTCTTGGTCTTGTGCGCGGCAATAAAAGCAAGGCTTCGCGTCTTCTCGGCTTAGACGTCACGACGTTGTGGAGGAAGCTGAAGAAGTACAACATCGATGCATAATGCATAATGCAGTAGCTGCATTTTTCCTCCTATATTAAGATCTTGTCTCCATTTCCTCCCTAAAAAAAACGCCAGCCCCCGGAAAGGTACCGCATTTTACCATGCTTCTTGGTCCAAAAAGCCTGGTTTCACGCCCCGGGGTAGGGAAGAATGTCAATCAGCCGGGTTTATCGCCGGACATGTATTCTTTATTCTGAACTCGAGAATAAACTTCTCTTTCACTCGCAGAAGGACATGAGGCTTACTGGGCCTGTTTTTCCGCATTCTTATTAAAGAAAAATAATCGTCTTTGAAGAGCAGCGTTTCAGCGCCGCATCGTGTTGTGGTACGGAAGTTGCTTTTCCGTAATCAAGAAACCTTAACGAACCGCATAAGCCAAGGAGGATCAGATATGGTTGAAGCAAGGGTTAGATATCTCGATGGAGTTCAGTTTGTTGGGGAGGCTTCATCCGGGCATGTGGTATTCATGGACGGTGATAGCGGTGAAGGGAAAAACGCCGGTCTCATGCCGACCGATCTTCTGCTAATCGGACTCGGCAGTTGTTCAGGTATGGCGGCGCTCTCGATCCTCAGGAAGAAAAAGCAGGACCTGACAGGTTTTGAAATCGTCGTGAAGGGCGAAAAGGAGGACGAATGGCCCAAAAAGTTTACGACGATCACCATAGAATTCATTGTAAAAGGAAATAACCTTTCTGAAACTGCGGTAAAAAGGGCGATCGAGCTCTCTATGGAGAAATACTGCACTGTTAAGGCGACCCTTGAGGGTTCTCCGGATGTGAACTTTGGTTATCAAATAGTAGAAGAAAGCAACACTCTAATAAGAGAATATGAATAAAAATTTAAGTAAACAGGGGAGGAACCATATGAGGAAAGCTGTTCCGGCACTTACCACCACGGTAGATGGCAGGACGGTGAAGGTGGATAAGGTGGTGAAGACCATCTGCCCGAGGAACTGTTTTGATACATGCAGTGTCCTTGCCTATGTGAAGGACGGCAGGATGATCAAGGTTGAGGGCGACCCTGATCACCCCATCACGAGGGGCCATCTCTGTGTCAAGGCGAACACCTATGTGCAGAGAACGTACCATAAGGACCGGATACAATATCCCCTCCTGAGGACCGGCAAGAGAGGGAGGAGCGAGTTCAAGCGCGTGAGTTGGGACGAAGCCTTTGATTATCTCGTGGACAAGCTCGATTACTGCAAGAAGAAATGGGGGGGCGAGTCCCTCGTGGAATACGTTTACAGCGGCAACAGGGAGTTCCTTGCAAAGACCGTCTCCGGCCGCTTCCTGAACCTCTTCGGATCGTCCAAGCTTGTGGGAAGTTTCTGCATCCTCAGCGGTCTTGCCGGCGCCACCTTCACAACGGGGACTCAGCATTGTCAGAGCATAGAGCTCTGGTCCAGGAAGGCTGAAGTGATAATGATCGTGGGCCATAATTCCTCATTCACCAACGTACATTCCCTGCCCTTTCTCTGGGATGCGCTGGAACGCGGGGCATACCTTATTGTTATCGATTCCTATCTCACCCCCATTGCCACAAAGGCGGACCTGTTCCTCCAGCCGAGACCCGGGACGGATGCGGCCATGGTCCTTGCGATGATCAATCACATCGTAAAGAAAGACCTCCACGACAGGGAGTTCATCGCCAACTATACTTACGGCTTTGATGAGCTGATGAAAGAGGCCTCGAAATGGACGCTCGAAAAGGCGGCGAAAGTGACCGGCGTAGAACCTGAAAAAATTGCCAAAGCAGCGGAGATCTATGCGACATACCACTCTCACATGGAGACAGGATGGGGACACCAGCGGTACACGAACGGGCACCAGACGCAGAGGGCCTATTCCTGCCTGGCAGCTGTATGCGGCCATGTGGGCAAAGAGGGAGCGAGCTGCAATTACTTCGAACTCCTCGCGTACAAGGGCCTGCTCAATTTTGACCGGGTGATGTATCCCAGGGGCGCTCCGCACAAGACGCTGAAGAGGAGGCTTATCAATATCAGCACCTTCGGCCCTGCCCTCAGAGAGGCAAAGAACCCTCCCCTCAAAGCGGTGATCTCGTGGCGGGGAGGACTCATCAGCCAGCACCCTGATGTTCACCGGATGACCGCTGCCCTGAAAAAGCTTGAGCTCTTTGTGAGCATGGAGCTTTTCATGACAGACGACACGGATTGGGCGGACCTCGTCCTTCCCGCAAGCGACACCTTTGAGCAGTGGGGGGTTCATCCCTCTTACTGGCATCACTACCTTCAGCTCCAGAAGCCCGTGATAGAGCCTCTTTATGAGTCGAAGCCTGACCTCGACTTCTGGTGTGAATTGGGCCGGAGGATGGGGTACGAAAAATTCTTCCCTGAAGAGTACACCGGGCTTGACTGGATCAAGGAGTTTCTCGCAGATGATATCAGCCGTGACACGATAAGGAATGCCCTTGCGTCCAATGATCCCATAAGGGTCCCGGAGAAGTATGCACCTCACGTCCCGTGGAGCGACAGGGTATTTGACACACCTACCGGCAAGGTAGAGCTCTATTCTACGGGAATGGTCGAGAAGGGGAAAAAATATCCGGGAGACTGGCATCCCGTGCCGCATTTTGAGGAGACAGCGGAAAGTCCCGTAAGCCGGCCCGACCTCTACAAGAAATATCCTCTCATGCTCATCTCCCAGCACGCGCCCTACCGGACCCACAGCCAGTGGTTCAACATAGAAGAAATACAGGAGATAGAGGGTCCTCCCAGCATCTTCATCAACGAAAAGGATGCGGCAGACCGCGGGATAGAGGCCGGCGACAGGGTAATGGTCTTCAATGACAGGGGAGAGATATCGGTGATTGCAAAGCTCACGAACAGGATAAAGGCTGGCGTATGTGAGGTAAACAGCGGCATATGGGTGAAGAGCAACGGGAGTGCCAATGTATTGCTTGAACAGCTGATAGGAGGCCCCCGGGACGTGGGAGCTGGAATTATGGAGGAGTATGACTTTGAGCGGGACGGACATACAATTGCCTATTTCAATTGTCTCGTGCAGATAAAAAAGGAGGAAGTCCATGCATAACCACCATAAGGCGATATTTGTCGACACGTTTCGGTGTGTAGGATGCCACGCATGTGAGACTGCATGCAAAAGCGAAAACGGCATTCCTCCCGGTCCCAGATGGATACAGGTTATGGAGGTCGAGAGCAAGGTGGCGGGTGAATGGAAGATTCAGTGGAAACCCATGGCATGCATGCACTGCGGTTCCCCTGCATGTGTGCGTGTCTGTCCCACCAAGGCAATATCAAAGAGAGAAGAAGACGGCATTGTGCTGGTGAATAAGGATTTATGCATCGGGTGCGTCGAATGCTTCAGGGCATGCCCCTTCGGGGCGCCTCAAATGGGTGAGGACCGGAAGATGCAGAAATGCACCCTCTGCATTCACCGGACATCAAAGGGCGGAATACCTGCGTGCGTTCAGAGCTGTCCCTCGGAGGCAATGTATTACGGGAATCTCCAGGAGTTGTCGAAGCTGATAAGGAAGAAATACAGTGTTCGTTCAATAGGGAGGATCGCAGCGGTGGTGAATCCGACACTAAAGCCAAACTTTTTCTTCCCCTGAAAGGAGGTGGAGGTACGAGGCGCAAGTGAAGTGAAAGGCAAGAGATACGAATGGTAAACAAAAAAAGAGGAGGTAACAAACATGGCTGTTGGAACCAAAATGATTAATGATGTCGATCTTGAGGTCTTTAAGGCTACTGTCAATGCCGTTAAGGATGATCCCAAGAAAGGGGCAACGATCTGGACCGCAAAAACAAAATGGAAAGGCGGACTGAAGTCTGAGGCCAAGCTCAGGAACTTCACTCTGAACTTTGATGAGCCTGAGGCTGTAGCAGGGACTGATACGGCGATAAGCCCCCACGAAACAATCCTTGCTTGCTACGGGGCCTGCCTGACAGTTGGATTAAGTCTCAATGCTGCTTTAGAGGGGATACAGTTAAAGAGCATCGAGATTGATCTGGAAGGCCACATCGATCTGCCGGGTTTTCTCCGTCTCTCCGGTCTTGAAGGGCTGAAAGACCTTCCCGGCTACCATACCGTAAAGGCCAAAGTGCACATCAAGAGCGACGCGAGCAAGGAAGCGATCAAGAAGGTTTTCGACCGTGTCGTGCAGTTCTCGCCCGTGGGATTGACGATTTGCAAGACGGTAAATGTAAAGACCGAGCTGGTATACAACGCATAAGAGTATGAGTAAAAAGGCGCATTGGACGAATCAAGACGTCCTACTCCTACTCTCAAAAAGGAAGAAGGAGGAATAATGTACAAAAAGCTAAGCAGACGGGATTTTGTGAAAGCTTCGATGGTGGCTACCGGGGCATTTGTCCTGGGCGGATCATTTATTGGGCCTCTCGTCAAGAAATCCCTAGCCAAGGAAGAGATCAAAATCGGATATTTGAAGGCGACACATCATGCCCCCCTCTTTGTGGCCCTTGAACAGGGCTTTTACAAAGACGAAGGGCTGGACGTGAAGCCAGTGCTCTTCCAGGGCTCTGGGGAGATCGGCTCTGCCTGTATTACCGGAGCGCTTCAGGTCGCGTATCTCGGCTCAAGCCCGTCCATAGGCATGATAACGAGGGATGTGCCCATGAACATAGTTTCCGGTTCTGCCATGGAGTCTTCGGCAGTGGTGGTGCCGATGAACCGGCCTTCGGACATCAAGACAGTAAAGGATCTGCGCGGCAAAAAGATAGGCACGATCAGGGCCGCAACCGCTGATATCGTTGTGCGGTACAAGATGCTGGAGGCAGGCATAGATCCTTTCAAGGACGCCACGGTCAGAAACTTCACGCATAACCAGGATATCCTCACTGGACTCGAAAAGGGTGACCTTGATTGCGCGATATTCTGGGAGCCTTGGGCGACCCATGCAGAGGCAACAAAATACGGCAGGCCGGCAATATTTTCGAAGGATATCTGGCCGAGACACGTGTGCTGCCGGATGGCGTTCAACACAGACTGGGCGAACAAGAACGTGGAGGTTGCAACGAAGATCATGAAGGCCCACATAAGGGGCTACATGCATATCGCGAAGAGCTTTGATGACAATGTCAGGGCAAATGCGAAATGGTGCGGCATTGACGAAAAAGAGATAGCTGTGGTCTTCAGAGAAAAACGCCAGCGGCTCAATCTCAGCCTCGATCCCGAAGGGTCGAAGAAATTTGCCGAGGCGACAAAGGCCCTTGGGATAATCGAGAAGGCCGAGTTCCAGAAAGACGGTCTGAACGACAGATTCCAGAAATTGGCGCTGAAAGAGATGGGACTTTCATCTCTGCCGGAGCTGGGACTGTAGGAGGTGTCAGGGAGGGGTCCCCGGAGTGGGGGATCCTTCCTTGATATGTGCAATTAATATAGTACATACTTTATAAAAGGGGTCACCCTGATGCATGGCAATATTTTTCCTGAAATGGAAAGCGGAGATATCATCTCCTCACCGTTCTTTATTCTCATATTACTCCTCCTATGTGTGGCCCTTGCTGTCGCACGACGGCTCTTTCCGAACTTGGTCTCGTCTTCTATCCTTAAAGGCTTTATTGTTGCAAGCGGCATTCTCTCTGTCTGGGAAATATTGTCACTGCTTAAGCTTCTGAGTCCTGTGCTTCTGCCGCCGCCCAGCAGGTTTTTTTCGAATATCATATATCTGTGGTCGATAGGGTTTCTCCAGCCCCAGATAGGTTCGACCCTTTACCGGCTCTTCGCCGCGTTTGTCCTTGCTCTCCTGAGCGCAGTGACGCTCGGCATCTTAGTAGGCTACTTTTCGAAGCGTTTTTCCTCTCTTGAGTCTCTTATCAATGCGGCCCGTCTCATTCCGGCGCCTGCATGGCTTTCCCTTTCCATCCTCTGGTTTGGTATCGGCTATGCCTCTGCCATATTCATCATTTGGCTAGGGGTCTTTTTCCCCATCTTTATGAATACGGTGAACGGGGTGAACAAGGCAGAGCCGGTCCAGGTCGAAACAGTTCTCACCTTCGGCGGGGACAAATACGATGTGCTTCTGGAGGTGATCCTGCCGGTAGCATATCAGCACATATTGACGGGGGCGAGGATCGGGCTTGGAATCGGCTGGATAACCGTGATCACTGCCGAACTGGCTTCTGTGGATATCGGAGCCGGGCTGGGCTGGATGATCCAGGACTCAAGGATCCTTCTCGATACGACTACGGTCCTGAGCGGCATAATCGTGGTGGGTGTGCTCGGGACAATCACCGATCTCATGCTGAAAAAGTTGGATGGACTTGTGCAGGGATGGTCATGAATTATTGGAACAAACAGGGAGTATTTCAGGGAGGTGTACGATTCATCCGCTCTTCTTTATAGCTGCTGTTTCGGCTGTGCTGCTGCTGGCGACGCTTTCCAGATATTATGCGGGGCATGCGATCTCCGGGAAGCTTTACGGGACCTTTGTGGTCTGGTCTGTCTTCCTCCTTCTCTGGGAGGGGACCCTCTACCTCGGGATCTTCAGGAGCATGCTCCTTGCGCCTCCGTCAGTTATCATCGCAAAGACGTTCTATTTCCTGAAGAAAGGATATTTACAGGCAAACATCATTTCCACCATGAGCAGGTTTCTGGCGGGGTTTTCTCTTGCTCTTGTCATTGCTGTCCCCGTTGGTATTGCGCTCGGTCTTTTCAAAAAGGCATATGACTGGTTGGCCCCTCCTTTGAATTTTATGAGGATGATCCCTGCTCCTGCGATCCTGCCCTTCGCGATCATCCTTTTCGGGATCGGGGAAGGTCCCGCTGTCTTTGTGATAGCCCTGGGATGTTTCTTCCCCATTCTTTTGAACACGGTGCAGGGCGTGAGGGAAGCAGAGAGGATACATATCGAGGTCATACAGACCATGGGCGGAGGAAGGGCGGACGTGCTGAAACATGTGATCATCCCTTCCGCTCTGCCAACTATTCTTACCGGTATAAGGATCGGTTTCGGCATTGGCTGGCTTGTCCTGGTGAGTGCGGAGATTGTTGCTGCCGACAGCGGACTCGGTTTTATGATCGAGGGCGCGAGGAGCCGGCTCGAAACGCCCACGCTATTTGTGGGAATGACGACGGTCTGTGCCCTGGGGCTTACCATGGATATTTTCCTGAAAAAGATCGAAAGGTTTTTCATCCTTAGAAGAGGAGGTGTTTTTCTTTCACGCTGCAGCGAGGCGCTCAAAAAAAATAAAGAACCAATCTTTATGAGGGAGGTAACGAAATGGAGTTGAGGACAAAGATCGCAGTAGTGGCCATAGTTATGGCCCTGGGGCTCCTGACGGTGGCGCTGGACCGAGCCTCCGGGGGAGAACAGGTTTACGACCAGAAGGGAGGGCCTGTTGATACATGGAACAGGCCCATGGAGAAGGAGTTCAAGGTGGGAGAGGTGCACAATCCCCTTCATTTCATGATCGGAATGGCGATCGCGGTGGCTATCCTCCATCTCCTGAAGTCCCAGTTCCCGAAAGTGATCCCGATTGTCCTTGTCCGGGCATTGACTTCGGTAGGGGTTCTTTTGATCGCATGGGAGCTGATTGTATATATGCACTTTGTCAGGTCGGTCCTTCTCCCTCCGCCCACGACGGTGATCGCGAAGCTCCAGGGACACTGGGCCAAACACTATCTGCAGATACATATCATAGCGTCGATCCAGCGTCTCTTCATCGCCTTTTTCCTTGCCATTCTCACCGGGATACCGCTCGGGTTCCTCATCGCCAATTTCCGGAGGGTTTCAGACTATATTGATCCCCTCCTGAACCTGATCAGGGTGATACCCCCTCCGGCATGGCTGCCCTTCGCGATCCTCTGGTTCGGAATCGGTAACCCGCCGGCGATCTACATAATCTGGCTCGGGTCTTTCTTCCCGATTCTCCTGAATACCATTCGCGGCATCAGGAATACGCAGCAGATACATGTCGAATCGATACTCACCCTCGGCGGAAAGAGGATGGACGTCTACAGAAGGGTAATGCTGCCGTCGGCGTTCCCCACTATCTTTACCGGAATAAGGATCGGCTTCGGCATCGGCTGGGTATGCCTTGTTACCGCAGAACTGGTCGCGGTGGATGCGGGGCTTGGATGGATGATCGAAGACGCGAGGAACCTCCTTGATACTCCGACAGTCTTGGGGGGAATGGTGGTGATCTGCATGCTCGGCATACTCTTCGACACCATTTTACGGAAAACAGAACAGATGATTGTGAGGTGGCAATGATGAGAACGTCGATTGAAGAGAACAGAGATCTGTCAGCGATAAAGAAAAATATGGAGAGGAGTTCCACCCCCGGAACCAAGACCATCCATAACGGGCGTCACGTCATGGAGATAGAAAACGTCTCTAAATCTTTTTTTGTGTACACAAACGGCGGGGAGACGGTGATTACGGAAAAGAAACGTTTCTTTTCGAGGAAGAAACCCTGTGAGCTGGTGGCGCTCAAGGATGTGACGCTGAGCATCGACCACGGGGAATTTGTTGCCTTTCTCGGCCCGAGCGGCTGCGGGAAGAGCACTCTTCTGAGGATCCTCGCAGGATTTGAATCTCCCTCCAACGGCATGGCGAAGTGCAAGGGTGCGTGCATACAGGGACCGCACCCCCAGAGGGCCATGGTGTTTCAGAGCGAGCGGGCGGTGTTCCCATGGCTCACGGTCGAAAGCAATATAAGCCTGGGTCCAAGACTTCAGGGAGTGGACAGCGAACAGAGGAAGGAACGGGTGGCGAAAACCATAAATCTCATTCAACTCACCGGCTTCGAGAAGTCATACCCGAGAACGCTTTCGGGGGGAATGCTCCAGAGGGTTGCGGTGGGCAGGGCGATCGTGAACCATCCTGAAGTTCTCCTGATGGATGAGCCCTTTGGCGCCCTGGATGCCCAGACGAGGAACAACCTCCAGGATCATCTCATAAGGATATGGCAGAGCATAGAACAGACAATAGTTTTTGTGACCCATGACATCGAGGAGGCTGCCTATCTCGCAAACAGAGTTGTCGTCTTCAGCGCAAGACCCGGCCAGATCAGGGAAATAGTGAAGATTGATCTTCCGCACCCTAGGGAGAGGACAAGCCCGGAATTCCTCGAATTCAGGAATCACCTCGCCGATCTCATAAGGCACTGATATGCGCTACCCGCATGTCACAGGACTGTGCGTTGCCGCGCTCCTCGGAGTCTTGCTCCACTCGGCTCCGGCCCTCGCACATTGGAACATGGAGCCGAGATTCTGGGCCGATGATTCGAAGGAAACCTTCTATCTCAGGATCCATAACGGGGCTCACGCGAACAGAAGTGCGGTAAAAAAGGAGCTGAACGTCTGTTTCTGGGTGGAAGAGCTCTCGGGAGTCGCCTATAAAGCGGTCTCTGAAAAGGAATGCAGTACGGTCGTTCTGAAACCCGACGTCTGGATGGATTTTGCGTTCAGTCTAAGAAAAGCAGCAGTACAGGAACAGGCGAAAAAGGGAGCGAACCTAAGAAAGGGCAGTTACAGGGCAGTGGCCATGGCAAGGGAACAGAGGGGCACATTGGCGAGAATCCTGTTCGGAGCGGCCCTTGAGCGGCTCTACAGTTATTTCGAGGTGAAATGACATGGTACGGTGTGAGATGAGAAAAATGATAACGATACCTTCCATCGCCTTGTTTCTTGCCCTCTTTTCTTGCGCCCTGGACGTCCACGCATGCAATGACTGGACGGCGCGGGACGAGGCTTACTGGAAGAGGATGTACAGCGAACCGAGGCAGTTCCTCTTCCCTCTTGAGCCAATTTCCCTCTCCGCCTCCGCGGGTCTTTCCCGCTCTTTCAACGAGCACGGGATCAAGGCCCTTGCGCGGGGAGATTACGACGGAGCGGAAAGAAACTTCTCCGAAGCCATAAGAATCAGCCCTGATTCCGCTCCGCTCCACCACAATCTGGCCCTGGTCTTCTATATGAAACCTGATCTCGATCGGGCTGCGGGAGCTTGGAAAAGAGCTGTGATACTCGAGCCCGGCAATCCGCGCTACCTGTATCACCTCGCCTTTGCCCTCTCCTCCGGCGGAAGGGTCGAAGAGGCGATACCATTGTATCAGGACCTTCTCAGGAAGATGAAGGGGGAACCGGAGATCTACAACAGCCTCGGGCAGCTCTTTGAGTTTAAGGGGGACGTTTTGCGGGCAGAAAAGAACTTCCGCAGAGCGGTGACTCTCAGGCCTGATTATTTGCCTGCACTAAATAACCTCGGCAGACTTTATCGGAAGTCAGGGCGCGCCAAGGATGCGGAACATGTCTTTAAGAAAGTGGCAAAGCTGAGGCCTGAAGACGCGGAGAACTATCTCAACCTCGGAGCTCTTTATTCCGATATGGGAAAGGGATTCCTGGCGGCCAAATATTACAGGAAGGCCATCCGCCTCAGGCCTGATTACCCAGAACTTCATTTGCTCCTGTCAGGTGTTTACCGGGAGATGGGCCGGAGGCAAGAAGCTCGTCAGGAAGAGCTTCTCGCCTATACGGTCACCTGCCAGCTTCGTCCCCATATGGAGTGAACATGAAACTGATACACGGAACACAGGCAACGATAAGGATTAAATCATTCGCCATGAGGAGAGGGGCGGACCTTGTGGGCATAGCGGACCTGGGACTTCTCAAAGGGATAACTACCAAGCCCGGGAATCTCCTCGAAAACTTTACCATGGCGGTGAGCGTGGGAGTGCGTCTCAATGACAGTGTTCTGGGCAGGATAAAAGACAAGCCCACACCGGCGTACGCCCATGTTCACAGAATGGCAAATACCGTGCTTGACCATATCACATTTGATATCGCGCGCGAAATAATCAATGCCGGATATGACGCTATACCGGTTCCTGCCTCTGAAGCTGCCGTCATCGCCGAAAAACTGGATACGAAGAGCGCGGGAGAGCTGGATTGGGGGCCTCTCACTTCCTCTACCCTGCCGAGCAAGGCAGTAGCGAGGGCGGCGGGCCTGGGATGGTTCGGGAAGAGCCTCCTCATTGTGAATCCGGAAATAGGCCCGTGCTTCAGGCACGCCTCTGTTATCACAAATATGCCTCTTACCCCGGATGCCCCCCTGAAAAGCAGGTGCGGCACCTGTGAAGAGTGCGTGAAGGCCTGTCCTGCGAAGGCCATCAGAGGCCTGAGTTTTGACGGCGTCCCGCCACCCAGAGAAGATGTCCTCGATTTCCCCAGGTGCAGGGACAAACTCTGGTTGGAACACAAGAATATTCCCGGCGTCGGCTATCCCATATGCGGTATATGCATATCGGTCTGCCCGTGGGGGAAGAATGGCGGGGAATGAAGAACGGTAAGACCCACACACAGAAAAAAAGAATGAGAAGGAGGTAAGCATGAGGTGCACTTTAAAAGGGGCGGTTCTGGTCACGTTTTCAATGGCGGTTCTTTGCGGAGGGGCGGCGGTTTGGCCGGCGGAAACGTTGAAGGGCGGCTCCCCTGAAAAGGGGAAACTACTTTACAACAAGATGAGATGCTATTACTGCCACAGGATCGGCAGCGAAGGAGGAACCACCGGCCCTGACCTGACAAGAGAAGGGATGAAGAACCGAGGGCTGGAATGGCAGATCAGGAACCTGAACGACCCTGCGTCGACGCACCCCACGAAACATCCGGACCCCCTCATGCCCAAATTCGACAAGCTGACGGACAAGATGTTCGTGGACCTTGCAACCTATCTGGAATCGCTGAAGTAGATGTCACGAAAAGATGCAAAGGTGAGCCTGGGTCCCGGGGTGTGCGACGGATGCGGGAAATGCATTGAGGCCTGCCTTAAGGCGAACACGGGGACAGGCAGGGGCGTCAGGAAGGTTGTCGGGATAAAGCTCCTTAAACATGGGAGTGCATATGTCCCGGTCATCTGCCGTAATTGCGAAGACGCCCCCTGCGTTGCAGCATGTATGTCGGGCTGCAGGCAGCGGAATGGAAAGGGACGGGTCATGACCGACTACACCCGGTGCATCGGGTGCTGGATGTGCATCATGAACTGTCCTTTCGGCGCCATCGAAAGGGTGGAGGGCGAACACGTTGCCGTGAAATGCGAGGGATGCCTCGACAGGGATTTCCCGCCGTGCGCTGCCGCATGCGAGCGGGGGCTTCTGGACTGCGGCGACATTCAAGACCTCGCACGCGCGGAGAGGAAAAGGGCGGCGGTTAGGTTCCTCACGGGAGAGGGAAAGGATATCCGGGCAAAATGAGATATGTGATCGTCGGCAATTCATATGCAGGAGTGGGAGCCGTTGAGGCGATAAGGGAGATCGACCGTGAAGGCGACATCACCATGATATCCGACGAGCCGTACCTCGCCTACGCGAGACCGCTCATCTCCTATGCACTTGGCGGCCACATACCCTCAAGGAACATGTATTACCGGAATGAGGGTTTTTACAGGAAAAACAGGGTGAGGCTTTTTCTCGGGAAAAGGACGATGGCCATCCGGAGCAGGGCTCGGCAGGTGCTGCTTGAGGACGATCAGGTCCTCGAATATGACAGGCTGCTCATCAGCACTGGAGGAGAGCCTTTTATCCCCCCCTTAAAGGGGCTCGATGCCCGCAATATCTTCAGTTTCACAAAGTGGGACGACGCCAAGAGGATAAAGAGGACCGCCCGCGACAAACGGAAGGTGGTGGTGTACGGAGGGGGTCTCATCGGCCTTAAGGCCGCTGAAGGCCTTAACGATCTGGGATTGGAAGTGACCATGGTAGCACGCAGGCGGATCCTCGCCGCAGCGCTGGATGAAGTCTCGGGAGGAATGCTCGAAAAACGGTTACGGGACAACGGCATCACGCTCAGAACAGGCCGCACGGTGAAGGAAGTGCGCTGCGATGGAAGAGGCGACGTCTGTGAAGTAGTCCTCGACAATGAGAGGAGACCCAGGTGCGAGATCCTCATCCTTGCCGTGGGGACAAGGCCTCGGACAGAACTGGCGAAGAACACCCCAATTCGGACGAACAAGGGCATCCTTGTGGACAGGCGTATGATGACGAGCGTCAAGGACATCTACGCTGCGGGGGACGTGGCCGAAGCCCACAATGTATTGAACAACGGGGACTCGGTGATCGCCGTCGCTCCCCCCACATACGAACAGGGGAGGGTCGCGGGCCATAACATGGCGGGAGGCCATCGCCTCTATTCCGGAGGGATGGGGATGAATGCGGTCACAGTGTACGGCCTTCCTATTGTGACTATAGGCAGCGCCAACCAGATGGACGATACACGCGAGGTGCGGACTTTCAGAAAAGGCAACATTTACAGAAAGCTGGTGTTCGAGGGAAACAGACTGGTGGGTGCAGTGTTGGTGAGCGCTATAGACTATGCCGGCATCCTCACCCGTTTCATCCGCAGCCGGGCCGACATTGCCGGCATAAAGAGGGAACTCACGGAGCACGTTCTGAGAAAGGGTGAGTTCGGGCCGGTCTTATTGAAAATAGGAGGTGCCCTCATACCGTGTTCTTCCGGGGTGTATGAGCACGGTATCGACGGGCGGGTCCCCCCTGAAAAAGGGAACGGAGGAAGAGGACTATGGAACATCAAGGCAGACGTATGAACATTTTCTGCGGTACCTTGGTCCTGGTTTTGATTCCCGGGGTTGTTTGTGCCCA